>Ga0310811_10010287_pt1 | contig 12080 bp, 6 predicted proteins | sample YCmetagenome_FD_207642 | JGI IMG/M metagenome (GOLD analysis project Ga0310811, IMG submission 207642) | Soil microbial communities from experimental microcosm in Duke University, North Carolina, United States - YC | ecosystem: Engineered > Artificial ecosystem > Soil microcosm > Unclassified ...
CTCCGGTAGCAGATATTCACCGTCGAACTGGTTATTATACAGAAAATGCGACTGCGCGGTACCGCTCTCCTGGTACTCGTATACGGCAAAGAAATAGTGCCGCTGTTTCTTCGTCAGCTGGATCTCGATACCGTTATTGATGCGGAAGTCAAAGCGGAGGCGGTTGTTCAGCTGCCAGCAGAACTGGTAGTCCTTTATGGGGGCCACAATGCCCAGCAGGCGGGTGTCCTCGAAGAACTCGCCGGTCATGTCGTCTATGTTCAGCTTTAGCTTCATTAGTCAAAATTGTACCGGCCTTTCAATGGTTGTGTCGCCGCGTCGATATTTTACCGTCGTCCTGTCTCCCTTCCTGAACTTTCCCAGGGCTTCCATATAGTTGCCGAGCGAAGTCACCGGATATTCACCCAACCGGACGATGACGTCGCCTGCCTGCATACCGGCGCCCTGGGCCGGCCTCCCTTCGCTGACGGCGTCGGCGCGAACGCCGCTGCCGCTGAAGGAATAGTCGGGGAGTATCCCCAGCGTCACGCTGAAGGTCGCCATGCCCTGGGCGGGAAGATCGCGGGTCCTGGTAAAGGCGATGCGGCTTTTTTTATTGAACCCTTCCACTACGGAATAGACCAGTTTTACTACCTGCAGCTCGCCGGGGAAATTGATCTTGTCATAATTGTCGCTGGGCTTGTGGTAGTCGGAGTGGATCCCGGTGAAGAAAAACAGCACGGGAATGTCTTTTCTGTAGAACGAGGTATGATCGCTGGGGCCAAGACCGGTGCTGTCGAACCGGAAATTGAAAAGTCTTCCGGGCGCCGATGACCTTCCGGCCGGAAAAGCCGTTGCCCAGGCCGGGGAGGTGCCATAGCCGCCGACCGTCAGCACATGAGCCGAATCATTAAGGCGTCCGATCATATCCAGATTTACCATGTAATTTACCGATTTCAGGTCGATGGTCGGGTGCTCCACGAAATATTTGGAGCCGAAAAGCCCGAGCTCTTCGCCGGAGAAAGCTATAAAAAGATAGTTATTCGCTTTCAGCTTAGAAGCCCCCAGCAGCCGGGCGAGTTCGATGATACCCGCCACGCCGCTGGCGTTGTCGTCCGCTCCGTTGAAGACGGCCCTGTCGCCACCCCTGTACAGGGTATTGCTGTCTTCGCCGTGACCCAGATGGTCGTAGTGGGCTCCGATGACGATAGTCGTAGGTGCGCCGTTGTCCAGCCAGCCGACGACATTATGCGCCGTGCGCTGTCTTTCATAGAACCCGACACTGATCTTCACGTCTGCCGAGGCGGACTCGTCCTTTAGATATTTCCGTTTGGCGGCAAGGGTCAGATACAGGACCGGGATCGCGGCCTGGTCGGGCCGGTCGTGGGGATCGAAGGCCAGGCCATCGGGCGTTTTCGACGTATTATAAACTATCAGCGCCGTAGCCCCTTTATTCGCAAACATCCCCGCCATTACACGGATGGCGTTCCCGAGATCGAAATGCGGGCTGCGGCCATGGGCCTGTATGAGCTCGCGCAGATCGAGGAACCAGGGCACCCCGCTCTCCTGGAGGGCAATGGCCGGCGAGCCGGTTACCGTACCCGCGGGACTCAAGGCCAGCGGGAAGAAATCGCGGTTGAGAACGAGGCTGTGGTTATTGACGGAAAAAGAAGTGCTGCTGTCTGTAAAGCGTCCCTCGTCGATCGAAAACCCCTGAAGCCAGCCGTTGTCGGGGTCGCCGCCTTTCGGCTTCAGGCCCGCTTTTGCGAATTCTTCGCTGATATAGGCGCCCGCCGCCCGTTCACCGGGGCTCCCCGCCCGCCTTCCTTCCAGACTGGGGTCGGCCAGATAATGAATATGTCTTTCCAGGTTGGAAATAGTGGCCCTATCGGCTTTTTTCAGCCGCGAAGGGAGGGCCTGAACACTGGTTTGACTGGGAGGCTGACTGCGGCCGGGGAGGAAAACAAGGGATACAAGGATAAGCGTGATCCAGATAGTACGAAAGTTCATAAAAGCCGGTTTAACAGAGGCTTTCAAAGGTAAGATGGATTTATTTTCTACACTCACCTTTTTTCCTTTAGTTTTGCAGATTGGCCTTTCCGGAGATGCCCCGGTGTTGCTAGCCGGGTGCCGGAAGGTGGATTTGTTAAAACAATGTATGGCGCTACCGCACCTTATTAAGTATGTATACACCAATGGGACCGATGAAGTAATTCGCCGGGGAAAGAAGATCCACGCTATTGGTTATGTTGAGCTGATCGAATACGACGAGCTATTCGAGTCCGTGACCTTCCGGGTTAAGGACGACAGCTACTCCACTTACTACAAAGTATACGTCCAGAAATTCAAGGACCCCAAGACACTATCCATCCGTTGCAGCTGCCCCTACAACCTGGGAGATATCTGCCGTCACGAAGCCGGAGCGCTGATCCAGCTGCAGGAGCTGCTGGACAGAAATATGCTCAAGGCGGAAGAGGTACAGTACGATCAGCGGCATACGGTCGTGAAGATGAAGTTCATCGACCTCAAGAGCATCCGGCTGCTGTGCTCGCCGCAGACGCTGCAGGATGCAGAAAAATACCTTCGGACGGAGCGCGCGAATATTGAATTTGCCAAGGACGAGGTCGTCAAGGCCTCGGTGGAGATGGACGGACAGGTATACCAGGTGGTCCTGCGGAAGAACGAAGAGCGGAATTTTGATACGAGCAGCGACTATCCCGATCCCGTCCACCCCCTGTCTCTGCCCAAGGTCATCGTCTTTCTGCAGCTGCTGCAAATGCACGGCGCCTATTATTTCGACAGCATCCGCAACTGGGACAAAGAAAAGAACAAATTGCTCGAGGCCTACGGCTACTCCCTGTCCGACGACCTGAAAGGGAAATTCGAGTTTACCTATAAAGACGGCAAGCCTTTTCTTCGCGTACTCGATACGACGATCAAGAGGGTGGCGCCGCTGGCCAGCAGCCGTCCCCGGCCGGTCGAGGCGGAAGCCCCCGCCGCCGTCATCTCGGAAGAAGAAAAGCCGCTCGTCAGCAACGCGCAGCGGCTGGGCGTCGTGTTCAATTTCAACCACGAAGGTTTTCCCGGATTTGCGCTGGACGCGATCGCCGGCGAAAGCAACGACGAGCAGTCGGCATTTATGGGCAAGGTGGAGAAAATGGACCTGACGAAATTCGTCAATATCGATCCCTTCAGCGAGAACGACCGCCAGATGATCCCCTCCCTGCGCAAGATGCAGGGCCCGGAGATCAATAAATACCTGAACCGCAACTCCCCTTTCAGCGGAATCTGGGAGAATATCGTCCATCACGAAGAAGACGATCTTCCCGAAGAGACCAAGAAGCTGATGGTGGAATATCTTCACCCAAAGCTGAAGAAACTGTTCTCCGACCTCAACGCCAACCCCTTCGTTTTCTACCTCAACGGCCACCAGCCCTTCAAGACAAGCAACCTCCAGCCGGTGGGTCTGTCCGGGGACGTAGTGTCGCCTTTTTTCAGCGTAGCAAGGGACGGGGACGGGTACGAACTGTCCTGTTTTGTCAAGATCAACGGCCAGCCGGTGGATATCGCGAAGAACGAATGCAGGAGTCCGCTGGTCTTCTTTTATAATAACAACATCTATTTGTGGAACCGCCCGGAGGATATCTCGCTGGTGGAAAAATTCAGCGGGAAGGAGAAATGGTCGATCAGCAAGGCTGACTGGCCGGCCCGGCTGAAAGATCTTGTGCTGCCCCTGACCATGGACTACCACGTCGATTTTGACAATGGCGTGGTCCGCGAGGTCAAGGACGGCGACCCGGAAAAGAAGCTGCTGTTACAGGAAAAAGGCGACTACCTTATCTTCCAGCCGCTGTTCTCCTACAAAGGTTACGAAACGAGACCCGGCGGGAAGGGCGAGATCATCGTCCCCGACGGCGACCAGGTGCTGATCGTGCACCGCAACAAGGAGGCCGAGCTGCAATTTTTCCGCAAGCTGGAGTCCCTTCACTCGCAGTTCATCCACCCCGAAAGCTCGCATAGTCTGGCCCTGAAGGGGGCGGACGTACTCAAGAACAACTGGTTCTTCCTCTTCGTGGACGCCATGGAGGAGATGAAGGTTCCGGTTTATGGTTTCGACGCGCTGAAGAATTTCCGCTTCAATACCGCCAAGCCACAGACCAAAATCCATATCAGCAGCAATACCGACTGGTTCGACGCCCGGGTAGACATCGTGTTCGGCGACCAGAAGGTGACCATCGCCGACGTCAAGAAAGCGCTTGGCAACAGACAGCAGTTCGTTCCCCTCCACGACGGTACCCTTGGTGTGCTGCCCGAAGAATGGATCAAGAAATATTCGCTTCTTTTCCGTGTCGGGGAAGGCAAGAGCAACCAGCTGCGGCTTTCCAAATATCATATGAGCGTGATCGACGAGCTCTATGAAGGCCGCAACGAGGAAGAACTGATCATCCGGCTGGAAGAGAAATACGAGCAGCTGCGAGAGTTCAACCGGATCCGCGAAGTCCCGCCGCCGTCACACCTCGAGCCGATACTGCGCCCCTATCAGGTGCACGGATTTCACTGGCTCAACTACCTCCAGGAGGTCAACTGGGGTGGAATCCTCGCCGATGATATGGGTCTCGGTAAGACCATACAGGCGCTGTCCTTTCTCCACCACTTCCGCGCCGAGCATGGCCGGCTGACCGCGCTGGTCGTCTGTCCTACCACGCTGATGTTCAACTGGGAGAATGAGATCAAGAAGTTCACGCCCGAGCTGACCTACCATATCCATCACGGCGGCGACCGTACCCGCAGCAAGGAGGCGCTGTCCCAGTTCAACGTGATCATCACCACCTACGGCACCCTGCGCAGCGATATCAAGCTGCTGCTCGAAATGAATTTCGACTATGCCGTGCTCGATGAATCGCAGGCGATCAAGAACCCGAGCAGCAAGGTCACCAAGGCGGCCTGTCTCCTACAGGCGAAGCACCGCCTCTGTATGAGCGGTACGCCCCTTCAGAACAATACCTTCGATATCTTCGCGCAGATGAACTTCCTGAACCCGGGCATGCTCGGCAGTCTCGAGTTCTTCCGCCAGGAGTTCGCGGTTCCGATCGACAAGTTCGGAGAACAGGACCGCAAGGAACACCTCCGCAAGCTATTATATCCCTTTATTCTCCGCCGTACCAAGGAACAGGTCGCCAAGGACCTGCCCGAAAAGACGGAGACGATCCTTTTCTGCGAAATGGAAGACGAGCAGAGAAAGGTATACGAGGCCTACCGCAACGACTACCGCGACAAGATCCTCGGTACCATCGAGACCCAGGGTATCCAGCGCTCGCAGCTGACCATCCTGCAGGGACTTATGAAACTGCGGCAGATCTGCGACTCTCCCGCGATCCTCAACGAGTCGGACCGCTATCCCAACAACTCCATCAAGCTGGACGAGCTGGCCCGCGAGATCAGCGAGAACATCGGGGACCACAAGGCGCTGATCTTCTCACAGTTCCTGGGCATGCTGGCGCTGATAAAGGAAAGACTGAAAGAACTGGCGATCCCCTTCGAATACTTCGACGGCAGTACGACCGCCATTGAAAGAGAAAGGGCTATCCAGGCCTTCCAGAACGACGACACCTGCCGCGTGTTCCTCATCTCGCTAAAGGCGGGTGGCGTGGGTCTCAACCTTACCGCCGCGGACTATGTCTACATCGTGGACCCCTGGTGGAACCCTGCCGTGGAACAACAGGCCATCGACCGGACCCACCGTATCGGTCAGACCAAGAACATTTTTGCCTATCGCATGATCTGTAAGGATACGATCGAGGACAAGATCCTGCAGCTGCAGGAGAAGAAGAGGATCCTGGCCAAGGACCTGATCGCGGATGACGACGGATTTGTGAAGAGCCTGACCCGGGCCGACGTGGAGTACTTGTTCTCGTAATGGGATCGGTTCACGGAATCCCTGGTTCACGGCCCTGGTCCCTGTCCCCGCGGTTCACATTAATACCAGATTAAAAATTCACCGATTCCACCGGTTTGGCGAGGCCGTACGTGCCCCCTCTTCACCCTACCGGCAGTCAATTTTACCACTTGTAATTTGCGGGTATGACCCGAGTAAACGACCGGTTATTTTTACAGTCAATGATCGGCTATGACCAAGTACTTACTCATACTGTTAACAAGCGGGCTGTTATTCACAACACATTCATTTTCACAGACAAATCCATCGGGGAAAACGAAGGGTTCCGTAAAGGGCGTCCTTATCGATACCTCGGCGGGTAAGAATCCGCTGAGCAATGCGACGGTAGGTGTTCTGGCCGACGGGGCGGACTCAACCACCGAGCAATTCGTCATTACCGACAAAAAAGGGGGGTTTTGGGTGCGGGGCCTCAAGCCGGCGAAATACCATCTACTGATCACCTATGAGGGGTACCAGCCTGTAAGCCGGACCTTTACCGTTGCCAATACGGGGGATTCCACCATGGACATCAACCTTTCCAACCTCTTCATTACGCTCTCGGATAAGATGCTGGAGGCGGTGGTCATACAGCGGCCGCCGATGGGCGTCAAAAAGGATACGGTAGAATACAACGCCAGCATGTTTGCCGTGAAGCCCAATGCCGTAGCGGAGGACCTGCTGAAGAAATTCCCAGGTATCCAGGTCGACAAGAGCGGGAATATCACCGCCCAGGGCGAGACCGTAACGCGCGTAATGGTAGACGGAAAACGTTTTTTCGGGGACGACCCCAAACTGGCCACGCGCAACCTGCCTCCCGATATCATCGACAAGATCCAGGTCTTTGACGACCTCAGCGATCAGAGCAAGTTCTCCGGCTTTGACGACGGCAACCGGGTAAAGACCATTAATATCGTCACCAAAAAGGGCAGTCGCAAGGGGTATTTCGGAAAGTTGGTAGCCGGGGCCGGCACCAACGAGAACTATGACGAAAGTATAAATCTTCACCGCTTCGACGGGAATCAGCAGATTTCCCTTCTCGGACAGGCCAACGACGTCAACAAACAGAACTTTACCCCCCGCGATATTCTCGGCGGCGGTGGCGGCAGCGGCGGTCGACGCGGCGGTGGTGGCGGAGGAGGAGGTTTTGGCGGTGGGGGCGGTCCTGCGGCGAGCAGCAGTCCTTCGTCTACCGGAGTAACGACGGTATGGGCGGGCGGAGCCAACTACCGCAACACCTTCGGGGGTACCGATCTTACGGCCAGCTACTTTTACAACAACCAGCATGTCAGCCTGAGCCAGACAGACAGTTCGCTGTCGCCGACCTCAGATACCAGCGGCAAGATCTCTTCGGGACACGCCTGGTCGGTCAGCAAGATCGAGAACCACCAGATAACTATCAATCTGGAGTCGAAGCTCGACAGCAACAATTCCCTCGTCTTCCGCCCCAATATCGCCTTCCAGAAGAGCTCGCCTTTCGGCAACTCTGACACCTATACGACGGACGAGCACGGGGTGCCCGCACTGTCACAGGTCGGTCATACTTCAAGCACTAACCACGGCTTTAATGTGAATGGGTCGAACCTGACCTTCCGGCACCGGTTTGGAAAGCCGGGCCGGACCCTGACCCTGGACGTCAACGGGACCGTGAACGTCAACAATGGGGAGGGCTATAACTATTCCGTCAATACGCAGTACCGGCAAGACAGTCTGCCGTCCGTTTTTACGCTGAATCAGCACTACAACGACTCGCTGCATTCGGTGAACCTGTCCCCGACCCTCGCGTATACGGAGCCGCTGGGGAAACATATGAACCTGCAGCTGAGCTACAACCATGGCTATACGAAAAGTACGACGATCAACAATACCTACGCCTACAACGACGCCACGAAAGACTATACACAGTTCGACAGCCTGTTCAGCAACTCCTACAGATTCCGCAGCAACTCCGACCAGGTGTCGCTGGCCTGGCGGATCGCGGCCAAAAAGTTCAACCTCTCTGCAGGCTCGGGCGTACAATGGACAAATTTCAACAGCGAGAATACGACCAAGGGTATCACGGTCGCGCATAACTACGTCAATCTGACGCCGACCGTCGCCTTCCTGTACAATATCTCTTCGACGGAACATTTCAGGCTCTTTTATAACGGGAGGACGGGGACGCCGAGTCCTGCGCAGCTGCAGCCGTTGACGACGACTTCGGACAGCGTCAACTTTACGAGCGGTAATCCGGGCCTGAAGCCGCAGTTCACCCACAGCCTGCGGATGCTGTATACGCATTTCGACCCGTCGACGCAGAAGGTCATTTTTGCCACACTGAATGCCAGCACCATCGTGAACGATATCCAGTCGGCCGTTTACTACCGGCCGGGCAATCTGGGGACCGTGTCCAGCTATGTCAATCTGAACGGCACCTATAATATCAATGGGTATTTCAACTATGGATTCCCGCTGAAGTCGCCCAAGTCCAATATGAACCTGATCACCAATTTTGGCTATACCCAGAGTCAGACCCTCCGCGCGGATAACGAGCAGGAGGCGCAGCTGGGACATTATACCCACCTGTACACCAGGAATACGACGCTCGGGGAGACGATATCCTGGACGACGAATATCAAGAAGAATTTTGATATGAACCTGAGTGCCGCTTCTACCTATACCATTCCCACCATTCCGGGTGCGGGCAGCGGTACCTCCACCAAGGATAGCACGGGGGCGAAGGTCAACCAGAATCTGAACTCTTTCTCGGAGACGCTGGGCGCGGAATTTACTGCCTACACCAACAACGGCTGGCTGATATCGGCGACCTTCGACTACATCTATACCTATACTCATTCAAAAACGTTCAACGCCAGCGTACCCCTGTTCACCCCGTCGATTGCGAAGCAGCTCTTCAAGAAGAAGAATGGCGAACTGCGGCTGACAGTTTTTGACGTATTGAACAAGAACACTTCGGTCAGCAAGACGGTGGGCGCGCTTGGCGCGGTATCCTATCAGCGCAGCAATGTGCTTAGCCGTTACGCCATGCTCACGTTTACCTACAACCTCAATAATTTTGCCGGCGCAAACCAGCGTCGTATGCCCGGCTTCTTCCCCGGCCGGTTCCGCGGTGGCGGCGGCGGTGGCGGGATGAGAGGCGGCGGGTTCGATGTGCCGTAATAATTTGAGGCCGGGGTCAACGATCCCGGCTTTTTGTTGGAATGCCGGCGAGATCGCCCCCCTGCTTTGTCGCTATACCCACCGCGCTTCCGTGCGTAGATGGTTTATTTTTGATAAATAAAACAAATACGTATGCGCAAGTTAATAATGAAGATGTCCATCTCAGTCGACGGTTTCGTCAGCGGTCCGAATAACGAGAAAGACTGGGTCTTCAGGAGCTCCGACGAGCAGTCGAGGGCCTGGGTACTCGAGTCGACCCGCGAGTCCGGCCTGATCATCATGGGCAGGAAGTCGTTTGAAGAGATGTCCCCGTACTGGCCGACCGCGACAGGTCCATTGGCCGACGCGATGAACGAGATCCCCAAGGCCGTATTTACCCAAAAAGGGTTTAAAGTCCCACCCCCCGCCTCTTCCTCGCCTGCCGCAAAGTCCTGGGCTGAGACAAGGGTCATCGATGGCGATCTGGCCGAAAGGATCACGCAGCTAAAACAAGAGGCCGGCAAGCCGATTATCGCATTCGGGGGCGCCGGATTTATGCGCAGCCTGATTGGCACGGGTCTTATCGATGAATACAATCTGGTGATCCATCCCGTGGCGTTGGGCGGCGGGCTTCCGATCTTCTCCGGTCTTACAAAGCAGTTCGACTTGAAACTGACAGCCGCAAAGGCTTTCCCCGGCGGTGTCGTCCTCCACACGTATAATCCTGCGTAGAGCGTGCAACATTCCGGCGAATAATGCATATTTGTATGGTATGCACTTATCCTCCAGAATTTTGATCTTATCCGGCCTTTTTAGCCTTTTTCTGAACGCGGCCCAGGCACAGCAAAACAATTCAGTCGGGATCGGCACGATTGATAGTATCCACTCGCGGATCCTGGGCGAACAGCGAACGGTCTGGGTGCACCTGCCGGCATCAGCCCGGGTGAGTGGGCCTGCTAAAAAAAAGTATCCGGTCATATATCTGCTGGACGGCGACAAGAACTTTACCAGTGTAGTGGGTATGGTCGACCTGCTGAGTTCGGTCAACGGGAACAATCTCTGGCCGGAAATGATCATCGTCGGGATCCCCAACACGGACCGAACCCGGGACCTTACCCCTACACGGGTGACCAGCGGGCTCTGGATCGACAGCAATATGGCACAAAGGTCCGGCGGCGGTGAGGCGTTTACGGCATTTCTTGAAAAGGAGCTGATTCCCCATATCGATTCGTTATACCCTACCATTCCTTACCGGATGCTGATCGGACATTCCCTGGGCGGATTGCTGGTCATGAATACCCTCGTCTACCACAGGAGCATCTTCAATAGCTATGTGGCCATCGACCCGAGCATGTGGTGGGACCGGCAGCGGCTGTTACACGAGGCTGCACACTCCTTACATCTTCGCGTCTTTGCAGGCAAAGCTCTTTTCCTGGCTATGGCCCATACCCAGCCTCCCGGTCTGGATACGGCGACGCTCCAGCTCGATACGACCGACGGTACCCTGCACCCCCGTTGTATCCTCCGGCTGAGAAGACATATGATGGATACGAATCAGAACGGGCTGGACGCGGGCTTTAGGTACTACGACGCGGAGAGCCATGTTTCGGTACCGCTGATGGCTACCTACGACGCGCTGCATTTTATTTTCAAGGACTACCCGCTGCAATTTCAGGACAGCTATTTCACCGATCCCGCATTCAGGCTGGCCGACTTCCTCGAAACGCACTATGAAACGATAACAAGGAAATATGGATTCACCGCGGAAGATGGAGGCCCGCTATCTCCGCCGGAAGACATGGTGAACAACCTGGGCTTCTTTGTCCTCGGAAAGAAAGAATTTGAGAAGGCAGAGGAAATGTTTCGGCTAAACACCAGAAACTACCCTTCCGGCTTCCAGGCATACACCTACCTCGGCGACCTCTATGCGGCCAGGGGCGACAAGCCCAGGGCTATAGAATATTACAAAAGGTCGTTGTCCCTTAAACAGACCGACGAGACGAAAAATAAACTGGAAAGGCTTGAGCGGTAAACAATCAGTATCTTCCGGTGATAGTGCCATGCATGTGAAGCCCGAACAATTGAAAAACTAGTTTTGCATAATGGATTCCCATCGAATTTATATGAATATGTGTCACGCGCTGGCTGAGAAGGCGGCGGAGGAGGGCGAAAGCCCCGTCGGGAGTGTGATTGTAAAGGATGGAGTGGTGATCGGCGAGGCATGGGAGAAAAGCAGACAGCTCAAAGATATCAGCCGGCACGCGGAAATGCTGGCAATCCTCGACGCCGTGCGGCGGGGCGCGGACCTTTCCGGCGCAACAATGTACTCCAATGTAGAGCCCTGCATTTTGTGCGCATATGCTATCAGGCACTACCGGATCGGTGAGGTGGTATATGAGCGGCCGGCCGGGGAGCTCGGCGGAACAAACCCGAGATTTAATGTGCTCACGGCCGAAGGCGTTGGGCCCTGGGGGCCGCCGCCTGTAGTGACGGTCATTTAGTTGTGAATTGCTATATTACGGGGAAATTGTCTGCTATGTTGAAATGTCTCGTGCTTACCGGATTTATGATCTCGTTCTTCCTGTGCGGTTCCGCCCAGGAGGACAGTGCGGCGAAGGCCCGGCAGATCATCGGGATTGAACAAACGCTGATGAACGCGTTGCCCGGCGATACGGTGCCCTGGAACAAATACCTTGCGCCGAACTGGTATTGTACGACCGAAGACGGCACCGGGTATTTCAGGGAGGCTTTCTTACATAGTTTTTCTGCGTTTCCCGTCGGCTTTTCCGGCAATATTCAGGTGACAAAACCCGTGCTGGTATTTCATGGCAACATCGCGGTGATCCATTATGTGGCCGACGAACACGAAACAGTCCTGGGCCAGCAGCTGCATACATCTTATGGAATGGCCAACACCTGGTATAAGAACGATTCGTCCTGGGTCATGCTGAGCGCGCTCACGTTCGAGATACCCCAGTTGCCTCCAGCCATCCGCGTAAAAGCGTCGGTCCTCCAGCAATATACCGGCACC
>Ga0310811_10010288_pt1 | contig 12080 bp, 11 predicted proteins | sample YCmetagenome_FD_207642 | JGI IMG/M metagenome (GOLD analysis project Ga0310811, IMG submission 207642) | Soil microbial communities from experimental microcosm in Duke University, North Carolina, United States - YC | ecosystem: Engineered > Artificial ecosystem > Soil microcosm > Unclassified ...
AGTCGGCGAAGTGCAGCTGGAAGCTCGACACCCCGGGCAGGGTGCCGGCAGGCGCCCGGATCTCGGCGGGGTAGTTCGGCTGCGTGGCGAGGTCGTTGCCGAACGCCGCCGCCTCCGCGGTGAACCGCTCCCCCGTGAGCTGCATACCGTCGCCCGAATCACCCGCGAACCGGATGACCACACGCTCGCGCTTGATCTCAGAAACGATTGCTGGACCATGGGTCGCCACCGTCCCGGCCGTTTCTACCTCGTCTAGCATGCCGCCCCACGCGTCCACGATGAATCCTTCTCTCTCCAGAAAGGCACACCACCAACCCTAATATCGTATCACGATATTACCCTGAAGTCCTACTGGTTAGTGGACACAGCGCTGCAACGTGTAGAGCATCCGCTGATCGTCAGGGCAGATTTGCGATCAGGTCCGCGACGTCAATCCGCGGCCCGGTATAGAAGGGAACTTCCTCGCGGACGTGTCTACGCGCGCCTGCGCCGCGTAGGTGGCGCATTAGATCGACGATGCGGTACAGCTCGTCAGCCTCGAAAGCGAGTATCCATTCATAGTCGCCGAGGGCGAAGGCCGGCATGGTGTTGGCACGCACGTCGGGGTAGCCGCGTCCCATCTGGCCATGCTCGGCAAGCAGCCCACGCCGTTCTTTGTCGGGCAGTAGGTACCACGCGTAGGAGCGAACGAAGGGGTAGACGCACACATACTTCTTAGGGTCTTCGCCGGCAATGAAGGCGGGGATATGGCTCTTGTTGAATTCAGCGGGCCGATGCAGGGCCGCTTGGCTCCATACCGGACTGCTGGCGCGCCCGAGGCCGGTCGTACGGCGCAAGTCGGCGTAGGCAACCTGGAGGGATTCGATCTCTTCCGCATGCCACCAGATCATGTAGTCCGCGTCCGCCCGTAGCCCCGCCAGGTGGTAGATGCCACGAACCACGACGCCTCTGCGCTCCAGGCCGTCTACGAAGGCGATGGTTTCCTGGGCGAGTCCACCGCGCTCGCGTCCGAGCTCGACGGCGTCGACGCGGAAGACCGTCCACATGGCGTAACGGACCGTTTCGTTGAGACCTGCGAAGGCGCGCCGCGGGCTCCCGTCAGTCATCCGCCCGCGCCTCATCCCATGGCGCGACGAGCGTGGCATTGAATCTACGGCAGTCATGACAATCGCCATGAGTGCCGTGATCGCATATTGCTGACCGCCATCGACACGAACTCGCTCGGAACACCACATCTCCAGTCAGCAACAAGGCCGCGTCCCAAGTCGTCGCGCTTCGGTCAGGCTTCAGATTGCGCTTCGGCGAAAGTAGCGATGCTTCCGAATTACCGCTCGTGGGAGCACGCTCGGCAGCCATCGACACACGATCGATCTCTCGGATGTGAGACTGCCCGGCAGGAACAACCCAGCCAACGCGGCACGGAACGTGAACCCTAGCCCTCACAGAACAACGTGATGTCCTAACCGATGGCGCCACACCCTCGAGTGATGTCTCCTGATCGCTTCGCATCGTATTACGATATATTCGTATCGTAATACGATTCAATAGGCCAAGTGGGGGATCTGCCGAATCTGTTCTCGAGCCGGGTCGCTACCGGGACGGCCTGCCGGGTTTCGGTCAGTCCTCACCTCACTCGGCGTTCACAGTGTTCGTGATCCAACGACGACTCGACGGGGAGTTCGAGCGCCAGCTCGCCACCTTCGTCGTGGCGTTCGGGTTGCTAGCGCTACTCGGCCGCGTTGCCGCCGTTGACCGAGCCGGCGAGTTGTGCACGGGTGTTGGTGAAGGCCTGGGCTCCGATGAGCAGGGCCTCGACATCGTCTGGGGCCATGTGGTCGGTGACCTCACGTAGCGCGGTCGTTCTCATGGTGACGAGGTCGTCGAGCGCTTGTCGACCGTTATCGGTGAGTTCGAGTTGCGTGGCTCGCCGGTTGGTGGGCGATACCCGGCGGGTGATGAGGTCAGCCTCAGCGAGTCGGTCGGACAGCCGGCTGGCGGTAGACACGAGCAGGTCGAGGTCGTTGGCCAGCTCGGTGACCTGACTCGGCCCACGGCGCTGCAGTGATTGCAGGGCTCGCAGCGCGGTCAGCCCGACCGTCTTGTCCATCCGCTCGAGGATCGTGACGGTGAGCTCGAGCAGGCCTCGAGTGGCCTGCTCCAGACGTTGCGACTGACCTTCGTAGGCGTCCCCGGCCGGGGACACACTGGGACTGGCTGGGCTCGACGTCACAGGGCACCCCACTCTCCGGCGCACAGCATACATTCGGCTCGCCGAACATGCGGATTGCATAAGAGTCATTGAGCAGATCATGCGTTACGCATGATCTGCGGGTAGCGTCAGTTATAGCAGAGCGGCCCATCGGCCGAGGGAACGAGCAGGTTCGGTGCGCCGTAGGCGTGCTGGACATTCCGGTTGGAGGAGCGATGGCGTCAAAGACTGTGGCGGACTACCTGTTGTCCCGGTTGCGGGGGTGGGAGGTAGAGACCGTGTTCGGCTACGCCGGGGACGGGATCAACGGCCTGTTGGCCGCGTGGGGGCGGGCGGACAACCAGCCTCGGTTCGTCCAAGCCCGCCATGAGGAGATGGCCGCGTTCGAGGCGGTCGGGTACGCGAAGTTCACCGGCAGGGTCGGAGTATGCGTCGCTACCTCGGGCCCCGGCGCCATCCACCTACTCAACGGCCTGTACGACGCGAAGCTCGATCATGTACCCGTAGTGGCGATCGTGGGGCAGACCGAGCGCAGCGCGATGGGCGGGGCCTATCAGCAGGAGGTGGACCTGCTGAGCCTGTTCAAGGACGTGGCCAGCGATTACGTGCAGATGGTCACCGTGCCCGAGCAGCTGCCGAACGTGCTCGATCGCGCGATCCGCACCGCGATCGGACGGCGGACGGTGACAGCCCTGATCATCCCTTCGGACGTGCAGGAGCTGACCTACAGCCCACCACAGCACGAGTTCAAGCAGGTCCCGTCGAGCCTGGGAATCGCGTGGCCGGAGGTGGCCGCGGATTCCGCTGCGTTGGTCCAGGCCGCGGAGGTACTCAACTCGGGCGAGAAGGTCGCGATGCTCGTCGGACAGGGCGCCCGGGGCGCCCGGGCCGAGGTCGAGCAGGTGGCCGAGCTGCTCGGCGCCGGTGTAGCGAAGGCGCTCCTGGGCAAGGACGTGCTCTCCGATGACCTCGCCTACGTGACCGGTGCGATCGGGCTGCTCGGAACCCGCCCCAGCTACGAGATGATGATGGGCGCCGACACGCTGCTCATGATCGGCTCCAACTTCCCCTATACGCAGTTCATGCCGAAGCTGGACCAGGCGCGGGCGGTGCAGATCGACATCGACCCGACGCTGATCGGAATGCGTTATCCGAACGAGGTCAACCTCGTCGGGGATGCCGCCGCGACACTGCGGGCGTTGATTCCTCTGCTGCGGCACAAGCCCGGGCGGAAGTGGCGTGAGGGCATCGAGTCTGATGTGGCCCGCTGGTGGCAGACGATGGCAATGGAGGCCGACGTGGCGGCCGACCCGGTCAATCCGATGAAGCTGTTCTCCGAGCTGTCTTCCGCGCTCCCCGATGACGCGATCGTCACCGCGGACTCCGGGTCCAGCGCGAACTGGTATGCCCGAAACCTACGTTTCCGCGGAAACATGCGGGGGTCCTTGTCAGGCAATCTGGCCACGATGGGACCCGGGGTCCCCTACGGCATCGGTGCGAAGTTCGGCCACCCCTACCGCCCGGTGATCGTGTTCGCCGGCGACGGGGCGATGCAGATGAACGGGCTCGCCGAGCTGATCACCATCAAACGCTACTGGCAACAGTGGGCCGACCCCCGACTGATCATCGCGGTGCTGCACAACGACGACCTCAACCAGGTCACCTGGGAGATGCGGGCCATGTCCGGAGCCCCGAAGTTCGTCGAGTCTCAGTCACTACCTGATGTGGACTACGCCGGATTCGCCACCAGCCTCGGACTGGACGGCATCACCGTGAACAAACCCGAGGAGATCGCACCTGCATGGGAGCGGGCGCTGAGCAACACCCGCCCCACGGTGCTGGACGTGCACTGCGACCCGAATATGCCTCCGATCCCCCCGCACGCCGAACTCGGCCAGATGCTCTCCTCGGCCAAGGCACTGCTGGCCGGCGACGAGGACCGGTGGGGGATCGTCACGACCGGGGTCAAGACGAAGCTGCAGGAGTTCCTGCCGCATCGCGACAACCGGGACAGCTGATGGCACCGACCACCAAAGGGCCACCTCCGACCGGCCGGTCCTCGCTGGAGCAGGTGAGCCTCAACTCCGCCCATTACCGGTCCGGGCGCTGGGTCCTACTCGCCGAAGCCGTCGCAGTCACCGCGCTCGGGTTAGCGGGCTTGATCGGTTCCGCTGATAACCCGGCGACCGCGCAAGGGTGGGGATTCCCAGTGTTGATCTTCAATCTCACTCAGGTGCACAGCGAGGCGTTGCTTGGATTCGGGGTGCTGGCGGCACTGGCCATCTCGACGCGACGGACGACGATCGCGGCGACCGCGCTCGGCGCGGTCGGGTTCGTGCTGCTGTTCACCATCGGCGCGAACGTCGCGGCCGGCGGTGTTCCTGGGGCATGGGGGTTGGACCCCTGGGACGCGGCACTACACGCGGTACTGATGATCGTGAACCTGATCTTGCTGGTCTGGTTGTTCCCCGACGGTTTGCAGGACCCCGCCTGGATCCCCCGCCGCCGCTCACCAGGGAGCCGGTCATGAGCCCGGGCCCCGGAAGCACCCGCGTGGAGTCGCTGCGGGCGAGTGTTTACACCGTTCCGACCGATATGCCTGAGGCCGACGGCACCCTGGCATGGGACTCGACCACGATGGTCGCGGTCGAGGTGATCGCCTACGGCGTCACCGGCATCGGCTGGACGTACGGTCCGCCCGCGTGCGCGCAGGTCTTGACCGACCTCCTGGCCCCGGAGGTGCTCGGGTCCGATCCGATGAACGTAGCGGGCACGTTCGCGTCGATGGTGCGCGCTGTGCGCAACGCCGGACGCCCTGGTGCAATCGGTTACGCCATCTCCGCGGTGGATATCGCGCTGTGGGACCTCAAGGCCCGGCTGCTCGGGTTGCCGTTGCATCGGCTGCTCGGCGCGGTCCACCACGAAGTTCCGGTGTACGGCAGCGGCGGGTTCACCACCTACACCCCCGGCCAGCAACGTGAGCAGCTCACCGGTTGGGTTGTCCGGCAGGGCATCCCGCGGGTGAAGATCAAGATCGGTGAGTCGTGGGGCACCCGGCCAGATCGGGATCTCGACAGGATCGCCGACGCCCGGGACGCGGTCGGACGAGACACCGAGCTCTACGTCGACGCCAACGGCGCCTACACCGCCGTCCAGGCCGTTCGGTTGATGGACCTCGCCGCCCGACTCGACGTGCGCTGGCTGGAGGAGCCGGTGTCCTCGGACAACCTGTCCGGGTTACGGCAGGTGCGCGATTCGGTCACCACCGACGTCGCAGCGGGCGAGTACGGCTGCGACCTGACCTACTTCCACCGGATGTGCGCCGCCGGTGCGGTGGACTGCCTCCAGGCCGATGTGACCCGTTGTGGCGGGATCACCGAGTGGCAGCGGATCGCCGCCGTCGCCGCCGCGCACCACCTCCAGATCTCCGGGCACTGCGCCCCACACCTGCACGTCCACGTGGCCGCGGCCACCCCGAACCTTCGACACCTGGAATGGTTTCATGATCATGTACGGATCGAGGAGATGTTCTTCGAGGGCACCCTGGACCCCACCGGTGGCCGGCTGCACCCCGACCCGACCCGCCCAGGCAACGGTTTGGCTTTGCGCGCGGACGTCGCCGGCCGCTACCGGACCGGTGACCCGGTGACCCGCCGGCTCACGTTGACGGGGGCATCCTCGTGAGCGCCGCCCGCGCGATCGCCGCCGTACGACTGGGGTGGGGCGTGTGGCTGTTGGCCGCACCGAGGGCAGTGCTCAGAGCGCTGGCGCCGGGGGAACGCAACTCGCCTCGGGCACGCGGAGTGGTCATGGTTCTCGGGGCACGCAACCTGGTGCAGGGGATGGTCGAGTACGCCCACCCCAGCCGGTTGGTACTCGGGCTCGCGGCCGGGGTGGATGCGACCCACGCACTGACCTTCGTGGGATTGGCCACCGCCCGCCCGGACGCCCGATGGCGACGAGCCGCTCTGCTCAACGTTCTGACCGCGCTGGCGTTCTGCGCCGCGACCACCACCAGCACGCTCGCCGCCGACGAGCAACCAGAGCCACAGAGCTAGGAGCCGCAATCATGAAACTGTCGCGCCGAAAGCCGCGTACCGAACCCCACCTGATCGATCACGTGCTCCGCGATGTCTCCCACGGGCGCTTCGAACGGTCACTGTCCGGATTGACCGCGGTGTCGGCGCTGGTCACCGGGGCTGAGGTGTACCTGGAGCACTACAAGGGCAGCTTCGGGAACAAGTGGATGTGGAGTCCGGTCCTGCTCACCCCACCCCTGGTGGCTGCCGGGGTGGCCGGGGTGTTCTCCCGGCGGGCCGCCAAGACCGCGCTGCCCGTGACCGCCGGGTTGTACTTCGCCAACGGCCTGCTCGGTGAGTACTTCCATGCGCGAGGGGTGGCCCGCAAACCCGGCGGTTGGCGGCAGTACTCCTACAACCTGCCGATGGGACCACCCATCTCCGCACCGGGATTGATGTCGATGGTCGGCGGAATGGGATTGCTCGCGGCGATCCTGCGCCGGGAGAACTGAACCCGATGGCGATCACCGACCCATTCCACCTACCTAATCGCCGCGACGGCGGTAAGGCCGCCGATCCGTCCTGGCTACCACAACAACAGCGCGGGACCACGCCGCAGATGATCGGGCGCTACCCCGACTACGACGTCCTCGACGCGGTGGACAGCTGGGACGAGGCGACAAGGAACGTCGTTCTGGCCCGGCTCACCCCGACGGGCCCCATGCGGTTCTTCAGCTCTGAGGAGCAACCGACACTGCGGGCGTTCTGCGACACCGTGCTGGCCCAGGATCGTGAGCCCCGGGTGCCGGTGGCCGAGGCGGTCGACGCCAAGCTGTCCGCCGGGCACCTCGACGGCTACCAGTACGCAGACATGCCCGATGACCGCGAGACCTGGCTGCGGGTACTCGCCGGGCTCGATCACACCGCTCAGTCCGGGCACCGATGCCGGTTCAGCGCGGCTACCCAACCGCAACGCGACCACATCATCGAGGGGTTCTCGAAGGGACGCCTCGTCGGTGGCCCGTGGGATTCGATGAACGTGACCCGGGCATGGTCGGTGGTGATGCGGGCGGTGTTGGCCGGGTTCTACGCCCACCCCTGGGCATGGAACGAGATCGGCTTCGGAGGACCGGCCTACCCACGCGGGTTCATGCGCCTTGGCGGTGCTGGAACCGAGGGGTCCGAAGTGCGTGAACCATTCGAGAAACCCGGTGCGACCGACGTCGATCCGGCGCGGGACACCGCCACCGGCGGAGTCGAAAACGGCGGATTCACGGGCGGCCGGGCCGATGGGTGACTTCTGGCGTGGCCTGCTCAAAGGCTCACTCGGGCCGGTCGACAACGATTCCCGGTTCCTGCTCGATGTGCACAACCGGGATCTGCCCGGTGAGTCGACTATGAACCGCTACCAGGACTCCGACGAAGTCGATCTCGTCGTCGTCGGCGCCGGCGCCGGCGGGTCGGTACTGGCCCAACGACTAGCACGAGCCGGGTGGCGCATCGTGATCCTTGAAGCCGGACCGTTCTGGCACCCGGATCAGGACTGGGTGTCCGATGAAGCCGGGTCCCACTCGCTGTACTGGACCCAGAAGCGCATCATCGGCGGCGGCGACCCGGTCGAGCTGGGCAAGAACAACTCCGGGCGCGGTGTGGGCGGGTCGATGGTGCACTACGCCGGCTACACCCCCCGCTTTCACCCATCCGACTTCACCACCCACACCGACGACGGGGTGGGCGCGGACTGGCCGATCACCTACGAGGACCTCCGTCCGCACTACGAGCAGGTCGAGGCCGAGCTCCCAGTGGCCGGGCAGGACTGGCCCTGGGGATACCCCCACCGCTACCCCTTCGCTCCACATCCGATCTCCGGAGCGGCCTCCCGGATCCGCGACGGTGCGCTACGCGCCGGGGTCGACATGCGGGTCGGCCCCGTCGGGATCGTGAACGGAACCTTCGGTAACCGGCCGCACTGCATCTACCGCGGATACTGCCTGCAGGGTTGCAAGGTCAACGCCAAAGCCAGCCCGTACGTCACCCACCTCCCCGATGCTCTGGCCCACTCGGTCGAGATCCGGGCCAACTGCATGGCCCTTCGTGTGGAGATCGACGACGCAACCGGCGCCGCGACCGGCGTCGTCTACGCCGACGAGCCCGGCGGAACCACCCGGCTGCAACGCGCCCGGATGGTCGCCGTCGCCGGCTACTCCATCGAAACCCCCAGACTGCTGCTGGCCTCGACGAGCCGCCGCCACCCGAACGGTCTGGGCAACAACGCCGACCAGGTGGGGCGCTACGTCATGGTCCAGGGAGCCACCCAGTCCGCCGGACGATGGCCTGACGAGCTGCGCATGTACAAAGGCCCACCACCGGAGATCTCCAGCGAACAGTTCTACGAGACCGATACCGACCGTGGCTTCGCCCGGGGGTTCTCCATTCAGACGGTGTCGCCGTTGCCGATCGGATGGGCCGAGCACGTACTGGCCGACGGACACTGGGGCCGCGAGCTGCGCGAGTACATGCGCGACTACAACCACTGGGCCACCGTCGGTGTCCTCAACGAGCTGCTGGCCCACCCCGACAACAGGGTCACCCTCGCCGACGAGAAAGACCCCTACGGCCAACCCGTGGCGCGGATGGACTACACCCTCTCCGACAACGACAAGGCCAACATCGCTTACTCCACCTCCGTCATCGCCGACATCCTGGCCGCCGCAGACACCCAGGACGTCTTGACCATCCGACGTTTCGCCCACCTCATCGGCGGCGCCCGTATGGGCCACTCCCCGGAGGCCTCGGTGATAGACGCCGACCACCGCATCTGGGGCGTGCCCAACGTGGTGATCACCGACGGCTCGGTCTGTCCCACCCAGGGCGCCGCCAACCCTGCCTTGACGATCATGGCACTGGCCTCCCGACTCGCCGATCGCCTGGCCAGCGGCGCTTCTCCCTCCACCCCGACCCGGTCACGCCACATAGGTGGTCTCCGAGCGACGTCGAGGAGCCGACCATGAAACCGCCATCCGTCCGGTTCTCACCCGAGGTCATTGACCTCGACGCGTTGTACGGGCCCCACGTGCTGCGGGAGTACGCCCTGCTGGCCGACGGAGAACGCGGCGCCCTGATCGGCCCGCACGGCGACATCGTGTGGATGTGCGCACCGCGCTGGGATTCCGACGCGGTGTTCTCCTCCCTGATCGGTGGGGGCGGTGTCTACGCGATCACCCCACAACAGCCACGGCACGTGTGGGGCGGTTACTACGAGCCACACACCCTGATCTGGCGCAGCCGCTGGACCACGACCACCGGCGTCATCGAGTCCCGTGAAGCTCTCGCCTTCCCCGGCGAGCCCGGACGAGCGGTGGTGCTGCGCCGCATCCTGGCCCACGACGACCCCGCCGCGGTGCGGGTCCTGCTGTGCCCGGCCGCGTCGTTCGGGCAAGACCCGATCAGCGATCTCACCCAGTCCGGCGAGATGTGGACCGGCCGCACCGGCCCGCTGTACTGGCGGTGGAGCGGCGCCGGTCAGGCCCGCCCCCGACAGAGTCTCGATGCCAGCGGCCAACCGTTGATCTTCGAGCTGACGGTGCCTGCCGGCGGGCACCACGACCTCGTCCTGGAGGTATCCGACGCCCCGCTCCCGCATGACGTGATCGACGCGGACGCTGCCTGGGCGGCCACCGAGGCGGGATGGGCGGCCGCGATGCCCACCCTCACCCAATCCCTTGCTCCACGGGATGCCACGCACGCCTACGCGGTGTTGCGCGGTCTGACCAGCAGCGGGGGCGGGATGGTCGCGGCGGCGACGATGAGCCTGCCCGAACGGGCCGCGGCGGGACGCAACTACGACTACCGCTACGCCTGGATCCGCGACCAGTGCTACGCCGGCATCGCCGCCGGTCACGCGGGTGGCACCGAGATTCTTGACGCCGCGGTCGGATTCGTCACCGCCCGCATCCTCGCCGACGGCCACCGTCTCAAGCCTGCCTACACCGTCACCGGGGGGCCGATACCGGACGAGCGACCGCTGCAGCTGTCGGGATATCCGGGAGGCCAGGACAAAATCGGTAACTGGGTCAACCAGCAATTCCAACTCGACGCGTTCGGTGAAGCCCTGCAACTTCTGGCCATGGCCGCCGGCCAGGACCGCCTCGACGGCGATGGACGACGGGCGGTACGCACCGCGGTCACCGCCATCGCCGACCGATGGAACCAACCCGAGGCCGGGATCTGGGAACTTCACAACGACCGGTGGACCCACTCCCGGCTGGCCTGTGTCGCCGGATTACGCGCGGCGGCCGCCCTACCCGACGCCGCTAGCGCGCTGGCGGAATGCAGCACTCTGGCGGACACGATCCTGGCCGACACCGCCCGCACCAGCCTCGCACCCGACGGGCACTGGCAACGCAGCGCAAGCGACCCCGGCGTGGACGCCGCGCTCCTGCTCCCCCCCGTGCGCGGGGCACTACCTGCAGACGACCCTCGCGCCGTCGCCACCGTCGCCGCGGTTCGCAACCAACTGACCGACCAGGGGTACGTCTACCGGTTCCGCCACGACCAGCGCGAACTGGGAGAAACCGAAGGGGCGTTCCTGCTGTGCGGGTTCATCCTCGCCCTGGCCCAACATCACCAGGGCGACGTGCTCGGGGCGGCCCGCACCTTCGAACGCAACCGCGCCGCCTGCGGGCCCCCCGGATTGTTCGCCGAGGAGTACGACACCACCCAGCGACAGCTACGCGGCAACCTTCCCCAGGCATTCGTGCACGCTCTGATGCTCGAAACCGCGGTGCGGCTCGCCACTCCGGAGCACGGGATGCGGGGTTCGTCATGAGTTTGACTCCCTCGGGAGCCCAGTTCGACATCAGCCACGGGACCCAGCACGCAACCATCGTCGAGGTCGGCGGCGGCATCCGCGACTACCACTCAGCCGGCAACCCGATCCTGGACGGGTATCCGAGCCAGGACATGTGCTCCGGGGCTCGCGGCACCCCCCTGATCCCATGGCCGAACCGTCTCGCCGACGGCCGATACCAGTTCGACGGCGTCACCCACCAACTGCCGCTGACCGAGCCCGCCACGAACACCGCCATCCACGGGCTGACCCGCTGGCGGACCTGGACTCTGCGCGAGCTCTCCGCCCACCACGTCGCGCTGGCCACAATCCTCCCACCCCAACCGGGCTTCCCGTTCACCCTGCACGTCACGATCGACTACACCCTCGACGACGCCGGCCTGACCGTGGCCACGACCGCCACGAACTTCGGCGGCACCCGCTGCCCGTACGCATGCGGACAGCACCCCTACCTCACCACCGGCAGCGAACTGATCGACTCCTGCCGACTGGAGATGGACGCCGCCTACTGGCTGCCCATCGACGAGCGAGGTCTGCCCACCACTCGCCGGCGGGTCGTCGGCTCACACCTGGATTTCAGAGCCCCACGCCCCATCGCTGACACCGTGATCGACAACGCATTCACCGGTCTGGCCCGCGATACCGCGCAACGAGCCTGGCTGAGGCTGACCGGCCCAGACGGACGAACCGTGCGGCTCTGGGTCGACGAGCACTACCGCTACCTCGAGCTCTACACCGGCGACACCCAACCCGCGGACGTGCAACGCAGAGGCCTCGGCGTGGAACCCATGACCTGCCCACCCAACGGACTGGCCACCGGCGAAGACCTCATCATCCTCGATCCCGGCCAATCGGTCACCACCCGCTGGGGCATCCAACCCGACACCGACTAAGGAGACTTGATGACCGGCGTGATCGACATCATGAACTACGCCCCTTTCGTAGCCCCCAACCTCTCCGGCCCGGAATACCAATACGACGAGTTCCAGACCATGGTGCGCAC
>Ga0310811_10010289_pt1 | contig 12079 bp, 10 predicted proteins | sample YCmetagenome_FD_207642 | JGI IMG/M metagenome (GOLD analysis project Ga0310811, IMG submission 207642) | Soil microbial communities from experimental microcosm in Duke University, North Carolina, United States - YC | ecosystem: Engineered > Artificial ecosystem > Soil microcosm > Unclassified ...
TGCGTGATCGACGCCCAGGGACAGACCCTGCGTCAACAACGGATCCACCACGACATCACCGGATTCGCCGAGCTCGACCGACTCCTGGACAGCTACCGAGGTCATCGGCTCAGAATCTCGATAGAACGGGGCGAGGGACTGCTGGTCGAGCACCTGCACGGGCTGGGCGTCGAGGTGTTCTGCGTGTCCCCGAAGATCTCCGCCCGGGCCCGCGAACGCTATCGACTCGCCGCCACCAAATCCGACGCCTTCGATGCGTTCGTGCTGGCTGACACGCTGCGCCACGAACACGGCCACTGGCGCCCGCTCAGCCGACCCTCGCCAGTACTGGCCGAGCTGCGCGCGATCTCCCGCGACCGCGACCGCGTGGTCATCGCCCAACAGGCCACAGAGAACCGGTTGCGGGCGGTGCTGGATGCCTACCACCCGGCGCCGCTGCACCTGTTCTCCACCTTGGACCGCGACATCACGCTGGAGTTCCTGCGCGACTACCCAACTCCTGAACAGGCCGCCCGCGTGGGCGCAGCGCGCATGCACGGCTTCTGCAGACGACACGGCTACTCCGGCCGCACCGACCCGGCCGTGTTGGTCGAGCGCCTGCGCCCGCACCTGCTGACCGCCAGCGAAGGCACCGTGGCGGGCAAAGCCTTCTCCGCCCAACTGTTCGCCGACCAGCTGCGGATGCTCAACACCCACCTTCGCGCCTACAACAAGCGCCTCGACGAACTACTCGCCGTCCACCCGACACCCCGATCTTCACCAGCTTCCCCGGCATCGGCCCGGTCATCGCCGCGACACTGATCAGCGAGATGGGCGAGGACCGCAACCGCTTCCCCGCACCCGGCGCCCTGCTCGCCGAGGCAGGCCTGGCCCCAGTCACCCGCGCCTCCGGGCGCACCCGACAGGTCCGATTCCGCTACGCCGCCAACCGCCGCATGCGACACATGATCGACTGGTGGGCGTTCGTCGCCACCCGCGAAGACGACTGGTCACAACAGATCTACGACACCGGCCGCGCCCGCGGCCAGGGCAAGTACCGGGCCCTGCGCGGCCTCGGTTCCCGATGGACCCGGATCCTCTGGCGCTGCTGGACCGACCACACGCCCTATAACCCCGCCATCCACCACAAGATCGAACAGCCACCAGCGGCCTAACCCGCGACCCCGACACACCCGCGCGCCGACCGACACGCGGGCGCGCAGCATGCGCCGATCATCTGGCACAACCGGTCCCTCAGCCACCCAAGGTTGACAGCGGGAGTCTGTGTGATCCACCTGCTGCGCAACAGCTTCCGCTACGCCTCCCGGAAGTACTGGGACCAGATGGCCCGCGACCTGCGCCCGATCTACACCGCTCCCAGTGAGGCGGCGGCGAAAGAACGGTTCGTCGAGTTCACCGGCAAGTGGGGCGCCCAGTACCCGGCGATCGTGCGGCTGTGGGAGAACGCCTGGTCGGAGTTCGTGCCGTTCCTGGACTACGACCAGGAGATCCGCAAGGTCATCTGTTCCACGAACGCCGTGGAATCGATCAACGCCCGCTACCGGCGGGCGATCCGGGCCCGAGGGCACTTCCCCACCGAGCAGGCCGCACTGAAGTGTCTCTACCTGGCCACCCGAGCCATGGACCCCACCGGCAAGGGCAGGGCACGATGGGCCATGCGCTGGAAGCCAGCGCTGAACGCCTTCGCCATCACCTTCGAAGGCCGCATCAACCCGAGCACCGTCTAACCGAATACCAAGCCGGATCCACCGTTAGACCGACAGTCCCCGCCGAGCTGCGCTCGGCGTGTCAGGCGGGAGTGTCAGCGATCTTGTGTGAGCGCTCGTGATGTCAGCGGATGGTGATGCGGTCTTCAAAGTAGAGGGTCAGCGCGTTGAGCGCGCTCTTCCACCCTGGGGCGACTTGGTTTCGATCACCTGCCTTCGCGACGCCTCGGGTTAGAGGGACGAATGCAACACCAGAGGTGCTAACCGGGGGCCAATCCGAGCTCTTGTGTCGCGCGTAGGATGATCGCGTGGCTGACGAGACCGACCAGCACCGGGGAGATGGTCCGGCAATCCTCGTCGCCGCAGTAGACGGGTCGAGCACTTCCATGAGGGCGTGCGCATGGGCGGCAGGTGTTGCGCGGCGCAACCGATCGCTCCTGGTGTGTGTCCACGTGACCTCCCACGGCGGGCTTGCGAGCTATGCGCTTGCTGCGGGTGTGCCGCAGGATTACGACCCGCACGGTGCAGGGCACGAGCTGTTCGAGGCCATCCGGCCGTTAATAGCGAGGCACTCCGTGACCGCCGAGTTCCTCGAATGCTCGGGCGACCCTGCCGCCGAGATCGAGAGGATCGCCGACGACCGAAGGGCCGACGCGGTGGTCGTTGGCGCCTCGATGAAAGCCGGGCACAGGCTTGTCGGCTCTGTTGCTGTTCGACTCGTCCGCTCAGCGAAATGGCCGGTTACCGTCGTGCCGTGAAAGTCGGCGTGCGCGACCGCGTGGCCGGAGGTCATCAGATTGAGTCCCACCCCGCCTGATGACTCGTCCGGATCGAGGCTGTCCCAGTGCACGGCCCGGCCTTCGATGCGCAGACCGTGCGCCTTCCTCGGCTCAGCAGGGCCCGACGGACCGCCTCCTGCCGGCCTGATCGTCGTGGCGCTCGTTGACTGTACGCAGGGTGGATCGGGGGTGAGTGGCGTGCCTGCGCCTTGAGGTCTTGGCGCATCGTCAGCTGATCGAGCGTCTGCTCGATGCGTCGACACCGGACCGCTCGCCTCCCGCGTCCGCAAGGGTGGTCCTCGGATCAAGGTTCGACGTCGCCATCTCCGCGACCATGTACGCCGCCGGTGCATACCTTCCCGCGCGCCTGGTGCGCACATCTTCTGGGGACGCCAAGACACCACCGCCCCACCATATGGCGGCGGGCTCGCTCTTCTGTTCAACGTGCTCATCTGCTTGATCGCGCCCCTCTCCGTCATGATCGGCGGCCCCACAACCCAACTTGAGACCGAACGCCAAGCCGGACTTGAGATGCCGGCGGCCTCCACACTGGCTACTAACCGCCGGTGGCCCTGGAGTCCGAGGTATGCGACTTCGGATTCCTGAGGCGCGTTCATGTTGGAGATGGCGACCTCTGGCTACATCCGACCAACCGGAGGAGAGTGGCTCAGCGATGACCGTCGAAATGATGCCGGCAGCCTTCTTGGGTCACGGAAGCCCGATGAACGCGCTGGCGCGCAACCGCTACACCGAGGCGTGGCGTGAGCTGGGGAACTCGATTTCCCGGCCTCGAGCCATCCTCGTCATTTCCGCCCACTGGTATGTCAACCTCTCAGCTCTGACCGCCATGACTCGCCGAGGACGATTCATGACTTCTACGGGTTCCCCTCCGAGTTGTTCGAAGTGCAATACGCCGCGCCGGGAGACCCAGCGCTCGCCGAGGAGATCAGCGAGATCGTCAAACCCACCTGGGTGGGGCTCGATCGCGATAGCTGGGGCCTCGACCACGGCACCTGGTCGGTCCTGACGCACGCCTTCCCGGCGGCGGACATCCCGGTCGTGCAGTTGTCCATCAACGCCCAGCAACCGCTCAGCTACCACTTCGACCTCGGAGCCAGCCTGGCGCCACTTCGCGAGCGTGATGTGCTCATCGTGGGCAGCGGCAATGTGGTCCACAACCTGCGCCGAATCGACTGGAACCAACCCGAGACCGGATTCGGCTGGGCGCGACGCTTCAACGACGCGGCACGTCAGTACATAACTGAGTCGCCGACCAGGATCGTCGATCTTGCAGACCACCCTGACTTCGCTCACGCGGTTCCCACACCGGATCATTTCATCCCGTTGCTCTACCTCGCGGGCCTCGCGGCCGAGGCGGGTGCGACCGGCACGGTCCTTGTCGATGGGTACACCTACGGGTCACTGTCGATGACCAGCTACACGCTCGGGGCGCGTTGCCCACAACAGGTGACATCCGCCGCGGCTGGGGCCCCGATGCCGAGCCCCGCCCGCGTCGCCCCGGAGAACACCAACACATGACCCGTAACCGTCGCCCAGCCCAGATCCGAGTACACAGCGAGAAAGGAGCGCTGCCATGACGACCCACCAGGTCGGTTTCATGATCGGCAGCCTGTCAACGCACTCGATCAACCGCACGCTGATGAAGGCACTGATCCGAGTCGCGCCGCAAGGTCTGTCGTTCGTCGAGATTCCGATCAAGGACCTTCCGCTCTACAACCACGACCTCGACGCCGACTACCCGCCCGAGGGGCGTGTGCTCAAGGATGCCATTGCGTCGGTCGACGCTGTGCTATTCGTGACTCCTGAGTACAACCGGGGCATTCCTGGGAGCCTGAAGAACGCAATCGACTGGGCGAGCCGCCCCTGGGGCACGAACTCATTCGCGCGCAAACCGTCCGCAGTGATCGGCGCGTCACCCGGCAAGATCGGCACAGCCGTGGCACAGCAAAACCTGCGCAGCATCCTCAGCTTTTGCGACTCTCCACAGATGGGCGCCCCGGAAGCCTACATTCAGTTCACGCCGGGCCTGATCGCCGAAGACGGCGAGGTCACCGACGCCACTACGGAGCAGTTCCTCCGCGACTACATGAGCGAGTTCCGTGACTTCGTAATCCGCGTCCTCACCGTAGTACCGCGGACGACCTGACCGGGACGTGCTTCGCTACCGTGGAGGGCCAGTCGGGCCGTTGTTCCGCGTACCCCTGACTCGGGTTTGTCACTTCGGAGACGATCATGGCGGCTAATCTCGCGGCTGTACCCGACTTGTTGCGAGCACTGGACCTGACCGGGGTGCTCGCTAACGCGTTGCTCGGGGGCGCCGTCGCCCGCAGACACCGCCTGGACCCGATCGGGTTCGCGGTGCTGGCGATACTGTCAGGTCTAGGTGGCGGGCTGATCCGAGACGTGTTGATGCAGCGTGGCACGCCGGTTGCCCTGACCGACTACACGTACTTGACCACTGCCTTGATCGGTTCGGCGCTCGCATTCGTCGTGCACTTCGAGGGGCGCATCTGGGACCGATTGTTCCCCTACCTGGACGCTCTTGCGTTGGGCTGTTGGGCGGCGACCGGAGCTCAGAAAACGCTGGTACTCGGCCTGGGCTGGCTACCGGCCGTGCTACTGGGCATGGTGACCGCCGTCGGCGGTGGCGCGGTACGCGACATCGCGTTAGGCAATGTACCGACGATCTTCGGTGGAAACACCCTGTATGCAAGTTGTGCGCTGATAGCGAGCGGAACCTGTGTGATCCTCCAGAATCACGGCCATCCACAGGTCGGCCTACTTGTAGCAACGCTGCTCGGCGCATCGCTTTGCCTTCTCGCGCGCTGGCGCGGCTGGATCCTCCCGGACCGAATCGCCTGGCACCGAGCTCATCGGTATTTCCGCACAAGCCGACAAAAGGAGCAGATGATGGCCACAACTTCACGGACCGCCGCTGTACTGTCCGGACTCGACGGTGTCCGCATCTGGCAGGAAGAACTCTACCAGGATCTTCACCGCAATCCAGAGTTGTCCCACCAAGAACGGCGGACAGCCGCCAAGGTCAGCGAGCGCCTGATCCAAGCTGGTTACCAGGTACACCAGGGTGTTGGTGGCACAGGAGTGGTCGGGGTGCTGGACAACGGCGAAGGACCCACTGTGCTGCTGAGAGCAGACATGGACGCCCTGCCGGTGCGCGAAGCGACCGGCCTACCCTATGCCAGCACCGTGGTGACCACCGACGCGAGCGGAAATCAGCTACCCGTGGCGCACGCCTGTGGGCACGACGTGCACGTCAGCTGCCTGCTCGGTGCCGCACAGTTGCTCGCCGACAGCACCGAACACTGGTCAGGCACCTTAACCGTGCTGTTCCAACCGGCCGAGGAACTCGGCGACGGAGCACGCCGCATGGTCGACGACGGCCTGGCCGGGCTGATCAAGACTCCCGACGTCGCGCTCGCCCAGCATGTGCTCGCCTTCCCGGCAGGCCGGGTCGGCACCCATGCGGGGCCATTCCTATCAGCGGCCGACAGCATGCGGATCACCGTCTACGGTCGCGGAGCCCACGGTTCGATGCCCCAGGCGGCCATTGACCCGGTGGTGCTCGCGGCGATGATCGTGATCCGGCTGCAGACAATCGTGTCCCGGGAGACCCAACCTGGCGAGTTCGCGGTGCTGACCGTAGGCAGTCTGCAAGCCGGTACGAAGAGCAACGTCATCGATGATCACGCTGATATCCAGCTGAACATTCGCACCTACAGCGCACAGACGCGAGACGCGATACTGACCGCGATCCGCCGAATAGTCACCGCTGAGTGTCAAGCATCCGGTTCGCCGAGGGACGCCGAGTTCGAGCTGTTCGATCACTTCCCGATCACCGACAACGACCTCGGCGCGACCGAGCGCGTAGCCGTGGCCTTCAACGAGTTCTTCGGCGAACGCGCCGGCCCCATGCCACGCCAAACCGCCAGCGAGGACTTCAGCGACATACCCACCGCATTAGGAATCCCCTATACCTACTGGGGCATCGGTGGTACCGACGCCGTTACCTACCGCGCCGCCGAACAGACCGGGCGGATCGCCCAGGACATCCCGGTCAACCACGCACCCAACTTCGCCCCGGTCATGCAACCCACCCTCGACACCGGAACCCAGGCCCTAGTCACCGCCGCCCTAGCCTGGCTGTAGCAACGGGTCCCCACCGCTAGGAGTACTCAGGGCTCGTCCTGTACCTCGGGGTCTCCACGTCACAGACAGTAGGTTTGTGGCCGCCCGGCCATATGGCGTCCAAAGCGATGCCAGTTGCCCAGCTAGGCCTAGGTGCGCGGCCGAGCCACCAGACTGCGTGTACGCAGCTCGAGCGCTGGCCTCTGGGAGCAAATCCGAGACAGGCATCGCCAGCATGCAAGCTGCGAGATTCGGCGCTGCGTACTGCAGCATGCCTGCAGAGCCAGTTCGTCGCGCATGGGCCAGGCCGCAGCCCGACACGACCCGACGCGAGCGGTCCGGTTTGCCGAGGTTCGGCAATTATCGACAGCGCGATGTTGCCAGCGTGAGCCCGGGCGAGGGCGGTGGCTGTGAGGCAACCTGGAAGGGGCGGGTGAGGCCACGGCGGGTATGTGGTGATCCCGAGAAACGGAGGACGGCCGAGATGGACAATTGTCATGAGGTCATCGCTTTCTGCACCTTCGGATTTGCGTCTGTTGGCGCGGATCCCGGCGGACCGTCTGACAGTATGAGTGAGAAGTCGTGATTCCTTTTTCGGGACCTCGTCCTGATGCTCATGTGCTTCGTTGACTTTCTGACGCTAATTGGCGCGCGCACTGTCGGAGCAGACTCTATCGAAATTTGATCTCCCGCTCGGTCTGATGTTTTCGTAGTGTAACTATCTGCCTGTCGCCGATCCTCACCGAGGCATATCTTAACGTTTTCCCGGAGTGTCTCAATCCTCAGTTGAGGGTAGGAAATTCTGTGTCGTGAACGGAGAGCGAGACCACTATGTCGTCCATATGGCTTACCCCGCGAGCTCACGAAATGCTCCAGAAAGAGTTGGCTCAGCTTCAGCGGCTCCGTGGTCAGGGATTCTCAGCTGTTCTGTCGACAGCGAAGGGGTGCGACGACGGTTGGGTTAACTCTATGCTGCACCAAGCCCTGGTCGGCGAGCAGGATCGAAATCGTCGTATCCGTCAGATTCAGGAGATATTGATCAATTCCGTGGTCGGCGACGAGGCGCCTGACGACGGCGTCGCGGAGCCAGGGATGGTCCTCACGGTGCGGTTCGAGGCGGACCCAGTGGTCGAGACCTTCTTACTGGCGCATCGAGCCGGTGTCGCCCACTCAGACGTCGAGGTCTGTTCGCCCGACTCACCTCTAGGGCGAACGTTATGCGGAGCCAGAGAGGGGGAGTGGCGCCAGTATCAGCTTCCGGGCCGCCGCACCATGACTGTCCAGCTGGTTCGCGCCGTGCCCTATCGAGAACGGATCCTAGATTCTCCAGAGCCGGCCGAGCCTCTGCGCTGTGACACTTCAATTCGAGGCCGTGGAGTTACTTCAGAATGAGGGATGGAAGGGGGCGAAACGGCGCTGCGGGATGAATATCCAGTTCGTGCTCGCAAAGTAAGCAATCCGACATGGGTCGGCTTCACAATGTGTGAGGAGCCTCATGGCTAGCGCTCCCACGGTGCGCACCGCAGTAGCGCTCGTCGCGGTCATCCTGTGTGGCTGGCTCGCCTCGACCAAGACACCTCAGCTGGGCCTTGATCTACGAGGTGGGACGCAGGTCGTCCTCCAGACTCGCGACACTCCCACAACGGTCGCGGATGCGGCCGCCACTGACCGTGTGCTGGGAGTGCTGCGGGGACGGGTGGATGCGCTCGGGGTGGCCGAGCCGAGCCTGGCCCGGTCGGGCGAACAACGGATCGTTGTGGAGTTGCCCGGTCTTCAGGATCCGTCGGAGGCTGTCGAGGTCCTAGGTCGAACCGCCCAGCTCTCTATCCACCCGGTGCTCGGCTATGGAGCTTCTGACCATGTCGAAGAAAGGACCTATTCCGATGAGGACGGCACGCCCCTCCTGCTCGGACCGGCCGCAATATCCGGTGACCAGGTATCGGGCGCGCAGGCCCGGGCGAACTCGACAGGCATTGGGTCCGTCGTGGCGGTCAACTTCGAGGAACCTGCGGCATGGAGCCGGCTCACCGGTGAGGCCGCGTGCGCGACCCCCGGCGACCCAAGCAGGCGTATAGCGATCGTGCTCGATGACAGGGTGATCTCCTCACCCCAGGTTGATCCGTCGATCCGCTGTGCCGTCGGTATTTTGGGCGGATCCACTGAGATAAGCGGACAGTTCAATCGGAAGACGGCAAGCGATCTGGCCGCGCTGATCGAGGGCGGCGCTCTTCCGGTGCCGGTGGAGATCATCGAGCAACGGACGGTGGGGCCGAGTCTCGGGGCGGCGGCGATCTCGGCCAGCGCCCAGGCCGCGTTGATCGGAATCTCCTTGACCGCGTTATTTCTCGTCGCCGCCTATCGACTGGTCGGTGTGGCGGCTGTGCTCGGCTTGTGTGGATACGCCCTGGTGTCTTATGCCGTGCTCACATCGCTCGGAGCGACTCTGACGCTTCCGGGCTTAGCTGGATTCGTTCTGGCCATTGGCATGGCGGTGGATGCGAATGTACTCATCGCCGAACGAGCGCGTGAAGAACACGCCGTCCGCCGAGGGCGGCTCTTGCGGGCTTCCGCGAAAGGCTTTCGTGCCGCCCTGCCCGCGATCGGCGACTCAGCAGTCACGACCTTGCTTGCGGCGGCGCTACTGTTCTCGTTGGCCTCAGGTCCGGTGCGTGGTTTCGGTGTCACCCTCACTATCGGGGTGATGGTTTCTTTGTTCTCGGCGCTCGTGCTGTCCCGGGTGATCACGGACTGGACTCTGCGCCTTGACGTGGTACGGCGCCGACCGGGGTTGTCGGGAATCGCCTCAATCGGCCCAGTTCGCCGCAAGCTCGAGAACAGCAGTATTGACCTACTGCGACGCCCCAGGCGCTGGCTCGCGGTGTCGGCGTTGCTTGCGGTGACTGCGGGAGTTGGTATAGCGGTGCGTGGCCTGGAGCTCGGTGTGGAATTTACCGGAGGGCGCTCGATTGTCTACGACACCGGGGTGTCGCTGGATCCCGACGTCGCCAGGCGGGCTGTCTCGGATGCCGGGTTCCCAGGCGTGGTGATACAGAGCGCCGGCGAGCGGAGTATCAGCATTCGGACCGCTTCGCTGACAGAGACCGAGTCAGCTGGCTTACGGCAGGCGCTCGCGGACGCGGCGGGCGGGGCGGATATTCAACGTGATGAACTGATCGGCCCGACCCTCGGCAAGGAACTGCGTCGAGGCGCCCTCATGGCGTTCGGCGTAGCTCTGTCCGTTCAACTGCTTTACCTGGCCCTCCGATTCCGATGGATCTTCAGCGTCGGCGCGGTAGTCGCCCTTGCAACTAATGTTGCTGTTGTCGTCGGTGCATTCGCCTGGCTGGGGCGTCCCCTCGACGGCGTGTTCCTTGCCGCGCTACTTACAGTTGTCGGCTATACGGTCAATGACTCTGTGGTGGTTTTCGACCGGATCCGGGAAACACTCGCTAGACGGGCGCCCGGTCGCAGAGGACCGCCGTTCCACCGAGTTGTCGGCCGGGCCGTGTTGTCAACCTTGCCCAGGACCGTCAACACCGGCCTGTCGACCATCGTGATCCTTGCGGCCTTACTCGTAGTGGGTGGCGACACCTTGGCCGACTTCGCGCTCGCCCTGCTCATCGGGATCGTGATCGGGACCGTCTCGACGATTTCGGTGGCAGCACCGTTGGCGATCGAGCTCGAGCGTCGGTATCCCGCGCCGCCCAAGCGTGCCCGCCGAACTCGCGAGGCGCGCACGGACAGCGGAGCCGTGGTGTGACCCCTGCTAAATATCATCTGCTCACGGTTTAGGTAGTCAAGAGCGCCGTCGGCGCCGCATCCGTGCGCGTCGAAGTGACGGGGTTGGACCTCATCAATAGTTGCAGCATTACGGATTGGACTCTGGAGTCGGGGTGGATGGGGGGAGGCACAGGCCGCTGCTTTCGCCGGAGGCGACGTTCATCCTGTAGTTTTCGTGGGTAGACCACTGCGCCGTAACACTGAACCTGTCGCCGCGGATCACGGTCTCTCGCCATTCCACCGGCCTACCACGCAAACATCCCAACCGACGGATCTTCATCGCCGCGCACCCGTTCGGGATCTTCAGCAGTTCGCCGGTGTTCGCGTCCGGCACCACGGCGGTGATGATCTCACGACCTCCCGTCAGTCTGATGCCGGTCAAGGCTGCCAGCTGGTCGTACAACCCGGAGCGTGTGAAATCAGCGTCCATCAGCGGACCGGCGATAGACTGAGGGATCCATGATCGATCCACCGCGAGTGGCTCGCCGTCGGCGAGCCGTAGTCGCTCCAAGTACACGAACTCTGTGTCGGGTGTCCGATCCAAGCGAGCTGATGCTGTTCCATCCATCCGGACGTCGAGCACATGTACCTCGCTTCGCTGCTCGAGCCCACGCGCCTCGACCGAGCGGAACAGCGAGTACAACGCCCCTAGCGGCTGCTCGATCCGTTGGGGGCGCAGCCAGGTCCCCCTACCTCGGCCGGATTCCAGTACCCCGCTGGTCCGGAGCCGGCGCAAAGCGTCGCGCACGGTATGTCGGCTGACCTTGTACTCGGCAACCAACTCGTGCTCACCTGGGAACCGGCTGTCGAATTCCCCGGCCTCGATGCGACTCTTCAAGTCAGTTTCCAGCTGCGACCAAAGCGGTAACGGACTTGTGCGGTCCAGGGTCCGATCCTCCGTGCGCCTCTCCATCCCACCATCCGCTCGCATGACAATTGGCAACGCTGCGCCGACCCGTCCCCGACGGTCGCAGCTTGAGTGCATTGCAGAACCCGTTGACGGCGGCTGCATCTTCTCGAGCAGCCGCCCCGCGTTGGGGGCACGGGGCAGCTGCTCGGCGAGCAGCCTCAGGTGGACTGAGATTGCTCCGCCAACCCGAAGCGGCCGTCAGCAACGACGGCTGCCTCGATGCGCTTGCCGATATCGGCGTCGATGTTCTTCCAGTATTCGAACGCACGGTTACGGATGCCCTCGGACTGTATCCCGCCGATCGCGCCGGCCACGTTGCTGACCAATCGTTGGCGCTGGGGGTCGTCCATGACGTTGTTGAGCAACACTCGCGCTTGGCCGAAGTCGTCGTCGTCGCTACGCAGGGTGTAGGCGTGGCGCACCATGTCGCCGTTCACGGCGAAAACGTTGCCCTCATCGGCGAGATTGCCTTGGGCCCTCGGGCCACCCACGGAGTTGGGCGCGTACACCGGGTCGGAGACCAGGTCGTAGCGCATCGCGCCGTCCTTGGAGTAGCTGTTGACCTCGCAGCGCGGCCGGTTGACCGGCAGCTGCTGGTAGTTGACCCCAAGCCGGGCCCGGTGGGCGTCGGCGTAGGAGAAGCCCCGGGCCAGCAGCATCTTGTCCGGGGACAACCCGGTACCGGGCACGGTGTTGTTGGGCTGGAACGCCGCCTGCTCGATCTCGGAGTGGTAGTC
>Ga0310811_10010292_pt1 | contig 12077 bp, 15 predicted proteins | sample YCmetagenome_FD_207642 | JGI IMG/M metagenome (GOLD analysis project Ga0310811, IMG submission 207642) | Soil microbial communities from experimental microcosm in Duke University, North Carolina, United States - YC | ecosystem: Engineered > Artificial ecosystem > Soil microcosm > Unclassified ...
GGGATTTCAGTATCCGCTTGAGTTGGAGGGTACTGTGGCAGGCCAGCGTACTGCTGAGTGAAGTGTGGCGGCAGCGGGTTGTGTTGTCCAGAAGGAGCATGCAATGGCTCATAATGTTGCCAAGGTGGTGCATAGTGGTATGGTATCTGCGGATAATACTGCGTGAAAGGTTGCTGGCGGTGTGGTGGTAAATAATGGTGAGCAGGATACAGATGCTGCATATTAGGTGCATTTTGAATATTACCCATGTCAGACCGACCAGGAGGAGTACTCGACATGTTAGGAAGATGGGGCTTCAAGCTCATGTTTGAGGGGGCTCTTATAGCTTTCATTTTTCGCAGTATTGCACCATAATAGTATTTAGAGATATCAGTGTACCATCAGGACAAAATGTCACTATTTTCTTGTTGTCGAAAGTCAAGTGTGCACGGACCATGTTTGGTTATATATAGGCCTCATTGCATATACGGTTTTCCTGTAACCATGCTGCTACCTGTAACTCCCCCAACAACCCGTGTTGTCCTTCCCAGTTGCCCCATTTCTCCCTCCAAAGCTTCGTCCTCTTTCAGGATAACAATGGGAAATGAGATCTCAGACGATACACTAACTGCATGCGCCAATCTCTTCAGCTCTATGGTGTTTGGGGCCAACAGGCAAGCACCATCTCAAAGCACACAATACCTGGTTAGTGATCAAGCATCTGAGCCTTTGCAATCACTGAGTTCTTTGCACAGGGAAAAATGTCAAGATGACGGGTGCAAGACTACGAGCTCAGTGTTTATCTCACCCAAAGCATACAGTTCTGGTAACCTGCTACCTTCAGGTCAACCCACTCGAGAGTCCCCGACTCTATGGTCATGCATTTGCTACTGTATGGGATTATGGTGAAAGAAGAGGTACCTGTCTTACAATTTTTGTAAAATTCATGTTTTGATTTCATACAAGTTGGCTGGGTCACCCAGCTTGTTGTTGACGAACAAGTACATCAACGTTACATTGTGACTCAGCTCTTGCAGTCTCTTAAGTTGCATGTCTTATTCTCCCATGTTGATATCGTTGGTCTGGTCTCATCTCACCCCGCTGCTTGTAATGCTTTGGCAAAATATGCCGGTAAGTTGCTATTATCACCTTCATATTTAGACATTAAAACTAACAACATGAAGCTGCTGATATCAAAAACATTGATTTGGGCTTTATTCGTGAACACACTAGTGGGATTCTGGGTTCTTCTCCCATCAGCTACCTGAAAGCTGCCCAGTTGACGGGCGCACTCTTTGAAGACAACTGCAACAGTGGCACCATCTCATCTGTGTTCACCAAATTTTTCGTTGATCACACCGAGCCTCTAGAGGTGTTGTCGCTTTACAAAAAGAAGGATCAATGGTGCTTGGGCGAGCTCCTCAATGGGCACGAATTTCTTGCAATTTTTCCTATTACGCCCATGAGCTCAACTGTGCCCTTGAGCCTGGTTACCCCAACCACGTCATAAGTAATACCCTACATAGCCGATCGGAGATAGAAATTTAAACACAGCCTGTGTGTGTAGTTTTTACATTGTGGCCTAGCGTTATGAAAGTGGCTGTAACTTGAAGTTGAAGCCATCCAAGGCATTTAGATGCAGTTTGAATGTTGTCCTAAATGTTGAAAACCCCAATGTGATATGTCAGACGACGATCGCTAAGTGACTAACTTACTCGATACACCGGGTGACCGAGTGGCGATATCGCCGTCATAGTAAGCTGACTGGGGCATGACCAATGGATTTCATGACTCTCAGGTCAGACTTTTGTTGAACTCGGGGGAGCTCGGCAAGCTTTACAGATGTATATTTTTATGCACTCTCGATGCTACCTCACAATAAGAGCACAACATCGCCTATTCCAGGTGAAATTTGCCAAAGGTCAACAGTGAAACGATAACATTGACGACCGCCAGAACCAATTCCCATCCACATCAAATTAAACCGCAGCATGCCTATGCTGGTATTTATGACCGTAATTGAGTAGCCTTCACCAGATGAGCGAGTACAGAGTCACAGAGGAGAATTTCAACTCACCAGTCTGGTTCGATTTCTGAGAGTATTCTTATCCTGATAAAAAATGAAGTTTATGGCCCCTCGTACAAGTAGGTAGACATACTGTGTCTTCTTGGTTTCTTCCACTTCGTGGAAGACCACCCATCCAGTCCGCGACTTCCGAGTGAAAAGCACAGATGTTGGGTGAACATATAGAGTCTGCTTGAGTGAACAACGATAAACGTCGTACATTCAGCAGTATCGCTTACTTTATTTCCCTTCACCGACCGGTATGTTCCATCTGCAACCCATCGGGCACCGTTGCGCCAATACCCACTGACCAAACATTGCCGAAGCCGTTTAGCATCGCCCTCACAGCTCTGGAGCGGTAAGTTGAATCGGATCATGTATTTCTTCAACTGTGACCGGATCGACACCGCTCTCGACATGGCACGGAAGTTGAGAGCATGAGCTTTGCACCATGATGAAGATCGACCGTATTTGGTGAAAGCGTTGTATGCTACCGAACGTAAGCAATCAGCTTTTGGGTGTAGCGAGCAAGTACCATTTAAAAGGGTCAGATGGTCCTGATACCAACATTGTCAGTCTACCGAATTGAGGCGAACCGGAACCTACCCCTTCCTCGGCTGTGAATTTTCGTCTCTCCAGTTCTGCAATCGCTCCAGGAGCACCATCAGGTATGACAAATGCATCCTATGATGCAAACAGGTAAATACGATAGGAACGTTGGTCCGATGAGGCACTTGCTTGTATTGAAACCATGGCAGCAATTGTGAGAATTTCTTCGCCGCAATTGAAGTCCTTCGAGGTGAAAAGCTGCCTGTGCATCAAGCTGTGCAAAAAAAGTCAATACTGACAGAAAAGCGCACCATTCTAGCTATATTGACATCGATGGGGCATTCTGCAACCCGTTCACCGATCGGAGTAAGGAGGCCATCGTCGCAAATCATCCCTGCAGCAAAGAGCCCCTCGAGCGCACGGAGAATGCTTTCTGCTGGAGGTGCCGAGACCCATTCAAACTTCATAAGGTCATCTATACCTAGGGATTTCAGTTGTAGAATCGGAGTGGTCATATCAGTGCGAGTGATCTCAGGCGGCGTGCTTGTAGGAAGAGAAACGAAAACAGAATCAGGATATAATCGAAAGCAAATTCCTGGTGAGGTCCGTCCGGCGCGACCAGCCCTCTGTATTGCAGATGCTTGGGAAACAGGAACTGTCGACAGTGAGGCAAGGAAAGTAGTTGGATTGTATGTCCGTATCTGGTGTCCATGAGAGAATGCGATCGATAAGGTAATGAAACTTACCTTTACGAACCCACTGTCGATAACAAACTGCACTCCATCGATGGTGACGCTGGCCTAATTGCATAAGACACTAGGTTGCTAAAAATGGCGCGACTCACTTCCGCGATGTTTGTGGCCGCGATAACCTTTCGCGTCCCTCGTTCTGCAACATTGAAAACCCTGAGCTGTTCTTCCGTGCTTAAGCCAGCATGCAGTGCAAGAGGAATTATCTGTGTGGCTCCCCGCGGAAGTCTAGAAAGCATCAGAGATTGCATGAGTATGAAAAAATACACAAGGAAACAGAATGCGCACGTAGGAAGAAGTTCTGTGAGTTCCTCTAAGCATCTTTCTATTTCTTCACGTCCCGTCAGGAACATCAAGATGTCACCAGCGCCGTGCTGCGCAATAAGGAGTGATGGGGTATAAGGCAAGAAGGTCCAGGGGACGCACCTGCAGGTTAATGTTCCATGCAACCTCTACTGCCTTCCTCACATAGTCTGGAGCGGGCTCTTGAAGGTAAGCAACCTCGACAGGAAATACACGCCCTTCCAGACTAATAATAATAGCGTCGTCTGGATGTGCCCCCGAAGTGAAGTATTCTAGAAATGATCTAGCATCCAAAGTAGCTGACGATACTATCAGCCGAAGCGATGGGCGCTTACGCCTAATTCTGTTGCGCCATCTTAGCTCAGTAGCTAAGGGGAAAGATTGAAGTATGTTTGACATACTTCTTCAAGACACCCAGAAGTAGATCTGTGTAAAGACTTCGCTCGTGCGCCTCGTCAATCTGTGAACCCATTGAGCACATATTGACAAGAATAATACAGTACTGACCATAATGACGCTATAGCGCGAGAGGAGAGGATCAATTAGCGTCTCTCGAAAGAGCATCCCATCAGTCATGTAGCATATCCGGGTTCGCTCCTTGTCACTGACGTCTTCAAAGCGAATAGTGTATCCGACCTACGAGAATACTCGTGAGTGATGCAGAGGCACATCAGCTTGATGGTGTACCTCATCCCCAAGAAGAGTACCAACTTCTGCTGCAACTCTGATAGCAACAGACGTTGCTGCGACGCGTCGTGGTTGGGTGCAGGCAATCACATTACCTTCAGACGCCCATCCAGATTCTAGGAGATACTGGGGTAGCTCTTAGCCTGGAGTGAGATGGAACTCGGATTATCCATGAAATTTGATGATTGCTCACGAGTTGTTTTTCCTGATCCTGTTTGACCAACAACGATCGTGACACCATACTTTTCTATGCAATGTAAAAGTTTTTGTCCTGTAGAACAGAGTTGAGTAGTGCCTAGAAAAGACGACAAAGAGGGAGCATACGGTATTGCCGAATGGGCAGTCGTTCACGCTGTGCTTGTATAGAAAGGGAGCCATGTGAAGGTGCAGATTGAACAACATTTCCTTCCTCCTCTGTTACTCTGTCGAGTGTGCTTCCAGGTCCAGCAGTTCCTGGCTTCCAGAACGTCAAGGTAGACATGATGTGTGATTCATGTACTACTAAGTGTAAATGGTTGTTTGGATCTAAAGGCTTTGCACGCAATGTACAAACAATCACCAATAACGCGCTGCATCAACATTTGTTGTCATTACAATTAATCATTCATTCCTTCCTTTGCAAATGGATGCCCGAGAAGATCTACCTAAAATATCAGTGGAGACAGAACAGGACTGGCGACGTCTTCAACGAAATATCTCAACCGCTTTTCTTGATAGATTGGACTTGGAACTTGAATCTCAGGGTGTCAGCCAAGACAGGGAATCATTCCTGCCTCACATAAACCAAGTAAGCAAAGTATTTTTCATTCAAACATGATATTCTGAGATATGTTAGTTTCTCGATACACTTTTTGCGATAACTAGACCAAATCTCCGTATTAACGGACGCACTACTGAAGAGCCATATGACGATGACGATGAAGGTGAGGGCTACATGCTTGACAGGGAATTAATTTTGTTCATGAATCGTAGGGATGGAACCTTTTGACGAGGCTCTTGATCGACATATCTGGTCGCTTTCCGATCAGCGACTGAAGTGGGATAGGGAAATCGGAGTTCGCCGTCGGACACGTCCCACCGAAATCGAAGCTCTAGTTCAGGGGGTTTACACTCAGCATCGTAGCGTTGACATGGATATCGATGCGAATCAGGAATCGGATGTTTCAGATCTGGATAGTACGTGTAGACGTCGAGTGGGGGAACACATCTAACTAACCAATAGGCAGCCAACATGACCCTGTGACGGAAGAAACTTTTGTGAATGCTATTACGATGTCGGCTCAGCTTTCCCAGGTAGGGTTCTTCAAACGCCTAATTTAAATTTCTTCATGATATCTCCAGTCTATTTCCATGCAGTATGAGCGGGCAAACAGATTTGCTGCTGTTTCGAACGAGGTGAAGGCACTAAAACCTTGACATCTACACACGCACGATGTGACGCACGCTGGGACTAATAATACTAAGCACTATTATCACGATCCTCTGAATCCGCCTCTTCCACCTCGGGGTGCAAAACCTCCACTGCTACCTCGACCACTTCCTCCTCTGAAACCTCCTCTGAAACCGCCCCGGTCACCAGTGAAGCCACCTCTTACCCCACCCCTGCTAGTCCCTCGTCCTCCCCGTCCTCGTCCCCCAGGGGCACCCCGTCCCCGTGGCCCATTGCCTCTTGCGATGCCGCGCCCGCGTTCTGAAGATGATATACAGTGAATGGGAAACATATAGAAGAGAGGAGAAAACGTACTTGTTACACCTAGAGAATTAAAGCTCAGGTGTAGAAGTAGAACAACCTATAGAATAGAGCATACCTGCAACTTTTGGTTTTGGGAGGAATCGCTCAATGGGTAACAATTTATCGCCTCCGATGTATACTTTATCTCCTTGCTTGAAGCTGCTTGCAATCATACCTTCTCCCATCTTGACTGAGAAATAAACTTCATTGATAGGGCCAAGGATCTCGTCAACCTTGCCAATCACAGATTTGTTCTGGAGGTAAATGGGGGCGTTGAAGTAGGGAACCTTGTCTGATATGAGAGAAGAGCACAACATCTCATCTTCTACAGCATGCATGAATGTCCCCATTTCTGCAAACGGTGAAAACGGTGACATGGAATTGTAAGGATATTAAATATCTTACCGACGACTGTAGCTGGAGGACCAAAGTCACGCTGCTGGAATCCTCCACGTCCCCCACCGCGTCCTAGAAGATGAGAAAATTGGACTCTCAATAAGAATTACACGCGTACCTCCTCTGCTAAAACCTCTTGCTCCTCGACTCATGATGTTCAGAGGAATAAAAACAATGTGATTATGTAAGCGGCTAGCAATTTGTTAGTGTGAGTAACTTAGTGATTGCCAGTCTGGTAGACTTACTGCAGTGGCTTGACATATGTATACATATGATCTCGCGTTTGTCACATCCAGCTTGTAGAACTCTGGCTGGCGAAGGCAACATCTATGAGCTTATTTTTTCGTCACTCGCCCAGCGTGGAAGGCGAGTTCACTCTCAAAGATCCTCCAAACAAGACTACTAGTAACGATACCGTGCTCCTGAGCTCTCGATTGTGGGCATATTTGTCTACACCACACAATTCCCGCGTTCTCGTCCTAATATCTTCAGGCGACTCAACTGCACCCTTAATAACATCCCAAAACTTGGAATGCTTGACTTGTTGGGCGAACGAAGATCCTGATGTGCGTCCATTAAATATGGACATGTTTTGTTCCACCTAATCGTTGTCACAAGGTCGAGTACATTACAGTTCCACCTCACTGGCCAGACCTGTATCCTCATATCTTTGGATCATTCAATGGACGACAGAAACTGCACGTGTCCCGTGCAGGGGACGTTTCACTATCCGAAGTGGTAGTGACAGCTCAAACTCCCGACGCATACAGTTTTGCATTGTCTCACAGTTCTGCCCTTGAGGAATGGCTTTTCCACTCATCGCCGATCATTCGAACTGGTGAAGAATTACAGCTTCCCCGAACGCTATTTCTCTCAAATGGCGACGCTTCTGAAGCGTTGTCCTCGGCACTCTGCTCGTATCGCTACAAAGTTGATGGTGCATATCCATTCTCTCAAGGAATTGTGAAGCGCAATGTCACGCAGTTTGTTGTGGCCTGTTTCGATGAAAGAGCAGAAATCGGAGGAAGCACGTTGGCTGTTGGCGTGCACTCAGCTGATGCTGAGATAGCTTCGGACGCACTCGAAATCAGCGAATCTTTTCTCATCACTGCTGCACTTCCAGCAAACGTGGCCCAACATAATAGACTCTATGAGGGCGAGTGTGTGTCTGCCAGTTTGAATGTACTGCTAACGTAACTGAATATTGCAGCTGCCGCAACGAACGCCTATTTTCGTCTTGAACCAATTTTGCGAGAGACTGATTTCCCTTACCGTGATGTCGCTCTGTACCTGCGAACCTCTGATTTTCGTCAGGTCGGCGTCCTCGATGGAGACTGGGTATGTTGTTTGCCCTATTTTGCGTGAAACTAAACTTGCTGTGCGCAGGCCATCGTGAGTGATCTCAAGTCATCCCAGGCAAGGCTAGTGCGAGTGTTTGCGCATGATTACGAATCAGTCCCTTCGTACGGTTTTGATATGTGATCTTATTCCAAACTGAAGGGATTTTTAGTGGCGTTGTGAAAGCTTCGCCGTCACTGATTTCCAGCATCCGTGTAGACTCTTCTAGTCTTGTGTGGATTCGTCCGAGCCCCTTTGGCAACCGTCAACCTGCAATACCAGTGGCTCGTGCTCTTACTCTCTCTCGCATCGCATCTCCATTTTCCACCGGACGCAAGTTCGAGACCCTTTTTCTTCAAGAAATACAATCCTACTTCAGTTCCTGTAAACGCTTGGTCAAACAAGGAGATTCAATTAACGTGTTCATTGATACCGACAACGCAGAGCTTACTGATAAGCTTGATAATGGCAAGCTTCCAATTCATCGGTGAGCTTCGTGTGCACGAATATCCGAAGCCTGCCTCATTCAGGCACCAGGCTGTCGAGCAGTAATGCAGCGGTGTCCTTCGTCGTGGACAAAGTCAACTACGACCCTACCAGTGCCGTTGATGACTATTGCAGTCATCCCCAGTTTGCTCGAGGCGACTATGGCTGTTTCGTCGACTCCCAGCATACTCGGATCGTGCAACTCGGGACACTACATAAAGCCATACCAGACATGTGCAGCTGTAATACCCTTCGTGAGGATTTTAGCTTTTGCAGCGTTGAGTGACATGTCGTTGATAAGCGAGTAGCAAACGCTAGTGCCAGACCAGGGGAATCACCTTTCACAATGGATGCAATGACCCGTTTGTCAGATGCGCCTCGATTTAAAGGAGCTGCGGAATTTGGCATCTGGCCACTTCTGCTTATTTCGGGACCTCGAGGATCCGGGAAATTTACAATGGCCTCTTCAATAGCCCAACGCCTTGGAATCCATATTGCGGAAGTACGATCAATCACTGAACTTGTCCTTTACGAGATTTGTTCATCTCATCGATAGATCAACTGTTTTGCGATAGTTTCGGAAAATGAGGCCAATACAGAAGGCAGCTTAAGAGCTCGAATTGAAATGGCAAGTTCATGCGCGCCGTGCGTGATCGTGATTCGGCACCTAGACGCGCTGTCCCAGTTTACTCCAGCTTCGGAACCGGGAAAAGGTGCGCAATCATCTTCCTTGGTGCAATATCATCATCTTAACCAATACCCTAGGCACTACATTATCACATGCGCTGAACGATTGCTTAGCGGACGTGGAATCCCATATAAAATCCATGGGCAGCCAAATCTTCGTTATCGCAACTGCGAGTGACACATCCAAGGTCCCTGCTATCCTCCTCTCGCGCTTTACGAATGAGTTTGTGCTAAAGGTGAGGCCGCTATTGATTGCTCACACAAACGTTCTGAATGACATTCGTTATACCTCTTACAGGCTCCGACCGAGGCAGAACGATCGAGTATAATATATCATTGCATGATTAATGTTAAACTGGCTTCTGATGCTTCAGTGGCTTCTTTTGCTACGCAGACTGCTGCGCTAGTTGCCATTGATATAGTCGACTTTTTGACACAAGCGCAGGTTATTTCTGTTAGAGAGTCACTGTGCGGTCAGAGCTTTTCGAGTTAACAACCTCGCTGATCATGATGTTTGCAGTGACGAAAATGCTTGTCGAACTCGGTCCTTAAGTACGATAGCTATTCGAGCGAATCACGTGGATTTGTCGCTTTTGAAGGCGAGGACAACTTTCGCTCAAAACATTGGGGCTCCGAAGATCCCCGCTGTCAGGTGGGAGGACATCGGTGGACTGTCTCGAGTAAAGAACGAAATATTGGACACCATACAACTTCCATTGGAGCACCCTGAATTATTCATCGAAGGATTGAAGAAGCGTTCAGGTACACCAATTTTCTAGTCTAGCCACCATGCCGCTGAATTAGGTGCTACACCCAGGAATCTTATTGTACGGACCGCCGGGCACAGGAAAAACGCTGCTCGCGAAGGCAGTAGCAACTTCATGCTCGTTGAACTTCTTTTCAGTGAAAGGACCCGAACTTCTGAATATGTACATCGGAGAGTCTGAAGCAAACGTTCGACGAATATTTCAACGTGCTCGTGATGCAAAACCATGCGTCATTTTCTTCGATGAGCTCGACTCTGTGGCACCAAAGCGAGGCAACCAAGGGGACTCAGGTGGTGTTATGGATCGTATCGTAAGTCAGCTTCTTGCTGAACTGGATGGTATGTCCGCTGGAAATGGAGGCGATGTCTTCGTTATCGGAGCTACCAATCGCCCCGACCTACTGGACCCGGCTCTTTTGCGACCTGGAAGGTTTGACGTAACGCTCTTTTGCATAATCAGCCTTACGTTCGTTGCTCAGGTTTGACCGAATGTTATATCTCGGGGTTAGCGAGACACACGAAGCTCAACTTGATATCCTACGTGCGCTTACAAGAAAATTCAAGCTCGATCGTGATCTCAACCTCGCGGCCATTGCTAAAGTGTGCCCGTTCCACTACACAGGAGCCGACTTCTATGCTTTATGCTCTGATGCAATGTTAAATGCACTAAACAGGAAGGTGACTGAGCTGGACAGCAAAATAGGTCTGTTGGAACACACAATGTGTCATGCATTCTGACGACACACTGAACAGCACAACTCAACAAACAGTCAGAATTTCGACAGCACCAACTGACACCTCAGTACTATCTCACTGAAATTGCCGGATCAGATGACTTGCACATTTCGGTTACCCAGATGGACTTCATCCGAGCTCTGAATGAGCTAGTCCCTAGTGTTAGTGCAGTAGAGATGCAGCACTATGCTACTATTCAGAAGAGATTCATGCAGGAGATAGTGGAAGATATGTAGCTGATGGTGCTGTTTCAATGCCATAAATACTTTCTTCTAACCTGCAACATTGCTGTGCAAAGCTAGAGTAGACTCATGCATCGGGGCTATTGATATTTAGGAGATGCTTTTATGTTGCAAAGAAAATATTTGAAATTTGAAATGACATAAAGATGGAGACAGAGCTCCAAATTGTGGTAGTGTTTTAAATGAAATACGAAATTTCAAGCATTGGCAACAGTATTCCCACTGATCATATGTCAATGGCAAAAAAAATTTAATTGGAATTTCTGCATGTGCTGAGATCTGAAGTTCAATTCTGGCCTATCAGACAAAATGTGAAATTTGGGACATGATCATTATGATGCCTGCCCATGCCCAGTGAAAGTTGGACATACATGTTTCCACCCACAGCAACACAATTAGATTTTCTAAATGTAAATTATTGTTACTTCCATGGAATTCCAATAAGACTTTGACTTGGCTTAACTGGGTCAATCACATTGCGATAACATTGAATCATTGCTGTCAAACTGCATCTCATTTAATGCAAACATTTGTTCAACAACATCACATCAGCACACCTCAGTCTCACCACAGAACTGATCAACACACTTTACAGTAAATACTTGTGAGCCTTTGGTACCTTCAGCATATGTCAGTACTAACTACCAAGTTATATTTTATCTAGTATATCCTGTCTCATCTTGCCAATGTCAGATGTGCATTGGTGTGTTTGTATGAAATACTACCTTGGAATCTGAACACTGCTTAGTCACTGCAAACTTGGCAAAATCATTTGAAGGAGGCCAGTGAAGATGAGAAGACAGCCATACAATGTGCAGGACTATCAGATGAGTTTCATAGTCTGAAACAGTCAGCTGATGTGCAAGTTGGAGGCTCAAATATATCCACTAAACGAAGACATGAGGTATGACTTTGATTGTTTAAAATTTAATAGGACATAGATTCTAACAATATTCACAGAATGAAGATCCTTGAGGTACTAATCCTCAAAACTCAACTCCTCCTCAAAACCTGACCCCTCCTTGAGACCAGACTCCTCCTCAAAACCCAACTTTTCCTCGAAACCAGACACCTCCTCAAGACCTGACTCCACCTCCTAACAATCCAAATGAGCCCCCCCAGCAATTTGAAGAATGGTGAGATCCTTTCTCTGACCTTGATTTGGAGGAACTTGCTCATAATACTCACCTCCCTGATCTACACTATGATATGGAGTTTATTCTTGCTCTTCAGGAGGCATCACTAGATGATGGAATTGGACTCACAGGGAATGCACTTGAACATTTGTGAAACCTGCCGAGATGTCAACTGGAGTTTGGTAATGCAGACATTGAGTATGGTGTCACCCTTTGTCTGTGTCATA
>Ga0310811_10010293_pt1 | contig 12077 bp, 5 predicted proteins | sample YCmetagenome_FD_207642 | JGI IMG/M metagenome (GOLD analysis project Ga0310811, IMG submission 207642) | Soil microbial communities from experimental microcosm in Duke University, North Carolina, United States - YC | ecosystem: Engineered > Artificial ecosystem > Soil microcosm > Unclassified ...
CGGGTCATCTATGCGTGCATGATAGTCTTCCATGCTTTCAAACACCACGGCCCTTCCGCGATGGTGGAGTAAATGCGGAGATGCGGCCGAAGGTTTGATGATGGCGCCCTGTGCACATAAATTGCCTTTCAGCACTGCCATGCCTGCTGCATGCTGCAGGGGATGGTGGAGGGTTGCGATCACATCTGTATTATAGCAAGGTGCGACAGCGCAGTTGGCGCTGATGGTTTTGCCGTTGACGGTAAGTGCGTCCCCGTGGAGAAGGGATAACATCTCCCGGATGATGACTGGCAGTCCGCCGGCATAGTAAAAATCCTCCATCAGGTATTTGCCCGATGGCTTGAGGTTGAGCAGCAGTGGCAAGTTACTGCCGATGGTATCGAAATCTTTCAGTGTCAGGGGGACGCCTATTCGTCCGGCAATGGCCAGTAAATGAATAATAAAATTAGTCGAGCCGCCGATGGCTGAATTGACGACGATGGCATTTTCAAAAGCCTGGCGGGTGAGTATGCGGGACAGTTTCAGGTCTTCCCGCACCATTTCCACGATGCGGCGGCCGCTCAATTGCGCCATCACTTTTTTACGGGCGTCCACGGCGGGAATAGCCGCGGCGCCGGGAAGGGTCAGCCCCAGGGATTCGGCCATACAGGCCATGGTGCTGGCCGTGCCCATCGTCATACAATGTCCCTGGCTGCGGGCCACACCGGACTCCACTTCATGAATATCCTCCGGCGTATAATTTTCCACTCCCTGTTTCTCTTTGATCTGCCAGTTGAAGGAACCGCTGCCGATGCATTCGCCCCGAAAGCGCCCGTTCAGCATGGGGCCGCCGGGCACGATGATAGTTGGCAGGTTCACACTACAGGCCCCCATCAGGGTGCTGGGAGTGGTCTTATCGCAACCGGTGAGCAGCACTACACCGTCGATGGGATTTGCGCGGATGCTTTCTTCGGTATCCATGCTGGCCAGGTTGCGGAACAGCATGGAAGTGGGGCGCATCACCGTCTCGCCCAGTGAGGTGACAGGGAATTCCACCGGGAATCCGCCGGCTTCCAACACACCCCGTTTTACCACTTCGGCGAAATCCCTCAGATGGCCATTGCAGGGTGTCAGTTCACTCCAGGTATTGCATATACCGATAACGGGCCGGTCTTTGAAATAATCGTCAGGATACCCCTGGTTACGGAACCAGGACCGGTGGACAAACCCCATTTTATCCGACTTGCCAAACCAGTCGTGGCTTCTCAGTTTCTTTTCGTTGTTCATCGTTGTTATTGTTTATCCCACCATACCCGGGTGCTGAGCTTATCCGCACCCTGTCTTGCGATGGACTCATTCACATTGGTCGTGTTCACGCTGAGCTCGGAAGTGGGATAAGTAAGCCTCCTGATAAAAGTGCCGTTGGGCACATCGGGGTTATTGGGCTGACCGTAAGGATTGGGTGTCAGGGCCGGGTATCCGCTCCTTCTGAAATTGGCAAATGCCTCCGGGCCGTTTAAAAAAGATGCGATCCAGTACTGGGTATTGATCTGTTCCAGCTCATTGCCCGCCGTCAGCGGGTGGGCGGTGACGTAATTGTCACGGTCTGCGCCGGCAACGGCAGAACCGGGGTCATAGACCGCCATTTGGTCCATATGGGATTTGATGCCGTTGGAAAAATACTGATCTGGGGTCCCGCTGGTGATCCATCCCCTGAAGCGGGCCTCGGCCAGCAGCAGGTTGGTCTGCCCTGCCGTCACCAGGAATACGGGTGAAGATATCTTCACGATCCTGCGGCGGTCGACCTGGCTGTAATCGTAGAAGCTGGCCAGGCCATCGGCCTGTGCTTTGGCTACAATAGTCCCGTTGTCATAGCCCATCGGCATACCTATTTGTTTAGTGGGGTCGGTGCTGCCGGCGGCTACTGTCTGACCGGCGCCGCTGCCGGCGCCCACATACCGGATAGCTATGGCTTGCAGACGGGGATCATTGGTGGTCTTCAGTTGATCTACGAATGGTTTGGTCAGGTAGAAATTCGCTGCCTCGCTGCCGTTCAGCGTCCCCCCGATAGGTTGGGTGAAGTTGGCGTCATGTCGAATATAGGCATTGTCGGCATTGTCCGTGATGACACCACCAGCCGCTGCCGTCTGCACGGTGCTCTGTGCTTTGGCAGCGTCTATTTTAGACAGCCGCATCCCTGCACGCAGCAGCAGCGAATAGGCAAATTTTTTCCATTTACCTATGTTGCCGGCATACAGCACGTCGCCGGTCTCCACCGTGCCCGCAGGGTCCAGGGCTGCTGCCGCTTCCGTCAGGTCCTGGATGATCTTTGGATAAATGGTCTGCTGCTGGTCGTATTTAGGGAAGAGTATCTGGTCGGAAAAACCGGCGCCGCCTTCCGCAAAGGGTATTTCCCCATATTCATCCGTCAGGATCATAAAAACATATGACTGATAAATGCGCACCATATTGTACATATTGCTCCTTGCAGGAATATCCTTCGAACGCATCAGGGCATCATGTGTGTTCTTGATCACACTTTGGTAATAGGCTGCCCACAAAGGCTGTGTGGTCACGTCCCGGCTGTCCTGGTTGAAATTTGCGCCTGCCAGCACTCCGCCGTTGGGTGTCACCATCTGCTGTACGATGCCTTCGTCGAATACCAGGGTTTTGACGGGGAACGAAGTATTGATGATGGCCTGGTTCAATAACAGGGCCGGATCCAGTGAAGTGGGATTGGTTTTGTTCACATTCAGGTCCGACAGTCCTTTCTCGCACGACACCATGGACACCATGGCCAGGAGCAATAAAACGGGTAAACTATAGCTTACAATCTTTTTCATGATCAAAAGTGTTAGAATTTAACATTCAAATTCAATCCAAAACTGCGGGTGGTGGGCAGGCCGGGCGATTCCAGTCCAACCTGGTTATCGGAGCCAAAACCAAATGTTTCCGGGTCGATGTTGTCCACCCATTTCTTAATGAGCAGCACATTGTTGGCGACAAGATCCAGTTTCAACCCTTTGAGGGGCCATTTGGAAGGGATGTATTTCGTAAGATCATAACCCAGACTTACCTGGCGGATCTTCCAGTAACCGCCATTATAGATCACCGGTTCTACTATCTGCTGCGAACGAAGGTGCTCCCAATAGGTCTGCACCGCCGCCACCGCATTGTTGGGATTGCCGCCGGCATCCACGCCCACGCCTTTTACACCCCCTTCGCGACCTTGCAGCGTCATTTTGTGCAATCCTTCCCGCACCGCATTGAAGTTGGTGCCAGATAGGATTTTATTACCCAGCTTGTAATCTATGAAGACGTTGAGGTTAATTCCCTTGTAGTTAAATGAGTTCAGGAACCCGCCTATCCACTTGGGCAGCGCGCTGCCAAAAAGGACGAGATCGGAGGTTCGCTGCGGCAAACCGTTTGATTGGAATATTCTCTGTCCTTTTGCATCGCGCGCATAGCCGTAGCCCGCAATCTGCCCGATCTCCTGGCCCACCACCTGCCTGGTCTCTCCGTTGAACACATGGGTCCCTGTAGTGATGCGCTCACCTGCTTTGCTGGTGATGATGCTCAGTACCTTCGTCTTGTTGTAGGACGTATTGGCCGTAAACTCCCACTTGAAAGTCCTGGTTTGCACTGGTATCAGGTTCAACATGGCTTCCAATCCGTAGTTGCTGCTCTTGCCGCTGTTGATGGGCGTGTTGAAGTAGCCTGAGGCATCCGATATCTGTACTGAAACGATCTGGTCCCTTGTGATCTTCCGGTAAGCCGCCAGGTCGACATTCACCCGGTTGTTGAACATGCGCATCTCCAGACCTACTTCCGTTTCGGCAACCCGGCTGGGTCTTAACCTGGGGTTGGGTAAGGTGGTACCCGTTACCCCGTTGCTGATATTGCTGGTGCCCACTGGTACGGGCGTGCCGCTGGGATTGTTGATGAAATTGGCATTGACCGTATAGAACAGCTGATCGGAATAAGGCGCTACGTCGCCATCGCTGCCTACTTCTGCATAGCCCACCCTTACTTTACCGAAATCGAGCCATCCTACATTGGGCAGATGCTCAGAAAATACATAGCTGCCTGAAACGGACGGATATAAGATACTCCTGTTGGCCGCCGAAAGAGTGGAAAACCAGTCATTACGAACCGTACCGTTGAGATAGAATGTCCGTTTCCAATTCAGTTCCGCAGAACCGTACAGGGAATTCACACCCTGCTCCATCAACGTATAGACCGGGTCTTTTGCCCGTCCGTTCTGCACTGTGTACAAGCCCCTGATAACAAAATCCGTTACCTGCACGTTGTTGATGTCCGACCGCTTGCGCATCCGGTTGCCGCCGCCATTGACATTTACCTCCAGATTGCCGAACTTCCTGTTGGCATTTAACAGGAAATCCAGGTTGGTTTCGCGGAACCGGCGCGATTCCTGGGTGAATATGCCGTTGAAGAAGCCGGCAGGAGCAGCCGCCCTCGAAGCCTGGCCGGTAGGGAAATTATTCACATCCTCATCCCGCGACCAGTAATCCTGTCCAAAACGTCCCTGCAGGCTTAGCCAGGGCAGGATGTTGTATTTCACCGCGACATTCCCGAAGATGCGATCCCGTTTGATGGTGTGGAACTGTTCGGCCAGCACCCAATAAGGATTGGTGCGGTTGGTGAACCTGGACCAGGGGTACTCATTGCCCGCCGCATTGTACTTATTGGCGCTCAGCACATCGAGCGGCATGGACGTGGACAAGGCCATCAATGTGGTGGGGATAGAATTGTCCTGGTTGGTTATATTCGGCGGGTTCTTATTCACTTCCCTGGAATAGTTGACATTGCCGGATAGCAGTAATTGCTCGGAAAGGTTATAGCTGAATCCCAGGTTCATACTCTTGCGGTTGAAGGAATTGTTGGGCATGATGCCCTTATTTTCCGTGTTGTTCAGCGACAGGCGCAGGCCACCTTTGTCACTACTGGTTTCCAGAGCCACCGTATTGGCGATATTCTGACCATGGCGGTAAAATGCCTTGATTCGACTGCCCTGCGCCTGGTAGGGAAGGGTAAGGTTATTGAACAGGACCTGCGTCATGCCTGGCGCGAACTTTTCGCCGAACGACCACTCTCCCGAAGTCGGGTTAGGAGCCGTTGGCCGGACACCATTCTCTCCCTGACCGTATACCTGCTGGTAATCCGTGTAATCCAGCGGTGTGTCATCAGTATAATTGAGGTTGTAGGTGACACCGATGCCTTTTGTCTTTCCTTTTGTTTTTGTCGTGATCATGATCACCCCGTCTTTTGCGCGTGAGCCATAGAGGGCCGACGCGGGCGCCCCTTTCAATATCGTCATAGCCTCGATATCGTCCGGGTTGATGCTGGACAGGCCGTCTCCGCCGTCGGCAAATACGCCGCCGCCTTTTACGGATATGACGTTGTCATTGAAATTGGTATTGTCCACGGGCACACCGTTGATGACGATCAGCGGGTTATTCTGCCCGGAAAGGGACGATTGGCCGCGGATGCGGATCTTCGACGTGCCACCCGGTCCTGAGCCCAGCGAGGAAATGTTAACGCCAGCCACCTTACCTTGCAAGGCATTCATTACATTGCTGGTACGGTTCACGGTCAGTTCTTCCGGTTTAACATTAGTGGCGGCATAACCCAGGCCCCGTGACTGTCTCCTGATACCCAGGGCAGTTATGATCACTTCGTCCATGTTGCGGTTGTCAGCCGCCATCAATACGTTGACTATCGTACGGCCGGAAATACCCACTTCCACCACCTTATACCCTATTGAACTGAATATCAGTGTGGCATTGCCTGCAGCGGGAATGCTGTATTTTCCTTCGTTGTCTGTGGAGGTTCCCCGTGAAGTACCCTTTACGATCACAGAAACCCGGGAAAGCTTCGAACCTTTTTCATCCGAAACGACGCCAGTAACAATTTGCGCATGAGCTGTGGATAGTAACAAAAGAAGAAGGCAAAGCAGCCATAGCCTGGGAGCGGCAGGCTTGCCGTTGGTGTGCTTTTTCATATAGCCAGTTTGTTTTGATTAGCAATGTTAGCGTCCCCAAATTATCAGCAATTACCGGCAAAAACTACCAAAATAAAACAAAGTTGAATATTGCACATACTTGATCAATAAATTTCCTTTCTTTATATACGCCCCGGTCAGATCAAGCCATATGAATCAATTTGTGTTACAACAAGGTGTCTCGGCAGAATTGCGCCTATTCCCACACATACTCGAAATGGGCCTGAAAAAAAATGGCGCTATCCGGCTCAATGCTTTTCCTACTACTACCACAGAAGGTATCAGGATCTATCATATAATAGATGGCCGGTTCGAATGGTGCATCGATCGGCAGTCCCATGTCTTTTATCCTGGTGATGTTGCGCTGGTAATGCCGGGCAAGACCTTCGGCTGCGACAAGGGCACCTTGGAGATCGGCACTTTTACCTGGATCCACCTGCACATGCAAAAGTCAGCCAACTCACAAATGCTGCCCGGTACCTGGAGTGGCCTGTCGGAAAGCGAAAGTACAGCCATCGGTAAGATATTGTCACTGAACCGTACACCCGCGTTATCCGGGTTCAGCGAAGCCGGCAAGATCTTCAAATGCATCCGTTCCGAGCTATTCGGACAAGAGATAGGTCACCAGGCCCGCATCAATCACCAGGTGACGGAGCTGCTGATACAGGCCACCCGGCAATTGACCAGGCAAAGCTATTCCGGGCGCGACTTCCCGAAGATATTCATGGACCTGGAAAAGATGCTGCGTCAAAACCTTGCCCATCAATGGTCCGTGGAAGAAATGGCCGCAATGGTGGGAATGAGCACCACCCCATTCAATGAAAGGGTAAAAAGCTATTCGGGTTTTACGCCGATCAATTACCTGATCAATATTCGCATCTCCGAAGCCATTAAACTGTTGAAGCGCCCGGAGATCAGTGTAACAGACATCGCGCTGGACACCGGATTCTATTCGTCCCAGCATTTTTCAACCACCTTTAAAAGGCTCACCGGCTTCACCCCCAGTGAGTATAGAAAAAATCATTTGCGCAATAAATAATGAAATACTCATGAAACCGAGCCTAACATGCATCATCACCATCGAACTGGGAACCAACGGTGTAAGGATATTCGCCTTTGATCTCAATGGCAAGGTCATCGGTTCGACGAAGGGTCACCATCCCACCTTTCATACCGAACCTGACTATAGTGAGCAGGACCCTGAGCAGATATTCATTACCACTCTTTATTTGCTGAAAAACCTGCTGAATGAATATATACATCCGAAAAAGTACAAAGTGGCCTGCATTTGCTTCAGCGCCTCCATGCACAGCGTGGTCGCTGTCGACAAGAGTGGAAGCCCCCTGGGTTATGCTATCACATGGGCCGACAACCGCGCGAAAAAAGAAGCGCAGGAGTTACGCCGCTCGGCGCTTGGTAAAAGCCTGTATGCCAACACAGGTACGCCGATCCATCCTATGTCGCCCCTGCTGAAAATAGCCTGGATCAGGCACCATGATAATGAGCGCTATAGACTGACCAGCAAATTCCTCTCGATCAAGAGCTATATCATTCATCAACTGACCGGCGAGTACATGATGGATTACAGCATTGCCTCCGCTACCGGCCTGCTGAATATTCATACGGTCGCCTGGGAAGCCGATGCATTGAAGTATGCCGGCATTACTGCATCTCAACTGCCCGGCCTGGCGCCGGTGTTTACCACCGCCGGTAAGTTAAAAAAGGCTTACCAGCAGTCGTTTGGCCTGCCGGCTGAAACGAAGATACTCATCGGCTCCAGCGATGGCTGTCTGGCCACTCTGGGCGACGGCGTGAAAGGCGAAGGAAAGGCCACCATCACCATTGAAGACAGCGGAGCGGTGAGAGTAATGGGCCCTACTGTATTGAAAGATGAACAGATGCGCTTCTTCAATTACCTGCTTACCGAAAACTGCTATGTATCCGGGGGGCCTACCAATAACGCCGGAAATATTTTTGAATGGTTCACCAGGCAGTTCGGAGACTTTGCCAACCCCTACGACATGGAAAACAGTATGCGACAGCTGATAGATGAGGCATCAAATGTGTCTGCAGGTTCCGATGGATTGTTGTTCCTCCCCTACCTGTTTGGCGAACGGGCCCCCATCTGGAATGCCGATGCCCGTGGCGCCTATTTCGGCCTGAACATCAAACATGAACGCAAGCATTTTGTAAGAGCTACCATCGAAGGCATTCTGTACGAAATTTACAGCATCGGCAAGACCCTTGGAGAGCAACGCAATATCAAAAGCCTTTCAGTCAACGGCACTTTCGGCACTATTCCCTTTTGGAGCCAGATGATCGCGGATATGTTCAACCGGCCGGTGCGTGTGCGGCAGCGATCGCACAGTGTAAGTTTCGGCGCCTTTCTGCTAAGCGCCACTGAAATGGGTATTTATAGTTCTCTGGATGAAGCAGCCCGGACCGTTGAGCTGCCGGATGTATACAAGCCGGACAAACAACGTCATGCCGTCTATGCCGATTACTTCGGGATATTTGAAAAGCTCAGTTCCAAGATGTTTGATGAATTTACGGCCATCGCCGGCCTGCAACAGAAATATAGCAGCTCGTCTGATGGCGCCAGTGGTGGTGTTCATTGAATAGTTCTCACTGTATGACAATATCTTTGCATACAACATTGGATGTTGTTTTATTCTTTATTCCCGGCTGCCCTCCACCGATGCTAAGGACCATTTTACCTATAGGCTGGTATAACGCTCCGGTCTTTTCATTGGTCAATGATAACTGTTCCTCAGACAGCGTAAAAGATACCAGTTGTTCGCTGCCTGCTTTTAGAAAAATTCTCTTAAACCCTTTTAAAGATCTGATCGGGGCCCTTTCTTTAACCTCCGGGTATGAAATATATAACTCTACCACTTCCTCACCATCCATTGTTCCCGTATTACGAACCATTGCAGTTACTGTCAGGCTCTTATTTCTTGTAAATTTCGATGGAGCTTTTAATCCGCTGTATACAAACCCCGAGTAGCTTAACCCATAACCGAAGGGATATAATGCCTGTCCTTTAAAATAACGATAGGTTCTCCCGGCCATATCATAGCTCGTGAAGGAAGGAAGGTCGCTATCGCTCCTATAAAACGTTACCGGTAACCGGCCGGCGGGGTTGTAGTCGCCGAACAGTACGTCGGCAATAGCGGTGCCTGCACTCTGTCCACCATACCAGGCGTTAACAATGGCTGGTATATTTCCATCTTCCCAGGGAATAGCAATTGCGCTGCCGGTCATCATCACAAACACAACAGGTTTCCCGGTCGAAAGTAATGTTTTCATTAATTCTGTCTGCACAGCGGGCAATGAAATAGATGTACGGTCGCCGCCATTAAAGCCCGGTGCGTTGACAGGCATCTCCTCCCCTTCCAGCTGTGGTGATATCCCTCCGGCAAAAATTATTACATCCGCATCTTTCACTTTGTTGGCAACGGCCAAAAAATCCGTCTTTGAAAAATTACCCCCCCGCAAAGAGACATTGGCTTTACCTTCTCCCTGCCAATATTCCAAGACAACCTTGTAAACAGTATCTTTCCTGGTGTGCAGTTTATACGTTCCGGCGCCCCATCGGTTGCGTTGCCATGCGTCAATAACCTGATCGTCATTGACAAACAGGCGATAGCCGTCATCTGCTTCAACTTCAAATGTGAAGAAACCATCTTTTGATGCCCTGTAGTTTGAAGTATAACGAACAGAAAAATTGTTTGCCCTGACCCCTTCCATCACATTCTCGCCTTCCTGCCAGACATGGTCGATACTGCCCTCATTTCGTACGGCAACCGGCGTCCCCCGCAATTCCCGGTTATCAAAATATTCTGCCATAAAACCTTTTTTACCCTTCCAGCTGTACTGTTGCGTTACATCTTCGTAAACCATCATCGTATCATTCGTGAAATTAACTGCCGGCTCATAGACGACGTCAACATCCCCGCCGGTCTTTTCCTTTATTCCATCCAGCAATGAAACCACTCTTGAGGGGATGCCATTATAATTTCCCAGAACAGCAATTCTGTTATCAGCATTGGGGCCAAGTACTGCTATCTTTTTAACTGTTTTCTTCAACGGCAAAGTGCCGTTTTCATTTTTTAACAGTACAATACTTTGTCTTGCCATCTTCAATGCAAGGGCACCATGTTCCGGAGCCTCCAAAGCAGAAGCAGGTGTTTGTGCAAACTTCACCATCCCGACCGGGTCGAACATACCTAAACGATAACGAATGGTGAACAACCGCCGTAATGAGATATCGAGCTGCTCTTCCTTTATCAAACCAGTTTTCACTGCATCCAGTAACGTATAGTAAACTGATGTGCCGCATTCAATGTCGGTACCATGCATAACGCCATCCACTGCAGCTGTCACAGGATCTTTGTGCGTCTTATGGTACTTAAAGAAATCATCGATAGCCCAGCAATCACTTGTCACATAACCGTCAAACTTCCATTGCCTGCGCAGAATATCGGTCATCAGCACATCGTTGGCACAGCAGGGCTGCGTATTTATCGCATTATATGCACACATTACACCGGCAACATTTGCCTTTGTTACCAGCTCCCTGAAAGCTGGTAAATAAGTATCCCACAAATCATATACCGAAGGGTTGAAATTATCAACGTGACGTGATGGCTCCGGGCCGCTGTGGACGGCGAAATGTTTGGCACATGCTGCCGCTTTCAGATACTTCGGATCATCTCCCTGCAAACCGTGAACAAATGCATGGGCAAGCATGGCAGTCAGGAAAGGGTCTTCGCCATACGTCTCCTGGCCCCGGCCCCAGCGTGGGTCGCGAAAAATATTGATGTTAGGCGTCCAATAGGTCAAACCAACGTACCTTTCATTGGTCCTTCCGAGCTCAATTGCCTTGTTTTGAATAGCACGGCCTTCCAATGCTGAATAATCGGCCATGCGAACTAATGAATTGGTGTCCCATGTTGCAGCCATGCCAATTGCCTGCGGGTAGGATGTTACGCTATATGGCGTTCTCGCGACGCCATGAAGTGTCTCATTCCACCAGTCGTATGCAGGAATGCCCAGCCGTGGCACTGCCGGTGTTGCATTCAGCATTTGCTTTACTTTTTCCTCCAGCGTCAAACGACTTACCACATCGTTGACTCTTTTTTCGATCGGAAGCTTAACGTCCCACATCGGGTAGGACCTATATTCCTGGGAATATGTATTCACCGCAATGAATATTGTCGAAATAGCCAAAATCTTTTTCATGAATAATATTCTTTTTTTATCCCTTAATCTTTAAACAACAAAGGAGCCAATTCCTGCAGGCTTCGCCGCCAGGTCTGGAACTCGTGGCGTGTACCTTCAGAAATATAGGATACCGCATTGAATCCGGCCGCCTTCAGCGCGGTAGCAGCATCCCTCACCCCGTCGGGCCGTTCGAAGCTGCCACAGCTTAAAAAGATAAGTTTGACTTTTGACTTGTCTTTGATATCGACGGGTGCGTAGGTACCACCGCTGAGGAGCGCATAATAGGAGAAGACATCCGGCCGGGCAAGCGTGATGGTCTTCGTTTCCATACCCCCCATCGAAAGTCCCCCCATGGCACGATGGGACTGATCGGCTAAAGTACGGAAATTGGCATCGACATAGGGGATCAGTTCATCGATCAGCACCGTTTGAAAGGGTGTTATACTAAAATTCCTAATACCTCCGAACTTGACTTCGTTTGTCATGCCATAGGTCATCACGATAATGAAAGGTTTTATTTTCCCCTCAGCAATCATATTGTCCATGATCAGGTTTGCATGTCCCTGGTTGCTCCAGGCTGTTTCATCTTCGCCCCAGCCATGTTGCAGATACAGCACAGGATACCGTCGGGACTGATCCTTTTGGTATCCAGGAGGCGTATAGACAAAGGCCCTTCGTGAAGTGTTGGTACTTTTGGAGGGAAAGAGGATCTGCTGAACATTCCCATGAGGAACGTCCTTCAGTGCATAAAAGTCCTGATCATGGGCGGGTATTTCAATACCGCTTTCCCAGCGGGTGGAGCCATAAAAGTTCAGGGTACCCGGATCATTAAACACGCCGCCGTCAATGG
>Ga0310811_10010294_pt1 | contig 12077 bp, 9 predicted proteins | sample YCmetagenome_FD_207642 | JGI IMG/M metagenome (GOLD analysis project Ga0310811, IMG submission 207642) | Soil microbial communities from experimental microcosm in Duke University, North Carolina, United States - YC | ecosystem: Engineered > Artificial ecosystem > Soil microcosm > Unclassified ...
TTTCGAGCTCCTGATCGACAGCGCGCAGCATTTTTCCATCGCCGCGGACACGACCAATCTGCCGGGCAGCGTGGTCTTTACCGGATCGGCCGACAACACGATCTTCCAGACCTATACCCGATATACGGCCGAAAAAGGAAAGGAGATAATGGCCGCTCAAAAAGAGCTGAGCACCGTCCATACGGGGGCTGATTCGGCCCGATTGAAGGACAGGATGAAAGTCCTGAATGCCGACATACAGCATTACCGGGAAGAGCTGGCCGCGAAGTACCCACATTCCCTTCTCACTACGCTTTTCCATGTATTAAAAGAGCCGGTGGTTCCACCTAACCCTAAACAGGCGGGGGTGAAATATGACAGCAATTTTGCTTACCATTATTTTAAATCCCACTATTGGGACGGCATATCCTTTACGGACGAAAGGCTGGCGCGGACGCCGGTTTTTGAACCCCGGCTGGACAAATATTACCGGGACCTGGTAGCTCCCGAGGCTGATTCCATCGAACGGGAGGCGGACATGATGCTGCTGCAGGCGCGGGTGAGCAAGCCGTTATTCCAATACCTGCTGGTCTATTTCGTGCAGAAATATGTCAATCCGGAGTTCATGGGCCAGGACGCCGTGTTTGTCCATTTATTTGAAAAATATATCAATACCGGAGAGGCGGAATTCTTTACGGAAAAGTACCGGCAGTTCCTCAATAACAGGGCTTACAGCCTGATGGCCAACCTGATCGGTCAACCGGCCGCCAACCTGGAAATGGTGGACAGTGCCGGGACGCCCCGTCCCCTGTACGATGTGCAGGCGCCTTTTATCGTCATATGTTTCTGGGATGCCACCTGTAGTCATTGTAAGGAAACCGTCCCAAGAGTGGATTCCATCTTCCAGGCAAAATGGAAGCGGCAGGGGGTAAAAGTCTATGGAGTAATGGTGGATGGCGGCAAGGAGGCCTGGTTGCAATTCATTAAGGATCACAATTTAATCGATTGGATACACGTTTATGAAACGAAGGAGCATCAGGAAGCTACGGAGAAAGCCGGGCAGGCCAGCTACCGGCAGTTGTACGATGTATATCAAACCCCCATTCTCTATTTACTGGATAAAGACAAACGTATCATAGCTAAAAAACTTTCTTATCAGCAGCTTGACGAGGTTATTAATCTGAAAATGCAGCATGCAAAATCCAATTGATATGAGTTCACCGGTTAGAAGGCTATTTCTTATTCACCTGGCAACCCTGCTCTTATTATTCGGCTTCTTCAGCGTCCCGGCGCAGTCCCTGTTCACCCTTGATGGTTCGGGTATCAGCAAGGAAGAGTTCCTGAAAGCCTACAATAAGAATAACAATGGGAGCAAGGCTTCCGATAAATCTTACCGGGACTACCTGGAATTATATGTCCGTTACAAGCTGAAGGTCCGGGCAGCCTATGACACACAGCTGGATACCCTTGCCGGGCAGCGCAGCGAGCTGCAGAACTTCCGGTCGCAGGTGGCGGAGACCTATCTGAAAGATGAGATCAGTCTCGACAGGCTGGTGAAAGAGGTTTTTACACGCGGACAGCATGATATTCACATCTCTCATATTTTTATCGCTCTTCCCAAAAATCCTTCGGTCACCGATACGCTGAGGGCCTATGAAAAAGCAATGGCTGCCTACAATGACCTGAAAAGAGGGAAAAAATTTGGCGAGACGGCCCTGGCTTATTCTGAAGATCCTTCTGTAAAAACCAACCAGGGGAATCTTGGCTATATCACTGTCTTTACGCTCCCCTATGTATTGGAGACCCTTGCTTATACGACGCCCGCCGGTAAGTTCTCCATGCCTTATCGCAGCAAAGGGGGGTATCATATTTTTAAGAACGAGGGAGAAAGAAAGGCGCTTGGCCGCATAAAAGTGGCTCAGATCCTGTTGTCCTTCCCTCCCGGAGCAACCGAAGCGGCCCGGTTCGCGGTCCATAAAAGGGCAGACTCCATCTATGCCCTCTTACAAAAAGGCGCCGATTTTGCGAGTCTGGCGAAGACGAACAGCGGAGACAATCTTAGCTACCAGATGGGCGGAGAGCTGCCAGAGTTCGGCATCGGGTCGTACGATTCGGCCTTTGAAGCAACCGCTTTTGGCCTGGACAGGGAGGGAGCCTTCAGCAAGCCTATCCCCAGCAGCTATGGATATCATATCATCAAGCTGATCGCCAGGAAGCCTTTCCCGCATCAGATGGATGAAGAGGCAGGCAATACGCTGAAGCAGCAGATCCAGAACGATCCGCGGATCGAAATTTCGAGAAAGGCCCTGTTTACCAAAATATATCAGCAGACGGGAATGCAGCGTGCCGAAGTTTCTGAGCGGGACCTTTGGGCCTTTACGGACAGCACCGTGCGGAATATCGGTTTGACCTCCTACGGAAGCCTGAACTTTTCTACTGTCCTGCTTTCCTTTTCTCGCCGGTCCTACACGGTAAAAGAATGGCTGGACTATGTCCGGTCGGCGGCAAGGGGTCAGCGGTTCGGCGGAGCCCAGGTGGATAAAGATCAGTTCGAGCGCTGGGTCGATCGCGTATCGCTGGAGTATTATCGCAATCATCTTGAAGAATACAATAAAGACTTTGCTTTTCAGCTGACGGAGTTCAAGGAAGGGAATCTTCTTTTTGAGATCATGCAGCGGAAGATCTGGGACAAGGCCTCTACCGACAGTACGGGACTAAGAAATTATTACGAAGCCCATAAAAATAAGTACTGGTGGGAAAGCAGTGCGGATGCCCTTTTGTTTACGTCCCCCAGTCAGCAGTCGGCCGAGGGGCTGAAAGAAAAGCTACAGTCGCATGGTGTCTACAGCTGGCGATCGTGGACGGACAGTGCGGGTGTCGGGGCACAGGCGGACTCTGGCCGCTACGAGCTGGCCCAGATACCTGGCGCAACCGGGGGGGCTGGCTCTGCGGCGGCGGTAGGGGCAGGATCGTTTACTCCTTTTGTCACCAACAAAGCAGACAACACGGTAAGCTTTGCCTATATCCTGAATGTCTACCGGGAACGGTCACCCCGCAATTACCGGGACGCAAGGGGGTTTGTGATCAATGATTATCAGACATGGCTGGAAGATCAGTGGATCGCGGCGCTGAAAAAGAAATACCCGGTTAAGGTTGACGAAACGGTGCTGGCGAGTCTGCCGAAATGATGGTGGGCTCCGGTGGCGGCCGGGTAACCGGGCTGTATTGCCGAGCGTGATTGTACGGCGGCCGGGTAATGGTCGCGAGATCTGGCGCAGGTGAGTGCGCATTGACGATGGTCCTGGGCCGGGCCTAGAACACTGACTTTACGACTGCTTCGATCACTTTTGGTTTACCAAGCGTATAGTAGTGCAATACGGGAACTCCGGCTTTTTTCAGTTCGCGGCTCTGGTGGATAAGCCATTCGGTGCCCACCTGTTCTACTTCCTCATCGTTCTTACACTTTAGAATAGCATTGGAAAGGTCGGTCGGAAGGTCGACATGGAATACTTTTGGCAGCATGCTGAGCTGCTTCTTATTGGTAATGGGCTTCAGGCCCGGAATGACTGGTACATTAATCCCCTGATCGCGGCAGGTCTTTACGAAATCGAAATACTTCTGGTTGTCGAAGAACATCTGAGTCGTAATATATTCGGCTCCCGCTTCGACCTTTTGTTTGAGATACATCAGGTCGGTATCGAGATTGGGGGCTTCGAAATGTTTCTCGGGGTAACCGGCCACGCCGATGCAGAAATTCGTCTTGCCGCCATTCTTTATGTCTTCTTCGAGATAGACGCCCTGGTTGAGACAGACGACCTGTTTCAAAAGATCGAGGGCGTAGCGGTGGCCGTCGGGTTCAGGCTCGAAGGAGCTTTCGTTCTTTGCTGCATCCCCCCTGAGAACCAGGACATTGTCCACGCCCAGGAAGTTCAGATCGATAAGGGCGTCTTCTGTCTCGCGTTTGGCAAAGCCGCCGCAGATAAGATGCGGGACTGCGTCGACGCGGTAATGATTCATGATCGCCGCACAGATGCCTACCGTGCCGGGGCGTTTGCGAACCTCGACCTTTTCGAAGGTACCGTCGTACTTTTTCTTAAACATCGTCTCGCTCCGATGGTAGGTGACATTTATAAAGGCGGGTTTGAATTCCATCAACGGGTCCAGGTTGTCATAAATGGAGCTGATGGTCTTTCCCTTCAGGGGCGGAAGTATCTCAAAGGAAACAAGGGTGTCTTTTGCTTGCTGTAAATGCTCAATAACCTTCATAGACTTAAAATACGGCACAGTGACCGTTTTATTGCGGTTTAGGTCGCAAATTAGTCGATAAGTCTTAAAACACCTAAACTGGATGAAATCGATCGTTTTTTGCTGCGACTCCGTTAAATTTAAGACAGAAGCTTGTAGCTTGGCCTTCGGGGCTTATTTTTGCGGCGGAAATCTAAACTACATCGATTTGAGTCTGACCATTCATTCCCAGGATCTTGTAAAGACCTATCACAACCGTACCGTGGTAAACCATGTTTCCGTAAAGCTGGAGCAAGGGGAGATCGTGGGGTTACTTGGCCCGAACGGGGCCGGAAAAACAACCACCTTCTATATGGTCGTGGGGTTGATAAAACCCGACGAGGGTGACGTTTTCCTGAATGATGTCAACATTACCCGTCAGCCCATGTACAAGAGGGCGCAGATGGGGATTGGCTATCTTCCCCAGGAGGCTTCGGTATTTCGAAAGTTGAGTGTGGAAGACAATATCAAGGCTGTGCTGGAGATGACCAAGCTAAGCCGGGCGGAGCAGAAGGAAAAGCTGGAAGCCCTGCTGGATGAATTTCACCTGCATCATGTGCGGAAGAACAATGGGGATTCCCTCAGCGGGGGGGAGCGGCGGCGTACAGAGATTGCCAGGGCGCTTGCAGTCGACCCTAAATTCATCCTTCTTGACGAACCTTTTGCGGGTGTCGATCCGATTGCGGTGGAAGACATTCAGACCGTGGTAGCCCGCCTCAAATTCAGGAATATAGGCATTCTTATCACTGACCACAACGTAAATGAGACTCTCTCTATATGCGACCGTGCCTATCTGCTGATAGACGGCAAGATCTTCAAACATGGCACGGCAGAAGAGCTGGCAGAGGACGAGCAGGTCCGCCGGCTTTATTTAGGTCGCAATTTTGAGCTGAAAAGAAAGGATTATCTCCATGATGAGGCAAGGATGGAACAGGAAAAGAAGAACTCGCCTGCGGCGAATGAGCAGATCGGGTAAGATGTGGGCGCGGCCGCGATTTTCTTCGCCATGTCCCGGCGATTAGTTATTTTGCCAGTAATGACACGAGCCGAAGGCGAACTGCATTTGGCCTTTGAAAAGTCATTGACTCCAAATGAAACTGTTGAGCCCGGCTATATCAAGACTTGCCAGATTGCGCCAGGAGCGCATCGAACGCTGGATGCACAACCCGATCGCCGTGCAGAGGGAGGTATTGCAACATCTTGTCACATCAGCTCAATACACGGAGTTCGGCCGAAAATATAATTTCTCCAGGATCTTTTCTATCCGGGAATACAAGAATGCCGTTCCCATTCACGAATACGATGATCTGAAGCCATATATTCAGCGGATCATGAACGGCGAGCAGAATATACTCTGGAATACGCCGATCAACTGGTTTGCGAAAAGCAGCGGTACGACCAGCGATAAAAGTAAATTTATTCCCGTCAGCGAAGAAAGTCTCCAGGACTGTCATTACAAGGGGGCAAAGGATGTGCTGACGATGTATTACAATTTCAATCCCGAATCCGATCTGCTGACCGGGAAGGGGCTGGTCATCGGCGGCAGCCATACTATCAACCAGGTAAATGAGGATGTTCATTATGGCGATCTCAGCGCCGTACTGCTGCAGAACTCACCTTTCTGGGGTCACTGGATCCGGACGCCCGAGCTGAGCATTGCCCTGCTGGATGAATGGGAAGATAAGATCGAACGTCTGGCCCTGAATACCATCGCGGAAAATGTCACCTCCATTTCGGGTGTGCCTACCTGGACGCTGGTGCTGATCCGCCGGATCCTCGAGATCACGGGGAAGAGTAGTCTCGCGGAGGTGTGGCCTTCGCTTGAATTATATATCCATGGCGGCGTAGCCTTCACCCCCTACCAGGAACAATTCCGGAAGTTGATCGGCAAAGACATCCACTACCTGGACATGTACAATGCCAGTGAAGGATTTTTTGCGGCCCAGGGCAATCCCCATGATGACGGGATGCTGCTGTTCCTCGACCATGGCATCTTTATGGAGTTCATGCCTGTGGAGGAATATGGCAAGCCGCAGCCGGAGACGATAGGTCTGGCCGATGTGGAACTGGGGAAGAACTATGCGCTGGTGATCAATACCAATGGCGGCCTTTGGCGATATTTACTTGGGGACACCATCCAGTTCACCTCCCGTGGGCCGTTCAGGATCAAGGTCAGTGGGCGGCTGAAACATTTTATCAATGCATTTGGGGAAGAGGTCATCGTCGACAATACGGACAAGGCGATAGCCATTGCCTGTCAGAAGACAGGGGCTATCGTCAATGATTACACTGCGGCGCCTGTTTATTTTAGCGATGCGGGTAATGGGGCGCATGAATGGATGGTGGAGTTTGAAAAAGAGCCGGCCGATCTGGGTGTTTTTGTGAGTGAGCTGGATAAGGCCTTACAAGGTGTCAACAGTGATTACGAAGCGAAACGGCATAAGGATATTGCGCTGGGTATGCCTGTGCTTCACGCATTGAAGAAAGGGGTCTTTACGGCCTGGTTGAAGAGCAAGGGAAAGCTGGGGGGGCAGCATAAGGTACCGCGCCTGTCCAATAACAGGCAGCATATCGAGGAGATATTGGCCATATTGCCTACGATGGAGTAGGATAGCCGGTGCCCGGCATGGTTGCGGCGCCCGATCCAGCAACGGTTCAGGTGCTGGCGGGGGTGCTGGCCCGCTCCCGGAGCGCCAGGGTTACCGCGATGAGACTCACGAAGGAAGAGGTATAAAATAAATACAAGTAGGGCACATCTATAAAACAATAGAAAACGACCAGGGTGAGTTTGAGGGTCGCCAGCGGCAGGTTGGCGGGTCGGGCCCTGATCACGCGTTGGGGCGCGTTGGCGGGTTGGGGCGCGTTGAGGGGTTGGGGCGCGTTGGCGGGTTGAAGTCCCCGAAATTTCCAGTAACAAAAGATGACGAACAGCAGCGGCACGCTGAAGCTAAACGTAATGAGCAGCCGGTGCAGCAGCGCTATTCTACGTGGGCCGAAGAACCAGGCGAAGCCAGGGGCTGTGGAGAATACGTCGGGGCTGTCTTTCCATACGCGGGCGGAAAATGCCACGTAATCTCCGGGCAGACGGGCGAGGCGGAGAAAGGTTTCCCAGCCTACGGGAAGGAGAAAGAAAAGGACAAAACAGGCAAGGCTGGTCAATCCAAACCAGAAAAGCGATGGCCCTTTCTTTTCGAGCAACAAATACAAAATATAAGCGGGGATCCAGCCCACGAGAGCGTACCGGCTCAGCAGGCAAAGAGAGGCGGCAATGCCTACCTGCCAGGGCTTACCGGATACCAGGGCCAGGACCAGTAACACGTAATAGGCTATGACGGTGGCCTCTTCCGCCACGCTGACGAGGCCGGGGGTGTTGTCTGCCACTACCCACCAGAACAGGAGGAAAGCGAGGACTGCCGTAAAAAAGGAAAGGTAGCGATGACTCTGCGGACGATAGATGCACACGAAGGCGCCAAAGGAAAAAAGCAGGCAGGCTGCCAGTACCCAGCGCATGTCGATGCCCATTGCGATGGCGGGGACATAGGGTTGCCACATGGTGGGAAGGTAGATGGGTTGTACGCCATGCCAGATCCACGGTATGGTATCGTAAATATGGCTGTGCTGGCCGGCAATGAAACGTTCTCCCATCACTTTGATAATGGGGAGCATGTCGGCATTGTAAATATCGATAGGCATTTCTTCGAACCAATAGCGGCACCAGGTGTAGAGTACGAGTCCGATCATTCCGATGCTGACCAGGCGATAGAGGGTAACCGGGTCGGCTAGTTGTTGTCTGTTGAAACGGGGAAGATGCAGCGCCGGGAAGTAAAGCAGGAGCCAGGCGAGCGTGAGGCCCGAAGCAAAATACAGGATGGACAAAAAGGGAGCCCAGCCCGGGATCTTCAGGAGCCAGGTCACACTAAGAGTTTCCACCGCAAAAGCGATGAGAAGGGTTATGCGTTGAGAATAGGGGTGATTCATAAGGAGTTCATATATTTGGCGCATGAAATTACTCGAAAATAGAATAGCTATTGTCACCGGTGCAAGCAGAGGCATCGGGGAAGCCATCGCGCTCAAATTAGCGGAACATGGAGCAAATGTTGCCTTCACGTATCTGAGCAGCGAAGAAAAGGCCATCGCACTGGAAAACAAGTTAAAGGGATTTGGCGTAAAAGCAAAGGCCTATAAGAGCAATGCCGGTGTCTATGCGGAATGTGAAGCACTGGTAAATGACGTAACAAAGGAATTCGGTACGATAGATATCTGTGTCAATAATGCCGGTATTTCCAAAGACAACCTGCTGTTGCGTCTTACCGAGGAGCAATGGGACGAGGTGATTGATATAAACCTGAAGAGCGTTTTTAATATGACCAAGCAGGTGATCCGTCCGATGATGAAAGCAAAAAAAGGTTCGATCATCAATATGAGCTCGATCGTGGGCGTCAGTGGAAATGCCGGGCAGAGCAGCTATGCGGCATCCAAAGCCGGTATAATTGGCTTTACGAAGTCTGTAGCCAAGGAGCTTGGCAGTCGTAATATCCGTTGTAATGCCATAGCTCCCGGCTTTGTCGAAACGGATATGACCCATTATCTGAAGGATGGGGATGGGGCAAAGAAGTTCCTGGAGAATATTCCTTTGGGGCGTTTTGGCCGGGCGGAAGAGATTGCGGATACCACTCTGTTCCTTGCCAGCGACATGAGCTCATATATAACGGGTCAGGTTATCAGCGCCTGCGGAGGATTGAACATATAAGTTATTAGTTCCATGTATCAGTCCCGCCATCTGGCATCGGATTTGCCATCATGGGATCGGGCGCAGGGCGGGGCGTGCTAAATTACTATTTTGTTAAAACGAGGGGGGTAGGCTTCCTATTCTCTTCGTTTACAGCTATTTTTGATGACTTGAAAATTCGAAAGATCATATCGCTGTTTCTTCTGGTGGTATTATGCGCGCAGCTATTACCGTTAAAGCAGACTATAACCTGGCTGCTTGGCGGTCAGGCTACGGAAGAGTTGGTGCATGCCGAAAAATCTGATCCCAGCCGCCCCGGAGATGATCTTCAAAAAAATTTTCTGCCCGCTTATTCTCCTACGCTGGTTCAGTGGACGCTGCAAAATTCAGCCAGAACTGCCCCAGTGACGGTAGAGCTTCCCAGCCGGCATGCTGATGACATTCCCACTCCCCCACCCAATTGTTAGGATAGGTTTTACTTTTTTGCCTGCCATATGAACCGGGAAATAGATTCGATGCCCCGGCAGGTAAAACTATTTTTATTATCCTAACTAATTCAATTATGAAAAAGTTGTTTCGCAACGCAGCCGCGGATTTTCCGGCGTCTGTGGTTGTATTTCTTGTTGCGCTGCCCCTCTGTCTGGGTATAGCGCTGGGATCTGGTGCTCCTTTGTTCGCCGGGATCATTGCCGGTATCGTCGGTGGTCTTGTTATCGGAAGTCTAAGCGGATCATCCCTGAGTGTCAGCGGGCCCGCGGCTGGTCTGACGGCCATCGTAGTGGTAGCTATCGGCAAGCTGCCTGCCTATGAGGCTTTTCTTCTATCGGTTGTGATCGCAGGCATTCTGCAGATCATCTTTGGGTTTATAAAGGCGGGGATCATCGGGGATTATGTACCCAATTCCGTCATTCGCGGGATGCTGGCCGCCATTGGCATTATCCTGATCCTCAAGCAAATACCACACTTCGTCGGATATAGCGCCAATTTCGATGGAGATGAGGCCTTTATTCAGATCGACCGGAAGAACACTTTTTCAGAGCTGATCTATTCCCTCAACTATCTATCCCCCGGTGCGCTGATCATCGGTGGATTATCCGTCGTGATACTATTGTTGTGGGAGCGGCCTTTCTTTAAAAACAAAAAACTGTTCAAATATATACCGGCTCCCCTGGTAGTAGTAGTCGTAAGCATATTGATCAGCACGGGGCTGCAAAATTCGGGAAGTCGTCTGGCGCTGGAAACGAATCAGCTTGTCGGTCTGCCTGTAGCCAGTGGCTTCCAAAGCTTTGCAGGTTTCTTCCGTTTTCCCGACTGGCACCATCTCGGCAACTATCATGTCTGGGTAACTGCTGTAACCATCGCGCTTGTAGCCAGCCTGGAGACTCTGCTGAGCATCGAGGCTATTGACAAACTGGACCCCTATAACCGCAGTACGCCAACCGACCGCGAGCTAAAGGCGCAGGGTATCGGGAATTTTGTCTCGGGGATGCTGGGGGGGCTGCCGGTCACTTCCGTTATCGTCAGAAGTTCGGCCAACCTGAATGCCGGCGCCAAGTCGCGTCTATCGACCATTCTGCATGGTTCGCTCCTGTTGTTGTCCGTGCTGCTGATCCCGGGGTTACTGAACACGATCCCGCTGAGCGCCCTGGCGGCAATCCTGATCATGACCGGGTACAAGCTGGCCAAGCCTACGCTCTTCAGGGAGTTCCATTCCAAGGGCTGGGACCAGTTCGTCCCTTTTGTAGCGACTATCATCGCCATACTTTTGTCTGACCTGCTCATCGGGATCCTGATCGGGATAGGCGTCTCTCTTTTCTTCCTGGTAAGAAGCAATTTCCGTTCGGCGGTGATGATCGTACACGATGAGAATAAATATCTGCTGCGTTTCAGGAAGGACGTATCCTTTTTGAACAAGCCCATTGTGAAGAAAAAGCTGGAGGGTGTGCCGGCAAATTCATTTGTCCTGATCGACCTTTGCCGGGCTGATTTTGTCGATAAGGATGTGGTCGATGTCATAAATGAGTTTATGCATCATGCTCATTTGAAGAATATTAAGGTAGAGATCCGAAAAAGCGCCTTTAAGGCTGCGCATGCAGCCGTTGGTCAGCAGGAAGACCCCAACATAAAAGCGGCCTGAGGCCAGGCCCGCTAACCGGGCTGGTCGGGTTTTATGAATTATATTGCACTATCATCAGAAACAAACAGATTTTATAATGACACCGATAGAAAAATTATTACTGGAAAACAAAGCCTGGGCTGCAGAGGTAAAAGCGGACGATCCCGAGTATTTCACACGGCTTGCCCATTTACAGACACCGCAATTCCTGTGGATCGGATGCAGTGACAGCCGGGTGCCTGCGGACAAGATCACGGGTACGCAGCCGGGAGAGATCTTTGTACACCGCAACATCGCGAACATGGTAGTCCATACGGATGTAAACCTTCTGAGCGTCCTGGATTATGCGGTGAACCATCTGAAAGTAAATCATGTCATTGTCTGTGGTCACTATGGCTGCGGGGGGGTAAAGGCGGCTATGACGAATCATGACTTCAAGTATGTGCTGAATATGTGGCTGCGGAATATCAAGGATGTCTACCGGATATACAGCGATGAGCTGGAAGCGATACCGGATATGGAAGCGCGTTCGGACCGGCTTACAGAATTAAACGTAAAAGAGCAGGTGTTGCACCTGGCAAAGACCTCCATCATCCAGCGTGCCTGGAAGAATGATCAGCGGCCGCAGCTGCATGGATGGGTATATGGATTAAAGGATGGGCTGATCAAATCGGTCTTTGAGATGGATGCGCGTTCGGAGATAGACCCGATCTATACATATGATGATCTATAGGGCCGGCATCGGCGCTGGTCGATAAAGAGGGGGCCCGGCCGCAACCGGGCCCCTTTTGTTATTTTATGATCGTAAAGTATTATTTTTTTCTGAATTTATTGATCTCATCCCTGCTGAATTCGCTTAGCACCAGCCGGCCGCTGATGGCTGCTCTTTCTACCAGGAGCTGATCCCAGTGTTCGGTTCCTTTCCAGAAATTCTGTTTTAGAAGGGTCATTGCTTCGGGGTTGGAATGT
>Ga0310811_10010296_pt1 | contig 12076 bp, 11 predicted proteins | sample YCmetagenome_FD_207642 | JGI IMG/M metagenome (GOLD analysis project Ga0310811, IMG submission 207642) | Soil microbial communities from experimental microcosm in Duke University, North Carolina, United States - YC | ecosystem: Engineered > Artificial ecosystem > Soil microcosm > Unclassified ...
TCACCGCGCTCAACCGCTACGTCGCGGCGCTGTTCGATCCGGCCAAACCGATCACGATCGGGACGAAGACGGTTCACCCCACGCTCGCATCGACGATCGACACGCTCGCGCCGTCGTTCGGGCTCGAACCGCTCGCGTTCGTCACGACGATCGCACCGACGCCGGGCTATCTGCGCGCCGGCGCGACGTTGTTCGCCGTCGCGATGACCGCGAGCGCGAACGAGACCCTCGCCGACGTCGCGCAGCGCTACCGCTGCACCGTCGGCGAGCTGGCCGACGCGAACGCCTCGGTCTACGGCCTGGTCGCGTCCGGTCAGACCGTCGTCGTCGGCGGCTACTCCGTCCCGACGGGCGAGGCGGAAACGTTCACGACGCTCGCGGCGCGCGTGAACGCCGCGCGCGCCGCGAACGCCGAACCGCCCTGGATCGCGCCGGCCGACGTCGCCGCGGCGAACCCGCAGCTGCGCCTGCAAGCGGCGACGCTCGTCTCGCCGGTGCGCGGGATCGAGATCACCGTGCCCGCGGTCGCGCGCTACGACGCGGCGATCGCGCCGGTCACCGTTACGCTCACGCAGACGCGCGAGATCGAGCTCGTCGATCCCGAGTTCACCGCGGTCCCGTCGGTCTTCAGCGCGTCGGTCGCCGTCGCCCCGCAGCCCTCGGTCCCGGGATCCGGGAGTACCGACGAGGATCCGCTGTTCTCGCTGCGCATGTTCGCCGAGCGCTTCGAGGCGGCGTTCCCCGGCCTCAAGCTCGCGACCGGCGCCGACGCCGACTACGGGCTCGACGCCGAGCGCGCGGCGTGCGGTACCGTCGTCCCCACCACGCGCGGCGCCGCGGCGCGCGCGGCCGCCGCGGGCGCACCCGATCCGCTCGCGAACCGCCGGCTGTGGACCGTCAACCTCGGGACGAACGGCGCGCAGAGCGCGCGCTTCAACTACGACGTCCGTCGCGAGGGCGTGCAGTTCTACGCCTATCCCCCGCTCACGACGTCCCTCTGGGACTCGGGCGACATGACGGTCCAGGAATACGTCGGCGGCGAGGGCCTCACCGGGAGCAAGACTCATCGTTTCGAGGCCTCCGAGCCCGACCAGTGGGCGCGCGTCTTCCTCGCGACCATCGACGGCGTGCTGACGCCCGCGTCCGCCGCGAACCTCTACACGGTCCCCGCACAGGGCGGCGGGAAGCCGCCGCTCGACGCGATCCTCGATGCGAAGAACGATCTCGCGGCTTCCCTGCGCGATGAGCTGATCACGATCTTCGGCGACGGCGACGCCGACGGGCTGACGGCGGCGCGCGAGCGATTCTATCAGGAGCTGCTCGTCGAGATCGCCTCGGCCTACGCCGACGAGGTTCTCGTGCAGTACCCGTTCACGATCGCGTCGGGGTGCACGAACGCCGAAGTCGCCGCGCGGCTCTCCGGCAAGCCGCTCGCAAAGACGTACCGCACGCCGCAGACCGGTGCGGTCAACGTCGGCGACGTGGCGCTCGCGCTCGGTGTGAGCGTGACCTACCTCGAGGACACGATCGCGACGATGCACTTCCTCGTCGCGCCGCAGGTCGCGACGACGCTCGACGGACGCAGCTACACGACCGGAAACGACGACACGCTCGCGTCGCTCGCCGCATTCTACGGCGTGACCCTCGCCGATCTCGTCGCGCAGATCGAGATCGTCACGCCCGGCGCAGGGCTGCTGCGCAACGACGCGGTCGTCAACGTCACCCGAATCGCCCGGCCGATCACCGCGGGACAGACGCTCGTCGCGCTCGCGACGGCGATGGGCGGGACGGTCATCGAGGTCGTCCGCGCGAACGCCGAGCTCCCGCACGTCTTCGCCGCCGGCTCCTCCGTCTCGCTCCCCGGCTATCCGACCGTCGCCGTCCCGGCCGCCGGCTCGTTCGCGAGCGTCGCCGCGGAGCTGACGATCTCGCTCGACGCGCTCGGTGCCGGGCTGTGGAACGCCGACGTGACCGCCGCGGCGAACGCGTACGTCCTCGATGCCGGCGCCGGCATCGTCCTCACGCTTCTCGCGGCCCCCCCGCCGTATACGTTCACCACCGGAAAGGTGCCGCTCGCGAACGGCACGTCGTACTTGACCTCGATCTTCGACGTCAAGGACGCCGGGCTCGAGCGCTCGGTGTTCCTCGACCTCGCGTACGCGATCACCGAGATGGAGTACGACATCGTCCAAGACGAGAACGCGCTCGGTGCGTACCAGGCCTCGTCGTGGCTCTCGTTCGTCCTCCCGATCCTCCTCGACGACCCGGCGACGCCCAACGACGGCGATCTCGGCCCGGCCGAGATCCCGATTCCGCTGCGCGCGTACCCGCAGCCGTTCGTCCTCGACAACGCACAGGCCGAGTATCCGAACGCGGGGAACGGCGAGGGCGACACGATCTTCGAATGGAGCTACGCGTTCCGTACGGCGCGCACGATGGCGCCGCAGGACACCGCCGGGCTCTCCGCGGTCTTCAACGTCCCCGACGCCGGCGGCGCCAGCGCGTTCGCGCTCGCGGCTGCGGCGAACCGCGATCCGCTCTTCCGTCAGCTCGCGCAGTTCGCCTACGTGTACCCCGCGCTCTCCGCCGATCTCGCGCTCCTCGGGCTGGCCGAGCGCGACGCCGTGCAGACCAAACGCGTCACGTCGGCGGTTACGACCCTCGTCACGCTCGCGCAGCGGATCGCGGCGGCGTGGCGCCCGACCCCGCAGGTGCGCGGTGCGCTCCCCGCGGGCGGCGATCTCTACACGTTCCGCCTCCAGACGATCATCGACGAGAGCCGTCCCGCGGAGTACGCGTACCTCCTGCTCGATCAGCCGACCGGTGCCCCGGACTTCGCGTTCACCCTCCCGCTCTCGTACACGTCGGACCTCGTCGCGGGACCCCTCGACGCGCAGCTGCGCGCGGCGTTCGCCAAGCAGGGGTACCCGCTGTCGGCCAACGCGTTCGTCACCGTCGTCACCTCGGGCGCGACGTGGACGATCACCGACGCCGACGAGGACCTCACGTTCGTCCTCACCGCGGGATCGACGTCGATCGTCGTCGCGCGCGCGTACTTGTGGCCCGTTCTCGCCGGCGACGACGGGACGGCGTATCCCGCGAGCCAGATCGGCGCGTCGACGCTCTACACCTTCGGCGGAAGCGTCGAGGACGCGCTGCGCCTGCGGGTCACGTTCGACCGAATGCAGGTCATCGGGAAGCAGAACGCGATCGCCGGAATGTCGGTGACGCGCAACGCGAACCTCGTGCCCGGCCGTACCACCGACGCCGCGTTCGTCTACGAGACGCCGGTCGTCGCGCTACCCGGCGTGACGACGCCAAGCTCGGTGATCGCCGACCCGGTCGATCTGCGATCGTATCTTCCTGCGGGCGCGAGCGATCTCGCCGCAGCGCTCGGCGGCTTCTTCGACGTCGTCTTCGGCGCGCAGATCGTCGCGGAGCCGGGGAGCTCGCGGCAAATCGCGATCGAGGGCGTCTACGCGTACCCCATCGCAAGCGACAACCCGGTTCCGGTGCGGTTCCCCCTCGCGCTCGTCCCGCAGTACGACTACGCCGTGTCGACCGACGGCGATCCGGCGAACCCGAGCAGCTTCGTCGCGCGGTTCGCCGCGTTCGTCGCCGCGCAGGCCGAGGCGGCGGGGATCCCGGCGGCGACCGGCGCGTTCGCGTTCCGTTTCACGGTGTACTCCACGCTCGCAGGGGGGACCGGAGCGCGCCCGCTGCTGCGATTCGACGATCTCGTCTTCACGCGCGAGACGGTGGCCGCAGCCGCGCCGCGCCGACCACTGCTGCGCAGCTGACTGCGCTTCCTCGATCCTCGCGACCATCGAAGTCACTACGAACGAGATATACCAGTTCCGGCATCGCAAGTCGCATCAACTCCGTGCGCTCCCATGCGGCGAGCTGCAACAGAGAACAGAGACGAACGAGCAACTGTGTCGAGAACGCCGCTGGCGCACCGCCTTCGAATCTCGCGTACCATTGTCGCGAGATCCCGAGATGCTCGGCGAGCTCTTCCTGCGTCACGGGCCTCCCGATCCGCGTCGGAAAACGCCGAGACTCGCCGAGGACGTGCGACTCGGGGTCGAGCCGCAGGCGCCGCTCGCGAACGAAGCGATGGAACTCTCCGCGCGCTGTGACTCCCTCCGACTCGACGACCGTTGCCATGGCGGCTCTGAATTGGCCCATGAGGATCACGCTATTTTCGTGCAAGCGAAACGAAGGCTCATCGACGGCTCGAACGCTTGATGCTAGGGGCGGTTGCCCGCGTCGATGAGGTACGCACGCTCGCGGGCAAGCATACGAAGCCCGTCGGGTCGGCGGCGATGCTCGATGGAGCGCTCCCAGATCGTCGATTCGTACCCCGTGGGAACCTGAGGGTAGGCCCGTTCAAAGCCAAGCGCCAGCAAGACGTCGCGATTGTCGGCGACGGGGCTAAGTCCTCGGCGCAAGAGCGTGACCAATTCCTCGGCAGAGTGCACGGTCTTCATTCCGGTTCCTCAAGGAGTTGCGAAAAGAGATGTGGTTTGGGTTACGTTCCGAGAGCGGCGCGGATCCGCTCGAGTAAGACGTTGTCGTTGAACGGCTTTTCCAGGAAATCGAGGGCGCCGGCTTTCGTGGCACGCATTCGCGTCCTTGTGTCTCCATACGCCGTGATGAAGATGATCGGTATCCGGCAACCGTCTTCTGCCAGTCTGGCTTGGAGGTCCAAGCCCTTCATCCCGGGCATTTCGATGTCACAAATCAGGCAAGCAGTCTCACTTCGTTGGCCGGAACCCAAGAATTCTTCCGCTGAGGCAAACGATCGAGGCAGTAATCCAGCCACTTTCAGGACACCGTGAACAGCTTTGCGAACGTCTTCATCATCGTCCACGATGGCGATCGACTTCGTCTTGCGCTGCGTCGGCTTCATCAACGAGAAGATAGCATTGGGACGAAGCAGTCTCAATTATGCTTGAATGGGGGTGCAGTTATACTTTGGTGTAAGGCCGCAGGACGGGCTACCTCCTCCGCACCCTACCTTGCGCCGGCGCGGGCGCAGACCGAGGCCTAGTGCCCAGTCTCGCTCGAGGCCTTCAACTTCTCCGCCATCAGCACTAGGTCGGCCAAAGACGAAGCCGCCATCTTGCGCATGACGTTACCGCGATGGACCTTCACGGTAATCTCGCTGACACCGATCTCGACGGCAATCGTCTTGTTGAGGCGACCAGTGACCACGAGTGCCATGACTTCGCGCTCGCGCTGTGTCAGGGAGTTGAAGCGCTCGCGGAGCTCGGCGGCGGCCTTTTCCTTGGCGCGCTGAACGCGATCCTGCTCGAGTCCTGATTGGACCGCATTGAGGAGATCCTGATCGCGAAACGGTTTCGTCAGAAACTCGATGGCGCCGCCTTTGATCGCCTCTACCGACATGGGAATGTCCCCGTGTCCCGTGATGAAGATGATGGGCAGATGGAGGCCGGCGCCGGAGAGATCACGCTGAAACTCCAGCCCGCTCTTGCCGGGCAATCTCACATCAAGTACCAGGCAGGTCGGGCCGTCCGATCGGCCGGCTTGCATGAACTCGGAAACGGAACCATGTAACCTGGCTTTGAGGCCCACCGATCGCAGAAGCCTTCCTAAAGCTTCCCGTACTTCGGCGTCGTCGTCGATCACGATAACCGTCTCAGGCGCTTCAGGCATGGCATACGCCGGCGATGATCATGAGGCGAGGTGTTCCTCGCACCTGGTCCGACGTCGAACACACCCCGCGGCCGAGAGGTCGACGTTAAGCCCTCTGCCGTTACGTTCCGAGAGCGGCACGGATCCGCTCGAGTAAGACGTTGTCGTCGAACGGCTTTTGCAGGAAATCAAGAGCGCCGGCATTCATGGCGCGCGTTCGGGTCCTCGTGTCTCCATATGCCGTGATGAAGATGATCGGTATCGGGCAACCGTCGTCCGCCAATCTGGCTTGGAGGTCCAGACCACTCATTCCGGGCATCTCGATGTCGGTAATCAGGCAAGCGGTCTCACATCGTTCGCTTGAGCCCAGGAATTCTTCCGCCGAGGCGAACGATCGAGAGTGCAATCCAGCCGATCTCAGTACGGCGTGAACCGCCTTGCGAACGTCCTCATCGTCGTCCACGATGGCAATCGCCTGTGCCTCGGGCTGCACGGCCTTCATCAATTGCCAGGATAGCATTGGAACAAGCAGGCCACAACTATCCGCGCAAGAGCTGCCACTATACAAAGGTTTAGGCCGGCCTAGGGCCCGCATCGCGCATCGGGGGTTCCAAGCCCATGGCGGACAGAAAATCTCGATAATATGCGTCCAAGCTCTGACTCAGACCCTCGAGCGGCGCCATGTGCGCATCTTCCAATTGTCCCTCGAACACGGGAGCAAATGCTTGCAAGGCACGTGCGGCAACCGGGTGCCACTTTTCGATCCAGCCTTGAATGATGTCGGTGTTACGCGAATTCTCCTCGATTGCCATCCGCGTCAAAGCCTGGCTCCATTCGCGATGCCATCGGCAGTCTTCGTTGAGCGAATAAAAGACTTGACCGGCCAAATAGTCACCCTCACGTAACGCGAGCTCGCTAAGGTAGTTCATGAACAGCTCGTCCATAAGGGGCTTGAGCACGAGGTTCAATGCGACGAAAGATTCAGCCCAGTCATAACAAACGAGCAACTTCTCGATCGCCATGCGCAAAGGCTGCCACAGCGTATCGCTCTGCCATAGCGCCTTGCTATCGCCGGCGAAATCGCGATGAACGTCTTGAAGCTGCCGGACTCGGTAGGCGATTCGTTGCACGCGCCGCATTTCGTCAGCCGCTTGCAGTGCTGCCGTGATGACGATGCGTCCGCTCGGGGCCATTTGCCCGATATAGGACGCTATCATCTGATAGCCGTGTCCTGGATAACGCAAAGGAGCAACCACGCGAGATAGAACGTGCACCCACTGCGGTGAGAGCTTGCGATCGTAATCGGTCGCTTCGATCTCTTCAAGGATGCCGTCGATGAAGATTTCCTTATTTCTTTGAATCTCGGTGTACTTTGTGTACGTCGTCTCGCGCGGGTCGCGAAAGGTCTCCCACGAAGTGCACGTGAGAGCAGAGTCCTGCTGGAAACGTGCGTACCAGTCCAGCAGCGGCACGTCGAGCTCGAATCTCTTACCGGTGAAACCCTCGCCGGTGTAGGAGAGGAGTTTCGAAGTCACGATTTCATATTCGGTCGGCATCCGCCTTTGCTGCAGAAGATGCCAGTATGTCTTTTGCTGCGCCATAAAGCTCTCTGGAACAGAAAAGGAGCTGCGCTTTAAGGTAAGGTTTGGCTCTGCGCGAACCGCCACGCCGCGTCGTCCTGATTTAGCCGCAGCGAACCCTTGAATGCCGACATCACCGTCTCCAATTCTCCGGGAAACCGAAACGAACGACCCAAGTGGTGTTCGATTGCCGAACGAGTTACGACGCAGCATCGCGGAACCAGAACTCTTACATAGGCGCCTCGGTCCACGACCACGACGTCTTGGTTCAGGTCCTTGATCGCGGCAATGACGGCGTTGGCGACAGGTCCTGCCTGGAGAACGGGGCCGACGCGATCATAACGTTCTGGTGTCGGGCCAGTCATGGTCGATCCGCTGCAGCTCCTGCGGTCTCTCATCGTCCAGATCCAGAAGAATGTCGCCACTCTCGACTGTTACGGGGAATACCTTCAAGCAGGCATTCTCAGGATTTATGCCGTGGCCCGAGCACGCATCAAACTCCCAATGGTGCCTCGCGCAACGGAGAGTCTTTCCCATCAAGGCGCCTTCACTCAACCGGCTCTTCTGGTGGGGGCATGAGTCAGCATATGCGTAGATATGGTCATCGACATTGACCACCAGAATTTTGTTTCCGTTCACTTCCAGGCCCATCATTTCGCCGTTCCAAAGATCGTCCAATGACGCGACTTTTCGAAGCGTCACAGCTCAGAGCTCCAAATGACGTCGAACCGATCCAAGGCCTGCAGCCCCGCCTGCGCTACCGTGAGTCCGGGATCGAGTGCTTTTCCGTTGTAAACGACCGCGACGTTGTCGTGGGGTGCGACTCGAATGCTAGCTGCTTCCTGAAGCGTGCGTGCCAACTCCAGGACGATGTCCGCTTCCTCGCACAGCACGAGAAGCCCGAGTGTGTCACCTTCCAAGAAGCCATAGAGAGGAATCGACATATACAGCTGTCCATCCGATACTAGGCGGTCGAGCCTTTGGGGGGTGCGAGCCAATCGTAAGCGCCGTTGTAAGCGTCCTTGCCCCAAGTCTCGGGCGTAAGTCGGAAATACTCCGTCAGCAGATCAGTAAGCTGAGCTGGAGCGTCTCCCGAGAGGACGCGCTTTACCACGTCCTTGTGGTTCGCATATCTCTCCGGCTCCCGCAAGAAGATCCATCGACATGGTTCGGAGCAGAATATGTACCTGCTGCCGTCGTCGGCGAGAACATTCGCAGTATTCTTGCGCGGTGTGCCGGCGCTGAGCGGAAGCTGGCACAAATCGCAGAACGTCGGCATGGCAGTGCCATGCACCGCTAACTCATTGGCAGCTCCGGGCCCAACCGTTCTCCAGCGTTCGATCACCTGCTCCCAAACGGCATCCATATCGTCCCAATACTTAGGATACTTCCGGCGCAACCACTTCCGCTCGTCGGGACTCGGTATTACGAAGTCGAACCACAGAGTCGCGCGATACGTATACGCGCTGGCATAGATCATGTGGTGGTAGATATCGAGCTCGTCCTCGACAATGTTCCAATACCAGGGTTTCTTGAGGCCGAAGTCGTCGAGCGTGCGCAGAAACTGATCGATGATCCATTCTTCCATGAATTCTTTGAATGAATATGGACGTTGATCCAGCGCGGTCAGATAATCGGTGGAGACTCCGGTCAAAATCGAGAACAATCGCCAGCTTCGCCAGAACCACTTGTCAACGAGGTATTGCGCGTACTCGGGATCATGGTTCATGACGACGGAGAGAACGGGATGCCCAATCTGCGCATGCCTCGCCTCATCTGTTTGGATGCTGGTGACCATCCTCTCGAACACGTGGTCGCCGGAATCGCGAGCCAGCGAGGCCAATCCCACAAATTGCAGATTGGTGAAGCCCGTCTCCAAAACGAAATTCGTGGCGATGGCGAACTCGATTGCGCTTTGTCCCAGCGTCAACTCATCGAAGAAGTGCCGGGAAGCAACTGCGAACCAGTTATTGGTGTGGTAAAACTTGTGCGCCCAATCGAACTGGGCGTCCCAGCGCACTAATTGATGGAACAGCAGCAGGGGGATCTGGGTGTGGCGATATTCATCAAGCGCTCCCAAAGTCGCCATGGTTCGCCAGGCGCTGTCGCGGCCAAACCTCGCGCCTCGCAGACTGCCGATGACGCCCGTGAACTCGGCTAGCGGCAATGCGGCCGCGTGCACCTTTAGGCCGTTCAGCCATGGTGCAGCCAAATTCTGGATGTTTTCCAGACGGCCCACTGCGTCACGCACGGCGTTCACGGCCATGTCTTTTTCGTATTGGTTGTCGACGTATTCGCGGTAGGACGTCTTGAACGACTCTTCCCAGTCTCTCCATGCTGTGTGGGGAAGCCAGGGATGCCCGCTGATCGGCTCCGGGAAGACGTCGTCTTCTCGCACATACGTGTAGTCCCAATCGAGCTTACGGGCGAGATCCAGCCAGTCCCCCCTCTTAAGCATGTACGTCCTCCTCAGGCCTGCGAGGTCGGTCGCCGGATAGTCGGTAGTGCACTACCGAGTGGTCCTTACATCTGCAAATTACAAAAGCATCGTAGTATACTCGGGTCGCGGCAATCGCGTCAACACGGCGGCTCACCTTGATTGATCGATGCTATTTTCTTCAGCCTTCGCCTCAGAGCTTAAGAGCCGCGCTGAGTAGAGGGGGGACGCTTGAAGCAGTCACGGTTCACCGAAGCCGCTCCGGTAAGGTCAGCATCCGCTGAATCGCCCGTCGATGCGGAGAGTCGCGAGTTTCACGTTCGCACGCTGATCGACATCATTCCGGATCCGGCGTGGAGCGCATTCCCGAATGGCGGCATCGAGGCGTGCAACCAAAGATGGCTCGACTACACGGGGATGTCTTTGGACGAGGTGATAGGCGCAGGGTTGGCCGCGGCCATAGATCCGCGAGACAGACCGCTTTTCGAAGAGAAACGGCAAGAAGCGTTGACGCACGGTGAGCCATGTGAAGCCGAAGCGCGGATGCGCCGAGCCGACGGATGCTATCGCTGGTTCTCGATTCGGGAAGTGCCTCTACGGAACGACGACAGCGGGATCAGTCGCTGGTTCGGTACCAGCGTCGATATCGAGGAACTGAAGCGAGCGCAAGAAGAAGTGCTGAAGCAAACGTCGCTCTTGGACGACTTGTTTGAGCAAACGCCGGAAGCCGTTGCGCTCCTGAACGATGATGGTCGGGTCGTTCGCGTCAATAGAGAGTTTACGCGCATGTTCGGTTTCGGGCGGGACGAGCTATTAGATTGCGACATAGATGAACTTATCGTTCCTGAAGCACTGATCGAGAATGCCCGAGAGTATTCGCGTCAACTCAAGCGGGCTGGTCGAGTAGAAGCCGAGACGGTCCGTAGGCGCAAGGACGGCACCGATGTTCATGTGTCGCTTCTGGCAGTTCCGGTCACAGCCGCCTCTGATCGGCAAGTTGCGACGTATACGAGATATCGCGACATAACCGAACGAAAACGCGCTGAAGAGCGACTACTCGAGAGCGAGGTTCGGTTCCGAGCGATCGCCGATACCGCGCCCGTCATGATCTGGACAACCGGAACGGACGGTCTTTGCGACTATTTCAGCAAGCCTTGGCTGGATTTCACCGGCCGAACGATGGAACAGGAAGTGGGAACAGGATGGACGGAGGGCGTGCACCCAGACGATGTGCAAGGATGCTTCGATCGCTTCTTGGCTGCGTTCCATGCCCGAAAACCCTTCGGAATGGATTATCGGCTCAGGCGAGCTGATGGGGAATATCGCTGGGTGGATGAGAGCGGCATTCCGAGATACACCACCGGGGGAGAATTCGCCGGCTATATCGGCTGCAATATCGATATTACGGACCGTAAACGCGCAGAAGAGGAGCGCGAACGATTACGCCAGCTAGAGGCAAGTCTCGCGCACATTAATCGCGTGAGCATGATGGGAGAGCTGGCGGCGTCACTGGCTCACGAGATTAAGCAACCGATCGCCGCAGCGGTAATGAACGCCCAGGCTTGCGTGCAGTGGCTACGTCGTGACGTGCCTGATGTGTCGGAGGCCTGCGAGGCTGCCGCGGGGATCCTCAAGAACGCTAATCGCGCTGTCGATATCCTCGACCGAGTTCGCTCCCTGTACACGCGCGATACGGCACACCGGGAGCTGGTTGACCTCAACGAAATCGTTCGCGAGATGATCGTTCTGCTCCGGGATAAGGCGGACCGGAGCTCGGTTTCGATCCGTACCGCGCTCGACCCGGAACTTCCGAGGATCACAGCGGATCGCGTGCAGCTGCAACAAGTAATGATGAACCTCATGCTCAACGGGATCGAGGCGATGAAGGATACGATCGGCGAACTGGTCGTGAGGTCCAGGAGGGCGGATGGTCAATCGCTGATCTCCGTGAGCGATTCGGGGATCGGAATTGCCGCTGATCGAGCCGATCGGATCTTCGAGGCGTTCTTCACGACCAAACCAGAGGGCACCGGCATGGGGCTCTCGATCAGTAGGAAGATTGTCGAGTCGCATGGCGGCCGCTTGTGGGCGAGCGCAAACCGCGAACGCGGCGCGACCTTTCAGTTCGTCCTGCCGGACGACGTTCGCGACGACGAGGCCGCGCGATAAGGCAGCCGCGGGCCGCCGTGCGCTCTGAACCGGTGTTGTCGCACCGGGAATGTGAATCTGAGCGTGAGAACGTGCCACCGCGGAGTGCAATTGACAACCGTCTCCGGGATCCCGAGCTACGACGAGCTGGCCGCCGCGTGGCGCGCGCTGCGCGTGCGCGGGGTGCGCGTGCGCGAGGTCGCCTGCGTCGGTTCGCCGCGCACGCTGCTCTTCGCCGAGTACGGCGATCCGC
>Ga0310811_10010297_pt1 | contig 12075 bp, 9 predicted proteins | sample YCmetagenome_FD_207642 | JGI IMG/M metagenome (GOLD analysis project Ga0310811, IMG submission 207642) | Soil microbial communities from experimental microcosm in Duke University, North Carolina, United States - YC | ecosystem: Engineered > Artificial ecosystem > Soil microcosm > Unclassified ...
CGAGCTGGTGTTCCCGATCGCGGCAGCCACCGTGTCTCCTCCCCAGTGATGGAAAGTCTGGCCGGCGGGCACGCTCGCGGTGACCGTGATGTTGTTCACGGGGATGGTGTACGACTCGACCCCGCCGCCGGCGGCATTCACGTTCAGTTTGTAGACGGGGTCGTTGCGGAAGGAACCCGCCGGGAGGCCATTGATCACCGTTCCGCTGCTATTCGTGATTTTGTTGTAAAGGTTGCAGATCGGGTTGTTCGCCCAGGCATAGCGGACATACAGCGGCGCGGAGACATTGGGGCTCGTCACCGAGACGGTGTTCGGTCCCGTGATCGTCGCGGTCGCCGTGACGAAAGAATGGTTCGATCCCGCGATGGCGAAGCCTTTCAACGTGCCGCCCGGCACTTCCTGCACCGCGCTCAGCGGAGTCTGGGGATTCTTCGTGCCGACCATCAGTCCGGCGCCGACGTTGCTGAAGGTGCACTGGATCGTGTTGCCCGAGACCGTTTGACTCGTGCAAATCGGGCCCTGGCTCACGACGTTCTGCCCATAGATGAGATCGGCCATCGCCCATGAGGCGCGTTGCCCGACGTCCTGCTTGTCCAGCGGGTGAAGGTTGCCTTCGCCGATGTCGATCGTCGTGACGAGGCGGGTGCGGGCGGAGTCCGACGTGACGTAGTTGAGCTGGGCTTCCCGAATTTCCGCCCAGCCGCCGGTCTCCACCGGCTGCGTTTGCGCGGCGTCGTTGTTCGGCAGTTGGATGATCAGGAACGGCAGGTCCGGCTGGCCGAAGAGCGTGCGCCAGCCGTTCACGAGGCCCGGCAGGAGGCGGCTGTATTGCTGGCCGCGGCCGGAGTTGAACTCGCCCTGGTACCAGACCGTCGCTTTCACGCGGAAGGGTGCGAGCGGATAGATCAGGCCGTTGTAGTGCCCGGAAATCGTGTCCGCATTCGCGGGCGCCGTCGCCTGGTCGTAGATCGTTTGCGTGAAATCCGCGATGCTCGACGACACGCTGAAATCCACCCACGACTGGATCTGCGTGCCGCCCCACGAGGATACAAGGATGCCGATCGGCACGTTCTGCTGCTTATAGATTTCGCGCGCCATGAAGTACGCCGTCGCGCTGAAATTCCCCGTCGTCGATGACCCGGGGACCTGCCACGTGCCGCCCGAGATATTGTCCTGCGGAGTCAGTGCGGAAACCTTCGGTACCGTGAAGCTGCGGATGTTCGGATAGTTGGCCGAGTCCGCCACCTCCGCCGAGGCGTTGTAGACCGAGTTCACGCTCAGTTCCATGTTCGACTGCCCGGAGCAGAGGTACACGTCGCCGAAGAGGATGTTCGTGAACGTCGCCGTTTGCGGCCCGGTGATCTGCATCGTGTAGGGGCCGCCTGCGGAGAAGGGGCCGACCTGCACCTGCCAGCGGCCGTTCGAGTCGGCGGTGCCCGATTTTGTCTGACCGTTGATCGTCACGGTCACATTGGCCCCGGGCGTCGTCCAGCCCCACACCGGGTCGGACGCGTCTCGCTGCAGCACCATGTTGTTCGAGAATAGCTGGTGCACGAAGGGTTTCGCCTGAGCGAAAACACCCGAGGTCGCAAAGAGCGAGATGGCAAACAGTCTCAAGCCGAAGTTTCGAGACCGTGAAAACAAACGAGGAAGGTTCATGGAAGTCGCTAAGGGGCGGAATAAATCTTGGGGGAAACTGATGATCGATCGATTTTCCGACGGGGCAAGACGGGAAAGAGGTACCCTCTAATTTACAGAGAAGAGCGACAAAAAATCCCCAATATCGGGGACGTCTCCGCGTGCATTGAATTACGCCAATTTCGGTGTTACGCTGGCGGTGAGATCACTGGTCCCGCAACCAACGGCGATCCGTCATCCCTCAGCCCAACCATCACCAAGGAATCATATGGCACAGGCAATCATGGACCCGGAAGAGGTCCGTCGGTTCGCGTCGGAGCTCAAGCGGTTCAACCAGGACATCCAGTTGAAGACCGCCTCCCTGCAGGCGCGCTTCGCCGCCCTTGGCTCCAGTTGGCAGGATCAGGAGCACGACAAATTTTCCGAGGAATTCGTGTCCACGATGAAGGCTTTGAAAAAGTTCATCGAGATCTCCGAGAAACATACGCCGTATCTCCTGCGCAAAGCCCAGCGTATCGAACAATATCTCGACCAGCGCTGAGGCATGGCGACGCACGTCCACGTCACCTCGATCGATGCGCTCGGGACTTTCCGCTCGGAGCTGATTGTTTTCGTGACCGACGCCCTGCGTGCCCTCGACGAGGCCTCGGGCGAGGTGAGCCGCATCCGGCAATGGCTCCGCAACGACCAGCGGTTTCATTGGGAGGGGGAAATCCGCCGCCGGCAGAAGAGGCTCGATCAGGCGCTGCAGGATCTTTTGAGCGCAAGGATGTCGTCCCTGAAGGATAACGATGCCGCCCAGACCAACCTGGTCACCAAGGCCCGCCGCGCGCTTCGCGAGGCCGAGGAGAAGCTGCGGGCGGTCAAGTTCTGGGAACGAAATTTCGATCTCACCGTCGATCCCATCGTCAAGCAAATGGGCGGCTTGCGCACCGTCCTGGAACATGACATGCCCAAGGCGATCGCTTTCCTGTCGAATGCCCAAAGCGCCCTCGATTCCTATTCCGAAAAACTGGGCACGCACGATTCGCCGCCCGCGGGCGAGCCGGCGGAGGATGCCCCGCCCCAGTCTTAGCCGCCACGTTTCCACCATCACCATCCATCCATGAGTGCCCGAGGCTGTTCTTCCACCCTTGCCCAGACCGGCAAAAATCTTTCGCTCGCGTGGCAGGAGACCAAGGCAACATGGCGCGATACGAAAGCGACGGAGTTCGAGCGGGAGTATCTCGACAGCCTTCCGTCCTTGATTGCGAAGTCCCGCGAGTCGCTGGAGGAACTCGACCGTTTTCTCCGGAAGGTGAGGAGCGCCTGTGAGTGAGGTGAAGCAACTGTCCACCGCGCACGGGCTGGATCTTCTGGGCCGGCTGCACGAGGTGCTTTCCCACTTCAAGGAGGCGGAGGCCGATCTCCAGCGCCGCCTGCGGGATCGCCGGTACACCGTACAGCGCAAAGCGAACGAAGGCGTGGAGGGGGCCGACCGGTTCCTCGCGGATAGATCCCGAGAATCCGATGAGCTTTTCTCGGAGGAAAAAAGACGTTTCGAAGCCATCCACGAGGCGCGGCGGCGCCGGATCAAGACCGTGGCCAACACGGGCATCCGCAACGTTCCCAAGCAGGCCCGCGAGGAAGGCGAGCGCTGGCTCGGCGAGCTGCAGATGCGGCATTTCACGACCACGCGCCGTTTGCAGGCCGAGCGTGACGCCACGGAGAAGGATCACGAGGGCTTTCTCGAGACGATCAGGCAGCGCCGGACGGGGCTTCGCAAGCTCGAGCGCAACGCCCACGATTACCTGCTGGGCTATCCCGGCTTTCTGTCTGACTTGAAGGATAAGCCGGAGGTCACCGCCCCGACGGGTACGCGGGATAGTCTGCTGGGCACGCTCAATAGCCGGGCCACGGAGCTCGAGGAGCACCTCGGCCGTCTGCGGGCCATCCTCCTTCCGAAGATTTTCAGTGTCGCTCCGCTCTGGGCGGTTTTGCCCCTCATCGCGATCGTCACGCTCCTTTTCCTCCACGACCCCAGCCAGCGCGGGCAGGCGGTCGGGCTGATCGGTTTCTTCGTCGTCGCCTTGCTGGTTCTTCATCGCGTGGGGCGGATCCAGGCCCGGGATCTCGTGGGCGGGATCATCGAGGATATCGCCGAGGCACACGCTGCGCTCGTGGCCTGCGAGACGGCAGGGCTGGCTGCCTACGAACAGGCCATCGCGCGGATCGAATCCGGAGTCGCGAGCGCCGAGGCGGAGGCCGGCGGGAAATGGGAGCGGGCCGAGGCGATCAAGGCCGAGTTCACCTCCCGTCAGCAGCGCCGCTACGAGACCCGCGGCCCGCGTGCGCTCGCCCGGAACGACCGGATGCTGAAAGCGCGGATCGATCGCCTGGAATCCGAAAAGTCGCTCCGTCTCTCCGAGGTCGAGACCACGGCGCATACCCTGCGCACCGCTGCTTCGTCCGGCGGAGACGCCGCCGCCGCGGATCTCGCCGCGGAGGAGGCGAAATCCTGGGCCGAGTTGGAAGCCCGCTGGCGCGAGGCGATCGAGCCTCTTTATCAGGAAATTGCCGATCTCAACGAAATCGCGGCCCGCCATTTTCCGGATTGGACGCCGGCCTTCGTCGAGGGCTGGAAGCCGCCCCTGGAGTTCACGCCCGCCACGAAGTTTGCCCGCCTGGATGTGGACATCCCGCCCGGTCCGGGCTCCGTGGGCTCGCGCCTGACCCTGCCTGGCGCCGCCCAGCTCGGCATCCCGCTCGCCCTTGCCTATCCGGAAGGAGGCTCGCTGCTGTTCGAGGTTAATGAGCCGGTCGGGGCGGCGGTGATCTCCTGCCTCAATCAAGTCATCCTCCGCCTGCTGGCGACCACCCCGCCGGCCAAGCTCAGCTTCACCATTCTCGACCCGGTCGGACTCGGGCAAAACTTCGCCGGCCTCATGCACCTCGGCGACTACGAGGAAAGCCTGATCACCCGGCGCATCTGGACTCAGCCGGAGCAGATCGATGCCCGTCTCGCGGAGCTGAACCAGCACATCGAGAAGATCATCCAGATGTACCTGCGCGACGAGTACGCCACGATCGTCGAGTACAACGCGCAGGCGGGCAGTACGGCCGAGAAATATCACTTCCTCGTCATTGCCGACTTCCCCGCAAGCTTCAGCGATACCGCGGTCAAGCGGTTGCAAAGCATCATCACGAGCGGGCCGCGCTGCGGCGTCTACACGCTCATCCATTGGGACACCCGGCAGTCCATGCCGTCGGGTTTCGTGGCCGACGAGCTCCGCGCCAGCAGCATCTGCATCGAGGGCGGGAAAAGCGGCCTGTTTCTGGAGACCGGTCATTCCACCGTCGACGCCCGGCTGGTGCTGGACGCCGCTCCTCCCGCGGCACTGGCCCTGGACTTCATCCAGAAGGTCGGGGTGAGCAGCACCGATGCGAACCAGGTGCAGGTGCCCTTCCGCGCCATCGCTCCGACCGAGCTCTGGCAGGGCGAGACCACGAATGAGCTCCGCGTGGCCATCGGCCGCACCGGGGCGACCAAGCACCAGATCCTCGCCATTGGCAAGGGCACGCGGCAGCACGCACTCCTCGCGGGTAAGACTGGTTCGGGTAAATCCACCCTCTTCCATGTGATCATCACGAATCTCGCGCTCTCGTGCAGTCCGGAGCAGGTCGAGTTCTACCTCATCGACTTCAAGAAAGGCGTCGAGTTCAAGTGCTACGCCGAGAAGAAATTGCCCCACGCCCGGGTCGTCGCCATCGAGAGCGACCGCGAGTTCGGCCTCAGCGTCCTCCAGCGCGTGGATGAGGAACTGCGCCGCCGTGGTGATCTCTTCCGCAAGCTCGGGGTGCAGGATGTCGCCGGTTACAAGCGCGCCGGCGGCGGCCCGATCCCGCGCACCCTGCTCATCATCGACGAGTTCCAGGAGCTCTTCGTGGAGGACGACTCGGTGGCGCAAACCGCCTCCGTGCTGCTCGACCGCATCGTGCGCCAGGGCCGCGCCTTCGGCATCCATGTGCTCCTCGGTTCGCAGACCCTTGGCGGTGCCTATTCGCTGGCCCGCACGACCCTGGGCCAGATGGTCATCCGTATCGCGCTCCAGTGCAACGAGGCGGACGCATACCTCATCATGGACGACAATAATCCGGCGCCACGGCTGCTCTCCCGACCGGGCGAGGGCATCTACAACGACGCCGCCGGAGCGGTCGAGGGCAACAGTCCCTTCCAGGTCTGCTGGCTGCCGGACCAGGAGCGCGATGAATGGCTGGAAAAAGTGCGCGCCGCCGCCGAGCGGCAGCCGGAGCTCGATCACGCGCCCATCGTCTTCGAAGGAAATGCCCCGGCCGACCTTCGCGAGAACCAGCTCCTCGCCGACGCCCTCCGCGCGGAGGCCACGGCGGTTCGTCCTTCCGTCCGCGCCTGGCTTGGCGCTCCGAACTCGATCAAGGGCCCGACGGAGATCGCCTTCCACCGCCAGGGCGGGAACAACCTCCTCATCGTCGGACAACGCGACGAGTCCGCGCTCGTGATGCTCGGCAATTCGCTGCTCGCGCTCGCTGCGCAATATCCCGCCGGTCGCGCCCGGTTCGTGCTTCTGCATGCCGAGCCGCCCGGCTCGGCGAATCTCGAGTTGATCCAGCAGGTCGTCAAAGCAGCCGGCCAGGAGGTCACCGTGGGGACGGCCCAGAACGCCGTGGAGATCGTCCAGGAACTCGCGTCCGAACTCTCGCAGCGCATGGACGACGAGGGATCCGCGCCCGAGATCTTCGTCTTGATCCACGGTCTGCATCGCCTGCGGAAACTCCGCCACGAGGACGATTTCGATTTCTCGAGCGACGCGACCGCGAAGCCCGGCGCGCAACTGGCCGAGCTCATCAGCGAGGGCAGTGCCCATGGCATCCATCTCCTCGTTTCCATCGATACGTACAACAGCGTTAATCGCTTCTTCAACCGCAAGGCGCTCAGCGAGTTCGAGATGCGCGTGCTGTTCCAGATGAGTGCGAACGATTCCGCCAGCCTCGCCGACACTCCGAAGGCCAGCGACCTCGGCCTGCACCGTGCGCTCCTCTACAACGAGCACGAGGGCACGCTGGAAACCTTCCGCCCCTACGCCGCGCCAGACACTGCCTGGCTGGAAGCGGCGCGCCGAGCGCCGTCATCCGAGGTCTCGCTCGCGGGCGGTTGAGGCTGGGATTCGCCGCAGCGGCATATGGGTCCTATAGGACTTATAAGACCTATAGGTCCCTATGGGCCTACTTTGTCTGGGAGACGATCCACCCGAAAGCATCCTCGGAAATGAGAACCTTCCTCATCCACGTCCGAGAGCGGACTTCACTTGATCCCAATCAAGGAACTTCGCATCGCCGGCGGCCACCCGGGCCTGGCGATGGCGGAGAAGATCGATGACTTCGGGGGCAATGGGAGCGTTTTCGTAGTGATCCCGCATGTCCTCCCAAATGGCCTCCATGATTTGCAGCTTCTCTTCCGCAGGGAGAGACTTGATCTGCTGGGTCGTCATGATATCCGAGTCTATCTGCATCACGATGGATTGCGACTTTATTTGCCCCGCCTCCAGCAGACCGAACTCTGCATCCAAGAATCTGCCTTAAGTGCGATCAATCTTTGGATGATGAGGATGTACGAGGGCGATTTACGCGGCGATTGAGACGCGTTGGAAAAAATACAGGCCGCCGCGACGAATGCCACGACGGCCTGTTGTTCCCCCCAGAACAGCCTCAACAATAGGCACGTCCCGTGCCATTGCAACAAATTTTTTTAGTGCCGTCCTAAAAACCGGACCGGCCCGAAGTTTTCACCTCGGGCCGATCCTTGTTTTCATGGGGGGGAAATCTGTTGGTACTTTAACGCCTTGGCCCCGGATTGCAATCGAGATTTTTTAAAAGATCACAAAAATTTTACATTTCCCGCTCACGAGCCGGGCCGACCTTCGATTCAAAGAAGGGGAGTCTCCTGTATTTTACCAGACCGCAGGCTGAACCTGATCCCGTGCGTCCTGAGTGAGAGTGTTGCCAAAGATCGGCAATCCCGTCGCCGCTTCCACCGAGGAGACACTGGTCAGATAGCTCTCCATTTTCGTCGAGGCGGACCCCTGCGGAATGATCATCGCCATGCAATCTCCGTAGGAACGGCGATAGACTCGATAGAAGGCCGAGGGGATGACGAGGCCGCCGGATTGCATGGGCGGCGTCGAGAAGATCGGGCCGGTGACGATCTCGATCCATTTGTAGGTCTGGGCGTAATGGACCTCCAGTTCCGCGAGTTTGGTCCACGGCCCGCCGAGCGTGGCGGGGTCGAAGGCACAGAGATTCGGCATCAGACTTGTGCGTGCGCCCGACTGTTTCCCGAAATACATGCTGATCGACTCCGGGAACGCCATCGTTCCGGCCGAGTATCCCGCGGCAGCGAAGAGCCGCGGATCCGGCGTCTTCACTTTGACCGGCTCGGGATAGCGCTTGGGCTTCGCACCCTGCACCATCGCGTACTGGACGGCGGCCGGATTTCCAAGCGCCGTGGAGTAGACGACGGTGAAGCCAGGGTAAATGACGGTCGTGACCTTCCCCCAGTTCGGCGGGGTCCATGGCACCGGAGTGGGCATGACCGGAGCGGTCGGAGCGGTGGCGAGGCTGGACATCAAGGTGGCGCCGGGCAGGGAAGAGTTGGCCGCCGCCATCGGGACAATGGGAGTCGAAGTGGCCAGAGACGCCGTGTCGGAATTGCCGAAGAGCGGAACCGGCGTCGGCGTCACGGTTGCCGTCGCAGCCGTGGCGGTGGTCGTCACGGTCGTATCCGAAGGAACATCCGCTGCTTCGTGATGCCGGGAATAGGCAAATACGCCGAGCGTGATGAGCAATGCGGCCATGGCCCCGAGCAGATAGATGGAAAAGCGATCCATTGGCGTTAACGACAGGCATTAAGTCAGTAACCGGAGCCCTGTGGCGAGCCGGAACTGATGCCTCTCAAGGCCGGGAGTGTCGATGATTCCTGCCTCGGCGTCAATCGGTGTTGCACCAAACTGTGGTTTTTTAGCCATGGATCGCACAGGGTCAATTCGGATGCAGATGCTCTTTGGGTGCCTATGTGGCGCCGAAAAACTCGCATTGGCTCCTTGCTCGATGGAGACTTTCCCGTCGGATGACTTTGAGCGAAGCCAATTTTTGGATGGGGATGGCGGCCACCGCGGCTTTCGCCATCACGGCGGTCGCGGCCGTTAAGAATCGGGGGGTCGATCTCTTTGGGATTGTGGTTTTTGGGATCATCACCGCGGTCGGTGGAGGCACGATTCGCGATGTCATCCTCCAGGTGCCGGTCTTCTGGGCTCAGGATCAGAGCTACATCTGGATGGCGGCAGGCGCGTCGATCGTGGCGTTTTTCGGGCGATCCTATCTGACGGAGGGGCAGACCTATGCCGCCATGCTCTATCTCGACGGCTTCGGCGCCGCCTTCTTTGCGATCCATGCGGTGGACAAGGTCTGGAAGCTCGGTTTCGGTCTCCCGGTTGCGCCCGTCATCCTCGGGATCATCACCGCCATCGGCGGCGGCTTGATGCGCGACGTTCTGGCTGGCCGCCCGACTTTCCTCATGTCCCGGGAGCTCTATGCCGTGCCCTTGCTGTTCGCCTGCTCGCTCTTTGCTTTCATCCTGGCCTATGCGCCGGAGCATCGTTTCGCCGGCATTGTCGGCTGTGTCGGCCTCAGCTTCTTCCTGCGTGCGGCGGCGATTCGCTGGGGGCTGCGGATGCCGCGCTGGCTCCTCTCCAAAACGTAGTCCCGCAAGAGGTGCTGGCGAAACGGAAAGGAATGGGCTCTATTGATGGCCCTTGAAAACCGGAAAGCACATGCCGCCGTTGTTCAAATTACTCGATGTCCTCATCTACTGACCACGCAGGGGTTTCCAAACTCGCGCTGACTATTGGCGCTCTCGGGGTGGTCTTCGGAGACATCGGCACCAGCCCTCTCTACGCCTTCAAGGAATGTCTCGCCCACAATCGTGAGGGCGTACACTCCGCAATGACGCTGGGCATTCTCTCGCTCATCCTCTGGTCGCTCATCATCGTCGTCTCGATCAAGTACGTGACGCTCGTCCTGCGGGCGGACAACCACGGCGAGGGCGGCATCCTCGCGCTGCTCAACCTTGCCTTCCCGGCCAATCTGGTCGCTGGCCAGGCCACCAAGGCCGTGCTGTTCATGAGCGCGGTCGGCGTCTTTGGCGCCGCGCTGCTCTACGGCGACGGCATCATCACGCCGGCGATTTCGGTCGTCTCGGCGGTGGAGGGGCTCGAGGTCATCTCGCCGGCCCTGAGCCATATCGTCGTTCCGGCGGCGGTGTTGATCCTGGTCGCGCTCTTCTCGGTCCAGCGCTTTGGGACGAATCTCATCGGCAAAGCCTTCGGGCCGATCATCCTCATCTGGTTCCTCGTCATCGGCACGCTCGGTGGCATCCAGACGTTTCTCCATCCCGAGGTGCTGAAGGCCTTCAACCCGATCTGGGGTTTCAATTTCCTCTGGAATCACCCCCGCATCTCCGTCGTCGTCCTCGGCAGCGTCGTCCTCGCGGTGACCGGCGCGGAGACCATGTATGCGGACATGGGGCACTTCGGCCGCATCCCCATCCGTACCGCCTGGAACTTCATCGTGCTCCCGGCCCTCATGCTGAACTACCTCGGCCAGGGGGCCTTGATTCTCTCCGCCCCGACCCCGGAGAACATCGATAACCCGTTTTTCCGCATCGCTCCGGAGTGGGCCATGCCGCTCCTGGTCCTGATCGCCACCCTCGCGAGCGTGATCGCCTCCCAGGGCCTCATCTCCGGCGTGTTCTCGCTCACCACCGCCGCCATGCAGATGGGCTATCTGCCGCGTATCCAGATCTCCCACACCAGCCACGAGACCTCCGGCCGTATCTACATCCCGGCGATCAATTTCGCGCTCGCTCTCGCCTGCATCACGCTCGTCGTCAGTTTCCAATCCAGCACCAAGCTGGCCGCCGCCTACGGCATCGCGGTCACGATGACGATGATGGCCACGACCTGCCTGTTCTACATCGTCGCCCAGCGGCACTGGGGCTGGAGCAAGCCGCTGGCCCTCGCGGTCTGTGCCGTCTTCGGCGCCATCGAGCTGGCGTTCTTCGCCTCGAATCTCCTGAAGGTCGCCCACGGCGGCTGGCTGCCGCTTTGCATCGGTGCGGTCATCTTCTACCTGATGACCACCTGGAAGATGGGGCGCACCTACATCCGCAGCCACATCGGCGACGCGCTCACTCTCCCGTGTTTCGTGGACTCGATCGCCATGTCGGGCGTGCTCGATCCCCGGTTGAGCCCGCATCGCGTCAAGGGCACGGCCATCTTCCTGTCCTCCACGCCGGAGATCACGCCCCACTCGCTCTCCTACAACCTCACGCACAACCACGTCCTCCACGAGCGCAACATCGTCCTCACCATCTCTCCGGCTCGCGTGCCCGTGGTGCCCGATGATCAGAAGCTCACCATCGTCGAGCTGCCGGAGAATTTTTACCAGATCACCGCGAAGTTCGGCTTCATGGAGGTCCCGACCATTCAGACGATCGTCGAGCAGGCGACCGCCAGGGACATCGAGATCAACGTCGACAAGAGCACGTTTTTCCTCGGTCGCGAGACTCTCGTTCGCACGAACAAGGGCCTATCCCGCTGGCGCGAGGCCGCATTCATCGCCATGTCGAAGAACGCCCAGAACGCCGCGCAGTTCTTCCGTTTGCCCAGCAGCCGCACGATCGAGATCGGCAAACAGGTGGAGATTTAGTCAGGGCTCATATTTTCACCCTCTGCTAGGGAATTTGAACTAGCTTCGCATCGGGGATCGGAACAGGATTGCTTAACTCAACGGCCTGCACGAAAGGAAAGTCTGCCATGCAAGTAACGAATGAAGAAGTGGATCTCTCGATCCCAAATATGCATTCGCGCGAGGATGAAGCCCGCGCCGGTCAAATTCTACGAGGCCTGCCCGGGGTGACCGGCGTTCGCCTCGTCCAACGCGGAGCGTGGGTCTCCTACCATCCGCAAACCATCTCTCACGACAAGATCGGCGCAGCCCTGCGGCACGGTGGCTTCCGGGCCAGCACTTTCCAGGACTCCGCCACCGGCATCACGCACAGCTCGTCGGTGTAGACCGCCGAGCCCGCGTTTTCACGTCAGCCTTTGACCTTCCGAGCTCGAGCCCGCGCGGCTTGCAGCTCCGGGAGGTGCTTTTCCGCCCAGCGGCAGATCGCCCCGAGCGGTTCCGTGAGGCTGCGGCCCAGCGGCGTGAGCGAGTATTCCACCATCGGCGGCACCACGGGATAGACCTTCCGCGTCACGAGTCCGTCGTTCTCCAGGCTGCGCAGGGTCTGGGTCAGCATCTTCTGGGAGACGCCATCGATCTCGCGGCGCAGCTCGCTATGCCGTTTCGTCCCCAGCGCCA
>Ga0310811_10010298_pt1 | contig 12075 bp, 6 predicted proteins | sample YCmetagenome_FD_207642 | JGI IMG/M metagenome (GOLD analysis project Ga0310811, IMG submission 207642) | Soil microbial communities from experimental microcosm in Duke University, North Carolina, United States - YC | ecosystem: Engineered > Artificial ecosystem > Soil microcosm > Unclassified ...
TGACGGCGGCCCTCGAAGGAGTGTGCACGCTGTGGCCGCAGGACGGCCCGCCGCGTCAGGTGCCGGTCGTCGATTTCGTGACCGGCATGCACACCAACGTCCTGCAGAAGGGCGAGCTCCTGCGTTCGATCCTGCTTCCGGCTTCGGCGCTCAAGAAGCGCTTCGCGATGCGCCAGGCATCGCTCACACGCTACGGCCGGTCGGCGGCGCTGATCATCGCCACCGTCGACGACAATGGCGAGAACTTCCTGCTGACGATCAGCGCAGCGACGCCGCGGCCGGTGCATCTGCGCTTCGCCAAGATACCCACCGCCACCGAGCTGCATCGGGCGATCGACGAGCGGCTGCCGCCCGGCGCCTGGTTCGCGGACGTCCACGGGTCGGCGCCCTACAAGCGCCACGTCACCTTCTTCCTGGCCGAACAGATTCGCGCGGAGCTGTCATGAGCAAGTTCGAGGTCAACGGTCGCCTCTATTCGGCCGAGCCCAATCCCGGCCAGTGCCTGCGCACCTTCCTGCGTGACCTGGAAGTGTTCGGCGTAAAGAAAGGTTGCGATGCCGGCGACTGCGGCGCCTGCACGGTGTGGCTGGACGGCAAACCCTTCCATTCCTGCCTGGTGCCGGCGTTCCGCGGCGAGGGCCGCAAGATCACCACCATCGAGGGCCTCGCCCCGAACGGCGCGTTGCATCCCATCCAGAAGGCGTTCCACGACGCGCAAGCCTTCCAGTGCGGCTACTGCGCCGCCGGCATGATGATGACGACCGCGACCTTCGACGAGGCGCACAAGGCCGACCTGCCGCACGCGCTCAAGGGCAATATCTGCCGCTGCACCGGCTATCGCTCGATCGTCGATGCGCTGCACGGCAAGAGCAACATCGAGGAGGACGTCGCCGGCAAGGCGCTGGGCAGGAGCCTGCCCAACCCGTTCACCGATGCCATCCTGACCGGCAAGGCGCACTACACGATGGACATCGCGTTGGAGGGCATGCTGCACCTCAAGGTGCTGCGCTCGCCGCATGCCCACGCGCGCCTCAAGAGCATCGACAAGACGAAGGCATTGGCCATCCCCGGCGTCGTCGCCGTCTACACCTGGGAGGATGTGCCACGCCGGCTGTACAGCACGGCGCTGCACGAGGACCATCTCGTCGATCCCGACGACACCTACATGCTCGACAACGTCGCCCGCTTCGTCGGCCAGCGGCTCGCTGCCGTGGTCGGCGAGACCGAGGCGGTGGCCGAGGCGGGCGTGCGCGCCCTGGTCGTCGACTACGAGATCCTGCCGGCGGTGTTCGATCCGGTCGCCGCCATGGAGCCCAGTGCGCCGATCCTTCACCACAAGGACGAGGTCGTCACCGACAACGGCAACATCTTCTGCACCCTGCAGGGCGAGATCGGCGACGTGGCGAAGGGCTTCCGCGAAGCCGAGGTGATCCACGAGAACACCTACTCGACCTCGCGCGTGCAGCACGTGCATCTCGAGACCCACGGCTCGATCGCCTACCGGGGCAAGGATGGCCGTTGGCACGTGCGCACCAGCTCGCAGGGCCCGTTCGCGGCGCGCACCAAGCTCGCCTACCTGATGGGCATACCCGCCGCGCAGATCCACGTCTTCACCGAGCGGGTCGGCGGCGGCTTCGGCGGCAAGCAGGAGATGGTGTCGGAGGACCTGCCGCTGTTCGCCACCATGAAGCTCGACGGCCGGCCGGTGAAATGGGAATGGTCGCGCGAGGACGAGTTCATCGGCGCCACGACCCGGCACCAGATGACGACAAAGGTCAAGATCGGCGCCAGGAAGGACGGAACGCTGACCGCGCTCGACGTCCAGGTGGTGTCCAACACCGGCGCCTATGGCAACCACGCCAGCGAAACCCTGGCCGCCGCCATGGCGAGCCCGTTCGCCGCCTACCGTTGCGACAACAAGAAAGGCATCGGGCGCGTCGTCTATACCAACATGATTCCCGGCGGCGGCTTCCGTGGCTACGGCGCCTCGCAGACCACGTTCGCCATGGAATGCGCGATGGACGAGCTGGCGAGGGTCCTCGACATGGATCCGTTCGAGATCCGGCGCAAGAACGTCGTGCGCCCGGGCGACAATGTCGAATCGATCTGGAAGGAGCCGAGCGACGCGAGCTTCGGCAGCCACGGCATCGACCAGTGTCTCGAGATCGTCGAGCGCGAGCTGAAGAAGGGCAACGGCGTCAGCAAGCCGGCCGGTGACGACTGGCTCGAGGGCACCGGCGCCGCACTCGCCATGCTCGAATGCGGCCCGCCGACCGAGCATCGCTCGGGGGCGGAGATGAAGCTGCTGGCCGATGGCACCTACCATGTCGCCTGCGGCTCGTCGGAGATGGGCAACGGCATCACCACGGCGCACAAGCAGATGGCAGCCGCCGTGCTCGGCGTGCGTGCCGGCGACGTCGACATCATCAATGCCGACACCGACCGCACGCCCTATGACACCGGGACCTTCGCCAGCACCGGCACCGTCGTTGCCGGCAAGGCGGTGCTGGCGACCGCAGAGGCGATGAAGGCCGACATTCTCGATTTCGCGTCGCGCTTCACCAAGACGCCCGTTGAGCAGTGCCGCCTCGACAAGGACGCGGTGATCTGCGGCAACAAGCGCATCAAGCTGACCGAGCTCCACGCCGAAGGTGCCAAGGTCAGCCATCGCTTCGCGGTGAGCCGCAAGGCCTACCTGTCGCCGCGCACCATCGCCTTCAACGTGCAGGGCGTGCGGCTCGCGGTCCATCGCGTGACCGGTGAGATCCGCATCCTGCACAGCGTGCATGCCGCCGACATCGGCCGCCCGATCAATCCCATGCAGTGTCGCGGCCAGCTCGATGGTGCGGTCGCCATGGGTTACGGCTGGGCGCTGATCGAGAACATGGTCCACGACGAGGGCCACATGGTGAACCCGCAGCTGCGCAACTGCCGTGTGCCGGCGTTCGCCGACACGCCGCACACCGACATCTTCTTCGCCGACACGGTCGACGCGATCGGCCCGCTGGGCGCCAAGTCCCAGGGCGAATGCGGCATCAACCCGGTGGCGCCGGCGGTCTCCAACGCGCTGGCCAACGCCACCGGCGTGCGCTTCGCGCACCTGCCGTTCACGGCGGATCGCCTGTTCGCGGCTCTGGGCAGGGCGTCATGACGGTCAGCGTCGTCACGCAGACCTGCGTGCGGCCCGAGCGCGCCGATGATTTTGCGCGCTGGCAGGGCCAGACCAGTGACCTGATCGCGGGCTTTTCCGGCTTCGTCGAGCAGCGGCTGCTGCCGCCCAATCCGCCGCTGCAGGTCGACTGGGTCATCCTGCAGCGCTTCAACACGCTCGAGGACGCCAAGCGCTGGCTGGCCTCGAGCGAGCGCCAGACGCGCATCGAGGGGGCGGCGCCGATGCTGGTCGGCCGCGACGACGTGCACATCGTTCGCGACGACGAAGGTGGCATCAAGCCGGCGCCGGTCTCGGCGGTGATCAGCACCCGCGTGAAGCCGGGCAAGGAGGCCGAATACCGCGCCTGGGAGCGCAAGATCGCCGCCGCGCAGTCGAAGGCGCCCGGCCTGCAAGGCTATCGCTTCGAGCCGGCGGTGCCGGGCATCCAGGATAATTGTGTGGCGATCCTGCGCTTCGACAGTGAGGCGAACATGGACGCGTGGCTCAACTCGCCGATCCGCAAGAAACTCGTCGAGGAGGCGGCGCCGCTCACCGAGGAGTTCCACGCCCGCATCGCGAGCTCGGGCTTCGAGCAATGGTTCCGCGACATCACGCCCGGCAACCAGCCGCTGCCGGTGTGGAAGATGGACATGATCGTCCTGCTGCTGCTCTACCCCATCGTCTTCCTGTTCGGGGTTTTCGTCGGCACGCCGCTGTTCAGCAACGTAATGCACCTGTCCTTCGCCGTGTCCCTGTTCCTCGGCAACATCGTGAGCGTCGGGCTGACCGGTTTCCTCGTGCCTTGGGCGGCCAACCGCCTGACCTGGTGGCTGCAGCCCGCGGCCGGTGCAGAAGTGCGCATGAGCCTCCTCGGCGCGGCGCTGATCATGGCGCTCTACGCCGCCATGGTCTTCGTCTTCTGGCGATTCTTCTGAGGCGCTCGGCTGGAATCGGCCGAGCGGAGGATCGTGCCCTAGCCGGAATCTTCGCGGATTGAAGCAGTTTCGACGCTGGCATCAATCAGTGACTGCGCCAAATACGAGCTTTCTGTTCCCCGCTGCGCTCCGTTTGCTTCGTTCGACCGACGGTACCTGCCACATCGTTATCACGGGTTGGCAACTGGCAGACGCTTCCCGAGCGCGCGACAAGCACCCTTATGAAGCGCATCATCCTGGCACTGCTGTGCATAGGTTGGCTGGCTCCTGGTTCGGCGCTGGCCGGTTCCGCAGACAAGCAATCGGCAGAAGGCCACGCGAGCGAGGAAAGGATGCTGGGCGCTGCCGACGACGAGGCGCGCTTTCGGTCGTTGCTGCCCTTCACGCGCGAGATTGCGCTCACCGGCATTGTCGCCGGCTCGCTCGATGACGCGATGGTCGCGGCAGGTGTCCCATCGGTGGTCCGGCTGGAGGTGAGGCAAGCTCTTGGTGGAGCTTTGGACCTCGAGCACGAGGTGCTGCAGGGCGACCGTTTCCGGCTTCGCTACGACCAGCCCTTCACAGTGCAGGGGGCACCGGTGGGTGTCGGCCGGCTGACCTGGGTCGAGCTGCGGACCCGCAACAAGGGCACGGTCGGAGTCCAACGCTTCCACGCCTCGGCACACAGCGAGACGTTATGGTTGACGAGCGGCCAGGCCGCTGCGCCGGCGATGATGCGGCTGCCGCTCGATACGATCGCCGTTTCGTCGCGCTACGGCTTGCGCACCGATCCCTTCGAACAGCTGAAACCCGTCGCGGCGCAGGGCCCCATCATGACGCATGCGACGGGCCGCGCGGCGAATGTCACCATCAATGTCGCGACGAAGCGGGGCGTGCTTGCCGGGCTCGCGCCGTCACCGACGGCAACTCGATCCGCCGGTCGAGCGTCTGCCATTTGGTACATGCATGAGGGCATCGACCTCGTCGCTCCAGTCGGCACGCCGATCTATGCGGCCGGCGATGGCGTGATCGCGGGAGCGGGTCCGAACGGCGGCTACGGCAACTGGGTCCGCATCGAGCATCGGGGAAATTTCGCGACGGTTTATGGTCATCTCGAGAGGTTCGCCCCGGAGGTGGAAGTCGGCCGTGTCGTGGCGCGCGGCGATCTCATCGGGTTCGTCGGCAGCACCGGTCATTCCACGGGCGCCCACTTGCATTTCGAGCTCCTCAGCAATGGCAAACCTGTCGATCCTCTCGGCCATGCGAATTTCAAGCCGGTTCGCCTGGAGGGCGGCGACCTGGAAAGGTTTCGCCGCCAGGTTTCACGATCCCGCCCATGGAGCGATCGCGACGCAGGGCCGGCAGCGCCCGTCTCGGCCGGATCGGCATCCGGGCCGAGGTAAGCGCCGAACGTCGCACCTCGAGGCGGCCTGGTCCTGGTTCCGATCGTCCGGCGTGCTGTCCGGAGGAGGGAAATCCGCTGAGACCATCGCGCCGGGGACGCGTATGATCCGACCGGCGTAGAAACAAACATGGCGTCATGCGTTCCATCTCCGTGAGGCGGCGAGCCCTGGTCGCGGCGGGCGGCGCGGCCCTGTTGCCAGGGGTAGCGGGCGCTCAGTCCCAAAGGGCCGATGGCGTGCGCCGGCTGGGGGCCCTGATGGCCGGTCCCGCCGGCGATCCGCTGTGGAAGCGCTTTGCCGACCTCTTCGTGCGTACCCTCGGTGATCTCGGCTGGCGCGCCGGCGACAACCTCGCGATCGAATGGCGCTGGGCGGGCGGCGAAGCCGCTCTGTTCGAGCGCCATGCGTCCGACCTGGTGGCGCTCGCGCCCGACGCCATCTTCTGCCAAACGAGCCCCGGTATTGCGGCCCTGCTGCGCGCCACGCGGACGATTCCCATCGTCTTCGCGCGGGTCACCGATCCGGTCGGACAGGGGTTTGTGCGCAGCCTGGCGAACCCCGGCGGCAATGCCACCGGCTTCGCCGACTACGATCCGCCGCTGGCCGGCAGGTGGTTGTCGATGCTGAGCCAGCTCAGCCCGCCGGTGACCCGGACGACGGCGCTATACCATCCGGCGACCGCGCCCTTCGCCGGCTTGATCCTGCGCACCTTCGCAGACGTTGCGCCAACCTTCGGGATCGCCCTGCATACCGTAACGATCGACCAGGAATCCGAGATCGAGCCGGCCATCGCCCGGGCCGCGCAGGGCAAAGGCGCCAGCCTGCTGGCCATGCCGCACATCTTCACCGCGGTGCGTCGCACCGCCTTCCTCGCTGCCATCCGGCAGCACCGCCTGCCTGCGGTCTATGCCGACCGCTTCATGACCGAAGAGGGCGGCTTGATGTCCTACGGCATCGACCCGGGAGACCTGATCCAGCGCGCCGCCTTCTATGTCGATCGCGTGCTCGACGGCAGCAAACCCAGCGACCTGCCGGTGCAGAATCCGACCAAGTACGTCCTGGCAGTCAATCTCCGGACGGCAAGGGAGATCGGCGTCACGATCGCGCCGACATTGGTCGGGTCGGCCGACGAGGTATTTGAATAGGCATGCGGATCGGTGACAAACCGATTCTACGTGTGGCCAATATACCTAGGCATTGCCTTCCCTCGCCTTCATACTGCCCACGATCGACCGGGAGTGGCAGGGGATGAGATGTTTACCCGTGATCATCGGGGTGTGAGCGCCATGGTCAATCGAGCAATCTCGGAGATCTCGGTCGCGCCCGTTGTCCTGGCACAAGAATGCCGAGCGCCAATGTGGTGAGGTACGAGCGCGCCGCGCTTCGCATATTCGTGGTGTGGCACCCGCGTTATGCCGAAGGAGAAGCGGCCTTCACGGCAATCTACGACTGGTTGGGCGGAGCCAATCGGGATCTCTACCGGCGAGGACTCGGGGTGCCGGTCCAGGCATGGACAAGCGCCGAGGATGAGGTGCCTCCTGCTGTCATTCCGACGACGGACCAGCTGCTCACGATCGTCGTTCCGATCCTCGATGGCGAGTTTGTCGGACGCAAGCTGTGGCGTGACTGGATCCTCAATTGTGAAACCCGACTACGCAAGTCCGGAAAAGCGATCGTCATCCTTCCCTGGGCCGTTCACCAAGCCGCACCGCTGATGCCCGGCATCGGATTGCTGCATCTCCTCGGCTCGGGACCGTGCGACACGGTCCAACTTTGCCGGCGCGTCACGGAAGCCTGTGTCGTGCGGGTGCGTGACCGGGTCGAAGCCAAGCCGATTCGCATCTTCGTGAGCTATGCCAGGCAGGACGGCTCGACCATCGCCCAGAAGGTCCGGCAATCCCTGCAGAGCTACGGGCACCTCTCGGTCTTCCTCGACGAACACGACCTTCAGCCCGGCGCGCAATGGAAAGACGGGCTGAGTCGGGAGCTGTCCCAAGGCGCGGCCATGTTTGCGATCGTCACCGATGCCTATGCGAGCCGTGCGTGGTGCCGCGAAGAGCTCCGTGATTTTCGTGAACCGAGGAAGGAGCGTGAGACGAGTCTCTGGTATCTGCGGCCGGTATACATCCTCGACAGCCTTTCGGGCAGCTCGACCCGGTCCATGTTCGAGGTCGGTAATGCGCCCGCTGCGCGCTGGAATCCGGAACGCGCTGCAGCCGTCGTCGATAGTCTCATACGCGAGATGTTGTTTGCCGAGGTCAATCGGGCGACGGCGAAAATGATCGGCCGTCGTCGAGGCGTGCAGCTCATCAACTGGGTCCCCGATACCTGGACACTGCTGCAGGTCCTTCGTTTCCAGCCCAAGCGCACTACATCCTGCATTGCCTATCCGGGCGATGGCCTTCCGCGAATCGAGCTCGACCGCCTGACGCAGGTGTTCCCGGGCCTGTCGCTGGTTTCGTTCGAGGAACTCAAGCGCGGATCGGATCGCCTGGGACGCAAGCCGCGCCATTCTCGACGAAGGAAGCAACTGCGCCCTACCGTGTTGTTGTCGATAAGCGACCCGTCGCGGGACGATCTGGCGCGTCGTGGCATGCGGCCCCGGCACCTGGATGATGCTGCGATCCGCGTCGCTCGCGCGCTTCTGTTCGAAGACTACGACGTCATGTACGGCGGCCGGCCGCGCGAGGGGTTCACGGCAGGATTTCAGGACGATAGCGGCGCCGTCGTCGTCGAGGCGCGTCTCATTAACTATCTCGGTTGGCCTTATACACGGGACCTTACCGCAGAGAAGGTCGCCAACGAGTTCGGCGTCACTCGCTACGTCAAGATTGCCTGGGAAGACAAGGAAACCGTGGACGACGATCCCTTGACGATCGCGGACTCGGCTACGCATACGCGGCGCGCAGTCCTGCGGGCTGCGCTTCGTGATCTGGATGGCCGCGTCGTTCCACGACCGACAGGATTGATCGCCTTGGGCGGACAATTGACCGGATTTGCGGGATTCCTGCCAGGCGTGGCCGAAGAAATCGCGCTTGCTTTGAAAGCGGGGATTGCCGTCTACGTGCTCGGTGGCTTCGGAGGCGCCGCCAGCGCGGCCGCCAGGATCATGTCGGGGAAGAGCACAAGCGGCTTGTCGATCGATGATTTCAGGTCGAATCCGAGATATGTCAGGTTACTCGACGCTGCAAATGGGAAAGGACGGGCTCAAGAGTTGAGCCAGCGCGTCGACTGGCTCCGGAATACGCTGCGGACAGGCAACGTGCGCAATGGCCTGAGCCGAGAGGAGAACACAGTGCTGTGGAACACGGCCAATGTCGGCTTGGCAGTAGCGCTTGTGTCCAAAGGGCTCACGAGAATGGGCTTGCAGCGGAGAAGGTGATTCCGGTCGGCGACGTTCGACTGGCAGCTCCGGCGCGGTTGGCTTCCGTGTACCTTTGAAGTCGCGGAATTCCTGCGATCCAGCCAGCGACGCAGGACTTAAAGTCCTTTCGGATCGATGATCTCCGGCCGCCGGCCGGTCAGCTTGCGCACCAGCTCGACCATGTGCTGCGTGCCGCCGGGGCCATCGCCCGGCTCGCCGTTCCACAGCGTCACGAAATAGGTCCTGCGCAGGCCCATCGACAGCGCGCTGTACAGGATCCAGCGGTTGCAACGATCGTGCACGCTGACGCCCGCCGGCGCCGGCCCCAGCTCCTGCGGCGCCACCAGCGTCGTCGTCGCCTTGTTGTCCTTGACCTGCTCGAAGCTGTCTTCCCAGCGGCGGTCGGGATCGGCGAAGGTGACTGATTCGGCCAGGAACTCCTCTTCGCGGCGCGCCAGGCGCAGTTCCATCCGCATGCCGCGTTCCAGACAGGCTTCGGCGAACAGCAGATCGCCGCCCGAAGCGCCGCCACAGAGGCCGAGATCGCCCGCGGCGGCGCCAAGCTTGTCGAGTCTCTGGCGGATCGCCTTGGCGGCGGCATCGATCTTCTCCGCCGGAAAGCGCGCCGGCTTCTCCTTGCCCGGCCCGCGGACCTCGGGGTTGTCGATCATGTGGCCGCTGAACACCACGACCCTTTGCGGCTCGGCATGGGCGGGCTTGCGGCCGCCGATCAGGGCATCGAGCTGTTGTTGGGCGCGCTGGATGGTCTGGGCGGCCGCGCGGACGATCTCCGTCTGGAAGCCCAGCGTGCCGAGGAAGCCCAGCTGCTGGCTCGACGAGTCGAGTGCGAAGCGATCGCGATTGATCACTGCCAGCGCCGCTGCATCGGCATAATCGGCGAGGGCCTCTTTCTGCCGTCCTTCGACCAGCGCCATCTCGGCACGGGTGGCGAGCGACCAGTAATCCTTGTCGCGCTCCACCGCGACGCTGGTGGTCCATCCGACACCCGAGGCGATCCGACCGAGCGGCAGCCTGCTCTCCTGGCCGGTGACATGCTCCCAGAGCCGGCCCAAGGTCAGCGCATTGATGCCGGGATAGTACTCGCCGGGGGCGGCGCGGAACGCGTCGTAGTAGGCGGAGGCTGCGTTGTGCAGTGTGGGCGCGGTGTCGCGTGCCGCCGCGGCAGGATCCTCCTGGCGCTGGGGATGGGTGTTCCAGACCTGGGTCCACTCGTCCTTCCAGGTGCGGGCGAACAGACCGAGGGTCTCGCCATCCTTGTGCTTGGCCGCCAGGTTGGTCAGGGCATCGCGTGCCTCGGCGTAGCGTTCATCGCGGCCGAGCGCCATGCCTTCGATCTGGCTCGCCTTGACGTCGTCGGGGTCGAGCTTGCGGGCCTGCTCCACGATCCTCAACGCGTAGCGCGGCCGGTTCATCTTCAGCAGGGCGTCGGCCGCCGTGCGCAACGCCTCGAACTCGAGCAGGCTGTTGGGTGTCTCGTCGGCCAGCACCAGGATGTCGCCCGGCCGCTGGTTGCGACGCGCGATGTCGATGCGCCGGCGCCAGGCGTCGAGCGCTTCCCAGAACTCGTTGACGTCGCCGACCTTGAGCGTCTTCCAGTCCGGCTCCTGCAGGCTCGGGATCGTCTGGTAGACCGGGCTGGCGCGTCGGCCGCGCCACGCGCCGAGGGTCGCCACGATCGCCTCGGTGAGCGCCGTTCGCTCCTGCTCGAGCCGCTCCGGATCGAGCTTGCCGTCCTTCAGCGTGTAGCGCTGCATGCGCTGGCCGGCGATGTCGAACGGCAGCCGATCGCGCGCGGCGTAGGTCAAGACCGTGCCGCCGGAGCGCAGGGCATGGCGCACGCCGATTTCGTACCAGACGTTGGGATTGTCCATCGTCAGATCGGCGACCACGAACTCCGACAGCAGCAGATCCTGGAACATGTCGAGGTGGATCGATCCGCCGCGCCGGTCGGCGTCGGCGCGATGCGCCACCAGTTCCGTGGCGGCAATGGCCGGTTCAAGCAGCCGCTTGTAGACATCGTCGCAGTCGACCTCGGTGCCGTCGGCCAGCTTCTTCTTGCCGAACGGCATGATGACGAAGGCCCGTCGTGCAGCGCTCATGGAAGCCCTCCTTCGGTCAGGTGGCGGGAAATCCGGCGAAATGCTTGGGCTCGACCGTCTTGCCCACGGCGACGCCGACCTGCCACAGATCGTCGATGCCGGCGACCGAATCGAGCTTGCGCACGGTGTCGGGATCGACCTTGGGGCAGCCCAGCCGGTCGAGGCCCTCGCGCGTCAGCTCGGCGTCGTAACGGGCATAGGTGAAGAGCTTGCCGGCGGCGTCCAGCGGTCCCGCGCAGCCTTGCAGGTCGCCGATCTCGCGGTCGATCGGGGCGCCGGCGACGCACTTGCCGAACACGCGGCACAGCAGGTCCTGCTCGTTCTGGGCGGCGAACATCAGGGCGGACGGAATCGTCGAGGCGTTGTACAGCAGGTTCATGTCGTCGGGTTCGAGGCCGGCGCGCACGTTGGCGGCCGTTCCGGTGCCGACCGAGACCACCAGCATCTGGTCGGCTCCCGTCTTCCAGCGCTTGTCCGGCGCCTTCGGCCAGTAGCGGTCGAGCGTCGCCATCAGGAACATCTGGAAGGCCGGGTTGTTGTACATGGTGACCCCGCCGTCGACGAAGACGAACTCCTTCTCCTGGGTCTTGTCGGCGTTCTTGAGCACGATCACTTCCGGCGGAAAGTAGGTCGGGGCGGCGGTGCTGGCCCGCACCAGCTGCCACAGCGGCAGCTTGAGGTTGTCGTCGAGCCGGTTGCTGGCGTTGTACTTGGCATGGGGATTGTTGGAGAGCGGCCATGGCGAATCGGTCGTGGCGTTGCGCATCACCATCATGAGGAGGGTGCGGATCTTGGCCGATCCGAAGGTCGTGTCGGCGCCGAACAACTCGCGCAGCTTGTTGGCGAGCGGCTCGTCCTCGAACTTGTAGCGCAGTCGCCGCAGCAGGTTGGCCTTGACGAACATCTGGGCGCCGGCCGAGCGATAGAATGTCACGATATCGTCGACCGACATGCTGATGGCCAGTCCGGTGGCAATGATGGCGCCCGTGCTGGTGCCCGCGATGTAGTCGAAATAGTCGGCCAGCCGGAACGAAGCGCGCCCGCTCTCGGCCTTGAGGATGTCCTCGATCCGCTTGAGCGCACCCAGCGCCAGGACGCCGCGGATGCCACCGCCGTCGATCGC
>Ga0310811_10010299_pt1 | contig 12074 bp, 10 predicted proteins | sample YCmetagenome_FD_207642 | JGI IMG/M metagenome (GOLD analysis project Ga0310811, IMG submission 207642) | Soil microbial communities from experimental microcosm in Duke University, North Carolina, United States - YC | ecosystem: Engineered > Artificial ecosystem > Soil microcosm > Unclassified ...
TCTGCAGCAGGCGCGCGCCCGGCACCTGGCGCGGGTTGGCGGTGAACATGCCGGCCACGTCGGTCCAGATCTCCACCCGCGCCGCCTTCAGCAGCGCGCCGAAATAGGAGGCCGAGGTGTCCGAGCCGCCGCGGCCCAGCAGCACCGTGCGGCCCCCGTTCTTGTCCAGGATGGGCTCGCGGGCGATGAAGCCCTGGGTGATGAACACCTCGCCGAGCGCGGCGAGGCGCGCGTTCAACGCCGGATCGGGCCGGGCCTCGACCATCGCCGACAGCAGGCGGGTGCGCTCGTTCTGGTTCGGCAGCGCGGCCGCGACGAGGCAGTCGCGTGCGTCCAGCCAGCGCGTGGGCAGGCCGCTCTCGCTGAGGAAGGCTGCGCCCAGCGCGCTGGACATCAGCTCGCCGTGCGCCTGCACCAGCGCCGACCAGGCCAGCTCGCCGAGCCGCGCCGGGCCTTCCGCGGCCAGCGCCGCCAGCTCGTCCAGCCGCGCGCCCAGCGTGGCCGGCAACGGCAGCTGCATGTGCGCGAGCAGGTCGTAGTGGCGTTGCGCGATCGCGCCGGCCGCCGCCCTGCGTTTGCCCTGGTCGCCCTCGCCGCACAGCTGTTTCAGCGCGTCGGTGATGCCGGTGAGCGCGGACACGACCACCAGCACGCGCGCGCCTTCGGCACGGCGGCTGGCGACCAGCTCACGGATGTTCTGCCAGCGCGGCAGGGTGGCGACACTGGTGCCGCCGAACTTCATCACGATCCAGGGGGCGTCCGCAGGCAGCGGCGCGGGGGCGTTCGAGGTCACGGTCGATCGGGCCATGGTTGCGGGGAATGCATTCCCGCCAGTGTTGCGCTGCGACAAATCATTTGCAAATGATTTTGCGAAACATGGGTTTGGACGTCCAGACCAGCCCGAATGCCTCCCGGAACGCCCGCCGCACGGCTCAGGACGGCATGTGCACGGGCTCGCTAGTAGCCCCAATGCTCGTTGCGCACCGGCAACCGGTTCAGCATGTCGCGACAGTCGCGCCAGTGCGGCATCCAGCGATCCATCAAGGCCACGAAACGCGCGTTGTGGGTCGGTTCGCGCAGGTGAACCAGTTCGTGCACCACGATGTATTCGAGGCACTCCGGCGGCTTCTTCGCCAGCTCGGTATTCAGCCGGATATTGCGTGCTGCGATGTTGCAACTGCCCCACTTGGTTTTCATGTGCTGCACGTAGAGGCGCTCGGCGCGCACACCGATGATCGGCTCCCACTTGGCGAGCAGTGCCGGCACGGCCTGTTTCAGCTGGGCGCGATACCAATCGGCCAGCAGAACCTCGCGCTTCGCCGCATCGGCACCGGGGCGAACCTGCAGCCTGAGATGTCGATGCGTCAGCTCGATCGATGGCGGAACGTCGCGCTCGACAATGCGCAGCAGATAACGTCGCCCCCAGACATAATGGCTCTCGCGCTCCAGGTACTCGCGCGGCGTTTCACGCATCTGCGCACGCAGTTTCTTTTGCTGCTGCCTGACCCTTGCCGCAGATCTTCAGCAGATACTTGTCCAACTTGTAGCGGCTGTCGTCGGTCTCGTCCTCCTTCCACTTCAGGAAGTACTTCTCCGGCGTGGCAATGGTGCCGTACTGCAGGCCTTCCGCATCGCTGCCGGCAAACACGAACTGCACCGTGCTGAAGAACCACGCGTTAAAAGCCGGCTGCTGGTTGGACAGCAACTGGCGGATGCCGTCGCTGATGCTGACCCGGCTGTTCTTCAACTCGATCACCGCCAAGGCGATGCCGTTGATGTAGAGCACCAGGTCGGGCCGCCGTTCGAAACCGCCGCGCAAGGTGACCTCCTCGGCAATGGCGAAGTCGTTGCTCTCGGCATCGCTCCAGTCGATGAACTGGACAGTCTCGTGCGGTCGCCCGGCCTCGGTCTGCACCGGCACGCCGTAACGCAGCAGCTGGTACACCGCGTGGTTGTTCTCGTACAGGGTACGGGTGGGGTTGTCGGCCTCGGTGTGCAGCTTGTGCAGGGCGATGCCGATCTGCGCCGGGCGGTAGCCGCGACGGGTCAGCCAGTCCGTCAGCAGGCTGTCCTCGACCTGGCGATTGTTCGCGCGGTCGCTCCAGTCACCGAGGTAGTCGTAGCCCAGCTCGTCACGGAACATCGCGACGACGCGGTTCTGGGTCGCGCACTCCTACTTGCTGATGTCGCTCATTCCCTGCCCCTGTATCCAGAAGGGAACTCAGGCCGCCAAACGGCCATTTGCTCCCGGTACGATCCGCTATAATGAACCTCATGAAGCCTGCCAAGCCCACCGCCGCAGTCAAGCCGCGTCGCACCACCAAGGTGCCCAGCCACGAGGCCATTGTCCGTGCCGTGGCCAGCTCAACCGCCATCGAGACAGGCAAGAGCGTGCAGCAGATCGAGAACTTGCTGCTCAGCAAGCATTCCAGGCCACGCAAGGTTGCGCTCGCGGGCTGACTCGCGCTCTACGCTCAACCAGCCAACACGACCTCGACCAGCCGTTGCATCGGCGCATGGTCCCCGGCCATGCCGGCATGGATCGCTCCGAAATAGGCCGGTTTGTCTGCATCCCACACGCTGTAATCCAGCGGCTCGTGTCCCGCCTGGACCACCATGACGTCGGCCAGCAGGCGCGACAGGCGACCGTTGCCCTCGCGAAACGGGTGAATCAGGATGAATTCCACATGGGTTACGGCCACCGCCTCGGCCAGCGCGGCACCAACGAGGCCATGGCATGGTGTGAAGCGCGCCAGGCAGTCACGCTCGAACACCGTCAACAGGCGCGGGATTTGCGCCGCCGCGGCAAAGTGGAAACCGCCCTTGCCCATGTTCACCGAGCGTTCCCTGCCGGCCCAGCCATACACGTTGCCCAGCCAGCGGCGGTGCCAGGTCATCAGATCCGCCACACGCAAGGTTCGATCGGGCAAATCCTCCACCAGCACGGCCTGATAGAGCTGAGCCAACAGATCCAACTCGATCTCGTCCATCTCGTCGGGAGAGGTCACGCCGAGCTGGTTGCGCAGTACCTGATCGCCGGAGCCTGGCTCGAACGTGCCTTGGTCTCCAGCAGTGTCGTAACGGCTGTTCATCCTGCGTGGCCTCAGGCTCAGGTCAGTTTGAAATCGACTGGGTAGCGGCGAACGATGACCGTCAGCGTGCGACGCAGCTTCCACTCGCCGTCCAGCACGATGATTGCACCCGCACCTAGGTTGCGAACAGTGTTTGGCATTCCGTCAGAGCACCAGCAATGCTGGTGTCGGAAAAGGCCGGCCGATCAAGCTTCGGCTTCCAGTCGGGATGGTCGTGGATCAACTGCTTCACCGCCCCCACGCTGATCGACTTGCCCTCGCGCCGCAGGTCTTCCACGGCCATGCGCACGGTCGTCAACAACTCCAGCTCTTCAGTCTTCCGCATGTGGAACTGATCAAGCCAGGCCATCACGTCAGCGCCATACCACTTCTCGAAATAGGCCTCGGTCTCGGCAATATGTTCCGACGCCACGAATCCTTCATATTTGCCGTTGTGGCATGTCCGGACATAGCCCTTCTTCAGCGCGATAGCCGCCGGCAGCCACGGCCGCGTACCACAGGAAGCGGCGCATATGACTACCTAGTCTGTACCGCGCCAACGGGCTACGGCAAGCAAAAAGGCCCTGCCATGCAGGGCCTTTTTGCCGATGTCGCGACCACCCGTTTACTGGACGACGACGGGGATCTTGCCGATGCGCGCCTGCCACTCCTTCGGCCCGGTCTGGTGCACCGAGGTGCCGGCGCTGTCCACCGCCACGGTCACCGGCATGTCCTTCACCTCGAACTCGTAGATCGCTTCCATGCCGAGGTCCTCGAAGGCCAGCACCTTCGAGGCCTTGATCGCCTTGGACACGAGGTAGGCCGCGCCGCCCACCGCCATCAGGTAGACGGAGCGGTGCTTCTTGATCGCCTCGATCGCCGCCGGGCCGCGCTCCGCCTTGCCGACCATGCCGAGCAGGCCGGTCTGCGCCAGTACCTGTTCGGTGAACTTGTCCATGCGGGTGGCGGTGGTGGGGCCGGCGGGGCCGACCACTTCCTCGCGCACCGGGTCGACCGGGCCCACGTAGTAGATGAAACGCCCCTTGAAATCGACCGGCAGCTTTTCGCCCTTGTCGAGCATCTCCACCATGCGCTTGTGCGCGGCGTCGCGGCCGGTGAGCAGCTTGCCGTTGAGCAGCAGCACCTCGCCCGGCCTGAAGCTGGCGACTTCTTCCTTGGTGACGGTGTCGAGGTTCACCCGGCGCGCGTTCTGCGGGTTGTAGGTGAGCTTCGGCCAGTCCTCCAGCGAAGGCGGTTCCAGCGTAGCCGGGCCGGAGCCGTCCAGGGTGAAGTGCGCGTGGCGGGTGGCGGCGCAGTTCGGGATCATCGCCACCGGCAGGTTCGCCGCGTGGGTGGGGTAGTCCTTGATCTTCACGTCGAGCACGGTGGTGAGGCCGCCCAGGCCTTGCGCACCGATGCCCAGCGCGTTGACCTTCTCGTACAGCTCGATGCGCAGTTCCTCGACGCGGTTGCCGGGGCCCCGCGCGATCAGCTCCTGGATGTCGATGTGCTCCATCAGCGACTCCTTCGCCAGCAGCATCGCCTTCTCCGCGGTGCCGCCGATGCCGATGCCGAGCATGCCCGGCGGGCACCAGCCGGCGCCCATGGTCGGCACGGTCTTCAGCACCCAGTCCACGATGGAGTCGGAGGGGTTCAGCATCACGAACTTCGACTTCGCCTCCGAACCGCCGCCCTTGGCGGCCACGATCACCTCCACGGTGTCGCCCGGCGCCACCGACACGTTCACCACCGCCGGCGTGTTGTCCTTCGTGTTGAGGCGACGGCCGGCCGGGTCGGCCAGCACGCTGGCGCGCAGCTTGTTGTCCGGATGGTTGTAGGCGCGGCGCACGCCCTCGTTGACCATCTCCTCCACGCCCATGGTGGCGTCGTCCCAGCGCACGCCCATGCCGATCTTCAGGAACACGGTGACGATGCCGGTGTCCTGGCACAGCGGGCGGTGGCCCTCGGCGGCCATGCGCGAGTTGATCAGGATCTGCGCCATCGCGTCCTTCGCGGCGGGCGATTCCTCGCGCTCGTAGGCGGCGGCGAGGCTCCTGATGTAGTCCACCGGGTGGTAGTAGCTGATGTACTGCAGGGCGTCGGCGACGGACTGGATCAGGTCGGCTTGCTTGATGGCGGTCATGGCGATGGCTTGGGCGGGGACGAGGGACGCCACGGCGATGAATCCGCGGCGCGAACTCCCTATTGTGCCGCAGCCCGCACGCGCACCCAAACTTGCGACCTTCTCGCAATTTCTTGCACGACTACCGGCACCGAAGGCTCCGGAGTAGGCTCGCCGGGCGGCGCAACGCCAGTCGTCAGGGGAGACCGACGACGTCGCGGGGAAACCCGGATTTTCATCAGCCCGTCTCGACGAAACGCTCTTGCGGATCGACCGTAAGGCGTCGCGGCGACGCGTCGTCGCCCGTGCACGCCCGAATCTTTGCCATCAGGAGGAAGCGCAATGTTCGCGAAACTGCATCGCAAATCCCTGGCCGGCTGCCTCGCCCTGCTGTTTGCAGGCGTGAGCGGCACGGCATTCGCCGCCGATGTGCGGCCGAACGTCGACATGGGCCTGGCCGCTTCCAGCCAGCCCGTGCACGTCACCCTGATCCTGAAATTGCGCCACGAGGCGGCGCTCGAGGATTACATCCGGCAGACCGTCACGCCCGGCTCGCCGCACTACCGCCAGTTCCTCGGCACCGCCGAGTTCGCCAGCCAGTACGGCGCCAGCGATGCGGACATCGCACGGGTGCAGGCCTTCCTGCGCCAGCAAGGCCTCTCCAGCACGGTGCTGGCCAGCCACCTGGCCATCGAGACCAGCGCCACGCCGGCCCAGCTCGGCGCGATTTTCCAGGCGCCTATCCACGAGTACGTCTCCGCGCGCAGCGGCCGGCACTTCCATCGCCCCGCCACCGCGCCACGGATGCCCGCCGCGCTCGCCGGCAGCGTGATCTTCGTCAGCGGCCTCAGCAACGAGCGACAGTTCCTGTCACACCGCATCAACCTGCCCCAGCTGCCGGCGACGGCGCAGCGAAGCTTCACGCTCAAGGCGCTCGCCAAGACTCCCGGCGGCAACCCCACCGCCACCGGCATACCGGGCGACTACACCGTGGGCGACGTGGCGAACTTCTACAACATCAACCCGCTGTACCAGCGCGGCATCAACGGCAAGGGCTCGACGGTGGCGATCGTCACCCTGTCCAACTTCTATCCGGCCGATGCGCAGACCTACTGGAGCGCCATCGGCCTGGCCACCAAGCCGAACCGCATCACCCAGGTGCACGTGGACGGCGGCGGCGCCTTCGACGGCGGCAGCGGCGAGACGGCGCTGGACGTGGAACAGTCCGGCGGCCTCGCGCCGTGGGCGAACATCATCGTCTACGACGCACCGAACGCCGGCAACGGCTTCACCGACGCGTTCGCGCAAGCCGTCTCCGACAACAAGGCCGACAGCATCTCCACCAGCTGGGGCTTGCCGGAGATCTTCAACTTCGCCGCGCTCAACGTGAACGGCGCCAGCGACACCGACACCACCGACGTCGGCGATCTGCGCGCCTTCCACCAGATCTTCCTCGAAGCAGCCGCGCAGGGGCAGTCGGTGTTCGCCGCCTCCGGCGACTCGGGCGCCTACGACACCGTGCGCGGACTGGGCACCGGCACCGGTCCGGGCGAGTTCAGCGCGCCATTGACCGTGGATTCGCCGGCCTCCGATCCGTTCATCACGGCTGCCGGCGGCACCACCGTGCCGTTCACCTTCGGCATCCAGGGCGCACCCACCACCTCCATCACGCAGGAGAGCGTGTGGGGCTGGGACTATCTGCAGGTCTATCTCGATGCCTACGACCCGATCCCGGGAGGCTGGCGCGCCCAGCTGTTCTCGGTCGGCGGCGGCGGCGGCGTGAGCGTGTACTGGAACGAACCGTTCTACCAGTCGCTCACCCGCGGCATCCGCCGCAGCGAGCGCAAGCAGTCGCTGGTCTACAACGATCCCAGTGCCGGCCCCACCACCCTGCTCGCCCTGCCCGCGAACTTCCGCGGCCGCAACGTGCCGGACATCGCGCTGAATGCCGACCCGGAAACCGGCTACGTGCTGTATTCCACCACCGACGGCGGCCTTGGTTCGGCGGGCGGCACCAGCTTCGTGGCGCCCCAGCTCAACGGCATCAGCGCCCTGCTGACGCAAAGCATCGGGCACCGCGTGGGCTTCTGGAATCCGCAGGTGTACCTGCTGCAGAACATCTTCGGCTACGGCCCGTGGTCGGCCTTCAACAGCGTGAAGGCGGGCGACAACTGGTTCTACTACGGCGCACCGAACTACACGCCGGGCGCCGGCATCGGCACGCTCAACGTGGCCAACCTCAACCTGTTCCTGGGTGGTCGCTGAGGCCCGCGCACGACTTCGATCGTCGGGACAACGGCCGCGCAAGCGGCCGTTGTCTTTTCCGCCGGGGGAAACTCAGAAGCGGAATTCGGCAAAAGCCGAGAACATGTCGATGTTCTCGCCGACCTTCTCGCCATAGATCGTCGCCCGCCCGTGGTAGCGGTCGTAGCTCGCGCCGATACCCAAGTTCCGGTTGAAGTCGTAGCCGAGGCCGAGGCCGACATAGCCGCCGTTGCCGCCGTAGCTCTGCGAGCCGAGGCCGCTCACGTTCGTGTCGAACGTGGAACGGAACCAGCCGGCGCGCGAGGACAGGTACATGTTGTTGCCGAAGCGGTACTTGAAGTTGCCGCCCAGCAGCCAGCCCGAGGTCTTCGCGCTGATGCCGTAGGTGCCGCCATAGGTACCGGCGTAGGACACGTAGCCCAGGCCGCTGGCGTTGCCCAGGTCGACGTAGCCGCCTTCGGCGCCGAAGCTGAAGGCGCCGGCGTTCCAGTCGTAGCCCAGCCGCACCGCGCCGGCGGTATCGGTCTTGTCGTTGAAGCCGCTGTCGCGATAACGCGACTGGCCCAGATTGCCGTTGATGAAGAACGCGCCGTCGTCGGCGGCCATCGCCGCGGTCGATGCGGCAGCCAGCAACACGGCCGCGACGGTGATGTGAATACGGTTGTTCATGGCTTCCCTGTTCGATCGTTCTGTTTGCACGCCCGCACGCCCCATGCGCGCGGGTCGCGCATTCTCGTGAATGCGGCAGAACACCTGCAACCGCCGTTCGGCGTGGACATCGGCGCCTGAGCAACGGCTGCCGATGCTGCGCCCTGCGGCAGGGACTTGCCGCACGACCGGGCTCCCGCCATGCTCGCCGCGCCCCTTTCCCGCGGCGGGATTCCATGAGCGTATCGACCTCGTCCGGCGGCTACGTCCGCCGCCTCAGCCTGCGCGATGCCGCGCTGGTAGTGATGGGCGGCGTGATCGGCGGCGGCATCTTCCTCAACCCCGGCATCGCCGCGCAGCGCACCGGCTCGGGCCTGGCGCTGCTGCTGGTGTGGGTCGGCGCGGGCGTGCTCACCCTGCTCGGCGCGCTGTGCTACGCGGAGCTGGGCGCGCGCCGGCCGCAGGCGGGTGGCAGCTACGTCTACCTGCGCGAGGTGTTCGGGCCGCTGGCGGGTTTCCTGTTCGGCTGGACCATGCTGCTGGTGATCTACTCCGGCTCCACCGCGGCGGTGGCCACGATCTTCGCCAGCTACGCGGCCGCGGTGTTCGGCCTGCCGACCGCGGCAACGACACCGCTGGCCGTGGGCGCGCTGGTATTCGTGGCCGGCATCAACCTGTTCGGCCTGCGTCTTGGTGTGCAGGTGCAGAACCTGTTCACCGTGCTCAAGCTGCTGGCGGTGGCGGCGCTGGTGGTTTGCGGACTGTTCCTCGCCGGCGCGGGGGCGCCCGCGCTGGCGACCGATCCGGCGCACGCGGGCCCGGCCTTCATGGGCGCGGCGCTGCCGGTGCTGTTCGCCTACTCGGGCTTCACCTACCTCAACAATCTCGCCGGCGAGGTGCGCGAACCGCAACGCACCCTGCCCCGTGCGCTGCTGCTGGGCATGCTCGGCGTGATCGCCGCGTACGCGCTGGTCAACGTGGCCTACCTCGCCGTGCTCGGCCATGCGGGGCTGGCCGCCAGCCACACGCCGGCGGCGGATGTCATGCAGCGGGTGGCCGGCGACACGGGCGCGAAGTTGATCGCCATCGGCATCGCGATCTCGACGCTGGGCTTTTGCAACATCACCCTGGTGGCCGGCGCACGCGTGCTGCAGGTGATGGGCGAGGATGGCTTGTTCTTCCGCGTGGTGGGCCGGCTGCATCCGCGCCACCGCACGCCGAACATCGCGCTGCTGCTGCTCGCGGGCTGGGCGATCGTGCTGGCGCTGTCGGGCAGCTACGGCCAGTTGCTGGACTACGCCACCTTCGGCGACTGGCTGGCCTGCGCGATCGGCGTGGCCACGCTGTTCGTGTACCGCCGGCGCGATCCGGCCCTGCCCGGCTACCGCGTGCCAGGCTACCCGCTGACGCCGCTGCTGTTCATCGGCACCGTGGCGCTGGTCGTGGTGCAGAGCCTGCACGACAGCCCGCGCAACACCGGCATCGGCGTGCTGATCATGCTCGCCGGCGTGCCGGTGTACTGGATATGGCGGCGTCTGTTCAGCCCTGCGCATTCCTAGCCGCCCGCGGCAATGCCACAATGCGCGGATACGGTTGAGGAGATCCCGCATGGCGCCAGCCCAAGCCCACGGTGCGCCGGTCATTCCGGACAGCACCATCGTGCCCGCGGCAGTGCGCAGCGGCATCGGCATCGAGGTCAACGGCGAGCATTTCGTCCACACCGGCGATCCGCAGATGCCGCTGCTGTGGTACCTGCGCGACGTGCTGTGGCTCACCGGCACCAAGTACGGCGGCGCGCACGGCGAGAACGGCGCCGACCTGGTGCTGGTGGACGGCAAGCCGGTGTCCGCGATCACCCTGCCCATGGCGAAGCTGGACGGCAAGCGCATCACCACGGTGGAAGGCCTCGCCGCGAACGACGGCACCCTGCATCCGCTGCAGCAGGCCTTCATCGACGAGGACGCGATCGGCTGCGGCTACTGCACGCCGGGCTGGCTGATCGCCGGCGTGGACCTGCTGCAGCGCAAGCCGCAACCCGGCGATGCCGACATCGATCAACTGGCCAACACCTGCCGATGCGGCTGCCAGACCCGGGTGCGCGCCGCGATCAAGCGCGCCGCCGGCAAGGCGGGCCAGGCATGAGCGCGGACACCGCAAACGGCATCCGGCTGTCGCGCCGGCGCTTCCTGCAGATCCTCGCCGGCACCGCCGGTGCGCTGGTGGTGGGCGTGCGCCTCGCCCACGCCGACGAGCCGCCGCTGCCGCCGGAATGGCTGGGCAACCACTTCCACGAACTGGGCGCCTACGTACGCATCGACGCCGAAGGCAACGTGCTGATCGGCGCGCGCGATCCCGACACCGGCACCGGCGTCGCCACCGCGCTGCCGATGATCATCGCCGACGAACTGGACGCCGACTGGAACCGCGTCAGCGTGGTGCAGCTCGGCCTCGGCGTCAGCGCGAACGACAACGGCCAGCCGCACTGGACCTACGGCCGCCAGCGCGGCGGCACCGGCGACTCCATCCCCGCCGCCTGGGCCGACCTGCGCCAGGCCGGCGCACTGGCGCGCTGGCTGCTCACCCAGGCCGCCGCGCGCCGGCTGGGCATCGCCGCCGACCGCCTGCGCTGCGAGGCCGGCACGGTGATCGCGCCGGACGGGCGCCGCGTCACCTACGGCAGCCTGGTCGACGACGCCAGCAAGCTCGACCTGCCCAAACAGGCTCCCGCCCCGAAGGCACCCGGGCGCTACACCCTGATCGGCAAGCCGGTCGGCGACGTGGACGCGCACGCCATCGTCACCGGCCACGCGAAGTACGCGATCGACCACCACGAGGCCGAGGCGCTGGTCGCCGTGCTGCTGCACTGCCCGTGGCCGGACGGCTCGCTGGCGCGCATCGACACCGCGCCCGCGCTCGCGGTGAAGGGCGTGGTCAAGGTGATGCACCTGAAGCCCGAGGCCGGCCAGCAACCAGGCCATACCGTGATCGCACCGGCAGTGGCGGTGCTCGCCGAGAACACCTGGGCCGCGCTCGAAGGCCGCGACAAGCTCAAGCTGGAATGGAAGCCCGGTGCCAGCGCCGCGGCCAGCAGCGGCGCGCTGGAACAGCAGGCCACCGCCCTGCTCGACGGCCAGTCCGCGCCCACCACCCGCGTACGCGACGACGGCGATGTGGACAAGGCCGGCAAGCACGCCGCGCGCCGTTTCGAGGCCAGCTACTACCAGCCCTGGCTGGCGCACGCCTGCCCCGAGCCGATGAACTGCCTCGCGCACGTCGACAAGGATCACGCCCGCCTCGTGGTGCCCACCCAGGCGCCGCAGCAGGCCTGGGCCGTGGTGCAACGCCTCACCGGACTCGCGCCCGACAAGATCGAGATCCGCGTGCCGCGCGTGGGCGGCGGCTACGGCCGCCGGCTCGACCACGACTACGTGGCCGAGGCGGTGATGCTGGCCAAGGCGGTGAACAAGCCCGTGCGCCTGCTGTGGACGCGCGAGCAGGATTTCGCCCACGACTGGTACCGCTCCGCCTCCGTGCACAAGATCAGCGCGATCATCGATGGCAAGCGCAACCTGATCGCCTGGAACCAGCGTCTCGCCAGCGCCTCCGCGCTCAGCGGCCGCGGCGTGCCCGCCGACCGCCTGTGGAGCTCGGAAGTGTTGCCCGACCAGTTGCCCGCCGGCCTGGTGCCGAACTACCGCAGCGACTGGTACGCCCTGGAATCCGCGCTGCCGCGGGGGCCGCACCGCGCGATGCCGCAGCTCGCCAACGCGTTCGCGGCGGAGAGCTTCATCGACGAGCTCGCGCACCAGCTGCGCGAGGACCCGCTCAAGACCCGCCTGCGCCTGCTCGGCGAGCCGCGCAACATCGCGCTGAAGAACGGCGGCACGCTCGACACCGGCCGCCTGCGCAACGTGCTGCAACTGGTCGCCGACCGCATCGGCTGGAAGAACTGGCTGCGCAGCGTCAAC
>Ga0310811_10010301_pt1 | contig 12072 bp, 9 predicted proteins | sample YCmetagenome_FD_207642 | JGI IMG/M metagenome (GOLD analysis project Ga0310811, IMG submission 207642) | Soil microbial communities from experimental microcosm in Duke University, North Carolina, United States - YC | ecosystem: Engineered > Artificial ecosystem > Soil microcosm > Unclassified ...
AAATTGACATGACCCTTGTATGGCAATTAAAGTTAGAGCGAGAATTGAAATTAGTGCTTTCACAGTATCTTGAGATAGTTGCCGTTCACATCAAAAAGAGTTCCATTAAGAAATGCAATGCCTGTAGCATTTATCGTCTTAATTGAATTGGTATCAATGTCAATCAGGTACGCCTTATATGAGCCTGCCTTGGTATACAGAAGCATATGAGTAGTCGGATCGTACGACTTCCAGGTATAACTGTTATCGGGTGGTGTAATCGTTCTCAGTATAGAGCCATCGCTCGAGTTCACAATTACGGTTGGCGATGCCGTAGAAATCAATTCATCATTGTTGTCGGGTCTGAACCGGCCATCAATAATGGGTGCCATAATCATATTACTAAATTGACTTCCGTCATAAGTAAATATCAGAGGCCCGTTATTCGCATATCGTCCATCATCACTAAGCCTGTAAAGACGGATATCAATCATCGTTCTTGTGTTAATATTGATTAACCCCACGCTAAAATCGCCATGAACAGGATCTTCCAGCGAATAACTAACAAAACCGCTAGAAGATGCAAACAGATTACTGACATACCCATTGCCACTTGGAGTAAAGGTTTTGGTTGCTCCAGTAGTCAGGTCGCGTTGAATAATTGAATTATCAATCCAAGGATTATAATAAAAATATCTTCCTGGATAGGGAGCTGAGAAGACTACAGTGTGAATGCTATCAACCAGCTTCATGGCCGAATTGTAGATTCTTGTATATCCATCCTTTTGGTTATACGCCACCAGGCCGTTCGACTGGCTATAAAAGTAGATTTGCTGATTATTGCCAGGTTGCCGATTGGCTATAATATGAGGAGCATTGGTTGGGTTGTCTATCGATACAGTAAATGAAAATGGCTCATAGCCAGGGTATGGATGGCTTGCATTTACTGTAAGCGATATAGATGACGAAGAACCAAAAGCAGCATTCTTTAGATTAAAAGAATATGTCGTATCGGTAACCGTTGATCCGATCACATCGATAATAGTGCCATTTTCACTAATAGTAATATTCTTCACAGCACCGTCGTAACGTTGGCGCTTCCAAACCAGGGTTACCAGGCTATCGGGTGCACTGTAGTGGTATGTTGCAGATTGGGGACTATTAACGGTGAGTGTAGCATCGCTCTGACCATACGTTGTTACTATTGAAACCCGATACGTATTGCTACCACCAACATAGCTGCTGTCGACATAGCTTGTTGTATTCTGGTTTTTAATTTCAATTGATTCACCCGATTGGATATTGTGACCTGGATAAACAATGTATTTAATAAAGGTAGGTTTCTTAAAGGCTGGCCAATTTAGCTGAAGAAATCCATTGGAATTTGAAACCGTTATTGTAGGCGTAGGAGGTGGATTGGTATCTACAATGAGCACCCACGAGCGCCATACTGTAACCGTTTCCCCTCCAAGATGATCAGCCAGGCTCCCGGTACCTGAGTTTGCAGTAAATTGTATTTTCAGTGTTGATGTAATCGGTGTCCAATTAAAAAGATCTATATTGAATACTCCGTTGCCACTGGTGAATGAGCTAATAACGGTTGATCCTAAAAGAACATCTACTTTGCTTACATATTGATGCGCTGACGTTATTGAAAATTGAAATTGTGTTGGCTGGTAAATGTATATGGTGTCATTGTTGTCGTAATCAGCCAGTGAGATAAAAGACTTGGGCGCGTCTTTAGAGATGTCGTTGAAGTATTTGTCATCGGGTAGTTCATATTGACAAGAAACAAAGATGAACAGCAACAAATTTAGTGGCAGGGTTCTGGCAAAGCACCTTAGTGCACCGTATTTGTTAGAACCAATATTCTGCACCGTTAAAACTGCTGCGTGCATTTTATTTCGATGTGAAGGTCTTTTAGTACGTCGGTCCATAAATTCGGTATGAAGAAGATAAAATGCCTTGTCTCCATTCTGTAATTATCTACAAAATCGCCTTTCTCACTCATAGTAAAAAATATCGATAGCGATTTTAATATTATTTTAAATCAATAATAGGAGCATTACTCCGAACAACCAAATTCCTGTCTTCGGAGAATCTCCCAGCGCCAGCAGGGACTCTGTAGTAACTTGTGGTTTGTTATACAATAAGCTTTCAGCTTACAATATCTTGCCTTTATACTAGAAAATAGAATTTCTTTGTTTTGCTCAAGTTAAAAACTTGATTCAATATCTGTTTGATTAAAAAGTATGACCGAGTTGGAAAAAGAACTGGTGGTCTTCTTTTGAAACAGCGTAGTCAAATCGTAAAATGGTGTTGGCGTTCCATGCAATACGCAGTCCCATACCTTCGGAGTAACGAAGATTTTCAAGATGGTTAATTCTGCTCAGGTTATTCCACACGCCGCCCTGATCGAAGAACGGAACGGCGCTTAAGACAAAGTTTTGTTTTAGAACATTGAATTTCAAGAAGCGCGCGCGCAACTCAAAATCCGAGTATTGCATAACACGTGCAGCAAACCGTGCCTGCTTATATCCTCTCAACGTTCGACCACCACCTAAACCGTCTATGTCACCTTCTGAACTCCAGAAATCAGGGTATTCAAAAAACGGAGCCGCACCTGATGTGTTACCCATGCCAAAGCTGGCACAGAATATCACTTTCTTAAATTGTTTAGGCAGAACTTTATAATAGCCATTAACATGAACAAATATTTTGTTGAAATTATATTGAGAGGCCAGTGCTTTAGTAGAGATTTCATTGGTGATCTCAGCGAAGATTCCTCTGGAGGGATCTGTCTCCAAGTCGCGAGTGTCGTAGATGATGCCGGTTTGCAAAAGTGAGATTCTGTTGTTGCCAAAGCCCACAACATTTTCTTTCAGAGCTTCACGATGCAAGAATGAACTATCGTTGAGTGGAGTTGTTATATTGATCCCGGCAATTTCATAGCCCACGAGCAGACGCACACGACCTTCGTAATACGACCGTTCACCACTGATGTTTAATACAGCTTCGGTTTTAGTGTACGTATTATAGAATGCTTCAATACCTTTTAGTGATTTTTCATACTCACTAAAGGTTGCATTATGCACTACGTTATTTGCGGCATTAACATAACTCAAAGCCGCGAGAGATTTCTCGGTATTGCCAAAGTAAAGCTGATTAGGATCTACACTATACGCTGATTCCGTTCTCAGTCGCCACTTTGTATTGGCGATGTAAGGGATGTCGAGGCCGAGCGTGAGTTCTTTCTGAGATTTATTTGTAACAAAAACAGCCACCTTCAATTCTGCTCTGTAGGGTGTGTAAGCAAAAAAAGGATCGGATTTTTTTCCGTTAAAGAAAACTGAACCCTCGGCGCCTATCCCTTGTCCATTGATGGGGTCGGAACTGATGTCGGGTACACCGGTAACACTTACTCCTTCTTTCTTGGCGTCTAGTTCTTCCTGGTCGATCTTTTTTTCTTTAGCTATTGCAAAGGGCAATTTAGGTGGCGGCACTGTGGTGGTGTCTGTTTGCGCCCAAATGGGTCCGACAATTAGCAGAAGCATGGCGAGTGACGCCACTAGAATTTTATATAAATACATAGTTGATATGAAATTTCAATTCGGAGATGTACATGAAATTTTGTTCGAAACTATCGTGGCATTCTGAATTAATTCTGAAGTTCTTCTTAAAATTAAATTGAAATCTGAATGAACAAACGGAGATGATTAAAGCGAGAATTGATATAAAAGTGCAGATGAGGAAATTCATTCCAGAAGTATACTTCACTAAAAAGTTCCGCACGAGATGAGTAATAAAGTTCTACATGAATACCATCGCTCAATTTGATTACGTTTTCTCCACCAACTAAAATCCTGATTTAGTTTTTGAAGTCCGCTTACTCCAGATGTGCGAGTAAGAAACGATGAAGTGGCTGAGTCCAATGCAGGAATATCTCGCGGGGAATTTTTAGCCACACAATCACAAAATGACAGTATAACCTAAAACGTTTGAATAACCTTAAACAAACGTTTGAAATACCAATACACCCCCTATTAAAGATTCAAATACCCCCGCTATTTTGCCCTTGTGTGAGGGTATGTTTGTTAACAGCACAGTTGGCTATTATGAGATCATAAGGGATCAAATTCCAATTGTATAAACACAACCTAAAACCAAAATTTATGATTAAACCTAGACTCCTATTTCTTATCCCCCTGCTCTTGGCATTTTCTATTGTCAATACAAATGCACAAACTACAAGCGCGAGCAATAACCTGGTTGCTCAGCCTATCCCGGATCGTACTGTACCTTTTAGTGTATCAGATGCAGGTACCTCCAAACCCATTACCTGGGGATTGGACCTGGCGTGGCTAAGTGAAGAAAACATTCGACGTGGCGTAGCCTTTATGGGTGCAGATCGGGTAGATGTGGTGCGATCTTCTTTTACACCTACTGCCGCCTTGGTTAACGGAGATCTACAGACAGCGCAGCTTAACACATTGAATCAACGCCTGACTATAATCAATAGTCGACTTGGATCAAATACTCAAGTGGTACTCAATTGTGATCATCCCAGCGTTGATGCATCCTTCTCAGGCAATGCTGCAAATTGGGCACAACTAATAGATGTAACAACCAGGCGTCATCAGGAAGCGGGTCGTACCGTTGTAACTGTTTCACCCTTTAATGAACCAGATAATACTTCCACAGGACAAGGTACTGTAACTGACTTTTACAACATTGCAGGTTTGCTGAAACAAAATTCGCGCTTCACAAATATTCGTATCAGTGGGGGTAACACACTTAACGACGATCAGGCGTTAACCTGGTATAATACATTGAAGGATAGATTAGATGAAGGAAATACGCATCAGCTCGCTGGTAGTTTTGATAATTACGCCACCTTTCAACAAACCGTGAGAGCTAATGGCGATTATGCTTCCAATGATGAACTACACAATGTTATGGAAGCCATGGTTGGTGTTGAGTATGGTTTGCAAACAGGTATCTGGTGGGGCACTGCAGAGCTGGCACGTGGTGAGTTTGTTAAAGCGAGTGATGGTGTAAGACTCAGCTATGCTGAACATCGACCTAACTGGACTGCTGCATCTGTATATCGCACACTTGATGGAAAAGTACAAGCCTTCGGAGGCACATCAGAACGACAAGCCGTAACAACCTCGTATCGATTTCTATCAAAAGACAAAGATGTGTTTTACGATGGCTATGGACCTCAACGTGAATACATCATGGCATTACCTGGTGGCACAGGTTATCAAACCGGGCAAACTAACGCCGAACGAGTTGTCAATATTACATGGGGTGATGATATACAACCTGCTATAAATGGTCGCTATGTGTTGGTAAACCGAAATAGCGGTATGGTGGTTGAAGTGGCCGGTGGATCTACTACTGCTGGTGCTGCGGTTCAGCAAAATACAAACACGGGTGCTACATACCAGCAATGGGATGTAACACCCGTCGATTCGCGCATTGGTGGTGACTACAGTTACTTCACATTGGCAGCAGCGCACAGCGGTAAGGCAATTGACCTGCTTAACTTTTCATTAGAAAATGGTGGCAGCATCGATGCCTGGGATAACATAAAGAATGGTGCTCAACAGTGGTATCTCGACTACGCAGGTGATGGTTGGTATTATATCCGCAGCCGTCATAGCGCAAAATGTCTTGATGTAAATAATAGCAGTACTGCACCAGCAGCAAGCATTGTTCAATGGGATAAGAATGGTGGAACGAATCAACAATGGCGTTTTCTTCCTGTGGGCGCGCAAGTAGAGTTTGTTGCACCGAGTGCTCCAACCAACCTAGTGGCGACGGCTAATGCAGAATCTATCCGTTTAAGTTGGACTGCCAGTACAGCAAGTGATGTAGCAGGCTACACCATTTTCAGATCAGAATCAGCAGGAGGACCTTACTATACTATTGCACGCAATGTAACGTCAACATCATTTGTAGACAACACAACAACTACAACGGGGCAACATTATTACGTTGTTAAAGCAGTTGATAATTCCTTGAATCGTTCTGGTTATTCAAATGAAGTGTCTGCAACATCAACGGGCAGCAATGATATTGTAACAAGCCTGGCATTCGATGGAAATACATTGGATAACTCTGTTAATCTAAATCACAGTGCAACATACGGAGGCACTTCTTTTGTTACAGGTAAGGTGGGTACTAATGCTGTTGCATTGAATGGCACCAATGCTTTTTTACAACTTCCTGCAAATGTGGCCAATCAACAAGCTATTACTATAGCAACGTGGGTATATTGGAACGGCGGCGCTGTATGGCAGCGTATCTTCGATTTTGGTAACGACCAAAATCAATATATGTTTTTAACACCTAGCTCAGGTTCAGGACTGCGTTTCGCTATTAAGAATGGCGGTTCAGAGCAAGTCTTAAATGCTACCGTGTTGCCTACAGGAGTTTGGTCTCACGTTGCTGTAACGCTGGGTTCATCTGGAGTAACCATGTATGTAAATGGCATGCAAGTAGCACAATCGACAGCCGTTACCATCAGACCATTAGATTTTAAGCCTGTATTAAATTACATCGGACGAAGCCAGTATGCTGATCCTTTACTAAATGGAAATGTAGATGACTTCAGAATATACAACTATGCCTTATCATCAGGCGAAGTAAATGCTTTGGCTGGCGTTGTCTCTGGTGCGACGTATCTTGTAACGAATGTTGCCAGCGGTAAATGCCTGGATAACCTCGGGGTTACAACAAATGGATCAAACGTTGCTCAATGGGGAGCAGGTAGCAGCACTAATCAACAATGGGTTATTACACTTAGTGGCGGCTATTACAAATTGAAATGTGTAACCGGTAGTCTATACCTTGATGGCGTGGGTCATACTGCTGATGGTTCTACAGTAGGCCAATGGGCAAGCAGTTCAAGTACCAATCAGCAATGGACAATCACACCGGTGGGGTCATACTTTAAAATTATAAATAGAACCAACGGCAAGTGTCTTGACACGGGTGGTGGAACAACCGACGGATCAATCATGCAGTTTTGGGGCAGTGGAGCAAGCTCTAATCAGTTGTGGTCGCTCTCGCGTATTAATACGGGCAGTTCAAGAATTGCCACCACGGACACTGAAACTATTTCAACGGATATAACTGTCTATCCAAACCCGGTTGTGGACGAACTCTTTATTCAGACTGACGGAGTTAGAAAGTTAAACGTTGACATCTATTCCATCACGGGTGAGAAGATTCTCTCAGAAAAAACAGACAAAGGCTCAGTAAGCTTGAAGACACTTAGCTCGGGGATTTATTTTGTGAAAGTAGAGGATGATGGGTATACTGTAACGAAGAGGATTATTAAGAAATAGAAAGTTTACAAGTATGATGTGCATGTTTGTGAATGAGCGGATACAGAACGTTGCATCCGGCATTTTCTAAGACATGCCGTAAGTTCAAAAAACATTACCACGCTGCCTGCCAATGCCTGCAGCTATGGTAATGTTTTTTCATAACGACACAAGTTAAAAACGTGACCACAACCACAAGTTACTTCGCTGAACTAGCAGTAACAGAAGAGACAGATAGATCTTATTCTCACTTACATTATGCTAAGCTAAACTTGCAGTAATTTTACTGAGCCTAACTTCAATTCTTCTTTACTGGCTCAAACACCAGTGTGTCTTCTTCAAACCGAATCTGAATTGATTTTCCTGTTCGATACAAAGTTTGAACGGCATCGCCTTCGGCATCTTCGCCAAACAAACTGCGAACATCTGGAAACTGATATGTATTATCCATTCGCGCGGAGTCGAGTACTTTTCCGAGATAAACAATAGCATCTGTTCCATCAGGTGTGCCGCTGATCTGGTTCGTTATTGTGGCGGAAGGCATTGTGTAACCATCGTCATTTTTGCTGAGGTAAAAGCCTGAGAAAACAGAACCGCCAATCGAATCGCCTTTCTGTTGGATGTTGATTTTGTAATAGAGGTACTGCTCACCCACCGAGCCAAGATAACATTCATATTCACCGCTCAGATCAGATGAAATATTTTTTGTTTGGCTTTCTTCCGATTTTGTTTGACTTTCTTCCGAAGAAATCTTTTTTGAATTACAACCCGTAACAACCAACAGACATGTAATCAAGTGTACTAATTTTTTCATAGCTATTCTTTTTTTATCCCACCAAACATATTAAACAAGTGCTCAAAACTAAGACACGCATTAACCTCTAATTGAAATTGTTCGTCAATATTCTTTGGTGTTGGGCATTATTTTAGGGTTCAGGGACTAATACCAAATCATATTTTTGAACTAATAAAAAATTTTGATTTTCTAAATCATCAATACATTTTTGGTTTATCTCATTATTTCGCCGCGAGAAAGTCCGTCCATTAGTTGATAAAATAAAATTTATCATCGGCAGGGTTATCGTTTTTCCTTTTTTATATACATAAAAGCATTCTTTTTTAAATGCATGTTTATCATATCCTGTTTCCCAAGGTGAAGGATATTCAACATAGTATAATGGTTTGTGTTTTTCTACTGATATACCATTTACTGATTCGGCAAATATCAGTGTTTCAGTAGTATCTGAACTCTCCAGATAAAGAAGTCCGCCCTTTTCTATCACTCGTCTTTTTTCTTTGAGTGTGTCGTTTTTGATATGAAATATTGAGCCTGTAATTTCAACAGTATCCTTTGAAAGAAATACCACTTTAAAATTCGGCACTTCGCCTATTTCAAGCGTATTATACACATTATACTTTACTAAGCTGTCTATTTTTGATTTGTCATGTATCTGTCCGTTTTTATCATAAGCATATAGACCTTGGTCTTTTATGTAAGACGCCAAATACTTTTTAGGATAATTCATTGTTTCTTCATTATCACATGAAAAAAGTCCAAGTGCTATGAATGAATAAACTATGCAGGAAATTCTATTTCGTAAGTTCATCTACAATTAAATATTTTAATTATGTTAATTTCTTTGTTTGTGGAGTTTTCTCAATGCCTTGCCGCCACATCCATATATAAGCATATTGCCTATATGCTTTCAGTCTTCATACTAGAAATAAAAATTCTTCGTTGCCCCCAAGTTGGAAACTTGATTCAATGCAACCACAAGTTACACTAAAGCTAAACTTGCGATAGTTAGGTCACTGTCCCCGTTGCAAAAACGTATTTTGAAAGATAATATTTTTACCTTAAACCAAACGCGCCATTTTTTATGCACTGTGTTATGCGCTGTTTTTAGAATTCCAACTTTTGAACAAAATCTTTCTCTTTCGTCATATCCGATCCTTTTTTCTCTCCTATTCTAATAAGCATCGTTACCAAATACCCCTGAATGGCTTTACTAAAAAGTACAAAATCTTTCTGAGTCACCTTAATCTTGTCGCCAGTCTTAAGATTTAACCACGGGCAGCTTTTTTTTAGATAATGGTCAACTATACCATTCCGATGTAAAATGTTGTTTCTGATTTGTGCCAATTCAAAAATAGTTTTTGTTATACCTTTTTCCACTATCCCACTAAATTGAATTGGTGCCAAAAGAGTTTCGAATCTAGTCACACCATATTGAATCCCGTTTGAGATACTTTTTTCGTACTGCTGAAATAGGTAGTCATACTTTTCATTCTCTTCAAGTTTCATGTATTCGGCTAAAGAAATTTTCACGGCACAGAACTCTTTGAGGTCATGTATAGAATTATTCTTTAAATAATTTATTATAAAACTCTTTATCATTCCTTCTAAGTATGAATATAGCATTACCACTCCGATTGAATAAATAAGAGAAAACTCATTTTCAATTTCCTTAATACCTTTTTGTGCAATTATTTTCGCTTCATTCAGTCTAATTTCATCGCCTGTTGAAAATTTATCAGATTCTGCAAGGAACTCAACAATGCGAGGTGCCAGTTGAGAGTTATTAATGCCGTTGACCGATAACATTACTACTGTCTGGAGATTATCTAATTCTTCGTTCAAGTTTACGAGTGGTGTCTTTAAATCATCATATGATATTGTGTTCTGTTTATCCATCTTCGAACGTCTTGATATAGATTCTGTAATTTAGTCTTATTGAAACAGCCTTTAAAATTGCACATAACGTCTGGCTATGAGCCGTTGCTTTGGCCTTTAAAAATAATTAATAAAGCAATGGCGCATAGCTTTTGTTGTGGGTCGTTTCTAGTCCGTATTGGATTTTAATTTCTTTCCCTTAACAATCAAGTAAATTCCTAAAGCAACCAGCAATACTGGAACTGTCAAATATTTAAACATATTTTCATCTCCTTCCTTCAGACTTGAGACAATTATCCCGAAGCTAATCAACAATGAAAACGTAATAAGTATAATTCCACCTCCTATTTGAATTGTTTTCATTTGTCTTTTTATTCTCTAATCTACATTCAGAAATGACCCACAACATCCATATATAAGCAATATTGCCTATATCCTTATTATCTAATATCTACTTCAATTTATTAATCACCGCTTTCTTAAGCCCAGTCATAGCCGCAATCTCATCAACAGAATAACCTCTCTCCTTCATTCGCCTGGCCGTAATTTCATCTTTCTCTCTTTCTATTTCTCTTTTCATATTGGCAAGTTGAGCCTTTAGATTTTTTCCAACAATTTCATTATTGTCACTGCGCTTAAACTCGTACATCAGGCCAGCATCTAAAAAACTTGTGTAGGTTTTTTCAGTAATTACTAAATGGTCTATCACTTCTATATTAAGCAAGGTGCCTGATTTAACCATGCGTTTAGTAAAATTTTTGTCGGCTTCAGAAACTTCTGTATTACCACTGGGATGGTTATGAACGAGCACCATTTTTACAGCTAACTTATAAATGCCCATACGAAATACTTCGGGTGGTGAAATATCAACACGGTTAGAGGCACCCAAACTCACCAGTTCTATGAAAAGTATTTTGTTGGCATTGTTGAGGCCAATAACCCAAAAGTGTTCCTGGTTTCGTCTGATCTTATTTTCGCGCAGCAAGATCTGCTGCATAATGGTAAAGATATCTTTTGAGTTAAGGATTTTAATTTTTTGATCTGATGTGAGGCGAACGTTCATGGTTTAAAAAATAATGGTCTGTTTCTCTCCCCATCTCAAAAACAAGAGAGCGGGATTGCTGGCGTATTTGTTTACAATATATGAAAAACACGTTCAAGGAAAATGCTTCTCCCAATCATTTGCCTCGATCACTCCAGAGGTTACTCTGGTCATTCAAGCAGGTGCATGGCCGGCGGGTATTGTCCCAGGCTAGTAAACCTTAAATTTAGGATAGATTAACCCTTGGAATAAGAGTTTCTTATTCTAATTTTGGCAGCAGTGAAAAAAGCTATTTCCATAGGATTGATTTTGGTGCTCTCGGCGCAATGCCTGTATCAACTTGGAATTGTTACCTATTTTCAGCTTAACCGCGATTATGTTGCACAGGTACTGTGTATCAATAAGGCAAAACCCATGACCATGTGTTATGGAAATTGCTTCGTAAAAAGAAACCTGAAGCTTGCCGATCAAACTGAAAAAACAACTGCTCCCTCAGGCAGCAAGATCAAAATCGTAATTCCTACTTTCATAGTAAACGATCATCACTATTCTCTTAACCAAACTGAGATTACATTAACCTTGTTGCATGCTGATGATCGATCCGCTACTTTAAGCGGGTTCCCCAGAGTTGCTTTCCACCCACCTTCTATTCTTGCATAAAGAGTATTAACTCTTTCTATTTGATCCTCTACACCTTGCGAGGGTCTCTTCAAATTTCATTTAACTCATTTAATACTTAATACTCAAATGAATAAATTATATTCATTGATAGTGTTACTCATGGTAACAACTGTCATCAATAGTTTTGCTTGCGAAATATGTGGCTGCGGCAACAGCAATTTTCAAATAGGTATCCTACCAACTTTCAGCAAAGGTTTCATCGGCTACAGATATACAACTTCGCGATTCAGTTCACATCTCAAATCTGATGCTTCTGAGTTCAGTCATGATTATTACAAAACGATGGAGCTTTGGGGTGGATATAATTTTAAGAAAATCCAGGTGATGGCCTTCATGCCCTATGTTTTTTCTCGTAAAAA
>Ga0310811_10010303_pt1 | contig 12069 bp, 13 predicted proteins | sample YCmetagenome_FD_207642 | JGI IMG/M metagenome (GOLD analysis project Ga0310811, IMG submission 207642) | Soil microbial communities from experimental microcosm in Duke University, North Carolina, United States - YC | ecosystem: Engineered > Artificial ecosystem > Soil microcosm > Unclassified ...
GAGTCGCGGAAGCCGGAGGAGTCGATCACCAGCTTGGAACCCTCCCACTTGGCCACGTGGTAGCCGAGGTACATGGGATCCGGATCGTCCGGCAGCTTCTCGTTGAAGTAGGCGCGCCACGGCAGGCGGTTCTGGGCGACGAAATACATCGCCCGGTCCTTCTGCATGATCTCGAACGGTTCCTTGATCGTCTCCAGGCGCGGCAGACCTTCCGGCAGGCAGATCGAGGTCTCATCCCACTTGCGGTCGCCCTTGGCGGCGGCGGCCATGTGCTGGTCGTAGACCTTCTTGGCTTCGGGCTTCAGCGGCACCGGCTTGCCGTCGACCGGCTTCAGCGCGGGGCTGTAGGCCGCGATCTGCCAGGCGCCGGTGAAATCCGGATGGCCCGAAGCCTTGCCATCTTGGGCGTGAGCGAGCGCCGGCAGGGCCGCCAGAGCGGCGCCGGCGGCGATGAGGGAGAGGGTCTTTTTCATTACTTGGCCACCGTGACGCCGTTGACGGGCGCGTTCCTGTTGTTTTCCTCGCAGATGTACTCGGACGGACGCACGTCCGGACGCCACTCGTAGTAGCGCGTGTAGCTGTAGGGGTGCTCCATCGTCACCGGGTCGTCGACGGTCATGACCAGTTCGATCTGGCGGCCGCCGTCGATCTTGCGGTAGCGCTCGGTGAGGTGCTCCTTGTTGGAGTGGGCCTCGCCCTCGTCGTCGATGAACGACTTGTCGTTGATGCCGATGGTGTCGACCACCAGGGTGTCGCCCTCCCAATGGCCCACCGAGTGGCCGAGGAAGGTGTCCTTCAGGTTGGCCGGGTGCTTCTGGTCGAGATAGATGCGGCGCACCTCGTGGGCCACTTCGTGCAGGAAGGTGACGCGGCCCGGGGTCTGCACGATCTCGATCGGATAGGGGCTTTCCATCAGGCGCGGCATGCCGTGGGGGAAGCACGCGGTCGAGGTGTCCGTCTCCGGCTTGCCCGCGTTCTTGGCGCGGATGCGGCGCTTGAGGATCTCGACGTACTTCGGCTTCAGCGGCCCCGGCACGCCGGGCTCCGGCCCGAGCATGAATTCATAGCCGCGCAGCCACCACACGCCCTCGAAGTTCTTGGGATCGGGGTTGGGCGGCGCGCCCGGGCGCGGCTTCAGCGGAGCATTGGCCCCGCCGAAGCCCGGCGTCAGCGCCAGGGTCGGATCGGGATCATTGTACAGGGTCTTGGGTCGCGGCGGCGCGGGCCGGCCGTTGATGCCCTGGGCGTGGGCGCCGACCGCGCCGGCGGCGAGGGTCGCCACCACCGCGAGTGCCAAGCCTCGATATCGCCTTGTAGGTGTCGCGCTCATCGGCGGCTTCCTCCCGAGTGTGTTTTGTTGCGTGGTCATCTCAAGCTCATGTTGCGCATAAATGTCTGCGCATTGCGGCCACGGCGCCGGCCAAGGTGTCGCGCACTCCCGGCTTTCAGTCCATGGTGCGCCCAACAGCTGTGAGACCGGGGGGCGGAAACGGATGGGCTGGCGAACGACGCTGGCGGCCGCGGCGATGGCGGCCCTGTCAACAGCGGCCTGGTCAGGGCCGATCGGCGCCGCGCCGCGGGACATCCGCATCGACGACACCCACGTCTATCCCGAAAGCCTGAGCGCCACCGCCGACGGGACGGTCTATGTCGGCTCGATCAAGGGCGTGGTGTTCCGCGCCCGGCCCGGTCAGGCCACAGCCAAGCCGTGGGCGCGGCCGGAAGGGGCGCTGTCGATCCTCGGCGTCCTGGCCGACCCGGCCCACCGGACCCTGTGGCTGTGCTCGGCGCCGAACGCCCTGCGCACCCCGCCCGCGGCGGGGACCTCGGCCCTGATGGCGCTCGACCTGAAGACCGGCAAGCCGAAGGGCGCCTGGCCCTTCCCCGCCCCCGCCTCGGCCTGCAACGACATCACCATCGCCAGGGACGGGACCGCCTACGCCAGCGACACCCCCAACGGACGCATCTTCACGCTGAAGCCCGGCGCCAAGGCCCTGGAGCTGTTCGCCGAGGACGCGCGGCTGAAGGGCATCGACGGCATCGTCTTCTCCGGCCAGGGCACGCTCTACGCCACCGTCGTCACCACGGGGAAGCTGGTGCGCATCGACCGCGCCTCGGACGGCCGGTTCTCCGGGGTGACGGAGCTGCAGCTCTCCCGGCCGGTGGCGGGACCGGACGGCTTCCGGCTGATCTCGGGCGACCGATTCCTGCTGGCGGAAGGCAATGGCGGCAGGATCGACGAGGCGACCATCGCGGGCGACAAGGCGAGCATCACGGTGCTGCGGGAGGGGCTGGCCTCGCCGCCCGGCGTGACCATGGCCGGCCGGCGCGCCTACGCCATCGAGGGCAAGATCACCTATCTGATCGATCCCAGGCTGAAGGGCCAGGAGCCGGGGCCGTTCTTCGTGCGCGCCATCCCCCTGCCCTAGAATCCCGGGGTTGGAGCGGGTTGCCGGCGAAAAGCCGGTTCCCACTTCTCCTCAACCCGCCCCGGCCATTCCATCCTCGACAAGCGCCGGCGCCAGTCCGGTCAAGGACGCGCGGGCGCCGCAGTCCTAGGCTGCCCCTCGGAAACCGGCCCGCTCCAGAGGCCGGCGGGTGGGTCGATGGCGGGGCGGACGATCAGCCGGACGACGGGAGCCCTGCTCGCCGTGGGCGCGATGGCGCTTCCGGCGACCCTGCAGGCCGCGCCGGCCAAGGACGCGAGCCTCGCCGGACAGATCGCCCGGCTTTCCGCCGAGGTCGACCAGCTGGAAGGCGCCCGCGCCGTGCGCAAGCTGCAGCGGGCGTACGGCTACTACGTCGACCGGGGCCTGTGGGACGAGGCGGCCGACCTGTTCGCCGAGGACGGTACAGTCGAGATCGGCCTGGACGGGGTCTATGTCGGCAAGGCCCGCATCCGCGAATACCTGAAGCGCCTGGGCGGCGGCCAGGACGGCCTCGCCTACGGCCAGCTCTACGAGCACGCCCAGCTGCAGCCCGAGGTCGACGTGGCCACGGACGGCCTTTCCGCCAAGGGCCGCTGGCGCGAGCTGCAGATGACCGGCCACTTCGGCAAGGACGCCTTCTGGGGGGACGGGATCGAGGAGAACGCCTACGTGCGCGAGGGCGGCGTCTGGAAGATCCGGTCGCTGCACGTCTACGTCAATTTCGTCGCGCCGCATGCAGGCGGCTGGCCGCGCCTGCAGCCGGCGCCGCAGGATTGGCGCAGCGAGACAGCGAAGGCCTTCCCGCCCGACCGGCCGCCCACCGAGCGCTACCGGCCCTTCCCCGACCCCAACATCGCGCCGTTCCATTACCGCAACCCGGTGACCGGGCGCGTCTTCGAGGCGCCGAAATGATCCGCCGGCTCGCCTTCGTCGTCGCCGTACTGGCCCTTGCGACGCCCGCGCTCGCCGCCCCCGATCCCGCCGCCCTGAAGGCGCGGCTGGAGGCCCTGCGCGCCCGGGTGGAACGGCTCAAGGACCACGACCAGATCGAGAACCTGCAGGCCGCCTACGGCTTCTACTTCGACAAGGCGCTGTGGGGCGAGGTGGCCGACCTGTTCACGGGCGACGGCGCGTTCGAATACGGCCAGATGGGCGTCTACGTCGGCAAGGCCCACATCAAGCGGGCCCTCACCCTGTTCGGCAGGGAAGGCCCCGAGTTCGGCAAGCTGAACAACCACATGCAGCTGCAGAGCATCATCGACGTGGCGCCCGACGGCCGAACCGCCAAAGCGCGCTTCAGAGGCATGGTGCAGCTCGGCCGGGCCAATCAGCCCGGCCAGTGGGGCGACGGGGTCTATGAGAACGACTACGTCAAGCAGGACGGCGTGTGGAAGATCGCCCGGCTGCACTTCTATCCCGACGGCTTCACCGACTACGACGCCGGCTGGACCAAATCGGCCATCCCCCTGCCCGGCCCGAGCGCGGCGATCCCGCCGGACCGGCCGCCCACCGAGATCTACCGCGGCTTCCCTGGCGTCTACATCCCGCCCTACCACTACGCCCACCCGGTCACCGGCCGGCCGATGACCATTCCCGAGCCGGCGGACTCGGTGCTGGGGCGCAAGGAATGAGACGGCTCCTGATCCTCGCCGCCGTCCTCAGCCTGGCCGCGCCGGCGGCCCGCGCCGCCGACGACCTCGATGCGCTGAACGCCCGGCTCGACGCCCTCGACAAGCGCGTGACGCGCCTGGAGGACGCCAACGCCGTCGAGAGACTGCAGCGCGCCTACGGCTATTTCGTCGACAAGGCCCAGTGGACCCAGCTGACCCAGCTGTTCGCCAAGGACGCCACCCTGGAAATCGGCGGGCGCGGGGTGTTCATCGGCCAGGCCCACATCCTCGACTACATGCACGGCGCCTTCGGTCCGGACGGGATCAAGGAAGGCCAGATCATCAACCACATGCAGTTTCAGGCCATCGCCGACATCGATCCGGACGGCGTCCACGCCAGGCAGCGCATGCGGGCCTTCGTGATGAGCAACGGCGGCTGGGGCCTGCCGCTCTACGAGAACGCCTACGTCAAGGAGGACGGCGTCTGGAAGATCCAGACGCTGCACGGGCCCTTCACCATGTACACCTCGTGGGACGGCTGGGCGAAGTCGGCCACGCCCAACACCCGCCCCGACACCTTCGGCGAGCCGCCGGACCTGCCGCCGACCGTGGTCTACCTGACCTACCCCTCCTACTACATCGTGCCCTTCCACTACCCGAACCCGGTCACCGGCAAGCCGTGGACGCCAGGGACCCAGGAGGCCGGCGCCTATGCCTCGCCGACCCAGGTGTCGCTCGACAATCCCAAAGGAAGCCCCCCGAAAGGAGGCGCCCGGTGACCAAGCCTTTCCCCGAGAGCCCGGCCTTCACCGGCTACAACGCCCCCTCGCGCGTCGAGGCCGACGTCTTCGACCTGGAGATCCACGGCGAGCTGCCGGCGGAGATCGGCGGCGTCTGGTACCGCATGACGCCCGACCCGCAGTACCCGCCGCGCCTGGGCGACGACATCTTCATCTCCGGCGACGGCATGATCTCCGCGTTCCGCTTCGAGAACGGCCACTGCGACTACCGGAGCCGCTACGTCCGCACGGAGCGCTTCCTGGCCGAGCGCCAGGCCCGGCGGGGCCTGTTCGGCGCCTACCGCAACCGCTTCACCGACGATCCGGCCGTCGCGGGCGTGGACCGCACCGTGGCCAACACCTCGCCGGTCTGGCACGGCGGGCGGCTCCTGGCGATCAAGGAGGACGGCCTGCCCTACGAGATCGATCCGGTGAGCTTGGACACCCGGGGCCGCTTCGACTGGGGCGGCAAGCTGAAGACCCGGACCGTCTCGGCCCACCCCAAAATCGACCCGCGCACCGGCGAGCTCCTGTTCTACGGCTACGAGGCCTCGGGCGACGCCACGCGCGACATCGCGCTCTGCGTCGCCGACGCCCGGGGCGAGCTGGTCAGCGAGGCGTGGTTCCAGGCGCCCCGCGCCGCCGCCATGGTCCACGACTTCGCCATCACCCGTGACTACGTGGTCTTCCCGATCTTCCCCACCTTCACCGACCTGGAGCGGATGAAGGCCGGCGGCCCGCACTGGATGAGCGACGTCTCCCAGGACTGCTGGGTGGGGGTCATCCCGCGCGCGACGGGGGTCAAGGACCTGCGCTGGTTCCGCCGGCCGGGCGGCCAGGCCTTCCACGTGATCAATGCCTTCAACGAGGGCGAGACGATCCGCCTCGACCTGTGCGTGGCCGGCATGAACCCCTTCCCCTACATCCCCGACGTCTCGGGCATGCCCTACGACCCGCAGCAGGCCGGGACCGTGCCCCTGCGCTGGACCCTGGACATGGCCGGCAACGCCGAGACCATCGACGAGCGCCTGATCGCCCTGGCGCCGGGCGACGTACCGAGGGTGGACGAGCGCCGCATCGGCCAGGCCTACAGCCAGTGCTGGATGGGCATGATCGACCCCACCCGCGCCTTCCGCTTCTCCGGACCGGTCGGCCCCGGCTTCAACATGGTCGGCCGGCTCGACGTGACCACCGGCGAGATCGACGCCTGGTATGGCGGCGACGACGACAGCTTCCAGGAGCCGCAGTTCATCCCCACCGGGCCGCGCGAGACCGACGGCTATGTGGTGTCGGTGGTGGAGAAGCACGCCGAGAACCGCTCGGACGTGGCGGTGTTCCGCGCCGGCCGCATGGCGGCCGGCCCGGTGTGCGTTATCCGCCTGCCGCTACGCCTTCGCGGGGCGGTGCACGGGTGCTGGACGCCGCTGCACGACTAGGTCCACAGGGGCGGCGCGGCCGGCGGGCCTCGCTGGTTCAGGACACGCCGAGCATGGACAACGGCGAACAGCTGATTCAGGCCAGCATCCCCTTCCTCGAGGAGATCAAGAACCGGACCCCCGGGGAAGCCATGGAGCGTTGGCTGAACACCACCCGCGGGCCGCCGAGCGCGCTCCATCAGGCGCTGTCGCGGCTGATCAAGCTCGGCGTTGAGGAAGGCCGGGCGGCCAATCCAGGAGGTCGGCGGGCCGAACTACCGCCGCAGCTGATCCTGTCGCCCGCGCCCGAAACGGCCTGGTTCAGCATCACCGCGGTCTATATGAACAGCGCCGACGCGCGCGCATTCGACCATCCGGAAGGCGGCCGCGCCATCCGCGGCCAGTTCCACAGCCACCCCTACGGCGAGATCAACCTTGTCGCGCCCCTCGATCCGGGCGCCGAACTGCGCGGCCCGAACGGCTGGCAGGGCGCCGGCTGGACCGCGCCCGATCCCGGCAGCCGGCACTTCCCCGAGACCCGCGGCGGCGCGCTGATCGCCCTGTTCTACCTCCCGGCGGGACGCATCGCCTACGACGTCCGGCCGTCCGCCGAACCGCCGCTTCCCTAGGGCTCAGCCCGCCCCATCACGGCGAGCGGCCGGAAGCAGCCGAGGATCAGCCGTTTGGCGTCGAACGGCGGCTCGCCGGCCTCGTCCATCCGCGGATCCTCGTGCATGCGCGCCTCGGCGGCCTGGAAGGCGTCCCGATCGGGCCAGACCTGCCAGGTGAACACGATCTTCTCCCCCGGACGGGCGGCGACGGCCTTGCGGAAATCGGTCTGCTGGCCGTCGGGCACGAAATCCTCCCAGCACTCGACGATCTCCAGGCAGCCGTATTCCCTGAAGAACCGCGCGCTGCTCTCGGCCCAGGCGCGATAGGCCTCCATCCGGTCCTCGGGCACGGGGATGACCAGTCCGCAAACATACATGGGCCCCTCCTTCCGTGGGTCAGTGCGCCGCCCCGCCCATCCGCCAGTCCCGGGGCGTGCGCCCGAACCGTCCCTTGAACGCCCGCGAGAAGTGCGCCGCGTCCTCGAAGCCGTTGGCGAAGGCGATCTGGGAGACGGCCCGGCCCTGGTAGCGGGGGTCGGTGAGGTCGGCGGCGGCCTGTTCCAGCCGGCGGCTCCAGATCTGGGCGGTGACCGAGCGGCCCACGGCGCGGCGCAGCACCTGGTCGAGCCGGCGGCGGCTGACCCCTTGCGCCTCGGCCACCTTCTCGGCGGTGAGGTCGGCGTCGCCGAGGCAGGTCTCGATGAAGGCCAGGGCCGCGCGCACCCGCCAGGGGGCCTCGTCGCTCTCGGCGCCGCGCGGGGCGGTGGCGGCCCCCAGCAGATGCACCATGGCCGCCAGCACCGAGCCCCGCTGCTCCTCGCGCAGCTCCGGGGCGGTGCGCACGGCGCGGGTCAGCGTGTCGCGCAAGAGCTGGGCGCCGGGGTCGTCCGCGTCGAGCTCCCGGGCGGTGCAGTGCTCGAGGTGCGGGTGGCGGCCGAGCACGGCCCGGCGCGGCATGCGCAGGAACACGATGTGGCTGCACACCTCGCCCTGCAGGTGGAAGCCGAAGCGCTCGTCGACCAGGCACATGTCGCCGGCCTTGAGCCGGCAGGCGCGGTGGTTCTGGGCGACCGTCATCACCCCGTCGAGCTGCAGCAGCAGCGAGATGCTGGCCCCGCTGTCGTCCGCGCCGTGCGGCGGCGAATAGCTGACCAGGACCGGCGCGGAGACGATCGACCACAACGAGCCGCCGCCCATGGGCACGGAGCGGATCTGGCCCACCGGGGCGTCGGCCGGCATGGCGTCGACGGTCAGGCCCGGAAAACAGGAGGTGGCGGTGCGCGCCCACAGGTCCGCGCGGCTCGGCGGCTCTACGCCGCTGAGGTCGAGCAGGGCCGGAATCTGCGGCAGGAGCGGCGTTTCCATCTACGGCAAGTCAATGCTCTATTTTGTTCAAGAGCCTAACCCAGGCCGCGCGTAGAACAATAGTTACGATCGATAAGGGTGTGGAGGAAGCGCGACATGGGGCGCGCCGCAACGGCCGTCTTGCTCTTGCTGGCCTTGGCGGGGCCGGCCGCCGCCCAGCCGCCTGGGCAGGCCAGCGCCTACAGCGCCGTGGCCTGCGACCGCGCCTGCCTGATCGGCCATGCGCGCGCCTACATGGACGCCCTGACCCATCAACAACCGTCCCGCGCCCGCTTCGCCAGGGACGTGACCTTCACCGAGAACGACGTGGCCATGCCGATCGGCAAGGGCCTGTGGGGCACGATCAGCGGCGCCTCGGCCGAGGGCCTGGAGCTGGCCGATCCGTCCACCGGCCAGGCGGCCTGGTTCGGCTTGGTGCAGGAGCACGGCGCGCCCGCCTACTACGCCATGCGCCTGCGGGTGGCGGACGGGCGCATCGCCGAGGTGGAGACTGTGGTGCACCGCCAGACCGGCCTGCCCGCCCCGTTCGGCGAGCCGGCGAGCTACCGGCACGACGGCGCCTTCGCCGAGGCCCTGAAGCCGGCCGAGCGCCGCCCGCGCGAGCGCCTGCGCGCCGTGGCCGACAGCTACTTCAACACCGTGGAGCTGAACGACGGGACGGTGTTCGCGCCGTTCGACGCGGAATGCGAGCGCACCGAGAACGGCATCACCACCACCCGGGCCGACCCCGCCTCGATCGGCACCGCCGCCGGCATCGCCCAGGGCTGCGAGGCCCAGTTCAAGCTCGGCATCTACCGCATCAACAAGCGGGTGCGAGAGCGGCGCTATCCCCTGATCGACGAGGAGCGCGGGATCGTGGTGGCGACCGGCTTCTTCGACCACGCCAACACCTTCGACAGCTACCAGACCACCGACGGCAAGACGATGAAGACGGCGCTCAAGTGGCCCAACTCCATCACCCTGATGGAGGCCTTCAAGATCCGCGCCGGGAAGATCTACCGGATCGAGGCGATCTTCACCTACGTGCCCTATTTCATGCACAACCCCTGGGCCAAGCCGGAGCCGGCCCGGTGAGCCGGCTGGCCCTTTGCCTGGCGATGGCGGCCCTGTTGGCGGCCGCCGCCCCGGCGCGCGCGGCGGAGACCTGCGGCCGCGACTGCCTGATCGGCGTCGCCGACCGCTACATGGACGCCCTGGCCGCCCAGAAACCCGCCGGCCTGCCCTGGGCCGCGACGGTGCGCTACGCCGAGAACAGCGTGCCCATGGCCATCGGCGACGGCCTGTGGGGCGCGATCTCCGGCCATTCGAAGACCGCCCTCAAGGTCGCCGATCCCAAGACCGGCGAGGTGGCCTGGATCGGCGAGGTCGAGGAGCACGGCCAGCCCGGATTCTACGCCATGCGTATGAAAGTCGTGGACGGCCGGATCGCAGCGGTCGACGCCGTCATCCGTCGCCTGGGCGGGCCGCCCGAGTACAGCGACCCGACGACGTGGCGGCCCGATCCGGCGTTCGGCGAGCGCGAGAAGACGCCACTCACGCGCGCACAGCTGGTCGCCGCGGTGAACGCCTATCTCGACGCCATGCAGGGCGTCGCCAAGGCCGCACCCCGCTTCGCGGCCGACTGCGGGCGCAAGGTCAACGGGGTGGTCACCACCCACGGGCCGGGCGCGACAGGCGGCGTCGAGGGCTGCGCGGCCCAGATCAGGGCCGGCGTGTTCAGGCCGGTCGAGGCGGTGCGGGCGCGCCGGATCACGGTGGTGGACGAGGCCCGCGGCATCGTCGTCGCCGAGGGCTTCCAGGACTTCCCCGAGACCCTCGATATCTATGCGGGCAAGCCGGCCCCCGCCAAATACCCCTCCTCCCTCGGCTTCATCGCCGCCTTCAAGATCAAGGACGGCGGGGTCTATTGCGTCGAGGAGATCTCGACGGCGCTGCCCTACCGGATGCCCGCCTCGCCGTATTAATCCCGCCTTAGCCGGCGCGCCCGACCCTGAGGCCATGAACCTGGCCCTCGTAATGATCGTGCGCGACGAGGCGCGTTGCCTGGCGCGCTGCCTGGCCAGCGTGAGCCCGGTCGTGGACCGGATGGTGGTGCTCGACACCGGCTCGACCGACGGTACGGTCGAGATCGCCGCCGCGGCCGGCGCGCGGGTCGGCCACTTCCGCTGGATCGACGACTTCGCCGCCGCCCGCAACGCAGCGCTCGACCTGTCGGACGCCGACTGGAACCTGATCCTCGACGCCGACAACTGGCTGATCCGCGCCCACGGCCTGCGCGACGCCCTGCGCCAGCCTCCGTTCATCGGCGCGGTGACCATCGAGAACCACATCGAGGTCGGCGGGGCCCTGGAGATCGGCACGGCCTCGGAAGCGCGCCTTCTCCCGCGCGGCGTCCGCTACACGGGGCGCATCCACGAGCAGCCGGACAGCGCCCTGCCCCACCGGCCTATCGACGTCGTCCTGGGCCACGACGGCTATCTCGGCGAGCAGCGGACGCGCAAGGGCGAGCGCAACGAAGCCTTGCTGCTGCAGTCCCTCCAGGCGACCCCGGAGGACGCCTACCTCTGGTACCAGCTCGGGCGGGAATATGACGTGGCGGAACGGTACGACGCGGCCAGGATCGCCCTCGCCGAAGCCCTCCGCCTGGCCGATCGGTCGGCGCCCTGGCGCGCCAACCTGCTGGTCCGGGCCATCCACGTCATGACCCAGGCGGGCGCCCTGGACGAGGCCTTGTCCGTGGCCCAGGCCGAGGACGACCACTGGCAGGCCTCGCCCGACTGGCATTTCACCCTGGGCGCCCTGTTCCTGGAATGCGCCGGACGCGATGAGGCCAAGGCCCTCGGCCAGTGGCTGCCGTGGGCCGAGGCGCGCTGGCGACGCTGCCTGGAGATCGGCGAGACCCCCGGCGTCCCCGGCGCCGTGCGCGGCCGCGGCGGCCACATGGCGGCCCACAACCTGGCCGCCCTCTACGCCACGTTCGGCCCCGCCGACGAGGCGGCGAAATACGGGGCCCTGGCCCTCAAGCTGAAAGGCGTCGCCTAGCGGCCGCCGGACGACAGCACCACCCCGGTCACCCCGTCGGCGCCCACCGGGTTGCGGTTGTTCTCCTCGCACACGTACTCGTTGGGCGGATCCTGGGTGCGCTTGTAGGTCTTGGTCACCGTCCACGGCGTGGAGAACACCTCCGGGTCGGTCAGGGTGATCCGGTCGTGCAGGGTGTTCTTGTCCTCCAGCCAGAAGCGCTCGCTCACCGTCAGGTTCGGCGAATGCATCAGTCCCTTCTGGTTGATCGGGATGTCCCAGTGCAGGCCTTTGGTCTCCACCACCAGGGTCTTGCCCTCCCAGTGGCCCACCGAGGTGCCGTTGTAGGTCGGGTCGATCTCGTCGCCGAACCCGCGCCCGTCGGTCCAGATGCGGCGGACCTGGCTCTGCTCCTCGCCGATCACCACCACCTTCTCGTCGGCGACCAGCACCTCCATCAGATAGACCCCGTTCATCATCCGCGGCATGCCCAGCGGGATGCAGTTCGCATGTGGATCATTGATGGGTTTTCCCGCGGCGGCGCTGTCGAGCGAGGCCTGGAACTGGGCGGCCGCCTTGGGCGTCAGCGGCGGCCGATCCGGCTTGTCGAAGGGGATGGTCGGGTCGAAATTGATCGAGCCCACCCGGTCCCAGGTGCCGACGAACGCCTTGGCGAAGGGACTTTGCGGAACCGGCGTCTTCGGAGCGTGCGGCGCCCCCAGGGCCGAGGTTGCCGCGAGCGCGAATGCCAGGCCCAGGCCGGTGAGGCGGCGGGACATCGGAACCTCCCAGATGCAGGGCCGGTTCTGCGCCGGCTCACTTATAGATCATAACCTTTT
>Ga0310811_10010304_pt1 | contig 12069 bp, 10 predicted proteins | sample YCmetagenome_FD_207642 | JGI IMG/M metagenome (GOLD analysis project Ga0310811, IMG submission 207642) | Soil microbial communities from experimental microcosm in Duke University, North Carolina, United States - YC | ecosystem: Engineered > Artificial ecosystem > Soil microcosm > Unclassified ...
ACTCGTCCGTTCCACGGACGGTGCATTGAAATCCACATCCAGCCTTTTCGCCGCTGGCCACAACCCATGATTGTTCTATTATAAATCAGGTTGCAGTGCTGGCGTCGGGGAGGCGCGTGGCGCCTTGGCCCGGGGAAACAATCCATACGGACGCGCACAGGGTCGCGCCGGAACCTGGGCGCCGGCGTTTGACGGAACGCGGCGGCCAGCGGATGTGTCGCTGCCCGGTGGCGTTGCCGGAACGGCAGACTGGCTGCGCGGGCTTTTGTCGCAATGGCTGCTGGCGGAGCTGGCGCCCGGCCGGCTGATGCCCTGGGTGCCGATCGCGTTCGGCGCCGGTATCGCATGTTATTTCGCCGCGGATCGCGAGCCGCACATATGGGCGGTTCTTCCGCTCGCGATCGGTGCGCTGGCGGTCGCCTTTGCGGCGCGCCGGCGTCCGGTTGGTTTTCCGGTCGCGGTTGGCATTGCGGCTCTCTTTGCCGGGCTCGCGGTTGCAACGGTGCAGACTGTGCGTATTGCTCACCCGGTCCTGCAGCTGCCGGTCGCAAGCGCCGTGCTTTCCGGTTTTGTGGAGGTCCGCGAAGAGCGGGAGCGAAGTGACCGCATCGTGATCCGCGTTGAGCGCTTCGATGCGCCTGGGGCACCATCAGCACCTCACCGTGTGCGCGTCGCGGTCCGCAAGGGCAGCGCGCCGCCCGTCGGCAGTTTTGTTGAGCTCAAGGCGCATCTGTCGCCGCCCATGCAGCCGCTCCGCCCCGGCGGTTATGACTTTGCTCGCGATATGTATTTCCAGAAAATCGGCGCTTCCGGCTATGCGCTCGGGGCCATCAAGGTCAAGGCGCCGCGGGCGGCCGCTGGGTTTTGGTTGATATACGCAACCATCGTCGACGGAATACGCGAGACGATCGACGATCGCATCCGTGCAGCACTGCCCGGAGATAGAGGATCCATTGCCTCGGCGTTGATCACGGGCAAACGCGATGCCATATCGGCGCCGGTCAATGATGCGATGTACGTCTCGAGCCTTGCGCACGTGCTGTCGATCTCCGGCTATCATATGGCGGTTGTCTCCGGGATCGTGTTCTTCGTTATCCGCGCGATTTTGGCACTGATCCCTTCGTTCGCTCATCGAAGGCCGATCAAGAAGTGGGCTGCATCAGGAGCGCTCCTTGCGGCGACCTTTTATCTTTTGCTCTCCGGCGCCGAAGTGGCGACCCAGCGCTCCTATATTATGATCGCTATTGTCCTCATCGGCGTCATGCTCGATCGTCCGACGCTGACATTCCGCACGATCGCGGTTGCGGCGATTGTCGTCTTGCTGCTGGCGCCGCAGGCCATTGTGCACCCGGGTTTCCAGATGTCGTTCGCGGCGACGCTTGCCCTGATCGCCGCATATCAGCACGGTCTTCCATGGAGACCTGACCATGACAGCCAGCTCGGCACGCGGATGGCCTTATGGGGCGCGCGCGAGGCGGCTAACCTCATCCTCGCTTCCCTGATAGCGGGCCTCGCGACCACGCCTTACGCCGCGTACCATTTTCACCGGCTCGCGCCCTACGGAGTGCTGGCCAACCTGCTCGCCATGCCGGTGGTGTCGGCCGTGGTCATGCCGATGGGCATCCTCGGCGTCGTGACCATGCCCCTGGGCGTGGACGCCACGTTTTGGCAGATGATGGGGCAAGGGATCGACTGGATGAATGCAGTTGCACTATGGGTCGCATCGCTTCCAGGCGCCGTCGGACGCATGCCGGCTTTTGGAATCGGTCCGCTCCTTTTGGGGACCGCAGGGCTGCTATTCATTTGCCTCTTTCGCACGCCGTTGCGTTGGAGCGGTGCTCTCATTGCCACAAGTGCGATCGTCTGGGCCCTGGCGACCCCCCAGCCTGACATTCTGGTGGCCGGCGACGGACAAACGGCGGCATTTCGCGGCAAAGATGGCCGGCTTGCTGTCTTGCGCGCTGGCCGAGACAACTTCGCCATCAAGGAATGGTTGGCCGCCGACGCCGATGCACGAACGCCCAAGGACGGGAGTCTGGGCGACGGCGTCACCTGCGATGCGGTCGGCTGTATCGGCAGACTTGGCGACAACCGTTTGATCTCGATGGCCATCGGAATCGAGGCATTTGCCGAGGACTGTGCGCGAGCGGCAGTGGTGCTCTCTGACCGCGAGTCGCCCGCCAACTGCAATGCGATGATGGTTCATCGCACGACCTGGCAATCCTACGGCGCGGTCGCGTTACGCTGGACGGGCGACCGTTTTATGCAGACGGTTGCGCTTCCGCGTAACCAGGACCGGCCATGGACGCATCGCGCGAGAGCCATTTCCGAAAATGCCGAGGCCATGCGTCGCCAGCCGCGGCGCGAGGCCGAGCCGCATCAAGACGATCTTAATCCGGACGATTAGTAGCGGCGGAAAAGCCCGACTAGCTTGCCCTGAATCCGAACGCGGTTTGGCGGCAGAATCCGGACTTCATAAGCGGTGTTGGCCGGCTCAAGTGCGATCGATGCGCCGCGGCGGCGAAAGCGCTTGAGCGTCGCCTCCTCGTCATCGATGAGGGCGACGACGATATCGCCCGTATCGGCTGCTTCGGACTTGCGGATCAGCGCAATATCGCCGTCGAGAATGCCCGCTTCGATCATGCTGTCGCCGCGCACTTCAAGCGCGAAATGCTCGCCGGCCGACAACAAATCCGGTGGCATGTTGATGACATGGCTGCGGGTCTGGATCGCTTCGATTGGTGTGCCGGCGGCGATGCGGCCCATGACCGGCACGGCGACTGGCCGTCCACCATCGTCCTCGGATGTGGTGCGCACGCGGCCAAGGTCGCCCTCGATGACACTCGGCGTGAAGCCGCGCGAACGGGCGGAGCCAAGGCCGTGACCGACCGAATCCGGCAGCTTGATCACCTCAATCGCGCGGGCCCGGTTTGGCAGCCTCCTGATGAAGCCGCGCTCTTCCAGGGCCGTAATAAGCCGGTGAATGCCGGACTTTGAGCGCAGGTCGAGGGCATCCTTCATCTCGTCGAAAGAGGGGGGCACGCCGGCCTCGGTCAGCCGCTCGTGGATGAAACGCAGGAGTTCGAACTGCTTGCGGGTCAGCATCTATCTCTCCCCGTCAGGCCGAACCCCATGGGGTCCAAGCCAGAAACAAATCATGAACGGACACTATATGTTCGATATGTGTTCCGCAACTGTTTAATTTGGAGTGAAAAACTCGAAAGGCCGCTAAAGGCCTAGCTTAAGGATGACGCAATCTGAACCGGCCTCAGCCGCAGGGGCGTGCGCCTCCCGAATCACCAGGCAGTCCGCCTTGGCGAGTGGCGCCATCAGGGAACTGTCCTGGGACGGCAGGGGGGTGGCAACCAAACCGTCTGGCCCATCCGCCAAGGTGGCCCGCAGGTAGTCGGCTCGCTCATCATTGGCCGGGAGGCTGGCCCCTAGGCGCGCCCGGTCGGGCCTCAGCTCAACGTCACTGCGGCCGGCAAGGCGCCTGATCAGGGGCACCAGAAACAAAAACGCGCAGACGTAGGACGAGACGGGATTTCCCGGAACCCCCAGGACCTGCATCGTCCCTAGCCGCCCGTGCATCATCGGGCGGCCCGGACGCAGCGCGACGCGCCAGAACGAGAGGTCGAGACCCTCGGCAGCGAGCGCGCGCTGCACAAGGTCATGCTCACCGACCGAGGCGCCGCCCGACGTGACGAGAATATCCGCACACCATTCACGCGCTCGCCTGACCGCCCTGGCGATGTCCTCGACGCGGTCCCGCGCAATGCCGAGGTCGTGGGTGTCGGCGCCCTCGGTGCGCGCGAGCGCAATGAGCGCAAAACCGTTGGAATAGACGATCTCACCGGATTTCGGCGTACTGCCAGGCGGTACTAATTCGTCTCCGGTCCCGAGCACTGCAACTTTCGGCTGACGGTATACGCTGACGTCGGGATAATTCATGGCCGCTGCAAGCATGACGTCGCGATCGGTCAGTTTCCGGCCTTTCCGAAGCAGCACCTCGCCTTGCGTGAAATCGATGCCCTGATTGCGGACGTTGCGGCCCTTTGCGGTCGACTTCTGAACGGTGACGTTGTCGCCTTCGCGAGAAGTGAGTTCCTGGATTACTACGGTATCGCTGCCGTGCGGCATGACGCCGCCGGTGAAGATCCGGGCGGCCTGGCCTGCCGCAATCTGTTTCGGGAACGGATGGCCGGCGGCAATTTCGCCAATCACTTTGAGCGTGACGGGTGCCGTCGCGACATCGCTGGCCCGCACCGCATATCCGTCCATTGCGGAGACCGCAGCTGGCGGCTGCGTCCGCAGCGCGGCCATGTCTACGGCAAGCACGCGCCCGCGCGCGCGGTCGAGCGGGACCGTTTCAACCGGCAATGGTTTGGCATCAATGAGGACGAGCCGAAGCGCTTCGGCAACCGGCATCAGGGCCATGATAAGGTTAGCCCCCCGCGTTCCATTCGCCTGATTTGCCACCGCTCTTGTGCAGAAGGCGGATGCCCTCGATGCGAATTCCGCGCTCCACTGCCTTGACCATGTCGTAAATCGTCAGGCACGCGATCGAGACTGCGGTCAGCGCCTCCATTTCGACGCCAGTTTTCGCGGTCACTTTCACGGTCGACTGGACGAGAAATCCTGGAAGCGAGTGCTCGGGATTGATATCGATTTCGACCTTGGAGAGCGGCAACGGATGGCACAACGGGATGAGTCCGTGCGTGCGTTTGGCGGCCATGATGCCGGCGAGCCGCGCCGCCCCTAGCACGTCGCCTTTCATCGCATTGCCCGCAAGGACGATATCGAGCGTTTCTTTGCGCATCAGCACGCGTCCTTCGGCGATTGCGATGCGCTCGGTGGCGCCTTTTTCGGTGACATCGACCATGCGGGCTTCACCGCGCTGATCGATGTGGGTGAGGGGCGTGGGCACCGGAGCGGGCTCGGCGGGTCTTGGCGAAGGTTTCGCCTTGGCCGGCGCCCTCCGGCTCCGATCGGGTTTAACGGCCTTTTTCTTGGGGCGCTGAACGGCTCTTTTGCCCCTTGCCATAGCCATCACTCCGCAGCCGCCCGGCGCGGCTCTCGTGCCAGAAGAGCGCGCGTGGCGGCCGCGACGTCGGTCTGCCGCATGAGGCTTTCCCCGATGAGGAAGGTCGAAACGCCAATGCGCTTCAGGCGTGCGAGGTCGGCCGGCGTATTGAGCCCGCTTTCGGCAACGACAACACGGTCACGCGGGATTTTCGGCGCAAGCCGTTCGCTGACCGTGAGCGATGTCTCGAACGTCCGCAAATCGCGGTTATTGATGCCAATCAGCCGGGATTTGAGCTTGAGCGCGCGCGCCAGTTCAACTTCATCATGAACTTCAACAAGCACGTCCATTCCATAGGTAAACGCAGCGTCTTCGATTTCATGGGCCGCAGCATCGTCGACGGCAGCTATGATGATCAGAATGCAGTCCGCGCCAAGAACACGCGATTCCACCACTTGGTAAGGCTCAAAGATGAAATCCTTGCGCAGCGCCGGTAATGCGGTGGCATCACGTGCAGCGGTAAGGAATTCCGGGCGGCCCTGGAAAGAAGGGGCATCGGTCAAAACTGAAAGGCAGGACGCGCCACCCGCCTCATAGGCCTTGGCGAGTGCCGGTGGATCAAAATCGGCGCGGATCAGCCCCTTCGAAGGACTGGCTTTCTTGATCTCGGCAATCAGCGCGTAATTGTCGCCGAAAATCCGTTTTTCGATTGCGCGCAGGAAGCCGCGCGGCGGCGCTGCAGCCTTCGCATCTTTCTCAAGTGCAGCCAGAGGACGCGCGCGTTTGGCGGCGGCAATTTCCTCGCGTTTATAAGTTTCAATCTTGGCGAGGATGTCCGACACGCTAGGCCTCCGCTGCGTTCGACACCGCAATGAGACGGTCGAGCCTGCCTTCGGCTTCGCCGCTCGCGATCGATTTCACCGCCAGTGTAGCACCTTGCTGGAGATCCTTCGCCTTACCCGCGACGATAAGTGCCGCGGCGGCATTGAGGATCGAAATGTCCCGGAACGGACCCGGTTTTCCCTTGAGCACATCGAACAACGCCTTTGCGTTGTGTTCGGCATCGCCGCCGCGCAGCGTTTCTGGCGGCGAACGCGCGAGTCCGGCATCTTCGGGAGTAATCTCAAAAGTCCGGATTGTCCCATTCTCAAGAGCCGCAACGGCGGTCGGGCCGGCGGTGGTGATTTCGTCTAGTCCATCCGAACCATGCACCACCCAAATGCTTTCGGAGCCGAGGTTCTTCAGCACCTGCGCCATCGGCTCGATCCATTGCTTGGAAAACGTACCAATCATCTGCCGCTTGACACTTGCCGGGTTCGACAACGGCCCGAGCAGGTTGAAAATGGTGCGGGTGCCAAGTTCGACCCGCGTCGGACCGACGTTCTTCATCGCCGGATGATGGGCCGGCGCGAACATGAAACCGATCCCGGCTTCGCGAATGCAAGTACCAACTTGCGCGGCAGTGAGGTCGATCCTGACGCCGAGTGCTTGCAGAACGTCGGCCGCGCCAGACTTCGACGACAGCGCGCGGTTGCCGTGCTTGGCGACTGGAACGCCGGCGCCGGCGACGATAAATGCCGCGCAGGTCGAGATGTTGAACGAGCCGGACGCGTCCCCGCCGGTCCCCACCACGTCGACGGCACCCGGCGGCGCCTTAACGCCAAGCATCTTGGAGCGCATGGTCGTGACCGCGCCGGTGATTTCATCGACGGTTTCGCCGCGCACGCGCAGCGCCATCAGCAAGCCGCCCATTTGCGAGGGTGTCGCTTCACCCGACATCATGCTGTCAAAGGCGCTGGCAGCCTCTTCGCGCGTGAGACTTGCGCCGGTCGCGACTTTGGCGATGAGCGCTTTGAAATCGTTGGCCATGGGGCGTCTCAGGCTCTCGCGCGCATATCGGCGGACTTACGCGTGGATGCTGGGCTTCGCCCGCGTTTGGCGTTCCAGGCGGCGGCAATGTCCAGAAAATTCTTCAGCATCAAATGCCCGTGCTCGGAAGCGATGCTTTCGGGGTGAAACTGTACGCCATGAACGGGAAGCGTTTCGTGCATGAGCCCCATTACAAGCCGGTCGTCGGTTTCGGCATTCACTTTCAGTGCTGCAGGCATGCTTGCCCGGTCAACCACCAGCGAATGATAGCGCGTGGCTTTCAGGGGACCATTGATGCCGCCGAAGACTCCCGTACCGGTATGCTTGATCTCTGACACCTTGCCGTGGATCGGCGCTGCGCGCACCACTTTGCCGCCGAATGCCTGGCCGATGGCCTGATGGCCAAGACAGACACCGAGGACCGGAATAGTCGGCGCTGCTTTTTCGATCAACGCGAGACAGATGCCGGCCTCATTGGGCGTGCATGGGCCGGGCGACAGCACAATCGCGTCCGGCTGCGAGGCCATTACGTCGGCCACCGAGATCTTATCGTTGCGATGCACGGCGACGTCCGCCCCAAGCCCTCCCAAATAGTGGAAGAGGTTGAAGGTGAAGCTGTCGTAATTATCGATGAGGACGATCATGTTTCACCGTGCTTACAAGGGTTTACGGTGGGGTTAGGGGAGGGTCAAGGAGCGCGCTTCGGTGGTGGTTACTGGCCGCGTTTGGCCGCGCTGGCAAATCGACGGGCTTCTTCCGCCGCCCGAAACAAGGCCTTCGCCTTGTTGATGCATTCCTGCTGCTCGAAATCAGGATTGCTGTCGGCAACAATGCCGGCGCCGGCCTGCACGTACATCTTGCCATCTTTCACAAGTGCCGTCCGCAGCACGATGCATGTGTCCATTTCACCGGCCGCCGAAAAATAACCAACGCAGCCCGCGTAAAGGCCGCGTTTTTCCTTTTCCAGTTCGTCGATGATTTGCATCGCGCGCACCTTCGGCGCGCCGGAAACCGTGCCGGCCGGAAAGCCGGCCACCAGGGCATCGAGCGCGTCCCGATTTCCTGCGAGCTTGCCCTCAACATTCGACACGATGTGCATGACGTGGCTGTAGCGCTCGATGAAAAACTGATCCGTCACTTTGACCGTGCCAATGCCGGCGACGCGGCCGACATCGTTGCGGCCGAGATCGAGCAGCATCAGGTGCTCGGCCCGCTCTTTGGGATCGGCGAGCAATTCTTCCTCCAGCATTTTGTCCTCATGCGGCGTTGCGCCGCGCGGACGGGTGCCGGCAATCGGCCGGATCGTGACGACATCTCCCGACACTTTGACAAGAATTTCGGGACTCGACCCCGCGACGGCAAATTTTCCGAAGTCGAGGAAATACAAATAAGGCGATGGATTCGTCCTGCGGAGCGCGCGGTAGAGTGAAAACGGTGGCAGGGTAAATGGCGCCTCGAAGCGTTGTGCGAGCACGACTTGGAACGCATCGCCTGCGGCGATGTATTCCTTTGCCTTGCGCACCATCGTCTTGAATTCCTCGGGTGTCGTGTTTGATTTTGCCGGGGCGTCGATGGGCCCGGTATTCTGCTCAGACAAAGACTTGTCCAACGGACGGTCGAGGCTTTCTACGACGCGCGCAAGCCGTTCAATGGCGCGCGCCAACGCCGCTTTGGAGTCGACGTTTTTCTCCGGCCGCACGGGTGTCACGACCGTGATCGAATCCTTTACCGCGTCGAAAACCACAATGATCGTCGGACGGACCAGCACGGCGTCGGGAATGCCAATCGGGTCGGGGTTCGGCGCTGCCAATTCCTCCATGCGGCGTACAATGTCGTAGCCGAGATAGCCAAATACGCCGGCCGCCATTGGCGGCAGACTGTTTGGCAAGTCGATCCGGCTCTCCGATATCAACGCGCGCAGAGCCTGCAATGGCGGCTCAGTGCAAGCGACGAATGCGTCGACTTTGGTGTGCGCCGAGCGGTTGATCTCCGCATTCGCGCCGTCCGCGCGCCAGATCAGATCCGGCTCGATCCCGATGATCGAATAGCGGCCGCGCACGGCACCGCCTTCTACCGACTCGAGCAGGAAGCTCATTGCCTTGCCGCCGCCAAGCTTCAAAAAGGCCGAAACCGGCGTTTCTAGATCGGCCACCAGCGTGGTCCACACCACCTGTGCCTCTCCGCGCCCGTAGCGGTCGGCGAAGACGCTGTCCGGTGGCTCAATCTGCATGAGATCGGTTATTGCTGTGAGCCGCCGCCGACGACCTGATTCAGCGCCGCCGGGTTGACGGTCACCCCGAAGTCGTTTTCCAGCCGGGCGATGTACTCACCGACGAGGTCGTCGGTGTAGGAGTTCTGCAAGGTTGTGGTGATTGCCTGACCTTGCGGTGTGCCGGCTTCGAAAGGTGGGTCGACAACATCGGTCACACGAAAGACGAAGCGTTCGGTCTCTTTTCCGCCTTCCGCGCTGGCCGGCGTACCCTTCGGCGTGCGGAAAACCGCCTCGATTGTTTTGGCAGGAATGAAGCCCCCGCTTTTGCCACGCTGAAGATCTTTCGCGGTCTGCACGTTGAGGCCGGCTTCGCTCGCGGCCTGGGCAAACGACGTGCCGGCCTTGAGCTTGCCCACAAGATCGTCCGCTTTCGCCTGCAGGCGCTTGGCGATTTCATCATCACGCCAGCGGGCCGTAACCTGATCCTTCACCTCTTCAAGCGGGCGTTCGCGTGACGGCGTCACGCCGGTAACGTCATAATAAAGATACCCGCCGCCGGGCAGTTGTAGCGGATCGTTGTCGACGCCGACGTCGCTGGCGAATGCGGCGTTGATGACGTTCGCGCTTTGCGGCAATGCCGCGACGGGTTTGCCGTCAGGGGCTCGGCCCGACCGGTCAACAGCTTCGATGGACACGGATTTCAGGCCGAGTTTTTTGGCGACCTCCGCCAATGTCGAGCCGGCGGCACGTTCGTCCTCGATCTTGTCACGCAGATTGCCGACTTCCGATTTTGCCCGGCTCTCGGCAATTTCGCGTTTGATCTGCGCGGCGACTTGTTCGTAGGTTTTTTCCTCGCCGGGCTCGATTTTCCCGACCTGCAGCAGCACAGTGCCGAACCGGCCTTTCACCGGCGCACTCGTCTCACCAGGTTTGAGGGAAAAGGCTGCATCGGCAACGGCTGAATCAATTATGTCCGACTTTTCAACCATGCCGAGGTCGGTGTCAGATTGTTTCAGTTGCCGTTCCTTGGCGATGTCGTCGAATTTCGCGCCCTTTGTGATGCGCTCGCGAGCATCGGCAGCTTCCTCCGGTTTTTGGAAAACGATCTGGCGAACCTCGCGCTTCTCCGGCTTGCCGTAACTGTTCTTGTGCTGCTCGAAGTAAGCCTTGGCATCGGCGTCCGTGACCGCATCGGGCTTTGCGAGATCGGACGAGGCGAGGGAGAGCAACGTGATGTTGCGATATTCGGGCGCGCGAAACAGCGTCTTGCGTTCGTCGAAATATTTGTTCAGGACCTCGGGTGTCGGTGCTGGGACATCGCCCGCTTGGGCGGCCCCCAGGGCAACATACTCAATCTGCCGCTTTTCATTCTGGTACTGGTTGAGCACAGCCAGAGCGGTAGCGGGAACCTTCAGATCGCCGGTGATGCTCTGGGCAAGCTGCCTTCGCAGCATTGAACGGCGCTGCTCCTCAATGAAACGGCTTTCGCTGAATCCAGCCTGACGGATGATTTGTTCGAACCGCTGTCGGTCGAACTGTCCGTTGGCACCACGGAACGATGGATCCGCTGTAATGCGCTTTGCGATTTCGGCGTTGTCGATGCCGAGCCGCAGCTGCTTGGCCTGCTCGTCGACCGTGGTTTCGGCAATCAATTGAGCGAGCAATTGGCGATCGAGCCCGCGGGCGCGGGCCTCATCGGGCGTAATAGGCCGACCGGCCTGGCGTCCAAGTTGTTGCAAGCGCTCGTTATAGAACTGGCGAAATTGCTCGATCGATATTTCGGTGCCGCCGATCGTGGCCACCGCGTTACGTCCGAAGCCGCGGAATATGTCCCCGATGCCCCAGATCGCGAAACTGATCGCGATGACGCCCATCACGGCGGCCATTACGGCCTTGCCGAGCCAGGTCGAGGAGGCTTTGTGAAGACCGCGAAGCATGCGTGCGCTGTGTCAGGCCAAAATAATGGTTGATCGGGGTGGATGACCGCGCATGTCTAGCCCAAGCGCGCCGCGCGCACCATAGTGACAGGCCCAACTCCTTGCAACTCAAGAAGGATCGGCCCCAAGCCGAACCGCTGGCTTTGCCAAAGCGGGTCTGATAACCGCACGCAGAAAGGGTGATTGGATGGCGGCAGCCAAGATGATCCCGCTCGTCGCGGGCAACTGGAAGATGAACGGACTGGCGGCGTCGGAAGCTGAGCTGGCCAGGATCATCTCCGGCGCTAAGGGTTTAGCCGGCAAGGCTGAACTCATGGTTTGCCCGCCGGCCACCTTGGTAGCGGCATTTGCCGGCGCCGCGCGCGGCTCGCCGGTGCTCATCGGCGCGCAAGACTGTCACGCCGAGCCGTCGGGCGCCCACACCGGCGACGTTTCCGCGGAGATGCTTGCCGATGCCGGAGCGCGCGCGGTCATCGTTGGCCATTCCGAGCGGCGCGCCGACCATCACGAGACGGATGTACAGGTCCGGGCCAAGGCGCAGGCGGCCTGGCGGGCAGGGTTGACCGCCATTGTCTGTGTCGGGGAACAGCGCAACGAGCGTGAAGCTGGCAACACTTTGCAGATTGTCAGTCGTCAACTCGACGGGTCGTTGCCCGATGGAGCTACCGCGGCCAATCTGATCGTTGCGTACGAGCCCGTTTGGGCGATCGGAACCGGCCTCACGCCGACAGCGGCGGATGTGGCCGAGGTCCACGCCTACGTTCGCGACCAGCTACATAAGCGCCTTGCCTCGCAGGCGGGAGACGTACGGATCCTCTATGGCGGTTCGGTCAAGCCTGATAACGCCAAACAGCTTTTGACCGTCGCGAACGTGAACGGCGCTCTGGTGGGCGGGGCAAGTCTGAAAGCGGTTGATTTTCTTGGGATTGCTGCGGTTTACCGCTAGCAAGCGCCGGGGTGGAAAAGCGCCGGATGATCGTGTAGAGACGCCGGCGAATTCCTATATAGCCGGATGGCGCCGCCGGGCG
>Ga0310811_10010305_pt1 | contig 12068 bp, 9 predicted proteins | sample YCmetagenome_FD_207642 | JGI IMG/M metagenome (GOLD analysis project Ga0310811, IMG submission 207642) | Soil microbial communities from experimental microcosm in Duke University, North Carolina, United States - YC | ecosystem: Engineered > Artificial ecosystem > Soil microcosm > Unclassified ...
CGAGATCGACGAGGGGTTGCTGACGGAGGTCGCGACCTCGACGGGGGGGCGCTACTTCCGCGCCACCGACAGCGAATCGCTGCGTCACATCTTCGCCGAGATCAACCGGCTCGAACGGACGACCGTGCAGCACGTGATCTACCGCCGCTTCGACGAAGCACTGAAGCTCCCGCTGGCACTGGGACTCCTGGCGCTGGCGATCGAGCTGGTCTTGTCGGCCACCATCGTCGTGCGGGTGCCGTGATGGCGTTCGACGCCCCGCTCGTTCTGGCGCTCGCCCCGGTGATCGGGTTTCTGGTGTGGATCGGCGCCACCTGGGCGCGCCGCGAGCGGCTGCGCCGCGCAGCCCGCTGGTCGGCCGAGACGGCGCGTCAGGCGCGCGGCGCGGGCCGCTTCGGCCCGACCGGCATCACGCTCGCCGCGTTCCTGGGCGTCGTTGCGCTGGCCGGCCCCCGCTGGGGGAACGAGCGGATCGAAACCGAGACGCGCGGGCTCAATCTCGTGGTCGCGGTGGACATTTCGCGCTCGATGCTGGCGGAGGATGCAGGCGGGGGATCGAGTCGGCTGGCGCGCTCGTTGCGCGAAGGCCGGCGTCTCGCTCAGGACTTGGACGGCGACCGGCTCGGTCTCGTCGCGTTCGCGGGGGCGAGCTACATCCTGTCGCCGCTCTCCGTCGACGGCTCGGCGCTGATGCTGTATCTCGACGCACTCGACCCCGACGTCGCCTCCGAGGGCGGTACCTCGCTCGCGCCCGGGCTCGCGATGGGCGGCGAGCTGCTTGCCGCCGAGCCCGGTGCCGCCGACCGCGTGCTCGTCGTCTTTACCGACGGCGAAGCCCACGACTCGATGTCCACGGTGCTGCGCATCGCCCAGCAGCTCAAGGAAGCGGGCGTCCATCTGATCCTCGTGGCGGAAGGCGGCCGCGATCCGGTGCGTATCCCGTTGCGGGACGACCAGGGGGCGATCCAGGGGTACCAGTCCGACGACGAGGGGCAGGTGGTCGAGACGAGCCGGATGGACGACGTACTCGGCGCGACGGCCAATGCCGCGCAAGGGACGATCGTGGCCGCCGATCTCCCCGATCAGGCCGGAGCGGTGCGCGACCTGGTGGCGTCATACAAGCGCAACCCCGCGACCGAAACGAACACGCAGCAGGGCATGCCGCGCGGCTGGATTCCCCTGGTCCTGGCGATCGCCATCCTGCTTTCGCAGTCGTTCTCGCGGCGCACCGCCGCGCTCGTGGGCGTGTTCCTGGCGCTGGGGCTGGCCGGCGTGCAGGAGGCGTCGGCGCAGCAACCCACGCCGTCGCGGCGGCGCACGCTCGCCGAGCTCTACTGGGACCTGGGCGATTCCACGCGGGCGAGCGATGCGTACCTCGGGGAAGTAAACGCGCGGAACGGCGACACCGCCTGGTTCAACGCCGGCACCGCGGCGATGGCGGCGCGCGACTTCTCCACCGCCCGCAACGCACTGGCGCGTGCCGCGACCTCGCTCGATCCGGATATCCGATTCCGGGCGCTCTACAATGAAGGATTGCTGGCGCTGCGCGCGGCGGAGATGGACACCATCCATCGCGACGCCCACCTCGGTGAAGCGGAACGAGCCTACCGCGAGGCGCTGTTGCTCCGGCCGCTCGATGGCGCCGCCAAGTGGAACCTCGAGCTGGCGCAGCGGCGCCGCCGGCAGGGCGGCGGCGGGCAGAGCCAATCGCAGCCGCAGAACCAAAATCAGAATCAACAACAACAGCGCCAGCAGCCGCCACCTACTCCGCAGGGAATGACGGAAGCCCAGGCGGACGAGATCCTGCGCTCGATCGGCCAGGAGGAACTGAAGACGCGGCGCGAGCGGATGGGACGCGCGCGGCGCGCTGCCGAGCCGGGAGTGAAAGACTGGTGAGCGGCGCCTGTCTCGCGTTGCTCGTGGTCCTGCAGGGGCAGGCGCTCGACGTCACCGCGGCGGTCGATCGCGCGCGCGTCAGGGTCGGGGAGGAGGTCACCCTTACCATCCAGGTGCGGGCTCAGGGCGTGGACGCCCCGCGGTTCGACCTGCCGCCACTCTCCGGCTTCTCGGTCGTGGGCACACGGGATGCGGCGGAGGTCGCGCTCGAGGGTACCGCGGGTGCGTCGCGCACGGCGCTGCGGGCGCTCACGCTCCGTGCCGAGCGGCCGGGGCGGTTGACGATCGGCTCCGTGAGCGTGCACGTCGGGGACGCCGTCGCGACCACGGCCCCGTTCACGATCGCGGTGGACAGTGCAGCGTCGTTCCCAACCGGCGCACTCAGCGTCGCCGCCCGTGCGCTGCTCACTGCGGCACCGCCACCCTACCGCGGCGATCAGGTGGCGCTCTCAATCGTCGCTCCCGCGGCCCCCGCCACCGTCGGTCATCAGCTCGATGTCATTCTCGCGGCCTGGTTCCCGCGGCCGCTGCGCGAGCGGCTGCGCCGTCCGCCGCTGCTCACGCTACTCACGCCTGAAAACGTGTGGAGCTATCCACCCGCCACGCCGAGCGGCGTCGTGCTGTCACGCACCGTACACGGCCTGCCGATGGATCTGTACGCCGTCCACCAGATCCTCTTTCCGCTGACGGCGGGGAGCATCGTGATCCCGCCGGGATCGGTGGAGTACGCCGTCCCGGTGAACTTTTCGTTCTTCAGCTCCGAGGAGCGCTATTCGCTGTCGACCGATTCGGCGGTCGTGGCCGTCCAACCGCTGCCGGCGGCCGACCGTCCCCCCGGCGACCTGGGGGTCGTCGCCGAGAGCCTGCAGCTCACGGTCGCCGTGAATCCCCCCGAGGGCCACGTGGGTGAGCCGCTCGAGGTCGCCGCGACGCTCGACGGCGGCGGGAATGTCGAGCTCTGGCCGCCTCCCGCACTGCACTGGCCGCCGGGATTCCGCTCCTATCCGGAAGAGACCACCGTGCGCATTGAGGCGCCGGGGGGACACGTCGGCGGCAAGAAGACGTTCCGGCTCCTCGTCGTGCCCGACTCGGCGGGCGTGTTCCTGCTCCCCGAAGTGCGGTATCCGTACTACGATCCTTCCGTCCGCCGCTACGAGGTGGCCAGCATCCCCGCCCGTTCCTTCGTGACGGCCCAGAGCGGGGAGCACCGCGCGGCGCGCGCCACACCCGAGCTGCTCGAGCCGGGCCAGCGCGATTGGAGCGATGAGCTGAAGGGCTGGCTGTGGCCCGTCGGCTGGCTCGCGGTATTCCTCGTGCCACCGTTTGGGCTGTTCCTGCGGTTGCGCCGCCGGGCCCCGCCACCGCCCCCGGTCGAGCCCGCCGTGCACGACCCGGGCGAGCTGGCGGTGCTGGAGCGGGCGTTCGGCATCCTGGTGCAGGCGCACGTCGCCGATGCCTTCAACCACGACGGCGAGAGCCTCGCCCGCGCGCTCCGGGCCGCGGGCGTCGAGCGCAAGCTCGCCGAGCATGTGGGGCGCTTGCGCGAGCGGCTGCGCGGCATTCGCTATGGGCCGCGCACTTCCGGTGACCCGCACGAGCTGGCGGCCGAGCTGCGAGCGGTGTTGAAAGCGTTGTCGCACGACAGCCGCGGGCGGCGCCGCCGCTCGAGTGTCGGGCTCGGAGTGCTGCTTCTGTCCGTGATCGGCGGCGTGCGCGACGTACGGGCTCAGGGGACGAGCGCCGAGGCGCTTTACCAGGCCGGGGCCCTGAGCGCCGCCGCGGATTCGTTTTCCGGCCGGGCGGCACGCGACACACTCGATCCGGCGCACTGGTACGATCTCGGAGCGACGCTGTACCGCAGCGGCGAGGACGGCAAAGCGGTCGCGGCATGGGTCATGGCGGAGCGTCTCGCGCCCCGCAACGGCGCGATCCGGCGCGCGCGCGACCTGCTGCCGCCTCCCGACGCCGCGAGCGCGAGCCTGCTCGATGTCGGGTTGCTCACTCCGGGTGAGTGGTGGATCGTGGCGGCGACGCTCTGGATCGTGTGCTGGGGGGTGCTGATCGTGAGTCGCGGGGCGCGGCGCATCGTGGGTGCCTCGTTCGGCACGCTCGGGGTGTTCGAGCAGCGTCGTGACGACCGGCCGCTCGTCGTGATCACGAGCCCGCGCACCCCCGTGCGGGCCGCGCCCTACGGTCCCTCCAGCGCGAGTCTGGTGCTCGAGCCGGGCGCGGCGGCGGAGGTGGTCGACACGTTCGCCGGCGGACGCTGGCTGCGAATCCGGCGCAGCGACGGCGTCAACGGGTGGGTGCTCTCGAGCCAGGTCGTGCGGTTGTGAACCCGCCGCGCATCGCCGTCCTCCCCGACCGCGTGGCCGATCAGATCGCGGCGGGGGAGGTGGTCGAGCGGCCGGCGTCGGTCGTGAAAGAGCTGGTCGAGAACGCCCTCGACGCCGGGGCGCGAGTGGTCCGGGTCGAGATCGAGGAAGGCGGGCGGGCGCTGATCCGGGTCTCGGACGACGGGCACGGAATGGCGCCCGACGACGCGCAGCTGGCATTGCGGCGCCACGCCACGAGCAAGATCCGCTCCGTTGCCGATCTCATCGGCGTCGGCTCTTTCGGCTTCCGGGGCGAAGCGCTGCCGGCAATCGCCTCCGTGTCCCGCTTCGAGCTCGAGACCGCGGACGGGGCGAGCGGCATCCGGTTGCGGGTGACCGGCGGGACGATCGAGGCCGCGGAGCCCGCGGTGCGGCAGCAGGGGACGTCGGTGACGGTGCGCGGCCTGTTCTTCAATACGCCGGCGCGGCGCAAGTTCCTGCGCGCCCCCGCCACGGAGACGCGCGCGGTCTCCGATGTGCTCACCGTGCTCGCGCTGGCGCGCCCCGACGTCGCCTTCTCGCTGACGAGTGATGGACGGCCGCTGCTCGACGCGCCGGCGGCCGCGCGCCTGATCGAGCGCATCCACGCCCTGTGGGGACGGGACCTGGCCGACACGCTGTTGCCGCTCTCGACCCGGGTCGGTGGCGCCGAAGTGTCGGGGTTCGCACAGCGTCCGTCACAGGCGCGTCCGGCGGGCCGCAAGGCGTTCGTGTTCGTGCGCGGGCGTCCGGTGAAGGATCCATTCCTGTTGCGCGCGGCCGAGGCCGGATATCGCTCGGCGATCGCGCCGGGGGACCGGCCGTCGCTGCTCCTGTTTCTCGATCTTCCGGGCGACGCCGTGGACGTGAACGTGCACCCCACGAAAGCGGAGGTACGGTTCCGCGATCGGATTCAGATCGAGCAGCTGGTGGAGGAGGGGGTGCGGCGCGCGCTGGCTCCGTTGGACGCCGCCGCGCCGCTCGGGGGAGCCTCCAGCGGAGCCGCGCCGGTGCTCGAGGCGACGCCGTGGGACGGGACGGGGACGATTCCGGCCGGGATGCCCACGGAGCTGTTCACCGAGCCCATGGGCGGGCGTCCACGCGGTCCCGAGCTGCTGCAGGTGTTCGACACCTATCTCCTGTTCCAGACCGAAGACGCGGTCGCGATCGTGGACCAGCATTCCGCGCACGAGCGCGTATTGTACGAGCAGGTGATGCGGCAGCTCTCCGGGGACGGCGCACCGGCCCAGCGTTTGCTGTTGCCGCTCACCCTGGAATTCAGCGGCCCCGAGCTCGAAGCGATCGACGCGCATCGTGAGCTCTTGGCGCGTGTGGGATTCGAGCTGGAGCCGTTCTCGGGTCGGACCGTCGTGGTGCACACGGCCCCCAATCCGCATCCGCGCTTCGAGGCGGCACGCTGCCTGCAAGAGCTGGTGAGCGACCTGGCGGGCGGCCGGTTCGGCGGCTGGGCGAACCGGCTCGAGCGGTTCGGGGCGACGTTCGCCTGCCGCGCCGCGATCAAGGCGGGACACCATCTCGATCCCGAGGAAGCGCGAGAGCTGGTGCGCCGGCTGTTGAGCGCCACACTCCCCGCACACGACGTTCACGGACGACCCACGATCGTGCAGCTTCCCAAAGGCGAGTTAGAGCGGAGATTTGGGAGATGAGAAAGACGGCGGTCAGGCGGTCAGGCGGTCAGTCGGTCGGGCGCGGGCGCGTATCGCCTGTGGGTCTCCTCCGCCCGTCTGCCTATCCGCCCGACCGCCCGCTCACACCCGTCATCGTCGGTCCGACGGCCGTCGGGAAGACCGCGGTCGCCATCGCGCTGGCGCAGCGTCTCCCGCTCACGGTGATCTCGGCCGATGCCCGGCAGGTCTATCGCCGCCTCGACATCGGGACCGCCAAGCCCACCGCTCTGTTGCGCGCCCAGGTCCCGCACGAGGGGGTCGATCTCGTCGAGCCGGGGGAGCGTTTCAGCGCCGGCCGATTCGCCCGCGAAGCGGCGGGATGGCTCACGACGGCCCGGGCCGGGGGCCGAGTGCCGCTGGTCGTGGGCGGAACGGGATTCTACGTCCGCGCGCTCGCCGACGGCTTGTTTCAGGAGCCACCACTCGATCCGGCGCGGCGTGATCGGCTGCGCGACTGGACGGCCACGCTGCCGGGGCCGGATCTCTCGCGCTGGGCGCTGCGCCTCGACCCGCGATTTTCCGGCGGCGGACGGCAGCGCGCGGCGCGTGCGCTCGAAGTCGCGCTGTTGACGGGACGTCCCCTCTCCCTGTGGCAGCGTATGGCCCGCGCGGCCGGGGTGATGCGCCCGTGGTACATCGTGCTCACGATTCCGCGCGAGCTGCTGCGGCGCCGCATCGCCGAGCGGGTCGACGCCATGCTGGCGGCCGGGTTCGTGGACGAGGTTCGCGCCGAGCTGGCGCGCGGCACGGCGCCCGACGCCGCCGGTCTCGACGGGGTGGGGTATCGCGAGATCGTCGCCATGCTGGCGGGCCGGATCCAGCCGGGTGAACTGCGCGACGCGATCGTGCGGTCGTCACGCCAGTATGCGAAGCGGCAGGAGACGTGGTTTCGAAATCAACTACGGGTTCAGACGTCAGAGGTCGGACATCAGCCCGATCAGGTGTGGATGCTCGACGCGACGGAATCGGCGAACGACTTGGCCGCCACCATTGAAGCCCGTTGGCGGTTGGTGTCGGCTGGTGTCTGATGTCTGAGGTCTGAGGTCTGACGTCTGAGGTCTGAGGTCTCGGTTCCCATGAGAATCGGCATCACTCTATATCCGACCTACGGCGGCTCCGGGGCCGTCGCGACGGAGCTCGGCCTCGAGCTCGCGCGGCGCGGGCACGACGTGCATTTCATCTCCTACGCCAGTCCGTTCCGGCTGCGCGGCGTTACCGAGCACGTCACGTTTCACGAGGTCGTGCCGGCCGATTATCCGCTGTTCGAACAGTCGCAGTACGCCTTCGCGCTGGCGGTGAAACAGCACGAGGTCGCCCAGCGGGAAGAGCTGCAGGTCATGCACGTGCACTACGCGATTCCCCATGCCGCCACGGCGTGGCTCGCGAAGCAGATGCTCGCCGAGGAGCGGGATTTGAAGGTCGTGACGACGCTGCACGGCACCGACATCACCCTCGTCGGCAAGGATCCGTCCTACTTCTCGCTCACCAAGTTCTCCATCGAGCACTCCGATCGCGTCACCGCGGTCTCCGCGTTCCTGCGCGAGGAGACGTACCGCACGTTCGGCTGCGACGGGTGCGAGGTGCTCGTCATTCCCAACTTCATCAATAAGGTGGAGTACTTCCCGGCGACCGATCCCGCGATGCGCTGCAAGCTGGCGCCGCCGGACCACCGTGTCCTGGTGCACATCTCCAATTTCCGTCCCGTGAAACGCCTCGTCGACGTCGTGCGCGTATTCGCCGGGGTGCGCAAGGCGATGAAGGCGACGCTCGTGATGGTCGGAGACGGTCCGGACCGGGATCCGGCGCAACGTGAGGCCGTCCGGCTCGGCGTGCAGCGCAACGTCCGTTTCGCGGGACGAGTCGACGATGTCGCCGACCTGCTGCGCGGCGGCGATCTCTTCCTGCTCCCCTCCGAGACCGAATCGTTCGGTCTGGCGGCGCTCGAGGCGATGGCGTGCGGGGTGCCGGTCATCGCGAGCCGCGTGGGTGGCCTCCCCGAAGTCGTGACGGAAGGAGAGTCGGGCTTCCTCGCGGACGTGGGCGACGTCGCGACGATGACCGATCGGGCCATCGAAGTGCTGCGCGATCCGGAGCGGCTGGAGGAGATGCGGCGCCACGCGGTGCGGCGAGCGGATGATTTCTCGGCCGACCGGATCGTGCCGCAGTACGAGCGCCTCTATGAGAACGTACTGCGTGACTGATCTGTGGCGGCTCGTCCGCGCACACAATCTCCTGTTGGCCGCAGCCGGTGTACTCGCCGGCGGCTGGATCGCGCTCGGCACCATGGCCGTGCCGAAGCTGCTGGGGTTCGCCGCGCTTTCCGCGATCGGTCTCGGGGCGGCGGGGAATGCGGCCAACGACGTGCAGGACGTCGCCGCCGATCGCGTCAACGCTCCCGGCCGCCATCCCCTCGCGGCGGAACGCCTGCGCCGCGAGACGGCCCACCTCGTCATCTGGCTCGGGATCATGGTCGGCATCGGCGCCGCCGCGCTCGTTTCCGGGCGCCAGGTACTGATGGCGCTCCTGGCGCTCGCCGTGATGCTCGGCTATTCGCCGCTCCTGAAGCGGCGCGGGGCGCCGGGCAACGTCGCGGTAGCCGTCGTAGGGGGTCTGCCGCTGTTCTACGGCGCGCTCGCCGTCGGCCGTCCCGCGGCGGGCGTCGTGCCCTGGGTGCTCGCGGGGTGGCTGCACCTCGCCCGGGAGCTCGTGAAGGATCTGGAAGACGAGGCGGGGGATCGCGCCGCCGGTCGGCAAACGCTCCCGGTGCGGTTCGGGCTGATTGGGGCCACGCGTGTCGCCGTCTGGGTCAGCGCAGCCTTTCTGCCACTGGCCGTGATCTTGCCCCTCGTCGCGGGATACGGTGCCATGTACTTCGGCGTAGCGGGCGCGGCGCTCGTGATCCTGCTCGTCGCGGTGCGTGCCCTCCAGCAACGGCGGTTCGTGACGGCGAGCGGACTCCTCAAGGTCGCAATGGTGTTCGGTCTTGGCGCACTCGTCCTCGGGAGGGTGGTGTGAACTACATGCAGGTGCCGGGCGCGGTGTAGGGGTTAAAAGAATCACCTGCCGTCACAGGATCGCATCGCTGTCGTCACGGCCAAGCTGGCAGTTGTCGCACAATCACTCACCTGCGTTAACCGTTGCAGCTCGACGCAATCAGATGCGGCCATTTGAAACTGGATGAGGACATCGGCGAGTCGTAACGACGGACCGCTACGCCGCAATCCAGCGCACACCCAGGAGGAGCAGCACCAACAGGGCGAACCCAAACGCAATGCGGTACCAGGCGAAGACGTCGAAAGAGTGACGCGACACGAACCTTACGAGCCAGCGGACGACCACCAGGGCGCCCAGGAAAGCCACGACGAAGCCGATCGCGAACACCCCTGCATCCGATCCCGACAGGAGCCGTCGGTTCTCCCAGAGCTCGAGGCCCGTAGCGGCGAGCATGACTGGGATCGCCAGCAGGAACGAGAACTCAGCCGCGGCCGGTCGGCCGACGCCCGCGAGCAACGCCCCCATGATCGTGGCCCCTGAGCGCGACACGCCCGGGATGAGAGAGAAGAGCTGCGCGATGCCGATCCAGAGCGCAGCGCGGTAGCCGATCTCCATCACCGTTTCTATGCGCGGAGCGGGGCGCAGCCGCTCGATGACGAGAATGGCCACGCCGCCGAGGATCATGGTGGCGATCACGACCGGGGGAATGAATAAGTGCGCAGTGATCCAGTGGTGCGTAAGCAGCCCCACGATCGCCGCCGGCAGAAATGCCACGAACAGCGCGCCGATGAACTGGCGCGACGCCGGCACGGTGAACCCGTCCCGGGTCACCTTCCACAGCATCGCGCGGTACAGCCAGACAACCGCCAGAATGGCGCCGAGTTGGATGATGATCTCGAACGCGTCGGCAGTCGGGCCGACGAAGCCCAGCGCGTGTCCTGCCAGAATCAGATGACCGGTGGACGAGACGGGGAGGAACTCGGTCGCGCCTTCGACGAGCCCCAGGATGATCGCCACGATGATCGTGTGCATGGTGGCCAAGCTATCGCTTTGGGCTATACTCGCGAATGCCTTCGCTCCGTCGTGCTGGATCGTCGCCGTGCTGATGCGCTGGTACGCGTGACGGGGGGGACAAGGGGAACGCTCGAGGGGATTCCCGCGGCCGCGCTGGGACGGCGGTGGACCGTACCGCGCTGCGAGCTGTCGCAATCGCTCGGATCGACGCTCGACCGGGCCCACGCGCTCGGAAGCGAAGGCGCACCCGCCGGAACGGTAGTGCTCGCCCTGGAGCAGACGGCGGGTCGCGGGCGGGACGGCCGCACCTGGCACTCGCCCCCCGGGGGCGTGTGGCTCGCGCTGTTGCTGCGGCCCCGCGCGCTGCCGCTCGGGATCGTTTCGATCCGCGCCGGACTCGTCCTGGCCGACGTGGTCGATGAGCTCGCCGGTCGGCCGCTCGCTCGACTCAAGTGGCCCAACGACGTCTTCCTGAACGATCGCAAACTGGCGGGCGTACTGTGCGAGGGCCGGTGGCACGGCGACCGGCTGCAGTGGCTCGCCATCGGTCTCGGCGTCAACGTGCTGAACGAGATTCCCGCCGAGGTCGGCGACGCGGCGATCGCACTTTCGGCGATCGTGCCGCGCGTTCGGCTGCTCGATGTGCTCGACCGGCTGGTGCCGCCGCTCACCCGCCTGGACACCGCCGCCGACCGGCTCTCGGAGCAGGAATGCGCCGCGTTCGCGGCGCGTGACTGGTTGCGCGACCGTCCGTTGCGCGGTCCCGTCCCGGGTCTCGCCCGCGGCGTACGCCCCGATGGGGCCCTGCTGGTGGAAGGTGCAGGGCAGGTCGCCGTCGTGCGCGAGGGCCACGTGGAGACCGCTTAGTATATTCGTGCGTGCTCTTAGCCCTCGACATCGGCAACACCGAGACCACAGTCGGGCTGTTCCAGGGGGAACAGCTGCTGGGGCATTGGCGTCTCACGACGACCACGGCTCGCACTCCCGACGAGTGGGGCGCGCTGCTCTCGACGTACCTCACCAACGCGGGACACTCGCCGTCGGCGGTCCGAGCGGTGGTGGTTGCCTCGGTCGCCCCACCCGTCACCCAACACGTCTGCGACGGCGTCACCGGGATCACCGGGGTGACCCCGGTGCAGGTGGATGGCCACTCGGACCTGCCGATCACGCTCGACGTCGCCGAGCCGCTGACGGTCGGCGCCGACCGGATCGTGAACACCCTCGCCGCCTGCAACTTGTTCGAGCGCGACACGATCGTCGTCGATTTCGGCACGGCCACCACCTTCGACTGCATCACCAAGGACGGCCGCTTCATCGGCGGCGTCATCATGCCGGGGATCCGTACGGCGTCGGACGAGCTGGTGCGCCGCACCGCCAAGCTGCCGGCCACCGAGCTCACGCCCCCCGAGCGGGTGATCGGCCGCCGCACCGAGGATTGCATCCGCTCCGGGGTGATCTGGGGCACCGTCGACGCGGTGGACGGTCTCATCCGCCGGATCCGCGATGAGTGGCCCAGCGCGGGCGAGCCGCCGTATGTGGTCGCGACGGGGGGGTTGGCGCCGCTCGTTGCTCCGCTCACCCACGAGATCGAGACCGTGCAACCGGACCTGACGCTCGTGGGGCTGCGGTTGGCGGCTCGGGCACTGGGTCTTGGCTGGTAGAGGCGAAACGCTAGATTAGGGCCGATGACAACCAGCGCCATGGCGGCTACCGACCGGTCCGATTTCCGTCATATCCTCATGAGCGGCACCAAGGTAGGCCTCACGACCGGAGTCTCGGTCGTGGCCTTCCTGGCCCTCTCCCGGCTGTTGCCCGCGGGGGTCGCGCAGACGGCACTCGAAGCGCTGCTCGTGCTCGTGGCCGGCGTGCTCGTGAGCCTCTTGCCGGGACAATGGGTCGGGTCCCGGGGTACGGAGGGTGTCGCGGGAGCCGCGGCGGTGGGGTTGTGGGGTACGGTGGTATTCATGGCATTCGATATCGTGTTGCTGCGCCCGTTCAAGGCGTATCCCTGGACCTGGGACGCGATCGGAGGCGGGAGCACGTGGTGGTATCTCCCGATTTGGTGGATGCTCGGCACCTTCGTCGCCTGGATGGGCGGCATGCTCACGGCGGGGCGTAATGC
>Ga0310811_10010306_pt1 | contig 12068 bp, 23 predicted proteins | sample YCmetagenome_FD_207642 | JGI IMG/M metagenome (GOLD analysis project Ga0310811, IMG submission 207642) | Soil microbial communities from experimental microcosm in Duke University, North Carolina, United States - YC | ecosystem: Engineered > Artificial ecosystem > Soil microcosm > Unclassified ...
TCCGGCTGCGGACCCTGGGGCGCGGGTTGAAAACCCGCGCGCAGGATACAATCCTGCCCCACCTCGCGTAGAGCTTCCTTTCGTCGATTTCTTACTCCTTGGGCTCTTCGCCGCCCTCTTCCTTGCCCTGCTGAATCGCCTTCAGCCGTTCTTCGCGGCGCTTGGCGCGTTCGGCGGCGCGTTTGACGAGCTCGGAGCCGACCAGCTCGAGCATAGCCTGCTCGGCGCCGTCGCCCTTGCGCCAGCCCAGACGCACCACGCGCGTGTAACCGCCGTTGCGCTGGCCGAATCGCGTTCCCAGCTTATCGAACAGCTTCTTGACTGCGGCGGGTGTTTCCAGAAACGCCGCGGCTTGACGGCGCGTGTGCAGCGTATCCCGCTTGGCCAGCGTAATCATCTTTTCGACCAGCGGGCGAGCGGCTTTGGCCTTGGGAACGGTGGTGACGATGCGCTCATGTTCGATGACGCTGGTCACCAGGCCCTTGAGCAGCGAGTTGCGCGAGCCGGCGTCGCGCTTGAGCTTGAAACCTGATCTTTTGTGTCGCATTGTTCTATTCCGGGCGCTTAGTCCGCGAGCGGCGCCTCGTTCTCCTGCTCTTCGGTTTCTTCTTCCTCATCCGCATCGGAAACGCCAATCATGGCCGGCGTCCCGGACGGAGCAATCAGGCGGCCCTGAGAATCGAACTTCATACCGAAGCTCAGGCCCAGGCTCCCCAGAATTTCCTTGATCTCGTTCAGCGACTTCCGCCCGAAATTCTTAGTGCGCAGCATTTCGGCTTCGGTCTTCTGCACCAGATCCCCGATGGTCTGGATATTGGCGTTCTTGAGGCAGTTGTAGGAACGAACGCTCAATTCCAGCTCTTCGACGGAGCGGTTGAGCACTTCGTTCATCTGACTCATGGCGCGCTCGGCCGGCTCCTCGGTGGTCTCCGGGAGCTCCTCGAAGTTGATGAAGATGGCCATGTGGTCCTTCAAGAGTTTCGAGGCCTGACCGATGGCGTCGGCGGGCGAAATCGCGCCGTTGGTCCAGACTTCAATGGTCAGCTTGTCGTAATCGGTCATCTGGCCCAGGCGGGCGGATTCGACCGAGTAATTCACTTTTCGGACGGGGGAGTGGACCGAGTCGATGGGAATGTAGCCGACCGGCAGATCCTCGTCGTTGTTGCGGTCCGCGCCGACATAGCCGCGGCCCGACTTGATCCGCATCTCGATGGACAGCTTGCCGCCTTCGCCGATGGTGGCGATGTGCATATTGCGGTCCAGCACTTCGATTTCGGAATCGGTTTCGATCTGCCCGCTGAGGACTTCGCCGGGCGAATCCACTTTGAGGCGGACGGTGCGCATCCCCTCGCTGAGCATCTTGAAGGGAACCTGCTTGAGGTTCAGGATGATATCGGTAGCGTCTTCGACGACGCCCGGGATGGGGCTGAATTCGTGGGCCACGCCTTCGATCCGCACCGCCGTGATGGCGGCGCCTTCAATCGAGCTGAGCAGCACGCGCCGCAGGCCCGTTCCGATGGTAGACCCAAATCCGCGCTCGAAGGGCTGGGCGGTAAACATCCCGTACCGTTCCGTGAGCGTTTCCGTGTTGGCGACCAACCGCTTTGGTTTCTGGAATCCTTTAAACATAGATGATGGCCTCTTACTTCGAATACAATTCGACGATCAGCTGCTCATTCAACTGGATCTGGACGAGATCCTCGCGCTTGGGCGATGCGAGCACTTTCGCCTTGAGATTCTCGCGATCCACTTCGATCCAGTTCGGACTGGGTGCATGGGCCGTGGCGTCGCGCGCGTGCAGAATGGTGGGGTTATTCCTGCTGTTCTCACGCACTTCGATGAGGTCGTTGGCCTTCACCGTAAAGGACGGGATGTCCACGCGGCGTCCGTTCACGTTGATGTGTCCATGACGAACCAGTTGGCGCGACTGCGCCCGCGAGGTGCCGAAACCCATCCGGTACACGACGTTGTCCAGACGCCGTTCGAGCATGCTGAGCATGTTCGCGCCGGTGATGCCCTTCATTCCGCTGGCCTTCTCGAACAGATTGCGGAACTGGCCTTCGAGCAATTGATAATAACGGCGCGCCTTCTGCTTCTCGCGAAGCTGGAGGCCGTAGCCGACGATCTTAGGTTTGCGATCCTTGCCGTGCTGGCCGGGCGGGAAATTGCGCTTCTCGATGGCGCACTTTTCCGTGTGGCAACGCTCGCCCTTCAGAAACAGCTTCATCCCTTCCCGCCGGCACTGCCGGCAGACGGGACCAATATATCGTGCCAAATCGAACCTCCCTTTTTCAGGGGCCAGGAACCTCCCGTTGACTTGGGGGCCAATGACCCGGTCGGTGCAGTTTACAGGTGATCAACACCCTTCGTCCTGCTTACATACAAAACAAAAAACAGACTACACTCGGCGCTTTTTGGGCGGCCGGCATCCATTATGCGGAATCGGCGTGCGATCCCGGATGGAACGAACCTCGAGGCCGGCGGTCGACAGAGCGCGCACGGCGGATTCGCGGCCGGCGCCCGGTCCGCTGACATTCACATTGACGCTGCGCACTCCCGATTCCTTGGCCTTGTTGGCCGCGGTGAGCGACGCCTGCTGCGCGGCGAAGGGAGTGCCCTTGCGCGATCCGCGGAATCCGAGCGAGCCCGAACTGGACCACGACAGTACGTTTCCCACGGTATCGGTGATGGTGATGATGGTGTTGTTGAAGGACGCCTGCACGTGCACGATGCCCGCGGGTACGTTCTTCTTTTCCTTCTTCTTGAAGGATTTCTTTTTCCCGGTCTTTGCCGCTGCTTTTGCCATGGTATCGATCCTGACTAGGTCTTCGCGCTCGCCTTCTTCTTATTGGCCACGGTGCCGCGCCGCGGGCCCTTGCGGGTACGGGCGTTGGTGTGGGTCCGCTGGCCGCGCACCGGCAGGCCGCGGCGATGGCGCAATCCGCGATAGGAACCCATCTCGATCAGGCGCTTGATGTTCATGGAGAGCTCCTTGCGGAGATCTCCTTCCACGGCGCCCTCGGCTTCGAGAATCTGGCGGATGCGGTTGACCTCGTCCTCGGTCAGGTCCGCAACCTTCTTGTCGGGGTTGACACCGGCCCGGTGGCACAGCGATTTGCTGCGCGTGCGCCCGATTCCATAAATGTAGGTCAGACCGATTTCGGTCCGCTTCTTGGCCGGTAAATCCACGCCTGCTAGACGCGCCATAATTCCGTCTCCTTAACCCTGCCGCTGCTTGTGCTTGGGATTCACGCAAATCACGCGCACCACGCCGTTGCGATGCACCAGTTTGCACTTGTCGCACATCTTCTTCACGGATGCCCGAACTTTCATAGCTTCTCCAATAACTCTACGATGCGCCCGCGCGTTTTATCTCGCGCGGACAGTTCCACTCGTACCCGATCGCCCGGGCGCAGCCGGACGAAATTCTTAACACCCGAACCCGCCGTATGTGCCACGACGGTGTCCTCATTCTCAAGCCGAAGGCGGTAGGCGGCGCTCGGCAACAACTCGACCACTTCGGCCTTCTGACTCTTCACGGCCGCGTTAAAACCCACGGGCCCTCCGCGGTGATGGCCACTGTATGCTCGAAGTGCGCCGAGTATTTTCCGTCCTCGGTCACCGCCGTCCACTTGTCGGGCCGCACCCGGCTGCCGGCCTTTCCGGCGTTCACCATGGGCTCGATGGCGAGCACCATGCCTTCCTTCAAGCGCGGATTCTCGCCGCGCCGGTCCACATAATTGGGGATCTGCGGCTCCTCATGCATCTGGGTGCCGATCCCGTGGCCCACGAACTCGCGGACCACCGAAAAACCGTTAGCGGTCACATGCCGCTCCACCGTGCCGCAAATATCAAACAGCCGGTTTCCCGGCCGGGCTTTCTCGATCGCCATCTCGAGCGACTCGCGCGTCACGTCCATCAGGCGGCTGGCCTCCGGCGAGACCTGGCCCACGCCGACGGTGATGGCCGAATCGCCGTAGTACCCGTTCAACTGGACGCCCGTATCGATCGAGATAATATCGCCACTCTTCAGGATCTTTTTCTGCGACGGCATTCCGTGCACGATCTCGTCGTTGACCGAGGTACACAGCACAAACGGGAACTTGGTTCCCGTGGCCGGCGTCGAATAGCCTTTAAAGGCCGGCCGGGCGCCCGCATCCGCCATCATTTTTTCAGCAGTCACTTCCAAATCGATCGTCGATACGCCCTCGCCCACCATGCGGCGAAGCTCATCCAAGATCTTCCATACCAGGAGCCCGGAACAGCGCATCTTCTCCAGCTCGGCCATGTTTTTGCGCACGATCATGCCGCCTCGCCGCGCTCTTTCCGGATCAACCCCTCGATCTGCTGGGCGATGGCCTGGGGAGCGACATCAGCCGCCGCCACGTCCCAGCAAGGTATTCCGGACTTCTTAAAAAACGCCAGCACCGGGGCAGTCTGTTGTTCGTAGGCTCGCAATCTCTCCCGCACCACTTCTTCGCGATCGTCGTCGCGAACCACCAGCTTCGTCCCGTCCTTATCGCAAACCCCGGGAACTTTAGGCGCGCTCGAGGTCACCCCGTACAACGCGCCACACGTGGGGCATTGCCGGCGGCCGGAAATACGCGCAATAATAACATTATAGTCCACTACCAGATGGACCACCATGGTCCGGACCGGCCAGAGCACCAGCAGCTCCGCCAGCAGCCTGGCTTGCTGGACGGTACGCGGGTAGCCATCCAGAATAAATCCATTCGCGCAATCCGGCTGCTCGATTCGCTCGGCCACCAGCCGGTTCACGGTTTCATCGGGCACCAGCTCCCCGGCTTGCATCAGAGAAGCCACGGCCCGGCCCACCTCGTCTCCCGAAGCCACCCGTTCCCGCAGCATATCGCCGGTTGAAATATGGGCGATGCCCAGCGATTGTCTGAGCAACTTGGCCTGGGTACCTTTTCCCGAACCCGGGGACCCGAATAAAATGAGGCAGAGCCGGCTCATCAAATGACGGGTGCCGTCAGCCGCTGCTGCGGCGGCCTCGAATCCGCCCGGCTCGCGGCGTAAACCCTTCGTAATGCCGCATGATGAGCTGGGCTTCAATCTGGTTCACCGTATCCATGGCCACGCCCACCACGATCAGCAGGGAGGTCCCGCCGAAGAAAAATGTCACGCCCAGGCCGTCCAGAAGGAAGCGCGGGAAGTGGGCATCGATCCAGTTGCCGACCAACGGCAGCCGCTGCAACTTGATGCCCTGAATCATGATCTGCGGCAACAGCGAGAGAATCGACAGGTACAGGCCGCCGACCACGGTGATCCTGGTCAGAATCTTGTTCATATAATCGGCGGTATTCTTGCCCGGCCGAATCCCCGGAATGAATCCGCCGTACTTGCGCATGTTGTCGGCGGCCTCATTGGGGTTAAAAATGATCGAGACGTAAAAGAAACAGAAGAAAATGATGAGCAGCGTGTACAGCAGGTAGTACAGCGGCGACGCTCCGCTGATGGCGTTCAGCATGCTCGAAAGCACGGGACTATTTTTAACAAAATCGATTTGCAGCGCGGTGAGCGGAAAGGCCAGCAAGGAGCTGGCGAAGATTACCGGGATGACTCCGCCGGCGTTGACTTTGAGGGGCATATGGGTGGACTGCCCGCCCAGCATCTTCCGTCCGATCACGCGCTTGGCGTATTGCACCGGGATACGGCGCTCGCCACGCTCGACTAGCACGATGAAACCGACCACGGCGATCATCATGAGGATGATGATGGCTACCTGGATCAGCGGCCAGTCTCCAGTCTGAACTTTGCGGACGATTTCGACGATGGCTGACGGCAGGTTTACGACGATGCCGGTGAAGATCAGCAAGCTCATGCCGTTGCCGATGCCGCGTTCGGTGATCTGCTCGCCCAGCCACATGATGAAGGCGGTCCCGGTGGTGAGGGTCAGCATGGTCATCAGCGTGAAGCCGATTCCGGGAGTGGTCACAAAGCCCTGCTGCGAGCCTTGGAGCAAGCTGGCTATACCGAAGGCCTGAACCATGGCCAGGATCACGGTGAGGTAGCGGGTCCACTGGGTGATTTTGCGCCGGCCGAGCTCGCCTTCCTTCTGGAGTTTTTCGAGCGTGGGAACCACCACCGTCAGCAACTGCAGAATGATGGACGAGGTGATGTAGGGCATGATGCCCAACGCAAAAATTGTGAGCCGGCGGAAGGTCCCGCCGCTGAACAGATCGAAGAAGCCGAAGACCGTACCCTGGTTCTGCTGGATGAACTCCTCGAAGCGCCGGGCGTCGACGCCGGGAATCGGCAGGTGACCGCCGAGGCGATACACCGCCAGCATCGCCAGCGCGAAAAAGAGGCGCTTCCGAAGGTCCGGGATCCGAAAGACGTTGGCAATCGCTTCGAGAAACTTCATGGCTATTTCTCTTCTTTGTTGCTGGGTTTAGGTTTAGCCTGCTTGGGCTTGCCGGCTTTCTCGGCGCCCTGCTCCGCGCCACTCTTTTCCGCGGCGCCCTTCTTGGCGCTGGGCTTCTTTGCTTCTTTACCGTCAGGTGCGGCCCCGGCTTCCGGAGCTTCCTTTGCGGCCTTGGGAGCGGCGGTCTGCGGCCTGGCCACCCGAGGCGGAACCTTTTTGGCGTTGAGCTTTACGCCGGGGATCACTTCCGCGGTGCCGCCGGCGGCTTGAATCTTTTCCAGGGCGGATTTGGAGAACAAGTGGGCCTTGATGTGGATTTTTCGCTTCAGCTCGCCCGATCCCAGGATCTTGAGACCCTCTTTGAGCTTGCGGATGACGCCCAGCTCCAGCAGCTTGCCGGGATCGAAGGAATCGCCTGCGAGGAGTCCCAGATCGCCTAGATTGACGATGGCGAACTCCTTCCGAAAGATATTGGTGAATCCGCGTTTAGGCAAGCGGCGGTGCAGCGGCATCTGGCCGCCTTCAAATCCGCGCATCCGCGAGTATCCGGAGATGGACTTGGCGCCCTTGGCGCCGCGGCCGGAATACTTTCCGCGGCCCGATCCCATGCCCTGGCCGATACGCTGGTTCTTGTGCTTTTGTCCGCGAGGCGGCTTGAGTTGACTGAGGTTCATATGGTTAGTTACTCGACCTGTTAATCGACCACCCTAATCCACGATCGCGAGCAGGTGCGGAATCTTCTTCACCATGCCCCGAAAAGCCGGCGTATCCGGACGTTCCACCACGCGGTTGATCTTCTTGAGCCCCAGCGCGCGAACGATGACCTTGTGCTTTTCGGGCGTGCAGATCGGGCTTCGTATGAGCTTGATTTTGATCATTCCCGGCATTAGATTATCCCACCTTCCCGGCTTCCAGGCCGCGCAGCTCGGCCACTTCCTTCTTGTCGCGCAACTGCTCCAGCGCGTCGATGGTCGCTTTCACCACGTTGTGCGGGTTGTGCGAACCGATGGACTTGGTCAGAACGTTGGGAATCCCCACGGCGGTGATGACCGCTCGCACCGGCCCGCCGGCGATGACGCCGGTCCCTTCGGGCGCGGGCTTCAGCAAGACCTTCCCGCTGCCGAACGTCCCCAGCACCGAATGTTGGATGGTGGTGGCCAGCACGTTGACCTTGCGCAAATTCTTTTTAGCCGCTTCGATCCCCTTTTTGATCGCGGCGGGAACTTCCTTGGCTTTGCCCGTCCCGAATCCGACGATCCGCGCGCCAGGATCGCCCACCACCACCAGAGCCGAGAAGCTCAGATTCTTGCCGCCCTTGACGACCTTGGTGACACGGTTGATCGAGACCACCTGTTCCTTGAGGTTCAGACCCCCGGCTTCGATGCGCTTTGTTGGCGTTGTTGACATTAACTTTAAAATCCTCTCGGGCTTAAAATTCAAGCCCGCCTTCGCGAGCCGCGTCGGCCAGAGCTTTCACCCGGCCGTGATACAGATACCCGCCCCGGTCGAACACCACCGACTTCACGCCCTTATCCTTGGCGCGTTCGGCCAGCAGTTTCCCGACGGCCTTGGCGCCGGCCACGTTGCCGCCGTTCTTGACGCCGTCTTTTTCGTTGGACGAGGCCGCGGCCAGGGTGTGCCCCACGGCATCGTCGATGACCTGCGCGTAAATGTGCTTCACGCTACGGAACACCGCCAGCCGCGGACGTTCCGTGCTGCCCGCCACCTTGCGGCGGATGCGCTTGTGCACGCGCTTGCGAATAATAGCTTTCGATTCCCGGGCCATATTACTTGGCGCCTCCCGCCGCACCGGTCTTGCCGGCCTTCTTGCGCAGAGCTTCGTTGGCGTAGCGGATTCCCTTGTTCTTGTAAGGATCCGGCGGACGCAGGGCGCGCATGTTGGCCGCCACCTGGCCCAGCAACTGCCGGTCGCCGCCGGTCAGAATCAGGGGCGTGAGGTTGTTCACCGGCTTATCCACTTTCATATCGATTCCATCGGGAAGATAGAACTCGATGGGATGAGAGTATCCCAGAGTAAACGTAGCGATGCGTCCCTTGACGTCGCATTTGTATCCGACGCCGAACAGTTGTAGTTCCCGGGTGAACCCGGTGGATACTCCGACCACGGCGTTGGAGGCCAGCGCGCGCGTCAATCCGTGCAGCGCGGCCTGCTGATCGCTGTCGCGCAGAATTTCGAGAATCCCGTCGGTCTGCCGGAGAGCGATTCCAGCCGGAATCGGAACGGTCTGTTTGCCCTTGGGCCCTTCCACCAGCAGCTCGCTGCCGATCGTGAGTTTCACGCCCTTAGGCAGCGGGATTGGCTTTTTACCGACTCGTGACATATAAAAACTCCGTTGAAACTTTCGTTAACAGCCCTCTCTTACCAAACGTGACAGAGCACTTCCCCGCCGACACCTTCCTTGCGGGCGGTGCTGCCGGTCATCACGCCGCGCGGCGTGGTCAGAATGTTAATTCCGAGGCCTCCCAGCACGCGGGGCACGGCCTTGGAGCCAACGTACACGCGACAGCCGGGCCGCGACACGCGCTCGATGCGCGAAATCACGGGCATGTTGCCGGGCGTGTATTTAAGATAAATCCGGATCGACTTCTTGGTCCCGTCCTCGGTGAGCTTGTAATTGGCGATATAGCCCTCATCCTTGAGGATCTTGGCGATGTCGCCCTTGAGGCGCGATGCCGGCACGTCCACTTTGGGGTGACGCGCGGCTATTCCATTGCGAATGCGCGTCAGCATGTCGGCGATCGGATCGGTTGTCGTCATTCGTTCACACTCCTTCGCATCTCCATGAAGCTCATCACCAAGAGGCTCCTCACCAAGAAGCTTTGATCACACCGGGGACTTCCCCGGCCAGTGCCAGTTGGCGGAAGCAGATGCGGCACAGCTTGAATTTCCGTAAGAACCCGCGCGGGCGCCCGCACCGGAAGCAGCGGTTGCGATGCCGGCACTGCAGCTTCGGCGTATGAGCGGCCTTCGCCAGGGCCAGCTTTTCATCTCTTGCAATTTTGGCGGTAGTGGCCATGTTTTCTCCCTACTGCGTGCGGAACGGCATTCCGAGATGCTTGAGCAACGCCAGACCTTCCGCATCGGTCCGGGCGCTGGTGGTAATACAGATATTCATTCCCTTGGCTTTGTCGACCTTGTTGTAGTCGATCTCCGGGAAAATAAGCTGGTCGTGAATGCCCAGCGTGTAATTGCCGCGGCCATCGAAGGACTTGGCCGATACGCCGCGGAAATCGCGGACGCGCGGCAGGGATACGTTCACCAGCCGGTCGAAAAACTCGTACATGCGGTCGCCGCGCAGCGTGACCATGCAGCCGATGGCATTGCCCTCGCGCAGCTTGAAGGCGGCGATGGACTTGCGCGCCTTGGTGATCACCGGCTTCTGCCCGGCGATCTGCGCCAGCTCATTCACCGCGCCGTCCAGGAGCTTGGCGTTCTGGGTAGCCTCGCCCAGGCCGATGTTCAGCGAAATTTTCTGCAGCTTGGGCACGGCCATCTGGTTCTGATAACCGAATTCCTTGGTCAGCGCCGGCATCACTTTCTTGTGGTAGGTTTCTTTGAGTCTGGCTGCCATACGTTACGCCTTCTTGTCTAGAATCTCGCCGCCCTTGCGCGCATAGCGCACCCGCCGGGACGACGCTCCGGTGCCTTCGACACGGAATCCGACGCGGGTGGGCACGCCGCCCGAAGTGAGCAGCATCACGTTGGAGATCGCGATGGGGCTTTCCCGCTCGGCGATGCCTCCCTTGATCTGGCGCGAGGGATTCGGCCGGGTATGCCGCTTCACCATTCCCACGCCCTCTATCAACAGCTTGCCGCGGTCGCGGTCGACCTGCAGCACGCGGCCGGTCTTGCCCTTGTCCTTGCCGGCGATAACCTTGACGGTGTCTTCGCGCCGGATCTTGATTTTCACCGGAGGCGTAGGCTTGTTCTGATGCCGCTGTGCGATTTTGCGGGCCATGGCTAGATTACCTCCGGGGCCAGGGACACGATTTTCATGAAGCGCTTCTCGCGCAGCTCGCGCGCCACCGGTCCGAACACGCGCGTACCGACGGGCTCACCGAGCTCGTTGATCAGCACGGCGGCATTGGAATCGAAGCGGATGTAGGTTCCATCCTTGCGCCGGGTTTCCTTGCGCATCCGCACGATCACGCAGCGAACCACTTTCCCCTTCTTGACCTGCGAATCGGGCGCCGCTTCCTTCACACTAGCCGTGACGACGTCGCCCAACCCGGCTCGCAATCCCAGGTCGCCGCCGCGCGGCAAAATGCAGGCAAGCCTGCGGGCGCCGCTGTTATCGGCTACCTCCAGAATGGTCCGCATCCCGATCATGATCTTGTCTCCTGACTCCTAACCTGAACTAGCGCTTCTTTTTCGACGGCCGTTTTTCCGGCGTGGGCTGAATACCAATGGCGCTCAAATCCGTGGTGACCTGCACCGCCTTGCGCAACACTTCCTTCAACTGCCAGCGCTTCAACTTGCTCAGCGGGCGGCATTCGATGATGCGCACCACATCGCCCACCTTGGCCTCGCCCTGCTCGTCGTGCGCGTAAAACTTGCGGCGCTTGCTGATGATGCGCTTATACAGCGGGTGCGGCACGCGCCGGATGACTTCGACCACGATGGTCTTGGCCATCTTGGACGAGACCACCGAGCCCACTTTTTCGTTTTTATTGCTGGGGGTAGTTTCCGCCATCGGCTGTTACTCGCCTTTCTTCCTAGCTTTCTTCGGGGCCGTCTTTGCTGCCGCCGGTTTCGCGGCTTTTTTCGGAGCGGCGTTCTTAGCGCCGGCTTTCGCGGCGACTTTCGGAGCGGCCTTCTTCGTGGTCTTGGTCACCAGCGGAACCGGCGCGGCGGCGGCCGCCGAGGGGGCCATGCCCTTCTCCTTGAGCACCGTCAGGATCCGGGCCCGCTCCTTGCGCAGCGTGCGGACCTTCTTGATCCCGTCCATCTGGCCCATCGACATCTGAAACCGCAGCCGGAATAACTGCTCGGCGCCTTCGCGCAACTGCTTGTCCAGCTCGGCCGGGTCCAGCGCCCGAAACTTTTCCGCGTTCTCCTTCATGTGCTCCTCACTGTCCTCTGCAACGCCCTAGTCCATGCCTTCGCGCGTCACGAGCTTGGTCGGTATCCCGATTTTCGCGGCAGCCAGACGCATCGCTTCCTTGGCGATGGGAAGGTCCACGCCTTCCATCTCAAACAAAATCTTGCCCGGGCGGATGACACACACCCATTGCTCCGGAGCGCCCTTGCCTTTACCCATGCGGGTTTCAGCGGGCTTCTTGGTAATGGGCTTATCCGGGAACAACCGGATCCAGACTTTGCCGCCGCGCTTGATCGAACGGGTCATGGCCACGCGCGCCGCTTCGATCTGGCGGTCCGTGATCCAGCCGCATTCCATGGCCTTCAAACCGTAATCGCCGAACGCCAGCGACGAGCCGCGCCAGGCTTTCCCGGCCATGCGCCCGCGCTGCTGCTTGCGATACTTCACTTTCTTCGGCATCAACATAGAGGTTCGTCCCTAAACGTTCTTCGGATCCTACTCGCTCTTCTCGCCTTCGGGCGTAGCGGGAGGAGCGGCGGGCGCTTCTCCACCTTCGGGCTTGCTATCTTGCTTCCAGGCCGGCTGCACCGGAGCGGCCATGGGCGGCAGAATCGACG
>Ga0310811_10010307_pt1 | contig 12067 bp, 10 predicted proteins | sample YCmetagenome_FD_207642 | JGI IMG/M metagenome (GOLD analysis project Ga0310811, IMG submission 207642) | Soil microbial communities from experimental microcosm in Duke University, North Carolina, United States - YC | ecosystem: Engineered > Artificial ecosystem > Soil microcosm > Unclassified ...
CTCGTCGTCGTCCATGGGAAGGTCCTTCATCCGGCTGCCGGCCTGAATATAAAGGCGGGCTCCACCATCCGCCCCACCATCGTCCTGGACAGGTTTCCAGCTGCCGCCGGAAGGCAATCCTATGCCACCGAAATCATCCTCGCCATATTCAGTGAACTTTTGGATATGCAAAAGAGCGCGAAGTTTAACCGTATCCAGCGAACCGTTACGGTGTTTGGCTATTTTCACGTGCGTCTCTCCCTTATTGCTTTCCCCCATTTCATTGGCCGTGATGCCATAGTATTCGGGGCGATAAAGGAACATAACCATGTCGGCATCCTGCTCGATGGCACCGGATTCACGCAGGTCACTCAGCTGGGGGATCTTCTCACCCTCTTTACGTGATTCCACCGCACGACTCAATTGAGAAAGGGCAATGATAGGCACCTGGAGCTCTTTGGCCAGGCCTTTCAGAGCGCGGGAGATCTGGCTGATCTCCTGTTCGCGGTTGCCGCCTGATTTTTCATTAGACCCGCTCATCAGCTGCAGGTAATCGATGATGATGAAGCCGATATTATGTTTGTTTTTGAGACGGCGGCATTTGGCGCGCAGCTCGAAAATATTCAGTGCAGGGGTATCGTCGATAAAGATCGGCGCCTTGGCAAGCCTGTCGATCCCCTTCTTGTAAAGCTGCTTCATTTCATGTTCTTCCAGCCGGCCACGGGCAATCTTTTCCATGAATATCTCTGCTTCGGCGCTGAGGATACGTTGTACCAGCTGCGCGGAACCCATTTCCAAACTGAAGAAGGCGACACCTGTCGGTTTGGTCGGATGAAGGGCCGCATTACGGGCCAGGTTAAGGGCAAAAGCCGTTTTACCCACCGCAGGGCGGGCTGCCAGGATGATCAGATCGGTCGGCTGCCAGCCATAAGTGATCTTATCCAGGGAGGGGAAACCACTGGGTACCCCCGTGATCTCGTCCTGTTTGTGACGCAGGTCTTCGATACGTTGAATGGTCTTTACCAGGACGCTGTCAATACTATCGAAATTCTTTCGAAGGTGATTGTTGGTGATCTCGAAGAGCTTGCTTTCCGCATCGTCGAGGAGGTCGAACACATCCGTGCTGTCCTCATAAGCATCCCCAATGATCTCTCCGCTGATACGGATCAGCTCACGCTGAATAAATTTTTGCAGGATGATACGGGCATGCGTTTCGATGTTGGCAGAGGAGACGACGGAATTCGTCAGCTTGGTCACGGCATAGGGGCCGCCTACCATTTCAAGCTCCTGCCGAACTTTCAGCTCTTCGACAACCGTGAGGATATCGATGGGCTGGCTTTTCTGCGCCAGACTTTGCATGGTACGATAGATCCGCTGATGCCCCTCCAGGTAAAAACATTCCGGTTTCAGGATCTCCACCACCGTATCAAAAGCACTTTTTTCCAGCATAATAGCGCCGAGTACGGCCTCTTCCAGCTCTTTAGCCTGGGGAGGGATTTTACCATATACCATGGTGCTAAGGTCCACAGCGGGCTTACGCCTCATTTTGTTGCGGTCCTTATTAAGATTAAGGTTAGTGAGATCCATACGAAACCATCCAGATAAGTGTAATGAAATAGGGTGTCCAGCCTCTATTGACCTGTTGCCAGGCCCGGGCTCATTGGGTAGTGTTCGACCAGGTTGTCATTAAGGAATTGTTACGGCAACATGAACAGAATGTTATCCCTTTGAGTCAGGAGGGCGAATATAGAACTCCAGGAGCCGTCGAAAAAAATTTTTCTTTTTCTATATTTTTCCTTTAGAAATACACATGGTTATCCACAGGGCTAAGGAGGTTATTCACGCCACTTCAACAAATATCCACAATATAAAAAAGTTTTCAGCTATTTCCTCGTTTAAATTCACACCAGTTGTGCACAAAGATTTAAGCTCAAATATTTTGTGGGGATAAGCAAACCACAGAATGCGGTTTAGCTTCGTTTTGGACTGGTCCGCAGCCTTTTTAAAAGGCTGAAAGCCCATCCGCAGTGCTTTTGAAGCAGACAGGCTCATTGGCTGGTCTCATCCATGCGGCCTATGCAATCCACTAAACGAGGAGCTAAAGACCCGCTGCGGGCGGGTCTTGGAGAAAAGCACCGATCGGCGAAAAATGGTCGAATAAAAAAAAGCGTCCCGGTATTATCCGGGACGCCGGGCCCGACGGGCCATTGAGCATTTATTTTTAAGGACGCCCCGGTCTGTTTGGGTCATCTCTCCTGGGTGGTGGCGGTGGGGTAGCCGGCTTTGGCTCTGGCTTGGGCTGGTTAACTACCGGTCTCGGCTGGTTGGGACTGGCCTGTTGCGGATTAAAGGGACGCCCGGCCGGCATACTATTCATCGGCCGGCCAGGGACCGTTCGCTGCTGAAGCGGCTGACTCACAGGCTGACCGGGTGAGGATTGCTGCTGGCCCGGCTGATTGAGCACCGGCTGCCGGTTCGGCCGATTGAACAGCGGCTGTTGCTGGTTCGGTTGACCGGGCGCCGGCTGCTGCTGATTCGGCGCCGGTTGCTGCTGATTCGGCACTGATCGTGGCTGCTGGTTCGGCTGATTATTGGGTTGAAACGGACGGCCAAAACGGTTGTCCGGCTGATTGCCCGGAGAAACAGGCCGGTTGTTCACAGGCGGATTGCCTGCATTCGGATTCGAAGGATTGACGGGCGCGTTAGCGGGTTGATTAGCCGGGTTGTTTTGTGAATTATTCCCCCTGTTGTCCGGTCTGTTGAAGGGCCGGCCGGGAGTATTGGTTGGAACAGGCGGGTTGGTTGGATTTACCTGCTGATTGTTAGGATTGTTCGGGAAGCCCGTATTCGTGCGGCTCTCATTATTGCCGCGATCATTATTGCCGCGCCCCTCATTATTGCCGCGGCCGCCATTGTTCCCCCGATCGCTATTGTTGCCGTTGCCATTGTTGCCACGATCACCACTGCCGCCATTGTTGGCATTATTGTATTGCCCGTTATTGCGGTCCCCATAGACCGTGCGGTTGACAGGTCTGGCATTGTTGAGCGTTTGCGTCCGCGAAGGAGCAAACGGCCTCCCGGCACTGTTGGAGCGATTGTTGTCGTTTCCATTTACGCGGGGACGGTAGATGGTAAGATTGCCATTGTCGGCGCGCTCACCAGGGGTACGGCTTTCGCGTATGACCAGCGGCCTCACGGCGGTACCCGAATATCTTCCTACCTCGCCGGCATCAGGACCGCCGCCATAACGTGAATTTCTGGGGCGGTTCATCACTGTTGTATTCCGGATAACCGTGGTTTGGTTGATGATAGTGATATTGTTTGTTTCGCGGACATAATAATTGTTGACCTGCGGACTGGCAATATAACGGTGAGGTACAAAATTCCAGTAATAGGTGGGAGGAGCATATCCCCCGCCATAGGCTACATCGAAGCTGACATTGGGCCCCATAGGCGCCCAGCCATAGTATTCATCGCTGTTGCGCCAGCTTACCCAGGCCGGAGCCCATTCGGTGCCGGGGATCCACATCCAGCCATAACCGTCCTGGAAGAACCAGCGGCCATAGTGAAAAGCGGCCCAGCCCCAGGGATAACCGGAATCCCAGGTCCAGCCTTCATCGGTATAGACCCAATGTCCATTGCTGGCATAGGGTTTAAAGTCAGGCCCCGCATCGGGCAGCCATACATAACCGTAATTCGGGTCTTCGATCCATTGACCGTATGGACTTAATTGATCATAAAAATTCTGATAGGTCACGTCCTCAGGAGGCGCCGGAGGAGGTGGTGGGGCAGGTGCCGGCACCGGGTCCTGGTGTACTACGTATACAGGACCGCATGCTGCGATGCAAAAGGCCACAATGGCCAGTAAGTACAGGTGTTGTTTCATAAATCAGCTTTAGAGTTGAACGTAGGACCAAAATCCTGCCACAAAGTTAAGCCTTTACCAACGCTTTAACATTTGGTTATCACTCCGAAAGGGTGAAAAAGGACTTCTTTGGACGCCCCGCTTTTCTGGCTAACGAATTATTCGTTGAAATATTTCTATTGTGCCCCCTGCAGGACCGCCCCTACCGGTAAAAAAATTATCTTTGCGCCAAAATGGAGTACGGCTATGACCATCAGTTACAATTGGCTTTGTGATTATCTGCCGGTAAAGATCGAACCGGAACGGCTTTCCCGGATCCTTACCTCTGTCGGGCTCGAAGTAGAGCATATAGAGAAATATGAATCTGTTAAGGGGGGCCTGAAGGGACTGGTCATAGGAGAAGTGCTGGAATGTACCCAACATCCCAACGCGGACAAGCTGCGGCTTACAACCGTAAATATAGGCGGTCCCGAGCCGCTGCAGATCGTGTGCGGAGCTTCGAATGTCGCAGCAGGTCAGAAAGTAGTAGTTGCAATACCCGGGACGACGATCTATCCGTTGAAAGGTGAGCCCATCACGCTGAAAGTGGCAAAGATCAGGGGCGTGGAAAGCCATGGGATGATCTGTGCCGAAGATGAGATCGGTCTGGGAGAAAGCCACGAAGGGATCATCGTATTACCCGCCTCCGCAAAAACAGGCGCTACGGCTGCATCCTGGTTCCAGCCTTATTCCGATCAATTGATAGAGATCGGGCTTACCCCCAATCATATGGATGCCATGAGTCATCTGGGGGTCGCCCGGGATGTATGCGCCTGGCTTTCTCATCATGAGAACAAGGAGTACCGCCCAAAGCAGCCTTCCCTGAATGCCTTTAAAGCGGAAAACAACCATCTCCCGGTCTCGGTAAGCATTTTGAACAAAAAGAGCTGCGAACGCTATTCCGGAGTGACCATAAAGGGCATTACCATCAGGGAATCCCCCCGGTGGATGCAGGATAAATTAAAGGCTATCGGCATCCGGAGCATCAACAACATTGTCGACATTACCAATTTCGTATTGCATGAAATGGGTCAGCCGCTGCACGCCTTCGACCTGGATGCTATCAGGGGCGAGGTCATCATCGTAAAAAATCTACCCGAGGGAACCCCATTTGTAACGCTGGACGGGACAGAAAGAAAATTGTCGGCAGAGGACCTGATGATCTGCAATGCAGAGGAAGCAATGGCGATAGCCGGTGTCTTCGGGGGACTACACAGCGGCATCAAAGAAGGCACTCAGAACATTTTTTTAGAAAGCGCCTGGTTCAATCCCACCGATATCCGCAAGACTTCCTTCCGCCATGGACTGCGGACGGACGCGGCAACGCATTTTGAAAAGGGAATGGATATTTCCGGTACGGTAAATGCTCTTAAAAGAGCAGCCCTTCTCATCAGGGAACTGGCCGGTGGAGAGATAGCCTCCGAGATCGTGGATGTATATCCCGACCCGCTTAATAAGACGCAGGTGATCCTGAAACACCATTACCTGAAAAAATTGAGCGGAAAGAATTATCATCCGGATACCGTGAAGAATATCCTGCTGAGCCTGGGCTTCGAGATCATCAAGGAAGGCATCGATGCAATCCATGTAGCCGTTCCCTGGCACAAACCGGATGTCTCCCTGCCGGCCGATATCGTGGAAGAGATCATGCGGATCGACGGCCTGGACAATATCCAGATCCCTTCATCGATCACACTGTCCCCTTCTGTAGAGAACAACCCGGCGCAATCCTCCTGGAAGTCGTCCGTGGCCAGCTACCTGGTAGGGCAGGGATTCAATGAGATCCTGACCAATTCGATCACCAATAGCGCCTATTTCAGCGAAAAAGAGCTGGAGACCTCGGTACGGATGATCAACAATCTCAGCGCAGAGCTGAATATCATGCGCCCTTCGATGCTGGAGACCGGCCTGGAGTCCATTGCCTTTAACCTCAACCGGAAGAGCGGCATGCTGCGCTTCTTCGAATTCGGCAAATCCTACAGCACCGGTGGAGTGGGAAAATATACGGAAACCAACCATCTCTGCCTTTACCTGACCGGCCCGCTCGGTGAGGACACCTGGAAGGGAAAAGGCAGGGCCGTCGATTTTTACTATGTAAAAGGACTTTGCAGCCGCATCTTCCAGCTCCTTGGACTCGAGCTCCCCGAATGGAAGGCCCTGGATCATCCGAAAATGACAAGCGGTCTTTCCATAGTCACCAATGACCCTGACCGGCTGCTGCTGGAAGCCGGCGCCGTTAGCCCCGCCGTTTTAAAACAGTTCGATTGCAAACAGGAACTATTTTTTGTCGATATCCGCTGGGACATTATGCTGGAGCTGGCTTCCGGCCGAAACACAGAGTTCAGGGAATTACCCCGGCAGCTGCCCGTATACCGCGATCTGGCCATGATCGTCGACAAGTCCCTTCCCTTCGAGAAAGTGGAAAAAGCTGTGCGGGGAGTGCGTTTGGATAAATTGCGGGAAGTAAAGCTTTTCGATATATTTGAAAGTGAGAAGCTGGGAGCAGGCAAAAAATCGCTGGCTGTCAGCTTTACCTTCCTGGACGAGGAAAAGACCCTCACAGATAAGGAAATTGACGGGATGGTCAGTAGGATCATGGGAGCCCTGGAGAAGGAAGTACAGGCTGAGATCAGGAAATAACCGGTAATGGACAAAAGTCATGAACGAAGATGCCAATAGTGTCGAGCGATCTTCCATGGAGGAAGGAATTGAGCTTCGGGTCCGGCGGATCCAGGAGAAACTGCAGCTATTGCTGCGGCAACGGGATCTGCTGCTGAAAGAAAATGGCAAATTAAAAGAAGAATTGCGTCAGCGGGAAAAAGAACAGGGGGATCAAATATTAAAACTGGACCAGCTACAGCAACAGGTCGAAATACTAAAGGTGACTCAAACGGCTATGAGCGAAGAGGAAAAGAGGGCATTGGAAAAAAAGCTTGGACAGTACATCCGGGAGATCGACCGGTGTATAACATTGCTTGGACAATGACTTTGCCTGATCAGCAAGCGCTGGTCAGACCCGTTTTACAAGCCGCATTTTCATCTCATCCTTTCCGCGCGAAATTTCAAGGGTATATACACCATAAGGCAGGTGGTTCAGCCCAACCCAGTCCAGCTCCTGCTGGCCTTTTTCTACTTCTGTTTCCAGGGCGCTGCAAACCAGGCCGGTGTCGTCCCGAAGGACAGCTTTAAGCAGACTTTTTTGTGGATCGTCGACCTGGAAAGTTAGATGGTCGATAAAGACGGGGGATTTGACTTTTAAAAACATAGCTGTAGTTTTAAGATAGGGTATTGGTACATTGTCACGTAATATCCAATGAATCGGTTTTTTTTGGAGTGCAGTGAAGTAACGCTTGAACCTTTTCCCTTTCAGCTATCAGAGTCCCCTTGTGCAAAAGGTGTGGATAAATATAAAACAAGTATTTGAACTATGCAAGAGTTAATGGCAATAAATGTTGTGATAGGCGACCGAACCTATCGGATCAAGATCGAACCGAGGGATGAAGAGGTTGTCCGGCGGACTTTGAAGACCATCAACGACAAGATCATCGAATACAAGACCCAGTTTGCGGGCAGGGACATGCAGGACTATATCGCCATGGTAGTGCTGTGGTATGCCACCCAGCCGGTCGGCGAAACAGGACTTTCGACCCCAAATCCAGCCGTGCTGGACGCCCTGACCCGGATGGAACAGCAGCTGGATAAGGCTTTATAGTAATTTTAGGGGCTAAATAGCCCTTCTGGCCGCAGTTTGGCGTTTGAAGTTGAACGCTATTTTCCTATCTTCGCCAACTAACACAAAAAACGGACCCAGGGTTCACCAAATTTCATACAATCATGAACCTTAATAAGAAACATATGATTGTGAACGCTTTAAATTTTAGTGTCAATGATAATTACCATAGTAGGAATAATTGTAGCACTCGTAATCGGGATCGTAGGAGGTAAGTTCCTTTTTGCTAAAAATACACAGGGCAAAATAGACGAAGCAGAGCAGCAGGCTAAAAAGATCCTTGGGGATGCGCAGTCGACCGCCGAGAACCTGAAAAAGGAAAAATTGCTGGAAGCCAAGGAAAAATTCGTCCAGCTCAAGGCCGAACACGACAAAGAGGTTTTGGAAAAGAACAGACGGGTCAACGATACGGAGGCTCGGATCAAGCAGAAAGAACAGAGTATCAATCAAAAATTGGAAGGTCTTGACAAACAGGCCAAGGACAATGACGTCATCAAGGAAAACCTCAACCGTCAGATCGAAGTGGTCAATCTGAAACGCACCGAACTGGAAAAACACCAGGAAGAGCATATCCGCCGGCTGGAAAAGATAGCAGGGCTGACGGCCGAGGAAGCAAAAACCCAGCTGATCGAAAGCCTGAAACAGGAGGCACAGACAAGAGCGCTGGCCTTACAGCAGGAAATAATCGACGACGCCAAGCAAAGGGCCAATAAAGAGGCCCGGAAGGTCATCATCCAAAGTATCCAGCGGACCGCCGCAGAGCAGGCTATTGAAAATTCTATTACTGTATTCAACCTGGAAAGCGACGAGATCAAGGGCCAGATCATTGGCCGTGAGGGTCGTAATATCCGTGCTATAGAGGCGGCTACGGGAGTAGATCTCATTGTGGACGATACACCTGAAGCGATCGTATTGTCTTCCTTTGACCCACTCCGCCGCGAGATCGCCCGTCTTTCCCTGCAGAGGCTGGTGGCCGACGGCCGTATCCACCCTGCCCGTATCGAAGAGATCGTGGAGAAGACCAAAAAGCAGATAGAAGAGCAGGTAATGGAGATCGGAGAGAGGACAGTTATCGAGCTGGGTATCCATGGCTTGCACAAAGAACTGGTGCGTATCGTAGGTAAGATGCGATTCAGGTCTTCATATGGCCAGAACCTGCTGATGCACAGCCGTGAAGTAGCCAATCTTTGCGGAATTATGGCAGCCGAGCTGGGAATGAACCCCAAGCTGGCCAAACGCGCAGGCTTATTACACGATATCGGTAAAGTTCCGGATGAGGAAACCGAGCTGAGCCATGCCCTGCTGGGGATGAAGCTGGCCGAAAAATACGGGGAGAACCCCGCAGTCGTCAACGCCATCGGCGCTCACCATGACGAAGTGGAAATGCAATATGTGATCGCCCCGATCATCCAGGCCTGCGATGCCATCAGCGGCGCACGCCCCGGAGCCCGTCGCGAGATCATGCAGCAATACCTGCAGCGAATTAAAGATCTGGAAAACCTGGCACTGAGCTATCCCGGTGTGGAAAAGGCCTATGCCATCCAGGCCGGCCGCGAGCTGAGGGTTATCGTGGAAGCCGATAAGGTGACGGATATGGACAGCGATAAGCTGAGCTTCGAGATCGCTCAGAAGATCCAGACGGAAATGACCTTCCCGGGCCAGATCAAGGTCACTGTTATCCGGGAAAAGAGATCGGTAAATGTTGCTAGATAAAATATTTGGAGTTTAACCCGGATGTCATTACCTTTGCCATCCTTAAAAAATAGAAGTTATGAACGCTGCTGTAGCTTTTGTGCACGAGCAATTGACGGGGAAAAAAGATTTTCCAAATTTTAGAGCCGGTGATAATATCACTGTCAATTATAAGATCATTGAAGGGAACAAGGAGCGTATTCAGAGCTTCAAGGGAGACGTTATCAAACGTCAGGGCGAAGGAAAGACAGCCACTTTCACAGTACGTAAGATCTCCGATGGAGTAGGCGTAGAAAGAACTTTCCCTCTGTTCTCCCCGAACATCGATTCTATCGACCTCAACAAGGCCGGCAGGGTACGTCGTGCGAAGATCTTCTACCAGCGCGAACGCAGCGGCAAGAGCGCCCGTATCAAGGAAAAGAGACAAGCAGTTAACTCTTAGTATTCATTACTTTATACAGAAAAGGCCCGCGAGTCCGAACAGATTTGCGGGCCTTTTCTATTCAATAACAATTTTTTACCGATAGAAACGGAGCTTTCTATTCATAAAGAATTAACTTTGACGTTCTAACTTAAAGACTTTGATTATGCTTACTAATTTCCTGATTTCGATGCCTGGTGGAAGTGAATGGATCCTGATCATCCTTGCGGTGCTGGTATTATTTGGCGGACGTAAGATCCCTGAGTTCATGCGTGGACTGGGCAAGGGTATCCGTGAGTTCAATGACGCAAAGAACAACGTCAAGAAAGAGCTGGAAGAAGGAATGGCCGAGAAGGACACAAAACCTGCCAGCACTTCTACACAGCAATAATCTCTACTTACCTGTCGCCCACCCGATAGCTGCCGGACTTATACATCCGGGACAGTGATCTGGTTGACACCTGTGTTCACATTTCACTCCATACAAGACTATCATAAAGCCTTAAAGGATAGGACTGCTTCTGCTGAAGAAGCGGTCCTTTACTATTTAAAGGAGATCGAAGCCCAATCCCACCTGAATGCCTTCACACAGGTCTACGGTGAGGAAGCCCTCGCACGGGCCAGACTCCTGGATCAGCAGCGGAAAGAAGGACATCCTTCCGGAAAGCTGCACGGGGTCGTGATCGGGCTAAAAGACGTCCTCGCCTATAAAGATCATCCCCTGACAGCGGCTTCCCATATCCTACAGGATTTCGTCTCCATTTATCACGCAACGGTCGTGGAGAAGCTCCTGGCCGAAGAAGCCATCATCATCGGTCATCTCAATTGTGACGAGTTCGCTATGGGCTCGACCAACGAGAATTCCGCTTATGGCAAAGTGCTGAATGCACGGGATAACCAGCGCGTTCCGGGCGGCTCTTCCGGCGGAAGCGCCGTGGCAGTACAGGCAGGTCTTTGTATGACCAGCCTGGGCAGCGATACGGGAGGTTCGGTCCGTCAGCCCGCTGACTTCTGCGGGATCCTGGGCTTAAAACCCACCTATGGCCGCGTGTCGCGGTACGGGCTCATTGCCTATGCCTCGTCTTTTGACCAGGTGGGGATTTTTGGCCGCACAGTTTCCGATGTAGCCCTGATCCTGGAGGTGATTGCCGGCGAAGATGAATTCGACAGCACCGTCCTGCGGGGAACAGGGGCCTTCAAAACATTGGAAGAAGCCCCCGGCAAAAAATACAAGATCGCCTATTTCAAGGAAGCCCTGGCCCACCCGGGCCTGGATCCGGAAATAAGAGATACCCTGCTGGAACGCATAGAAGGCCTGCGCAAAGAAGGCCACACCGTTGAATCCATTGATTTTGACTTACTTGACTATATAGTCCCCGCTTATTACGTCCTTACTACTGCCGAAGCCTCCTCCAACCTGGCGAGGTTTGACGGGGTGCGTTATGGCTACCGGGCAAAAGATCAGAACCTTGATTTAACAGAGTTTTACAAGCGGACCCGGAGCGAGGGCTTCGGTCGTGAGGTCAAACGTCGTATCTTATTGGGAACCTTTGTGTTAAGTGCGGGCTATTACGATGCCTATTTCACCAAGGCTCAGCAGGTAAGAAAAATGCTTGTAGATCGTACTGAATTGATATTCAAAGAATTTGATATAATTATTCTCCCGACCGCCCCTACCACTGCATTTAAGCTTGGGGAAAAGATGGATGATCCCATTGCTATGTATCTCGCTGATATCTACACTGTTTATGCAAATTTGACCGGAATTCCGGGCATTTCCCTCCCCCTTTTTACCCATACAAATGGCATGCCTTTTGGTATGCAGGCTATGACAAGTCGATTTAATGAGTTATCTTTGCTTCAATTCTCGCATCTGATGATGCAACAATAAAGTCCTACGAAATCCTACTCTATGTGACTGAGAGATTGTGAAGCGAATCACCTGTTACTTGTTTTGGGCTCAAAGGAAATGGTCCTTCCCCAATCTTCTACTAATCCGTTTTCTGGTTGATGGCTTGAAGTTATCTCCCGTTTTCCGTTACCTATGAAAGATTGTAAGCGCCGATAACGGCAGTTTACCATCTTAAAACGTTGGACAATGTACAACAAAAGGCTTTTATTGTTGGGCATCACCATCATCGGTTCAGGATGGATGTACCCTAATCAGGCTGACATTTCTGGGATCTCAAAAGGCGATGGAGCCCTACTCCGCCCCGCTATCGACACAGAAAGAGTTGCCACTACCACCGCTTCCCTGTCTTCTACCTTTGCTAATTCCAATTCTCAGGGTGTCTTTTTCAAGGAACTCTTTATGGCTGCCTCTGTAGGCGGGAGTAACGGC
>Ga0310811_10010308_pt1 | contig 12066 bp, 7 predicted proteins | sample YCmetagenome_FD_207642 | JGI IMG/M metagenome (GOLD analysis project Ga0310811, IMG submission 207642) | Soil microbial communities from experimental microcosm in Duke University, North Carolina, United States - YC | ecosystem: Engineered > Artificial ecosystem > Soil microcosm > Unclassified ...
CCCAGGGTTTTTGCTGATGTCGTCGTTTCTGGTCGACTATCCGTTTGCCACGCGACTGTATCCCGGCGCCCTCGACGCCATCCGGCACCTCCGCACCCGAGGCCCGACCGTCATCCTGTCGGATGGCGACGTCGTGTTCCAGCCGCGCAAGATCCAGCGCTCGGGGTTGTGGGCGGCGGTCGAGGGTCGAGTGCTGATCTATATCCACAAGGAGCAGATGCTGGATGCCGTGACCGAGCGATACCCGGCCCGGCACTACGTCATGGTGGACGACAAGCTGCGGATCCTGGCGGCGATGAAGCAGAGCTGGGGAGACCGATTGACGACCATCTTCCCGCGCCAGGGACATTACGCGCTCGACCCCAAGAACATCATCGCCTATCCGGCGGCTGATGTCACGGTCGAGCGTATCGGCGATCTGATCACCTGCGATCTATCCGTCTTGCCCTGCCGAAGCGAACGCCTTGACCTTGGCGCCTCTATTGGGCGGGACCCGCCGGAGGTTTGAGCGCGTTCTGAATCGCGAGTCGCACGAACACCCGTGACTCCCTGGGCAACGCCCGAGTGAGGGCGGCCCGGGCGCTTGCGCCGCCGACCTTGGCTGCGTCGGCCACCGCCGACTGCGCGAACAGCGGGTCGGGATCGGCCACCAGCCTGAGCGCCACCTGCGACGCCCGCGCGCTGTCGCCCGTCGCCGCCAGGGCGTCGAGGGCCGCGGTGCGCAGGTTGCGATCCTCGCTCGGCGCCGTGAGCCGCTCCAGCGCATCCTCCGCCTTCGCGTCACGGCTCTTGCCGAGATAGTTGACGGCCGTGAAGCGGATGCCCAGCGGCTCGTCGGGCAATGAGGCTTTCACGAGCAGATCGAGCGATTCGGCGAGCTTGAGGCGACCCAGCGTGCCGAGCGCCACCTGCTTCACCTGGTTGTTTGGATCGGTCTGAAAGAACCCCGGCGCCAAAGCCACCGCGGTTGACGGATCGAGCCCCCGCAGCGTGGCGAGCGCCGTGGCGCGGGTGGGGCCGTCGGCGTCCTTGAGCGCCGCGAGGACGACGGCGTGGGTGGCGTCGGTCGAGTCGTGCGTCATCCCTGCCAGCGCTCCCTGCCGCAGCGTCGCCTCGTGCTCGTTCAACACCACGAACCGCCTCGCCTCCGCGGCGGCCGAGTCGTGCTGCTCCACGAGCTGCTGCAGCGCCCAGCGCCGGCCGCGCACGTCGAGGTCGTGCTTCGCCATCTGGGACAACTCGACCCCCGAGAGATCGCCCGTCACGGTGCCGAGCAGCCATCCTCCCTCGTCGAACCGGAACGACAGCGGCTCTGAAGGGAGGGCGATGGCGAACGTCTCGCTCTGCTTCGCGACCGTGATCTCGTGGCGTACCACGGAGTCCCGGGTGATCACCCGAATCGTCGCCGGGAATCGAAACAGCGGATGTACCGAATCGATCGGCTGCGTCTGCTCCACCGTCAGATGCAGCGTCTTGGTGGGCGCGTCCCAGTGGCGCGAGAACTTCACCTGCGGATACCCGATGCCGTAGGCCCACTGGTCGAAGAACCAGTCGAGGTCGCAGCTGCACGTCTTTTCCATCGCGATCGCATAGTCGGGCGTCGTGACCGGCTTGAACGCGTTGTCCACCAGGAAGCGGTGCATCCCCGCCCAGAAAACCGAATCGCCGAGCAGGCGGCGCAGCTGATGGGCGACCTGCGCGCCCTTGGGATAGACGTGGCCGCTGAAGAACAGCGCGATCGGATCGGTGCCCTGGTACGTCCCCCACACGAGCGCGCGCACTTCGTTCTTGTCGGCGTCCATCGCGGCCTGCTGCTGGTCGCCCCACTCGAGGTCCGCCGCATCCCAGCCGCGCGTCTTCTCGTTCTGCACCGACTCCATGTAGGTGGTGATGCCCTCGTTGAGCCAGATATCGGCCCAGTCGGCGGTCGTCGTGAGGTCGCCGAACCACTGGTGCGCCAGCTCGTGCGCCACGAGGCCACGCGCGTCGCCCTCGGGCATGCTTCCCGCCGGCGTCAGCGCGAGATCGGTCTGTGTCGTCGCCGAGACGTTCTCCATCCCGCCGTAAGTGAAATCCGGGATGATCGATTGATCGTACTTCGCCCACTGAAACGGGACGCCCAGCACCTGGGAGTACAGCTCGATCATCGCCGGCGTCTCGCCGAAGGAGCGCCAGGCGGAGTTGACCGTGTCGGGATACGTGTAGTACTCGACCGGAATGCCGCGCCACTGGTCCTTCAGGATCACGAACGGTCCGATGACGACCGAGTAGAGATAGGTCGAAGCCGGGCGCTCCTGCGTCCAGTGCCACACGCGCTGTTTCCCGGCGGGAGCCGGCGTCACCTCCACCAGCCGCCCGTTCGAGAGCACCACCATTCCCGAATCGGCGGTGACAAAGAAATCCCAGGTCGTCTTGTCGTTCGAGAAATCGTAGGTGGGGACCCAGGCGCGCGTCTCGGTGGCCTCGCCCTGGCTCCAGATCACCTTGCGCCGCGGCACGAAGTAGAGCCCGCGTTCGGGGAAGCCGTGGTAGGTCAGCGTAAACTCGACGGAGTCGCCCACCGCCGCGCGCCGGCCGAGCCGCACCGTCACATGACTCGTATCGAAGCTGAATTTCAGGACCCGCCCGCGGGCATCGGTCGCCTTGTCGATCGTCAGGTCTTCGGCGTCGAGCCGGACGCTGTCGGTCGCCGTCGTGATCGCGACGCGCGTCGTCACTTCGCCCAGCAGCTCGCGCCTGGGCGGATCGAAGCGGATGCGCATCGTCTGATGGAGCAGATCGAAGCGGCGCGGCTCCTGGGGCCATACGCGCGGCGGGACGTACGCGCCCACGACGCCGCTGGGGCGCTGGGCGGCGAGTGGTGCGGCGCCGAGCGCTACCGCCAGCCAGACGAAACGGGACTGCATCGTTGCCTCCCTGATCGAGTCACCGATTCGACGGCTGGGCCTGCGGCGCGGGCTGCGGCGTGATACTCGCGCGGAACTCGCGGCTGTTCTTCGTGATCGAGTCGGCGATCGCGATCGCGCGCGCCGCACCCTGCGGGTCCTTCGTTTGCAGCGTTTGCGCGAGCACCTCGTAGATCAACCCGTACGTCACGAGGATGCCTTCCGAGGGCCGGTCGACCCAGCCGCGGGGCCGCGCCCGGGCGGCGGCGGCGTAGTGATAGACATCGAACCCCAGCGCCTTGGAGCGCGCCACGTTGACAAACCCGAAGCCGGCGAGCCCCTGAATGCTGTCGTTCTGCACCACCGGCGTCTGCCGCAGCGCGCGGGCGAAGCCGTTGCCCTCGAGCCAGGGGGTGAGGCCGAACTCATCGGCGTACGTGCCCACCGTGCGGGAGAAGTAGATCGGCCGCTTGCCCAGCTGGTCGCGGATCGCGCCGAGGACCACGACGTCGGCGCGCTCGAGATATCCCTGGCCGTTGCCGAGCGGGTGCACCTGGTCGGGGTCGAGGGTGATCTGCACGTTTCCGAACGTGAGCACCGACTTCTTGTCGAGCGGATAGTACAGCTGCATGCTGTCGAGCTGCGTGTCGGAGAAGCTCAATACCCTGCCTTCCGGCTTGGGCCAGGTGCGGGTGCGATAAATGGCCGGCCCCGCCGCCGCATCGTACGTCTCGACCGGCCGGCGTTGCATCTGGCGCAGGTACCAGTCGGTGTTGGCGAGCGACAGGTTGATGATCACTACGTCGCGCCGGATGCCCTCCACCTCCTGGGCGTACCACAGCGGGAAGGTGTCGTTGTCGCCCGCCGTGACGAGGATGCCGTACGGCTCGACCGAGTTGAGCAGGTCGGCGGCGAAATCGCGCGCCAGCGTCTCGTGGGCGCGGCTTGCAGTCAGGTGGTTCGTGTACAAAGGAATGACGGCCAGGGCGAGGACCGGAACCGCATACGCCCAGCGCCGCGACTCGTTCTCGAAGCGATCGCGCAGCCCGTCCGACACCCACTCCATCAGCGTCGCGAGCCCCAGCCCCACCCAGATCCCCCACAACGCGAACGAGCAGATAAAGAAGTAGTCGCGCTCGCGCACCTCGCGGGCCACCTGGTCGGGACCGACGTACTGCGAGAACCCGGTCTTGAAGTTCAGGTAGAAGATCAGGGCGAAGGTGAGCGTGAACATCAGCACGATCATCCCGAGCGCCTGCCGGCGGTCCGCCTTCCAGTGGCGGTGCGCACCGAGGACGCCGAGGAACCCGAACAGCACGGCAAGCCCGCTCCGCGTACCATCGGCCAGATCGCGGCCGAACTGCCAGCCGAAGTACTGGACGTAGTTGAGGATCTGCTGCATGAAGAGCAGCGGCGACCGGTGGGGGTTTCCCGGCCCATCGGGGTAGCGCGGATCGGAGAAGATCGACGGCTTGCCGTACTGCTTGCGCTGCAGCACGTCGAGGAACGCCTGCCAGTTGGTCGGCTCCCCCTCGTTGATCGCGGGATAGTGATGCGCCCGGATCGGGAGGAAGACGAATACCGAAAGCCCCACGACGACGACGCCGAACAGCGCGAGCGCGAAGCGCCAGTGACCGGTGAAGGCCGACACGCCGAGGATGACGAGGAAGACCGCGGCGGTGGCGTAGATGAGGCCGTTGCTTTCCATCCCGAGCGAGAACAGCAACGCCAGCACGGCGCAGTACGTCAGCCAGAGCATCCACTCGGTGGTGCGCCCCTCGTCGGTCGCCGCGCGATGATTGAGGAGCGGCGGGAAGAGCAGAATGAACGGCACCGCGCCCGCGAGCACCCCCATCATGTGGTTCGTGGAGGTCAGCGCGAGCAGATACATGATCAAGAGCAGGTAGTGATCGTGCGCGGCGCCCGGTTCCTGGTCGTCCCAGCGCACGATGAACCAGAGGATCAGTGCGATCGAGAGCAGGCTCAGCGTGTACACCTTCTCGTTCACGACCGACTGGTTCCACACCGTGAACGCCGTCGCGCTCACCAGCGCGCCGGCGAGCGCCGCGAGACGGCGCGGCGTGCCGGCGGGCACGATGGGGCGGAGGAACCGCTCGCCGATCAGGAACCAGCACGCCGCCGCGACGGCGCTCGTGGTCGCGGCGAACAGGTTGATGCGCATCGCATATCCCGGCACGAGCGGCAGCATTCCCCAGGCGTGCGCCAGCATCGTGAACAGCGGATTGCCGGGAGGATGCGGGATGCCGAGCACCTTGGCGGCCGCGATGTATTCGGAGGTATCCCAGAACTGGGTCGTCGGCGCCAGCGTCGCCACGTACAGCGCGAGGGTGCCGAAGAAGACGAAGAGGGCCCAGAGGTAGGGTGGACGTTCCTGCGTCGTTATCGTCGCGTCGGTCATGTCGGGTTCGGTTGAAGTCGGTTCATACCGTATTCCTCACTTGATGATTCCGTCCCGGCTAGTGCCGGAACTGCCGCATCCCGGTACACACCATGGCCAGTCCGTGTTCATCGGCCGCCGCCTGCACCTCGGCGTCCCGCACCGAGCCACCAGGCTGGATGATCGCCGTGACCCCCGCCTGGGCGGCTTCGAGCACGCCGTCGGCGAACGGGAAGAACGCATCGCTCGCCAGCACGGCGCCGGTGGGATCGTGCCCCGCGGATTTCGCCTTGTGAATCGCGAGGAACGACGCGTCCACGCGCGACATCTGGCCCGCGCCGATCCCGATCGCCGCCGCATCCCGGGCGAGGAGGATCGCATTGGATTTGACGCTTCCCACCGCGGTCCAGGCGAAGCGCAGGTCCTCCCATTCTGATGCGGTCGGCGCCCGCTTCGTCACCACCTTCCATTCCGTTTCCCGCACCACGTCGGCCGGACGCGGGCGCTCCTGGGCGAGGAAACCGCCCCGCACCCGCTTGAAATCGAGCGAGGGGCGGCCGTCGGGAAGTGGCAGCTCGACGACCCGCAGGTTCTTCTTTTTCGAGAAGACCGCCACGGCGTCGTCGGCGAACTTCGGAGCCACGACGACCTCGACGAACAGGTCGGCCATCGCCTGGGCGGCATCCTGATCGACGGTCGTGTTGAAGGCGATCACGGAGCCGAACGCCGACGTCGGATCGGCGGCGAGCGCCCGGGTGTACGCGTCGCGGCACGAGGCGCCGAGCGCGATACCGCAGGGTGTCGTGTGCTTGATGATCGCGCAGGCGGTGCGGCTGGTCCACGCCGCCACGGCCGGCACGGCGGCGTCCACGTCAAGCAGGTTGTTGAACGACAGCTCCTTGCCGTGCAGCTGCCGCAGCTCCCGCATTCCCGGCTCCCCGGTGACGTAAAGCGCGGCGTGCTGCTGCGGGTTCTCGCCGTAGCGCAGCGCCTGGGCGCGATCCAGCACCAGCGCAAGCCGCGGCGGCAGCTCTGCCGCGCTCTGTGACAGGTATCCGGTGATCGCGGCGTCGTACGCCGCCGTGTGGGCGAACACCTTGGTGGCGAGCGCGCGGCGCCGCTCGGCGGGGACCGACCCGCCACGGAGATCGGCGAGCACCGTCTCGTAGTCGCCGGGATCGACGATCACGATCACCGCGGCGTGGTTCTTCGCGGCCGAGCGCAGCATCGACGGCCCGCCGATGTCGATCTGCTCGATCACCTCATGATCGGCGACGCCGGGACGCGCGGCGGTTTCCTGGAACGGATAGAGATTGACGGCGACGAGGTCGATCGGGGTGATGGCGTGCTGGGCCAGCGCCGCCTGGTCCCCGGGGTGATCGCGCCGCGCGAGGAGGCCCCCATGCACCTTGGGGTGCAGCGTCTTCACCCGGCCGTCCATCATCTCGGGGAACCCGGTGACCTGCTCGATCGCGATGACGGGGACTTGCTCCTTCCGGAGCGCCTCGGCGGTGCCCCCGGTGGAGACGATTTCCCAGCCGAGGGTGCAGAGTCCCCGCGCGAAGGGGACGAGGCCCCGCTTGTCCGACACCGACAGGAGCGCCCTCACCAGTCCTCGGCCACGGCACGGACCAGATCGCCCAGGCTCACCAGGTCCTTCAGATCGATCACCTCGGCCGGGGAGTGCGAGTAGCGCAGCGGCCACCCCATCGCGACGTCGACCACGCCGTAGGGCACGAACATCGAGCCGTCGTTGCCGCCATTGGTCGTACCGTACTGCAGGGCGATCCCCCGCGTCCGGGCCACGCGCAGCAGCGTATCGAGCTGCGACAGCGGCGTGACGGAGGAATTGTCGAGCGCGCGCGCGACCGCGCCGCGTCCCAGCGGGGCGACGGCGAAGTTCTGGGGCTCGAGCGGCGAGTCGGCGGAAACGAAGGTGTCCACGGCGTGCACGCGCGCCGTAGTCGTGCCGAGCGCCGTGGCCGCGGCCTTGGCGCCTTCGAGGCCGATTTCCTCGCGTGTACTGAAGATGAAGACGACGGTGTGACGCAGTTTCGCGCGATCGAGGGTGCGCAGCGCGAGAATGAAGGCGGCGTCGCCGACGCGGTCGTCGAACGACCGGCCGGTGCCCCGCGTGCCCGCGAGCCGGACGTACTGCTTCGGCATCGTTACCGTCTGACCGGGGGCGACGCCCAGGGCGCTGGCATCGGCCGCCGTCGTCACGCCGACGCTCAGGCGCAGCGCGGGCGGCGTACGCGTCGCGGCGGTTCCGGAATCGCGCGGCAGGAACACGCCCGCCACGTCTCCCTTGGGGCCGTGCACCAGCGCCGGCTTCCCTTCGAACAGGGAGGGGAAGAACCCGCCGCGCGTGGTCAGGGCGAGTGAGCCGTCCGCGCGAATCGAATCCACCCGGAATCCGATCTCATCCATGTGGGCCACGAAGACGACCACCGGATCGCCGGTACCGACCTTCACCCAGAGGTTGCCCGCGGTGTCGGTTTCCTGCTTCGCCCAGGCTGGGAGCAGCTTCGACACGGCTTCCCGCACCGGCCCCTCCGAGCCCGAGACTCCGTAGGCCTCGACGAGCGTGCGGATCACGCTCTCCGCGTCCGCAATGCGGCCGATCGGGGCGGGAAGCAGGAGGACCGGCCGCGCGGGGAGCCGTGGCACGCTGGCCGGTGGACTCCCCGCGTCCGGACCGAGCCACGTCCGCAGTGCCGTGACCTGGGCCGCTACGGCGGCGAGCGACACCGTTTCGACCGACGTCTCGTCGAACGACGTTGCGACGGCCGTCTCGTGCGTCTCGCTGAAGGGGCCATGCAACGCGGCGAGCGCCTGCGCTCCGGGCCGCCCCGCCTGCTGGGTCTGCACGGCGAAGGCGACGACGACCGTGCCCTGAACCTTGGGATTCCCGGATGCGGCGAAGAGGAGCGCGCCGCAGGCGGCGCGCCGCCCCACGAACGGCCCGGCCAGAAGGCCGTCGTTCGCTCCGTAGCGCATCGGGCGCTTTGCGAGTGCCACGGGGGAGAGCAGCAGAATGCCGAGCGACTCGACCTGCGCGCGCGAAGCGGCGCCGACGTCGACCCATGCGTCATCGACACTGAACGGCTGATCGGCGGGGCCCGAGCGGCCGCGCGTGAGATGCACCGACCGCACCGCCACGACGCCCGGGATGCCCCCCCGGCGCCCCCACACCGTAACGCGCTGTCCCTCGATCTGCTGATCGAACAGCGGGCTCGTCGCCCGGCCGGTTCCCTCGCGACGCAGCCGCAGGTACCCCTCGTCAGTGATGTTGCCCACGACGTAGCCGGGCTCATCGAGCCCGCAGTACACGAGGCGGCGCGGCTCTCCCGTGCCGAGGGTCAGGATCACGTTGCCGAGCCGGTCGCGCGTGGCGCCGGGGAGGAGGCGCTGCACGCTGTCGGCGATGGCGCTCTCGTATCCGGAGACGGCGGTCATCGTCGAGAGCCGCGTCGTGAGAGCGGGGAGGTCGAGGACGGACTGGGCGGACAGGCGGACGGGCGGACGGGCGGTCAAAGACAGGAGGATCGCGGCAACGCTGGCGGTGTTGGACCGGACCGCCCGACCGCCTGTCCGCCCGACCGCCAGAATAGTCATCGCGTCTCCCTCTCCTTCAGGATTTGCGTCGCCAGCTCCAACACTACCTGCGGCAGCAGCTCGTGCTCCACGGCGAGCACGCGGTGCGCGAGCGATGCGGCGGTGTCGTCTGGGAGGACGGGGACCGTTCGCTGCGCGATGATGGGGCCGCGGTCGAAGTGCTCGTCCACGAAGTGGACCGTCGCCCCCGACTGGGTGGCGCCGCTCGCGATCACGGCCTGGTGCACGCGTTGGCCGTACATCCCCGGTCCGCCGAACGCCGGCAGCAGCGCCGGGTGGATATTAATCGTCCGCTGGCGAAAGCGCGCGACCACGCGCGCGGGCACGAGCTTCAGGTAGCCGGCGAGGACGACGAGATCGGCGTCGGCCAGGACGCTGAGGAGCTCGTCGGCGTTGGTGGGATCCTGCAGGACGGTGGTGCGAACCCCGGCCCGCCGGGCCCGTTCCAGGGCGCCGGCGTCCGGGTGATTGGAAACGACGTGGGTGACGCGGGCGGGGGCCTTTGGCCCGAGCGCGTCGAGCAGCGCCTGCAGGTTCGAGCCGCTGCCGGAGGCGAGGACGGCGACCCGGAGTGGGGCTCCCCCGGTCAGCTCGGGTGGCAGGGGCTGTCGGACTTCGGCTTGGCGCCGCTCGTGACGCTGAGGACGAATGCGCCGGTCGCGTACTTGCGCCCCTGCGTGTTCACGTCGATTTCGTACGGCGCGTTGTCGGCGAACGTCACGACGAGCCGCGCGTTGCACTTCCCACCGGAGTCGTCGTCGTGGTCGCTGGCGCTCGGGACGTCCGGTCCCTTGAGCATCATGTACGCGTCGAAATCCGACGACACGAGGTCGATCGTGACCGTCTGGCCCGCCCGGCCGTCGACGCGCCACCGCTCGATGTAGGTGCTGTCGCTCCACAGCTCGTCGCTCGAGCTGATCTGTCCCGAGACGGACTGCCCGACGGCGATCGTGTGGGTCGTGCGCAGCTCGGGCGTCCCCCGGTCCGCGCCGCCGCTTGCCACGCCACCGGGCGGCTGGCAGTCGCGCGTGCCCGGCGGATCGACGGGCTTCCGCCCCGCGGTGACGGAGAACGCAAAGCGGCCCGTCTGACGGATCGGCCGGTTGGTCGTGTTCACGAGCACGGTGTACGAGCCGCTCATGGGGGGTGTGAAAACGATGCGGGATGCGCAGCCCGGGCCCCCGTCGTCGTCGAGGGCGAGGGTATCCAGTCCGTAGAGCAGCAGCTCGGGGTCGAAATCGGACGAGGCCAGGTCGATGGTGACGTCCTGAGCGGCTGCCGCGGTGAAGCGCCAGCGCTGGTAGTACGTCGTGTCGGAGTACAGGTCGTCGTTGTCCGTCAGCTCGCCCGTCACCGACTGGCCTACCGCGATCGCGTGCACCGAGCCGTTGCCACCCGGTGGGCAGCGACCGGTGCGGCGCAAGACGGGTTTGATCCCCGTCGACAGCGCCAGGCTGTAGCGGCCGGTCTGGCGGACCGGCGTAGCGGACGTGTTGACGAGAATCGTGTACGGACCCGTGCCGGGAAAGTTGAGCGAGATGCGGGCCCCGCAGTTGGGGCCGCCGGTCAGATTGGCGATCGACGAATCGAGCCCACGCAGGATCAGGGCGGGGCGGAAGTCGGTCGACGACAGATCGATCGTCACATCCTGTCCCGGAGTGGTCCGGAACTGCCAGCGCTGATAGTACGTGCTGTCGCCGTAGAGCGGGTCGCGATCGGTGAGGGTGCCGGTCACCGTCTGGCCGACGGTGATCGAGCGGGCCACGTCGGCGTTCGAGGAGGCGGATGGCGTCGCGGCCACCGGGCGGGACGTCGCGACGGCGCCATGCATCATGCCGCGCGCCTCGGCGAGCGCCCCCGGATCCATCTGCATGTTGCGCACGATGTCGGTCGCGGTCGCGAAGTTCAGCGACTGGCCGCTCTCGATCGTGCTGCGCACGATCCCGATCACCTGGCCTTGGGCGTTCAACACCGGTGCACCGCTCGAGCCGTGCGAAATCGGCGCCGAAATCTGCAGCAGCTTCGTGCCGCCGACGATGCGGGACGCCGAAATGATCCCTTTGGAGACCGTCCCCGGCAGCTCGCCGAGCGGGTTCGAGATCACGGTGATGTCGTCGCCGTCCTGCGCGCGTTCGCTCCATCCCCACTTGAGGGTGGCGGGCGGCGATCCCGGGACGAGTAGCATCAGGACGTCCTTGGCGGTATCGGACGCGGTCGGGCTGCAGCGGCGCGTCTCGCCGCTCGTTAGCTCGACGCGGCACGCCGTCGCCCCCTCCAGCACGTGCGCCGCCGTCACCACGAGCCCTTCGGCGCCATTATAGAAGACGAAGAAGCCCGTGCCGCTGGCGATCGACGACCCGTCCGAGTCGAGCGCGTGGATCGTCACCACCGCTCTCCGCAGGCTGTCGAGGTTCATGCGGGGCTGTTGCGCGGCGAGAAGGGTGGGCGCGGCGGCACAAGCGGCCGCCCAGAGCCAGGGTGTCGTACGCACATCGTGCTCCTGCAGGCGAGGTCGGGATGCGGGCCGAAACGAACGGTAGAATTTGGCGATCCGGGGTCGGGCGCACAATCTTCCAGGCATCCTCGAGCGCAGGAGCGAGCATGAAATGCAGCGCTGTGCTGGCCGTCACACTGTTGCTTCCTGGAGCGGTGGCTGCGCAGGCCCGCCGGGTGGGGACGATCGACCCCATCTGCGCCAAGCTGCTGGCGCCTGAAGATTTGGGGAGGATCGCGGGCAAGCCCGACGTCCAGCTCGCCCCCTACAACCCCGCCAAGGGTGCGGGGGGGACGTGCGACTACGCGACGCCCGACGGGAAGCTCCTGATGCTCTTCACCTGGGGACACTTCGATGCCGCCCAAATGCCCCGGATGTACGCTCAATGCAGCAGCAACCCGATCGCGCAACCGGTCGTAGCGGTGAATGGAGTGGGGGACCAGGCCGTCGGTTGGGGTGCTCAACAACAGGGGCTCTGCGTGCAACGCGGCGGAGACCTGCTATCCCTCGTGGCGTTCTACCAGTACTCGAGCCGTCCGACGCGTATCACCGGAGCACGGCTGACGCGCGAACAGCTCGTAGCGGCGGCGAAGCTCATCCTGTCGCACGGGTGATGGGTGTTACGAGAGGATCATCTCGACCGCCGCCGCGAGATCCGCCACGACCGGGAT
>Ga0310811_10010309_pt1 | contig 12065 bp, 11 predicted proteins | sample YCmetagenome_FD_207642 | JGI IMG/M metagenome (GOLD analysis project Ga0310811, IMG submission 207642) | Soil microbial communities from experimental microcosm in Duke University, North Carolina, United States - YC | ecosystem: Engineered > Artificial ecosystem > Soil microcosm > Unclassified ...
CGGTGCGCTGGGTGTGGAAGCGCGAGCGCGTCATGCAATGGCGCGAGCGCAAGGTGAAGCACATCGAGCAATTCTTCCTCGCCCGCGCCGCCGACGGCGCGGTCGACACCTCGGGCCTCGACGAGCGCGAGAGGAGCTGGACGCTCGATCACCGCTGGTGGAGCGCCGACGAGATCGCCGCCTCGGCCGAGCGCTTCGAACCGAAGAACGTCGCCGCCTATCTCAAGGCGCTGCTGCGCGACGGGCCGCCGGCCGAGCCGATGACGATCGCCTGACGGCTCGTCCAGAGTATATCCGTCTCGACGAACTCATGCTTCTGCGTCACGGCCGGAACATGAAGTAGGCCGCGGCAGCCAGGAAACAAAAGGCAACCCCGTGGTTCCAGCGGATCGCTTCGCCCAGATAGAACGTCGAGAATACCGCGAACACCACGAGCGTGATGATCTCCTGGATGGTCTTGAGCTGCGCTGCATTGAACTCGCCATAGCCGATGCGATTGGCCGGCACCTGCAGGCAGTATTCGAAGAACGCGATGCCCCAGCTCACCAGCACGACCTTCCATAAGGCCTCTTCGCGGAAGCGCAGATGGCCGTACCATGCCGCTGTCATGAAGACGTTCGAACCGACCAGCAGCAGGATCGTGCGCATCAGTTGCTCCCGGCAACGAGGGTGATTTCGGATGGGGGTGCGGTCTCGGGCAGTCGCGCCCACAGCAGCACGAGGCCAGCGAGCGCGACCAGCGACAGCGAGGTGAAGGCCCAGTCGTAGCTCGCGCGAGCGACAATAATGCCGGCGAGGCCGTTGCTGAGCGCGGCGCCGATGCCGCCCAGCATCGCCACCGCAGCGAGGCTGACGTTGTAGCGGCCGCTGCCCTCGGTCAGGTCGGCGACTTGCAACGGGACCAGCACGCCCAGGACGCCGGCGCCAATACCATCGAGCATCTGGACGCCGAGCAGCCAGGCAGGCGCATCGGTCACGGTATAGAGGAGGCCGCGTAGGGCAAGCACGACGAAACCGGCCATCAGGAAAGGTTTGCGCCCGACCCGATCGGCATGGACGCCACACAGCAGCGCCACCGGCAGCATCACCATTTGTGCGCCGACGATGCAGGCAGACAGCATTGCGCTCTCGTAGCCAGCGTGCGCCAGCGCCAGCCGCTGGCCGACCAGCGGCAGCATTGCTGCGTTGGCGAGGTGGAACAGCGCGATGCAGGCCGCGAACACAACTAGGTGGCGGTTGGCCAACAGATTAGCCACCGACAATGGCTTCCCTCTGCCGCCACGCGCCCGCTCATGGTCGATGCTCTCCGGTCGGATGCCGAGCACGCAGACGGCCGCGGCCAATGACAGCACGGGCACGAGCAGGAACACCGAGCGTTGCGACAGCAGCGAGCCGACTACGGCGACAGCAAGCGCGGTGAAGACGTTGCCGGCATGGTCGAACGCCGCGTTGCGGCCCATGCGACGGGCAAACTCGTTCGGCTCGAACAGGCCGAGCGTCAGCGCCGCGACCACAGGTCCTTGCAGGGCGCCGACCAATGCCACCACGATGGCCACGCCGACGATGACGGGTGTGGTCGGCCACCAGACCAAAAGGGTGGCGGCAAGCGAGAGCGCACCGAGACCCGCAACCAGCGTCGCGCGCTTGGCGCGTGTGGCATCGACGGCAGCGCCGGCCGGGATCTGGGCCGCGATCCCGGCAAGGCCGCCCGCCATGGCGACCAGGCCGATCGCGGCCTGGTCCCAATGCAGGACCGTCAGCAGATAGATTCCGAGATACGGCCCCAGCACGCTCGCCGAGTCGGCGAGGCTGAAGTTCAGACCGTCCAAGGCCGCCGCTCGGGTCATGCGACGGACTCACCGCGGCGGTGGCGGCGGACGTCGGCCCGGACCGCGATCGACCTCGCGCCGCGGCGGAGGCGGCCCCGGTGGTCCGAAGGCCTGGTTCCGGCCGTCGGCGTGCGCCACCAGCTGAGCGTGGATGAAGCCGCCTTCGAACATGCCCTGCACCGTCACGGCCTCCCCCTTGGTGACAGCGGCAGCGTCCTCGCCCTGCGGCCCCAGTTCGACCAAGGTTCGGCCGGTGTCGTCCTGCAGGATGAACTTGTTGCCGAAGATCTCGGCCACCGTGCCCTTTACCGCGACGACGTTCTCGTCCTGCATTCCGGCGATCGTGACCGGTGTGAGCAGCAGGACCGCTTGAGCTTGACGGGGCGCGGCGGCCATCGGAGGTGGAGGGGGCGGTGGCGCTTGGGCAACGGCGAGCGAACCCGGACCAAGAACAAGCGCCGCCATGGCAGCCGGAAGAAATCGTCGGAACGTCATTTGCGTCTCCTCTGAGAGGTGCGATGCGCGGCAGACTAGCGATCGCCCCGCAATCAGCGCTGAACCAATCCGTTCAGCTTGCGTTAAGGTTCGCTCGTTACCGAGGGGCTTCCTGGAACCCGACCAAGGCCATGAAAATCCTGCTGGTCGAAGACGACCGCCTTCTGTCGCAGCAAATCGCTCAAGCGTTGCGCGACCAGAATTTTGCCGTCGATGTCGCGATGGACGGTGAGGACGGCCGGCATCTCGGCGAGACCGAGGCCTATGACGTGGCGATCCTCGATCTCGGTTTGCCCAAGGTGCCCGGGCCCGCCGTGCTGCGCGCGTGGCGACAGGCGGGGCGGCAGCTTCCTGTGCTCATCCTGACCGCGCGCGATGGCTGGAGCGACAAGGTCGACGGCTTCAAGGCCGGCGCCGACGACTACCTGACCAAGCCGTTCCGGGTCGAGGAGTTGATCATGAGGCTTCGCGCGCTGGTGCGGCGGTCCGCCGGTCATGCCGCGCCTCGTATCGTGTGCGGTGCGCTCGCCTTCGACGCGCAGACCGGCGTGTTCGAGCGTGATGGCCTACCGCTCAAACTCACGGCGCTCGAATGGCGCGTGCTGGAGTGCCTGATGCTGCACAAGAACGTCGTGGTCGAGCGCCTCGCCCTCACCGACAAGGTCTACGAAGGTGATGCAGGCACCGATTCCAATTCGCTCGAGGTGATCGTCGGTCGCCTGCGGCGCAAGGTCGGACGCGATGCGATCGAAACCGTGCGCGGGCGCGGATACCGCCTGGTCGGCGACGCGGCGGGATGATTCGCCCCGCCTCCCTCGCCGGCCGCCTGCTCGCGGTCGCGGCACTTTCGATCACCGCCGTCTTGCTCGTGGCGGGAGTTGTCATCGGCTTCCTGCTGCATCACTTCGTACAGCGCACCATCGACGAACGGCTGGACACGCAGATCGTCTTTCTCGCCTCGATGCTGCGCGTCGACGAAGCCGGCCGGCTGTCGCTCGCCGGCAATGCCGACGGCCCACCTTTCGATCGTCCCGGCCGGGGCTGGTACTGGCAGATTCGCGGGCTCAAAAACACACTGCAGGCGCGCGCTCTGCGCGGCGAGACGCTCAATGTCTCTGGCCTGACCGTGTTGCCGCCACCACCCCCTCCGCCACCGCGATTGCCCCCGGCCGGGCCGCCGCCGAACTGGCCGCCGCCGGGGACGGCCCACGGGCCCGGCCCCGAAGGCGATGCCTTGTACCTCCGGATCAAAAACGTGACCGTGAGCGGCGTGTCAGCCGAGATTACCGCTGCGGCACCGCGCGCCGCCATACGCGATCCGCTGATCAATGCGTTGACGACGCTCGCCCTTTGCCTCGGCGTTCTCGAGATCGTGCTGCTGCTCGCGGTCCTGCTGCAGGTGCGCCTCGGCTTGCGGCCACTGGCTCGCCTGCGCGCGGCGATCACCGATGTCCGCGCCGGCCGCCGCGAGCGCCTGCCAGCCGACCAACCGGCCGAAGTCCGGCCGTTGGCCGAGGAGCTGAATGCCCTGTTGGCGCAGAATTCCGCCGCGCTCGAGCGCGCCCGCGGCCACGTTGCCAACCTCGCCCACGGTCTCAAGACGCCGCTGGCCACACTCGCCATCGCGCTCAGCCGAGACAAGGCCGAGCCGCGGGAGCTCAGTCCTCTCGTGGAGGTGATGGACCGGCGCATCCGGCATCATCTCGGCCGCGCCCGTGCCGCCGCACTGGCCGGACCGGTGCGCGCCCGGACGGCCATTGCGCCGCGGCTGGAAGCGCTGGGCGCGGTGCTGTCGAGGGTGAACGCCGCCCGAACCATCGCGTTCACCCTTGAGGTGCCGTCCGACGCCGCGTGCGCCTGCGAGCAGCAGGACTTCGATGAAATCGCCGGTAACCTGCTGGAAAATGCCTTTAGATACGCGAAGAACGTGGTCGCAGTGCATGCTCAAGCAGCCGACCGCGTGCTTACGATCACCATCGATGACGACGGGCCCGGCCTGGAGCCGGCAGAGATCGAGCGCGTCCTGCGGCCTGGCCAGCGGCTCGACGAGCAGGCGCCGGGCTTCGGCTTTGGGCTGTCGATCACGCGGGAGCTGGTTGAGCTCTATGGCGGCACCCTCGACTTCGCGCGCGCGCCGCTGAGCGGTCTCAGAGTGGTGCTGGTCCTGCCGGCGGCGAGCTGACGGCGCGAGCGCAAGGTCGAGCATATCGAGCAATTCTTCCTCGCCCGCACAGCCGATGGCGCGGTCGACACCTCGGACCTCGACGAGCGCGAGAAGAGCTGGACGCTCGATCACCGCTGGTGGAGCGCCGACGAGATCGCGGCTTCGGCCGAGCGCTTCGAGCCGAAGAACGTCGCCGCCTATCTCAAGGCCTTGCTGCGCGACGGCCCGCCAGCCGAGCCGCTGACTATCGCCTGACGCCTCGTCCGGGGCGTGTACCCGTAAGTCCGGGGCTGTCCACACTATGTCGCGTCGAAAATTTCGGCCAGCGCGTCGGGCATATCGAGCATCGCGTCATGTCCGCAAGAGAGCTCCTTCACGATCCAGCGGGGATCGGACTTGGCGCGCTCGCAGGCGCGATCGAAGGCCACCGAGGGAAAGTCGGTCGCACGGATATAGAGTTTGCGCGGTACGGCATGATGGTCGCCGGTGAGCTGCAGCTTCTCCGTGGCGCAAGCAACCGGATGAGGTGTGCACTGCCGGTCGACCCATTGGCGGTCGCGTTCGTTGACGCGAAACACCTCGGCGCTCGTCGGCGGCAACGTGAGACCCGCCGGGGTGTCGCGCAGGCGCAGATCGGCCCACGACTGGCCGCTTTCAGGCACGAACGCATCGAGATAAACGAGGGCTGCGATGCGCTTCGGCATCTGGTCGGCGACGCCCGTCACGACCATCCCGCCATAGGAATGGCCGCACAGGACCACGTCGTTTATCTCCTCCCAGCGGATGAGATTGGCGATATCGACAATATGGGTGCTGAGATTGACCGACGCAGACAAGAGGTGAGACCGGTCGGCGACACCGGTAAGCGTGGGCGCATAGACGCGGTGGCCCTTGGCCACAAGCCGATCATTCACTCGGCGCCAGCACCATCCGCCATGCCAGGCCCCGTGGACGAGTACGAAAGTCTTGGCCATGGGATCGATCCCGTTCGTTGCGGGCGGGGGTGGAAGATATCTTCGCGCGTTGCATGTGCCAAGCATGACGGCCCGAAACGCGATCGACTTGGTCAGCCGGCGGCCTTCAGCAGACGTGCCTTCGTCCTACGGCAATGTCCACTTCTGGAACATCGGCAGGGCCTATTGGGATTCCGTGCGCCATCCCGAACGTCGATCGCTTCCAAATCCACCTCGGCCGACGCTACGGAGTCGTGGAAGAGCGCTGGTTCATCTGCCGCAACGATCAGCTCGATACGCCTCGGTGCGCTCATCCGCCAAACATTGCGACAAAGATCACTTCCCCAAACCTGATCGAGCGTGGACTCATGCTCTTCCGGACCGCGCGCATCCTGCGCGCTCAAGCTCATGAGCGCGCAGGATGCGCGCGGTCCAGGAGATCATGAGGCGTCAGCCCCTTCACCCAGCAACCGCATCAGTTCCGGGATGGCCATCATCTGCGGCATCCAGGCGAAGGAGCCGCGCTCCTTCATGCTGCGCGCGGCGTCGACGAAGGTCGCCAAGGCCAGCCGTGACAGCGCGCCGCCGACGCTGATCCGTTTCGCGCCCGCCTCGGCCAGTTGCTGCGCCGTGATCGCCGGATCGAGCCAGCCGGTGACGACGTTGAACGGGCGCTTCACCGCCTGCACGACCTGGCGCACCTCGGCGAGATTGCGCAGACCCGGCGCGTAGAGCACGCCGGCGCCGGCCGCTTCATAGGCCTGCAGGCGGCGGATCGTGTCGGCCATGTCGTTGCGGCCGCGGATCAGGTTCTCCGCCCGCGCCGTCAGCAGGAACGGCACGGGCTGGGCGCGCGCAACGGCGACGGCCGCCTTCACGCGGGCGACCGACAGGTCGAAATCGTAGATCGCGTCGTTGCGGTCGCCGCTGAAGTCCTCGATCGAACCGCCCGCAGCGCCCGCCTCGGCGGCGAGCCGGATTGCCTCGGCGGCTTCCTCTGGACGATGGGCGAAGCCGTTCTCGAGGTCGACATTCACCGGGAGCGGCGTCGCCTCGACGATCGCCCGGCAATTCGCGATGACCTCGGCACGGCTGACGCTCGCATCGGACCGGCCGAGCATGTTGGCGAGGCCGAGGCTGGTCGTCGCCAGCGCCTCGAAGCCGAGGGCGGCCAGCAGGCGGGCGGTGCCGGCGTCCCACGGGTTGGGAATGATGAATGCGCCGGGTCTCTCATGCAGGGCGCGGAAGGCGGCGGCCTTGTCCGACGGGCTGGGCATCGCGGGTCTCCTTTGCGATTGGGCAGTCGCCTCAACCTGACCTCGCGGCTATCCTTTGGGAAATGCATAGTACTTTCCGTTCCCATCAAGATTCCTGATCATGGACATCGACGAGATCCGCACCTTCCTGGCGATCGCCGAGACCGGCGGCTTCACCCGGGCCGGGCAGCGACTGCACCGCTCGCAGCCGGCGATCAGCCGCCGCATCGAGCTGCTCGAGCACGGGCTGGGCGCCCCCCTGTTCGACCGCATGCGCGGCCGCGCCCGCCTCACCGAGGCGGGGCAGGCCTTCCTGCCCCATGCCGAGGCGGCCCTGGCAGCCCTCAAGGATGGGCAGGATGCGGTGCGCGCCCTGCAGGCCGGTCCGCAGGGCACGGTCTCGCTCGCCCTGGTCGGCACGCTCGCCGACACGCAGATCGTCGATACGCTGCGCCGCTTTGCCCGCCGCGCCTCCGAGGTGAGGCTGGAGCTGCGCACCGCCTCGAGCGCCGAAGTGACCGACCTGGTGCGGCGCGGCGAGGCGACGCTCGGCCTGCGCTATTTCAGGAGCGACCGGCCGGACTTGGTCGAGCTCGCCGCCGGCAGCGAATCGATGCTGGTGGTCGCGTCGCGCGATCATCGGCTGGCGGGGCGGCGTCGCCTGCGGGCGGCCCGCGATCTCGCGACCGAGCGCTGGATCGGCTTTCCGCCGACGATGGGCGATCGCGATTCATCGGGCCATCTGCTGGCGCGCCAACTCGCCCGCGCCGGGCTGGACCGGGCCGACCTGACGCTGATCGACAGCCTGACGGCGCAGAAGCGCCTCGCCCAGGCCGGCTTCGGTCTCGCCCTGGTGCCCCAGAGCAGTGTGCGCGACGAGCTGCGGCAGGGCATGCTGGTGGTGCTCGACGTCCCGGCGATGCGCACCGATATCCCGATCACCGCCCTCCACCGGCGTCACGGCTACCTCAGCCCCGCTGCCAAGGCCCTGCTCGAGTTGCTTACGCGGAAGGCGCGCGTCCGGTGAGCATGGTCGTCCTTACGACGACCGCACCAAAAGCCTGTGGATAACGCCTCGCGGCGCAGAGGCGCCTTGGGCATTGGATCGGCTGATTCGACTGCGCTGCCTAAGGAACGCGCGGAGCCATTGCCCATATTAGGTGTTCGATCGCGTGATGGTGCAGTGTGGCGCACATGATGATGCCGTCCTTGCGCCTGTTGCGCCGCAAACGCTTCTTCGCCCGCTCCGGCGGTGCCTTTGCCTGCGCCGGGAACCGTGGCTTCAGAAAGATTCAAAAACGGGGTGGGGGTGTCGCGGATTCCGGTCCTGTAAGCCCTCCGATGCTTATGGCATCGGCCTCTGAGCCGTCCACCGCCTGGGACGGTTTGGGACTAACTGCAGGCGCGGGCGAGGAACTTCTCGATGGCGACGTTGGCCCACGGTCGGTTGCCGGCGTCGCCGTGGAAGCCGACATGGCCGCCGGTCGAGGGCAGCACCGGCAGGAGCCACGCATTGTCGCTCCACTTGAACGTGCGGTAGTGCTCGATCGGGATCCACGGATCGTCGCACGCCGCCACGACCAGCGTGGGGATGCGGATCTCCGGCATGAAGTACATCGGCGAGCAGAGCGTGTAGTAGTCCTCGGCGCCGGTGAAGCCGTGGCGCGGCGAGATGAACCGGTCGTCGAAGTCGAACACGCTGCGGGCGGCGCGGATGATCTCGCGCTCCTCGGTCGAGACGCGTGCGCCCTCGCCCAACGCCTCGGCCTTCATGTCGTTGAGCAGGTAGTTGTGGTAGAACCAGTTGCGCCGCTTTTCCATGTGACGGGCGTTGCGGATCAGGTCGATCGGCGCGCAGATCGTCGCCGCCGCGCGCAAGGGCGAGAACGAGCCCTCCTCGCCGAGATACTTCAGCAGCATCGTGCCGCCGCCCGAATAGCCGATCGCCACCACGCCGTCGCGCGTCAGGTCCTCGGGCAGCTGCCACAGCACGCGGCGGAAGTCGGCGGTGCGGCCGACATGATGGTGCTCGCCGCAGTAGGCGCGCGAGGGACCGCCGCCGCGGACGTTGAGGCGCAGGACGGTGTAGCCCTGGTCGAGCAGGTGCCGCGCCGCGCTCAGGATGTAGACGCTGTCCTCGCAGCCGGTCAGGCCATGGATCAGGATGACCAGCGGCCGGTTCGCCATAGGTTCCTCGGGACGGTCGAGCATGCCGAGCAGGATGTCGCCGGTGCGGTCGGCCATGGGGAAGCACACCCGCTCGCTGCTATGGGGCGCCATGTCCGACGCGGGCGACTGCAGCAATACGGACAGTGTCTGCAGGTCGGCGCCCCACCACGGAAAGCGTGGCTTGAACGGGGGCAGCTCCAGGGAATCGATGGACGGGGGCACGCCGACTCCAGTTTCTTCGCGGTTTGCCAATGAAAACGCAGGTTTCCGGCGAGAGTTCCGCGGCCATCGGTGTGGCCTGTGCGGTCGCTGCGGCGGCGGCTTTCAGCACCGCCGGTGTGATTGTGCGGCGGGTCGAGCTTCCCGCATGGGACGTGTCGTTCTGGCGCTCATTGCTGATGATGCTCGCCATCGCACCCTTGCTGGTCTGGCAGCGCCGCGAGACGTGGATCGCCGTGCGCAATGGCGGGGCGTCGCTGGTGGCGAGCGGCATCGCGCTGGCCGGCAGCATGGTGGCGTTCATCCTGGCGCTCGGCCTGGCGCCGGTCGCCAACGTGCTGATCATGTTCGGCGCCACGCCCTTCATCACGGCCCTGCTGGCACGGCTGGTCCTGGCCGAACCGCTGCACCGGCACACTCTGATGGCGATGGCGATCGGGGCGTGCGGGCTCGCGCTGTCGGTTGCAGGCTCCCTGCGCAGCGGCGCGGCGCTCGGCATGGCGGTGTCGTTCATCGTCGTGCTGTGCATCAGCGTGAACTACGTCATCGTCCGCCAGCGGCGCGATGTCGGCATGACGCCGTCGCTGGCGCTGGCCGGGCTGTTCGCGGCGCTGGTGTCGCTGCCCTTCGCCGATCCCTCGTCCGCCACCGCGCATGACTTCCCGTGGCTGCTGGCGCTCGGCCCGGGGCAGCTGGCCGCAGGGCTGCTGCTCTACATCGCGGCGCTGAAGCGCATCCCGGCCGGGCGTGCGGCGTTGCTCGGCCTGCTCGAGCTGGTGCTGGGGCCGATCTGGGTCTGGCTGTTCGACGGCGAGCGGCCGGGCGACCTGACCCTGCTGGGCGGCGTGGTCGTGATCGGTTCCGCAGCGGCGAATGTGTGGCTGGATTCACGGCGGCCCACTGGCTAAGACACGGACCATGAGCACCCAGAATCGCGGGCCCCTTTCGGGCGTCACCATCGTCGACCTGTCGCGCATCCTCGCCGGTCCCTATTGCACCTTCCTGATGGCCGAGATGGGTGCCCGGGTGATCAAGGTCGAGCCGCCCAAGGGCGGCGACGATGCGCGCGCCTACGGACCGTTCGTCAACGGCAAGTCGACCTACTTCGCCTCGGTCAATCGCGGCAAGGAATCGATCGCCCTCGACCTCAAGAGCGACGGCGACCGCGCGATCTTCGAGAAGCTGCTCGCCAAGGCCGACGTGGTGGTCGAGAACTTCCGCCCCGGCACGATGGAGAAGCTGGGCTTCGGCTGGGACACCCTGCACAAGAAGTTCCCGAAGCTGATCTACGCCTCGGCCTCGGGCTTCGGCCATACCGGCCCGAACTCCAAGGATCCCGCCTACGACATGGTCATGCAGGGCATGGGCGGCATCATGAGCATCACCGGCAACGAGGGCCAGCCGCCGAGCCGGGTCGGCATGTCGATCGGCGACATGGGGGCGGGCCTCTACACCGCGGTCGCGGTCAATGCCGCGCTGTTGCATCGCGAGAAGACCGGCGAGAGCACCAAGGTCGACATTGCCATGTTCGACTGCCAGCTCGCGCTGCTCGAGAACGCGATCATGCGCTACACGGTCGAGGGTGAGATTCCCGGCCCGCTCGGCGCGCGCCATCCGACCATCACGCCGTTCCAGGCCTTCAAGACCAAGGACGGTTCGATGATCATCGCCGCCGGCAACGACAACCTGTTCGTCAAGACCTGCGATGCGCTGGGCCTTGCCGGCCTGACCAGCAGCCCCGACTACAAGACCAATGCGCTCAGGCTGAAGCATCACCACCAGCTCGAGCACGCGATCGAATCGGTGCTCAAGGGCAACACCACCGCCCACTGGATCGAGCTGCTGGGCAAGGCGGGCGTGCCGTGCGGGCCGATCAACAACGTCGAGCAGGCGATCTCCCATCCGCAGGTCGCCGCGCGCAACATGCTGGTCGAGGTGCCGGACGGCAGCGGCGGCACGCTGAAGCTCGCCGGCAATCCACTGAAGATGTCGGCTTTCGCCGATCCCAAGACGCGGCGCGCCGCGCCCGACCTCGACGCCGACCGCGCCGCCATCCTGTCGTTCGTTGGCGGCTGAGCGTTGCGGACGCTGGTCCGCCTGACGGCAGGGCTCGGCAAGCTGCTGGCCGGCCTGGTGCTGGCCGTGCTGGTGTTTGGCGCCGGGACGTACTTCCAGGTACGCGGCGCCCTGCCGCCCTATGCCGGCCACTACGAGGTCAAGGGACTCAAGGCGCCGGTCGAGATCCTGCGCGACAAGAACGCGGTGCCGCACATCATCGCCGGCTCGATCGAGGACGCGGCGTTCGGCCTGGGCTTCGTCCACGCCCAGGACCGCTTCTGGCAGATGGAGCTGATGCGCCGGCTCGGCCAGGGACGGCTGAGCGAGATCCTGCCGCCCGCGATCATCGGCAAGGGCATCGTCGATACCGATCGCACCATGCGCGGGCTCGGCGTCTATCGCGCCGCCTCCGACAGCGTTGGTGCGCTCTCGCCCGCCACCCGCTCCATGCTCGACGCCTACGCGGCCGGCGTGAATTCCTGGCTGGCCGGCAATCAGCAGTTCGGCCTCGAGCTCACGCTGATCAAGCTGCTGTCGGGCGGCCGCTACAAGCCCGAGCCGTGGCAGCCCGCCGATTCGATGGTGTGGGCCAAGCTGATGGCGCTCACCCTCGACGGCAACTGGCGCCAGGAGCTGCTGCGGCTCAGACTCGACAAGAAGATCGGCGACGACGGCACCAACTTCCTGCTGCAAACCTCGGGCGAGAGCCGCGACGCAACGCTCACGCTCGCCAACCAGGCGCTGAACGACCTCGATCTCGACCGGCTCTATCGCCGGACCGACAACGTCGCCACGCGCAAGCGCGAGGCCTCGAACGAATGGGTGCTGTCGGGCGCGCACTCGGTCTCGGGCAAGCCGCTGCTCGCCAACGATCCGCATCTCAGCCTCGGCTTCCCCGGCACCTGGTATCTGGCGCGCCTGG
>Ga0310811_10010311_pt1 | contig 12064 bp, 14 predicted proteins | sample YCmetagenome_FD_207642 | JGI IMG/M metagenome (GOLD analysis project Ga0310811, IMG submission 207642) | Soil microbial communities from experimental microcosm in Duke University, North Carolina, United States - YC | ecosystem: Engineered > Artificial ecosystem > Soil microcosm > Unclassified ...
TAATCTTAAATTTACTGACCAATGCTATCCGTTATGCTCCTTCATCAAAAGATATCGATGTATACCTCTCTGAGGAAAACGGCCTGGTAAAAGTCGGCGTCCGTGATCGTGGCATAGGCATTCCCGAAAATAAATTAACAGCAATATTTTCCAGGTTTTATCGGATAGGTGAAAACAAGAGCCCTTCCGGGCTTGGTCTTGGCCTATATCTTGCACGGCAGATCATTGAGCGTCATCACGGCCGCATTTGGGCTGAAAGCAAACCCGGAGAAGGCTCGGTATTCTATTTTACTTTACCAATTAAAACCAACTAAATCATGGATCTATATTACCTCATCTACACTAGTGTTCCAGCAAAAGCGATGAATGATATAGAATTGCAAGAGTTATTAAGCGTTGCCAGAGAAGCCAATAGTCGCTTTGATGTCACTGGCCTGCTGATCGGCCTGCCCGAAAGCTTTATCCAACTGATTGAAGGTCCAAGGGCAAATATTGAGCAACTTTACCGGAATATTATGGTTGATAAGCGCCATTACCGCGTAACGACATTACGTGAAGGCCATATAGATGAACGTTTTTTTCCGGATTGGGCGATGGCTTTCAAACAACGAGATATTCAGCAGTTCTATCAAGAGGCCCTGAGCCTCCACGATAATAAGGTGTTGCAGCTTTTTGATATTATTGAAAGCTAATCGATAAACGTTGGCTACTGAAATAAATGCCAATCGTAAAGTGCAGTGCACAAATTTACGAAGGCCACATGCGAGCCTGTTTTTGTTTCCAAGTGAGTTCTAATACACTAACCAGCCCGTAGGGTTATCTTTCCGAAACCCTTAATACAAGATTACAATCTATTGGTTGCCTACCGACTTTTATTAAACAATTTTGTTAAACAAAAATATTAAAACCTATCTTTGCTTTTGCAATGAGTATAACCATTAGTGCTTTAGGCTACCATCATCCAAATAGAGAGCAGTTATTTGAGCAACTTACCTTTACTGTAAATAAAGGTGAGAAGGCTGCTTTGGTAGGCAATAATGGTGTGGGGAAATCAACTTTGCTTAAGCTGGTCGCAGGGGCATTACAACCATCGGCCGGCAATATTTTTACTTCGTCTATACCCTGGTACGTACCACAGCACTTAGGGCAATATGATAACCTCACCATAGCATCGGCACTAAAAGTTAATTTTAAGTTAGCGGCGATAAAAGCCATTACTGAAGGCCGTACTGACGAGGAATACTTTAACGACCTTGAAGGTGATTGGCAAATTGAAGATAAAGTACATGCTGCTTTAAGTAAATGGCAGTTGGGGAATTTATGGCCAGCCCAGCCGATGCGCGGCCTTAGCGGCGGTGAAAAAACAAATGTATTTCTGGCTGGCATAGATATTCATACCCCTGAAATTATCCTGCTTGATGAGCCTTCCAATCACTTAGACATCAGCAGCCGGAAACAATTATACGAGCTGATCAGCAACAGCAGGGCAACACTTCTGGCCGTTAGTCATGACCGTACCTTGCTTAACCTCCTTCCCGAAACACTTGAACTAAGCCCATTCGGCATTGAACTTTATGGCGGCAATTTTGATTTCTACCGGGAACAAAAGGAAGGCAAAGTAAATGCCCTGCAAAACGAACTGCAGGAACAGTCTAAAACATTAAAGCAAACGCAGCAGAAAGCACGTGATGTTGCGGAGAAACGTCAAAAGATAGAATCGCGTGGAAAAGCCCATGGTAAATCCGGTTCTTTACCTCGCATAATTGCGGGCGGTTTAAAAAGTAAGGCCGAAGGCAATACGGCTAAAGTATTGGATGTACAAGACGAAAAGCTATCCGTTATTAGCGAGAATATCAGGAATATCCGCGGGCAGATACAGCAATACCAAGTGCTCCAAATAGATATCGGCTCGTCTATGCTTCATCAGGGTAAGGTATTGGTTGACGCCGCCAATCTCACTTACGATTTTGGAAACGGCCAGCTTTGGCAGCCGCTCACTTTTCAGATCCGGTCAGGCGACCGAATACATGTCAAAGGCGACAACGGTGCAGGTAAAACTACGCTGCTTAAATTGATAACTGGAAAGCTAAATTCAACGGTGGGTAAAATCAGCCGGGCAGCGTTCACCTACCTGTTCCTCGACCAGGACTATTCTATTATCAACCCTGGGGTAACTGTTTTTGAACAGGTACAGCATTATAATAGCCGAAATTTGCAGGAACACGAATTGAAATCACTACTGATCTACTCACAATTTGAACGTAATGCCTGGGACAAAGCATGTGAAGTACTAAGCGGAGGCGAAAAAATGAAACTTTCGCTATGCTGTCTGGCCGTAAGTAACCATACGCCCGACCTCCTGATTTTAGACGAGCCCACCAACAATCTTGATGTAAAAAGTCGGGAGGTGCTAACCGCTACCTTTAAAAACTTTAAAGGAACACTGCTGTTGATATCGCACGACGAGTATTTTATACGTGAGATAGGAATGGACAAGGTTATTGACGTAAAAAGAATCATTTGACTGCTATGCCGGCTAAAGATAACGGAACTGAACAACTAATTAAGGCAACCGCCAAACGCATTTTTTTTGCAGAAGGAAAGCTGCATGCTACCACGCAGGATATTGCTGATGCTGCTGGCGTGAATAGAGCCGCACTGCACTATTATTTTAGAACCAGAGACCAGCTTGTTGCCGAAGTCTTTAATGAATCTATGTATGAATTAAGTAAGCGTTTGGGAAAGGTCATGGCATCAGCACAAACCTTTCCGGAAAAAATCAAAGAGCTGATTACCGTGTTTATGAAAGAGATGAGTACCTATCCGTATCAGGAAACCTTTTTGATTACCGAGATCAACACGTCAGGACTTGAACTTGTCAAAGGTATTGAAGAAGCGCCGGTAAATGATTTTTTAAACGAGGTTGAAAGAGAAATGAATATGGGTGTTATCGGCAAGATGGATCCCAAACATTTTTTAATGAACTTATTCTCTTTGCTTTCCTACCCGGTAATCATGTCGCCGATTTATCGCCAGTTTTTTAAAATAAGCAAGGAAGAATTCGATAAATTAATTACACAGCGTGAGCAGTTAATTTACCGCATGATCTTTAAATAAAAAGCGGAAGCAGTTTTCAACCCTGCTCCCGCTTCAATCCAATACCATAGTATTTAAACCGATATATTGATATCTACGTTGATATTGCCACCTGTAGCTTTTGAGTAAGCGCAGGTTTGATGGGGGCTGCTGCTTTAGAAATTAGCTGTGTTGGAGAAATTTCAAACTACTTTTCCTTGAGCTTTTTGCGGTGCTCTTTTCCCCACTTGATCATATGCAGGATAATATCGGCGAAGGAATAGCAGTAATCTGTCGGCGAATAGACTACGGTCATAGGGCTAGTCGCTGTTACGGTGCGTTTAATCAGTTTGTTAGCTTCCATATCTTTAAGCTCGCGTGATAGCATGCGGGTCGTAATACCGGGTATACTACGCTCAATTTCCCGAAACCGGCGGTTGCCATTACAAATGGAATTGATTATCGGCAATTTCCATTTCCCGCCGATGACACAAATGGTGTCCTGCAAGGCTTGTACTTCTTCCCGTTGATTTCGCGGATTGGAAAGCACTTCTTCAGCCAGTTTATTGCGCTCTTCTCGATTCATTCTGGTATACTCTGTGATACTGGTAACAAAGTTATACCAATAATAAGATAGGTTTGCCTAAAATTTATCAAATGGAAAATTTAAAAGGAAAAATAGCATTAGTAACCGGTGGCAATAGCGGAATCGGATTTGCGACCGCAAAAGAGTTAAAGGCGCAGGGCGCTGAAGTGATCATTACCGGAAGAAGACAAGAAGTGATTAATAGAGCAGCCAACGAATTAGGCGTTACCGGGCTGCTGGCCGACCAGGGCAGCAGCCTGGCCATTGAGCAATTGGCCGAAACTGTGAAAGCAAGATTCGGTAAAGTGGATATCCTGTTTATCAATGCAGGTATCGTGGGCGGAGCTTCCATAGAAACAGCTACTGAAGAAACATTTGATCAGGTAGTGAACATTAATTATAAGGGTGCTTATTTTACCCTAAGTCGTTTCATCCCGCTTTTATCTGACGGCGCCTCAGTCGTTTTTCTGTCCTCTAACACCGCCAGTATGAACGGGGCGAATTCGTCGATCTACTCGTCAACCAAATCTGCGCTGAATGCCGTTATGCGCATCGCTGCTTTAGAACTCGCTCCACGCAAGATCCGTGTAAATGCTGTCAGTCCGGGTCCGACGCAAACGGAGATCCTGAACAAGCTTGGCCTGGATCAAACGGCAAGGAAAGGATTGGACGACTGGATGATCGAACGTATTCCATTAAAGAAGATCGGCGCAGCGGACGATGTAGCTAAAATGGTGGCCTATTTCTGCGGGGATGCAGCAAGCTTTATCACCGGCGCTGAGATCGTTATGGACGGCGGCATGTGTCTGTAACCTAAAATTTTCATTCTGAAAATTTCTTTGGTGGTAGGGATTCCTGCCGGAGGATACGACCGAAGTTGAATACAGGTCACCTTTTATTCCTGCGCGACCCGGTCTTGGGGCCGGGTTTTTGTTAAGCTAACTACTGAAAAATTGCGCTTTAAAAGCTACCGGAGTAAGCATCGTCTTGCTTTTAAACAGCTTGTTAAAGGATTGCGGATATTCGAACCCTAACTCATAGGCGATCTCTGCAACAGATAGGTTAGTGTTGGTCAAATATTCTTTTGCCTTGTCAATCAATTTTTGATGGATGTGTTGCTGAGCGCTTTGCCCCGTTAAAGACCTCAGCATATCGCTTAAATAACGCGGTGATAAGTGCAGCTGATCTGCCAGGTATTCTACGGTAGGTAAACCAGTTTGCAAACCTCGCCGGGTGTCCAGGTGATGGGTAAGCAGGGTCTCCATTTTGGTGAGCAGATCATGGTTGACGGCTTTTCGGGTAATAAACTGTCGTTTGTAAAAACGGTTACTGTAATTCAGCAACACTTCTACATAGGAAATCAACACGTCCTGACTAAAGTCATCGATACTGCATTTGAGTTCATGACCGATATTTTCCAGCACACCAATAATAGTCTCCTTTTCTTTTGCCGATAGATGCAGCGCCTCGTTGGTATCGTAGGAGAAAAAACCGTATTTACTTATACTGGTAGCCAATGGGTATCCGCGTAACAAGTCCGGATGGATCAGTAAAGACAGTCCGTAGTATTCCGTATCCTTATCAATGGCTAAAAGTTGATGAGGGGCGGTAAAGATCATGCCGCCCTGATCAAAGTCGTAGTAACCCTGTCCGTAACCGATCCTGCCGTTCAGCGTATGCTTATAAGAAATCTTGTAAAAATCCAATAACAACGTTTCAGGGAAATGCTCCTTATCGATATACAATTTGGTATTATCTACCAAACTGATCAGCGGATGTGCAGGCGCGGGCAAGCCAACCAGCCGGTGCAGTTCAGAAATGGCATGGATCGTAACCGGAGGTTGATTGGGCTTTTTCATTTGGCTAATTTAAAACTTTCCGTCGCCAAACACCATGCTACCGAGTTCCTTGCGAAAGGCTTCCGCACCAATTTCATTTCTTCTCGCGTACAACCGTTTAGCATCTTCGCCAGCTATGTAACGAACCTGGTCTTTACCGTCTGTTGCCGCCTCATAAACTACGTCAGCAATCTGTTCGGCAGAAGACAGGTTATCCTCTACGAATAAGCCAAATACTTTTTGCATCGCTTCTTCATAAGCCGGATGAGTTACCGGGTCAAGCGACCTGCCGATAAAGTCAGTTTTTATGCCTCCCGGCGCCACCGTTTTTACACCAATTTTGAAAAGTCCCAATTCAAATGATAAACTTTCACTCCATCCTTCCAATGCCCATTTTGTGGCGTGGTAGATTGAGTTTAAGGGAAAAGTTAAAAAGCCGCCCATGGAGGTAGTTGTGATAAAAAGGCCGCTTTGTTTTTCTCTGAAGTAAGGAATGAAAGCCCTGGTCACCTGTATTACCCCCAAAAGATTAGTATTGAGCTGGCGAACCAATTGTTCGTCGCTTACCGCCTCCAAGGGGCCGACAAGCCCGTAACCGGCATTGTTAAAAACAACATCAATATCATTCATGGCGATAGCTTTTTTTACGGTATCGGTAATTTGCATATTATTGGTTACATCAAGCGGAAGCAAGGTGACATTCTTCAGTTGACGGAGTTCTTTATCATGATCCGGATTGCGCATGGTTGCGATGACGTTCCAGCCCTTACTTTGAAAAAGTTTGGCAGTTATTTTACCTAATCCTGTTGAGGCACCTGTGATAAAAATTGTTTTGCTCATTTTATTGCTTTATTTAATAACACAAAGTTCAGCAGCAAGCCTGTCTCAGATGTATCCGTATTGAGTTTGTATGTATCCAAATTAACAGATCGACGATCAAGTGCTTTGTGTAACCTCTTAAATAAGATAACCTTCACCTTTGAATTTTCAGGTTTGACGGACAGTTACGTCCGGTTCAACCCTTTTCTATTTAAGATAGCGTCATGCTGTCCTTTTTTTTGAATAAAATAAAAAAAGATCAGAGGTATGAAAATGATAAAACCATCCATTATTTGTCCTGCCGTTATGCTCTTATTAACCTCGGCAGCTTATGTGAACCGCAAGCATCTTGAACCGGTCAATTAGTTTAGAATGCCAAGAGCATCAAATCTTTTAAGAAGGGGTTCGAATTTTGACTACCCATCAATAGTTGGCATAAGAGAGTGCAAACTAAAGGGGACGCAATCGATAAAAAATCAATCGGACATCAATTCAAATTAAACCAAACGTATTGAACGAGGGCCACGCCTGCTTAATAATCTTAAAGATTGAATCTGATTTTTTTGCGAAAATGAAATTAGCCTAAAGAAGTGAGAAAATAAAAAAGCCGGGCTTAAACCCGGCTTGCTCATTTGAAGCATTTTAAACAGTGCTGCCGCCCCGTCTTAAAAATCCAAAAATTACCGATATAATCGCAAGTACCAATAAGATATGAATTAGCCCGCTTGCTGCGTAAGCGAATGTTCCGATAGCCCATCCTATGATCAGAATGACAGCTATGATGTACAGTAGTGAACTCATGATTTTATGTTTTTATAGGTGAATGTTTCGGATGAAATGCAATTTTTGTACCAATGAATTATAAATTTAAATAAGGTTTAAATTATGGGCCGCTGAGGCATCTGAGGTACTAAAAACAAGCCATTTCCGATAATATAATGTACATACTTTTGGAAAAATAGTGAGAGCGTTAATTCGTAAATAACCGCTTAGCCCATAGACTGAATAAATGCTTCGTATACGCACCTTTTGATGATATACAACCCTGGCTCAGCATCGTACGACAAGTTAGCAATTGCAAATAGTACACAATGATAGTCTGATAACAAATAAAAAACGTTAAACAGCAAAGCCCGACGAATCTGCCATAAGTCGGGCTTTTCAAACACTAACTTGGTCTATGTTTTAGTACTATCCTTACAACAATGAAATTAAGTATTTGGATTTAAATATTTTGCAAAATGTTTACCTTGTCATTCAAGTAACTTTTAGAAGTTACGATATGATAAGGTTTAGGTAAAATGCTCCAAAGTGCGACACCGAGGAGCATTTATTTGACCCTTAAGATTAATAAAATGTCAGGTAAATAAACTTTCCCGGGATGGGTGAAAGATTATTTATATCCCCGAGAACGTAATTGAGAGCGATCTTCTGACAGCCAGAGCTAACACGCCCCTTTTTTAAATAGCTAAGATTAGGAATTATTGATACAAAGCCGTATATTGAAAAACAATTTAAATCAATCAAATACCGGAGCCACATACAGTCGGCAAACAACTATTAAAAGAGTATGGTACTTTACTATAATCTTGATTGTCATTCTATCGGCGAAACCGGACTTGCAAAATTCGTTTAGCTCATCGTAAAAAAGTCAAGCTAGCAGGTTTTATCATATAAGTTTTACTTACAACAACTATATGATCATAACCATTCAGGGCTATCATGATTTACCCATTGCGTTTAATATTATCCACGAACAGTCCGATTTACTGGGTATGAAATTGCTGCAAAAAACTCAGCTGATAACTGCAGCCAGCGAATTAATGACCAACATGATCAAGTACGCCAACGGAGGAGAGGTTGAAATACAGGCCTCTTATATGGGAAGAAAAAAAATCGTTGTCGTTTTCACCGATAAAGGCCCTGGCATTCCAGACATCGATTTAGCATTGACACGTGGTTTTTCTAGCGGAAAAACCTACGGGATAGGGTTACCCGGTGCCAGGCAGCTGACAGATGAATTTTCCATAACGACCACTGTCGGTACCGGCACCACTATTAAGATAGCCAAATGGGTTTAACTTTAGCAAATTGCGTTATTCCGGCAAGATTTTAAGTATGCCAGATTTTTCCTGACTGAATTAAGTTCGCTTTTATATCGTGATTAGATCATCGGTACCACCAATAACTCTCAGCCTGAAAAGGACAAAAACCCGGGAGAAGATCCAGCTGCTTGCTGGATAATGTCTTTGACATAACTTGTATTCAGAAAGACATAATCGCTGGATTAATTATGCTCTGTATCCGCCTCATCATCCCTTGCAAAACCCCGTTACGCCCGTTTATCTTTGGTCAAATGATAAAACAATTTTTTAAAGAACCTTGTTAATTGAAAAATTTTTTTTGCTTTGAATAATTTAAACCAGGTCGGATTTAGTCTTCCAGACCACAACCTTAAACAAGAATTTGACCTGCTGAAACAGGCGCTCGACGCTTCTATTGCAGGCATTATTATTACAGACAATCAACAGGCGGATAACCCCATCATTTATTGTAACCAGGCTTTTGAACATATCAGCGGTTACCAGCGTTCAGAGATCATCGGCCACAACTGCCGTTTCCTGCAAAAGGAAGATAGAAATCAGGCGGTGCTGGAAAAAATCCGGGAAGCGATAGCCAAAGGACAGCGCTGCGTGGTCGAAATCCGCAATTACCGCAAGGATGGTACGCTTTTTTGGAATGAGCTCTACATGTCGCCGGTCAAAGGGCAAGACGGCAAAGTGAACTATTTTATTGGCGTGCAAAATGACATAACGCGACGCAAAGTCGCCGAACAACAGGTGCAATCCAACCAGGCCGAAATGGAGCGACGAATTGAGGAGCGTACGCGCAGTCTGAAGGAAAACCAGGAATACTTATCCAGTATCGTGCAGACGGTGCGCGAAAGCCTGATCGTTTTGCAGCCCGATCTTAAAGTGATGATGGTCAATGACCATTTTATCCGGACCTTTAAAGTATCACGGGAAGAAACCGAAGGACAACAGCTGTATGACCTTGGTAATGGCCAGTGGGATATCCCCGAACTGCGGCAATTGCTCGAACAAATTTTACCGACCAACAATCCCGTTATTGATTTTGAGGTTAGCCATGACTTTCCCTATATTGGTAAAAAGCTTATGTTGCTCAATGCACACCGTATTGAATTGGAAGGACGTTACAAGGATCAGATCCTGATTGCTATCGAAGACATCACCGAGCGGCGATCTATTGAGCAGCGGAAGGACGATTTCCTATCTATAGCCAGTCATGAACTAAAAACGCCATTGACAACGATCAAAGGATATATGCAACTAATGAATCGTTTGTTAACCGATGAGTCAGACAGGAAGCTTAAAAGTGCAGTAGAAAAAACCTCTCTCTATGTCGAGCGGTTAAATAATCTGATCAGCGAACTACTGGATGTTTCGCGTATTCAATCCGGCAGGATCGAACTGCACAAGGAACCATTTGATTTCGATGAAATGGTTCAGGAAGCGGTCGAAAGTATATTACAGGCGCAAAACACACATCAAATCGAAATCAAAGGGCGTACGGAATGTACGGTCAAAGGGGACGAATCCCACATCGCACAAGTGGTTACAAATTTGCTTAGTAATGCGATCAAATATTCACCTGACAACCATAAGGTAGAAGTCTATCTTTCACGGGTGGGAGATTACGTCAAAGCTGCAATTGTAGATCAGGGCGTTGGGGTACCATATCCCGACCAGCAAAAAATTTTCGAAAGGTTTTACCGGGTAAGTGACATGCAAAAACAATTTCCTGGGATGGGTATCGGCCTGTATATATGCTCGGAAATAGTTAAAAATCACGGGGGCAGCCTATGGGTGGAAAGTAAAGTCGGTAAGGGGTCGACATTCAGCTTTACCCTTCCGCTGGAAGCAGAGAAAGGAGCAGGCGGTGAACAATAGCAAGGTGTTAATTTGCGATGATGATCCGGGCATACTTGATATGCTGGAACTGGTACTAAGTGAAGAAGGCTACCAAGTGATCCCGGAAAGTAACAGTTTACGCGTTGCCGGTTTGATTAAAGACAAGCAGCCCGAGATCGTCCTGCTGGATTTATGGATGCCAGTGCTTTCGGGCGACCAGGTGCTGCGGAACCTCCGGCAAAATGAATCTACGGCAAATCTTCCGGTGATCGTCTTTTCAGCCAGCACAGACGGCAGGATGATTGCCATGGAGGCTGGCGCCAGTGATTTTGTTTCAAAACCATTCGATCTCGATTTATTGATCAATAAGATCCATTTCAATTTAACAAATAAAGGCATGTCATGATCCGTTGTTCTTCAGGCTTTGGCGTTCGCTGGTACAGCAAGCCAGGAAAAATAATAATATTTATTAAATAAACTGAGTCAAACCTTTCTTCTTGCTAATTAAATTAGTATTTTTAATTCGTCGTAATTCTAAAACCTATGATGCGCAATTTACTTCTTACTTCGCTGATCTCGACATTTTGCTACTTTGGTGCGCTTGGAGCAAAGGATACAAAGTCGATATTGACTTGCCTTGTAGTCGCCTTGATCGCATGGGTATTCTGCATTTGGAGATGTGTAGTTCTTAACAGACGAATTACGGAGAGGAACCATGGGCAGCGTATGTTCAATGAATATATGCGCGCAACCTGGAAAAATCACAGGTTCGATTAATCGGCTCTTATTTGTAAAAAAATGGCCGCTAAAAAAGCGGCCATTTGACACACTATAACCCTGCGATCGATCAGCACCTATTCTTCTGTACGTTCGTTACTGGCTGCATAATTCGCTTGCCCTTCTGCTATCTCGGTTAATTTACCGTCTGCCGTTTTTTCTTCATCAAGGGTCATCACAAACAATTCAGCAATATCCAAATATCCCAGTGTCTTGGCCAAAGCGATCATGCCACCGTAAGATGCGATCTCGTAATGCTCCGCTTTTTGCCCGGCAAAGATCAGCCCAACATCGCGCTGTGCCGTACCTTCCTCGGTTGCGCTAATAATCTCATCGCCCTCATCGATGATCCCGGCCATGGCATCACATTTCCTGCTTTCCGGCTCCAGACCCAAAATACCGAATACCTGCTCCAGCCTGGAAACATGCTCCTGGGTCTCTTCCAAATGCAGCTGGAACGCATTTTTAAGTTCGACTGAGGTAGCCGCCTCTGCCATATCAGGCAAAGTATCTACCAATTCTCGTTCTGCCCAAAGGAGATCCTTTAATTCATTTACAAAAAATTCCATCAGCTTGCTATTGCCTTGTTCGGAATCCAACTCTTCCTGCCATTCTTGTTCCTGTTCTATGCTCTCAGGTTCCGGACTCAGTACTGCCTCGGTTTCAAATCGAACGGTATCACCTTGATCTAATCGATCACCCGCAGGCTGGTTTAACCGTTCCGTACCATCTTCAAATGTCGTTTCCCTTTCTTCATTCCTTTGCGCCTGGTCACGCAAGTTTTTAATCAGGTCGTGCCCCGCAATTATCCCCTCCTGCTGCCTTTGCAAGACGCCGGCAACTTCAAAGGTTAATTCATTTGACTCATCTAGCGCGTCTTTGTAAGCTGATTTGGCAGCATCCTCGCCGCGTTCGCACTCATCTAAAATAGCGGCAGCGTCATTCCCCGTAAAAGTTGACTTAAAAGAGATCCACGCTCTGTGCAGATCGCCTGAAGTACTCGTTCCTTCAGCAACGTCTCCGTAATATTGCCTTGC
>Ga0310811_10010312_pt1 | contig 12064 bp, 10 predicted proteins | sample YCmetagenome_FD_207642 | JGI IMG/M metagenome (GOLD analysis project Ga0310811, IMG submission 207642) | Soil microbial communities from experimental microcosm in Duke University, North Carolina, United States - YC | ecosystem: Engineered > Artificial ecosystem > Soil microcosm > Unclassified ...
AGGACTGGAAGTGTGTTATATGGTCAGATGAGACCAAAATCAATAGGATTGGGTCAGATGGGAAGGTATATGTATGGAAAAAGAAGGGAGATGGCCTAACAGACAGAGAGGTTAATGGGACTGTCAAGTTTGGAGGAGGTTCTTTAATGATATGGGGCTGTATGGGATGGAATGGTGTGGGAATGCTTGCTGAGGTTGAGGGGAAGATAAATGCTGAGCAGTATGTGGACATTTTAAATGACTGCTTGCTGCCTAGCTTGGCAGAATCAGGGATTGATGAAGAAGATATCATTTTCCAACAGGATAATGATCCCAAGCACACATCCAGAAGAGCTAGGGAATGGTTTGAAGAACATAACATCAATGTTCTTGACTGGCCAGCACAGTCTCCTGATGTCAATGTCATTGAACATCTCTGGGGAACACTTAAGAAAAAGCTTCAAGCCTATGAAAACCCCCCTAAAGGAGTATGGGAGCTTTGGGAGAGAGTAGCAGTGGAATGGGGGAAGATCACAGCTGAGGATTGCCAGAAATTAATTGAGAGTATGCCTAGAAGGATAGAGGCAGTAATTAAAGCCAAGGGAGGTCATACAAAATACTAGAATACCTGGTTATTACTGTAAAATACTTGAGTCAAAAAACTGTCTGCATGAGTCACCATTTCATGAGCCTTGTATCTCCACCATATCTCCACCGATTCCCACGGTGTAGGGCTCAAATGAAAACCCTGAAGCCATACTACAATGTGGTATAAGCATGTCCTTGAGGCATTTGTTTGTTCTCACACAATATCATAGATAGTGAAAAATGTCAAAACATGCGGACTGTTTTTTGAGCCCCTGTAATACAATGAATACAAAGAAATGAAATAACCAGTAACCGTAACCATGTTGTAACATTACCCTGTTTTTATTGTGAAGTCACCGACTTCATCAATCAGTATTATCGTAAAGGGTATGGTCATAGTCGTAATCTCGGTTAAGAAGAGCATCTTGCTCCTCAGTAACGCAAAGGTCCGCGGCATCCTGGTCAGCTTCCCAATGAGCGAGGGCGCTGTAAAATTTGGGATCCTTCCAGTCAATAGGAAGGACAGCTTCACCTTTAAGCTGTTTACAGAAGACTGAGAAATGGCCTGGTGCATAAGCATGACAGACATGACAGTGATACGTTGGGCAGTGCTTGTGATGATGCCTGGGAGTACGACAATTGCGACAAATGAAGTTATTGTCAGGATTGGTGGTTATGATGGTGACACGGGACGCTGAAGAGGGCATCGGGGATGCAGAGCGTTCATGATTATGGTTGGTAAGATCGGGAGGGGAAGGAGCAGAGGCATGTGCGACTTGTGCTCTGTGGACATTTCCAGAAGAGCATCTGTGATGCGTTCTTTGGAGGGGGTGCACTGGCTCATTGAGTTGAGGAGCTGTCTCCTGCGACACTTGCAGTGCAGCCATCATTGAAAGAGACATAGTACATAAGCCAGGAGTAATATCCTCAGGTGAAGCAGAAGTAACACTTTCAACTGGCAGAGGTACAGGAAGAGGTGTATCAGGGGAATGGGGACGTAAGACTGGGTTCTTGATAATTCGTTCGCATACTTCGTGGACAACTTCACAAATAAGAGTCTTAGCATTATCAGGCATAAGACATATAGCGAGGTTCCTAATACGCCTCTGTAAATGAAGGAGGATGCTGGTATGGCAGGGATTAGGGAGGATTCTGGTGGTGTGTTCAACGAGCTCAGCAGCTTGGACGATGTTGATGAGGAGCCTGACGGCTGTGGTGTCATGCTGGGCAAGGCATTCGTCAATGTCTTTGGCATACTGGATGTCAAAGCAAGCTGCCTCAATAAGGGTCTGGTTTTCTACTTCTTCTAAGATAGTGAAGTAGTCGGAGGAGGCGGTGGATATGGGTGAGGTGCTCTCTTTAGTGCGTATTTCTTGGTTAATAGCGTCGGTGGAGTCAAGGGTCTTGGTGACGGTGTTGAGGTAGGAATCAAGTGAGACGAAGGCAGATGCAAGATCAGAAGTGATGTCGGCGGAGGAGCTCATAATGCAATTGTTAGCGAGAACGAGGAATTTAAGAGTGATAAACTTGATAAGATGAAGGTAGTCAGGAAGCTGCCAAACAATGTCACCAGAGTATATTGGAGGTGTTCAAGCGAGTTTATGCTTCTTTTTATATGCTTTCATTATCTCGGAGGCGTTACCAAGATTCTCTTCTGGGATCCATTCATTACTGGCCGATGAGTAACAGACCCAAGATACGAGATAGCGTCTTTGTTTGCCCATTCCTTTATGGGCAAGAATGGCCTCGACTTCATATTCTTCTTCTTCGTTGATGATGTCAGGTGGTGGCTCTTGGAAGTTCGGACCGTGTACATCAGTTTCGCGATAGGAGGATAGCTCCGAGGCATGGAAGGTCGGATGGATTCGCCATTGTTCTGGAAGTTGGAGTGTGAAGGTGATCGGGCTAAGTACTGCTTTGATTGGGAAGGTCCGTATCTTTTCGGTCCGAGCTTCTTCTTCGGTATTGGTACAATTAAATTCTTAGCCGATAACCAAACCTTATTGCCAACTTTCCAAGGTGTATACTTTGAGATTGTTCCGCCATTCGCTGCATAGCAATGTTGTGACAGGCGATGGCTTCTTCTCGTGCCTTCTGTAGCAAGCGTACGCGTTCTTCTGCGGCAGGGACAGTTGAGGATGCTAGAGTATGTGGTAATGAACGTGGATTGTATCCCATCATAAGGTAGAATGGGGATGCGTTCCGGGAATCATGCTTTTGATGGTTATGGACAAATTCTGCTAAGGGGAGGTGTTTGACCCATGTTTAAGGGTTCGTGCGGCAATAGATCCAAAGGTACATTTCTAATTCTTGGTTAAGGCGTTCAGTCTGTCCATCAGTCTGGGGGTGATAAGCGGTGGACAGCGCAATCATGTAATCAAGGAGTTTAGTGAGGGCGTGAGAGAACTTGGAGATGAACTGGGGGCTGCAATCAGAGATAATCTTGTCATAGAGGCCAAACCGTCGGTACACATGTTTGAAGAAAAGTTTTGCTATCCCTTCCATGGTGATAGTTTTCAAGCAAGGCGTGATAATTACCCCCTTCATAAGGCTGTGGTTGACCATGACCATGATAGAGTCAAACCCCCCAGAAGGAGGCAAATTGGTGATGAGGTCAATGGACAGGGAGGCAAAGGGCACAGTGGCGGTAGAGGGGATGGGGACCAGAGGAGGGGTCACTGGGTGGGTATCGGATTTCATTTGCTGACAAAGGGAGCAACCCTCAACATATTTACGGACATAGGCACCAAGGCCAGGCCACCAAAAGTCACGCTTAACAAGCTCCTCCGTTTTAAAATGGCTGGGATGGCCCGCCGTGGGGTGGTCATGCAATTGACGAAGGAGGTCATGGCAGGCGGCAGGGGAGACATAGGCACGATCCTTGTAATAGAGAACTCCGTCGATAATTTTCCAATCAGATAGTGCAGACTTCATAGGAGGGAGACAAAGGCCGATCAGGGTGTCTGACGCGGTAGAGAATATGGGGTCAGAGGAAGGGTCGTTTGTCAAAAGGGCCTCATGGAGTGAATCATCAAGAAGGCAGACGAACATGGTATCGGGAAGGAGGGTGACGTCTGCATTATCAGAATCCGTGGGGTGATGATCTGGTCTATGAGATAATGCATCAGGGGCAGCTAATTTAGTTCCAGGGATGTGGTGGAGTTCGATATCAAACATGGAAAGAATCAGCTGCCATCGTGCTTGGCGATGGGTAAACTTCTGCACAGTACAGAAATAGAGCAGGTTCTTATGATCAGTGAATACGATAACTGGGTGCGGGTTTCCTTCAAGGTAATGACGCCATTCAGTGAGCGCCCTAATAACAGCGAGCAGTTCTCTGTCAAAGATTTGGTAGTTCCTTTCTGCCAGGTTCAGGGACTGAGATAAATAACCACACAGGTGATACTGCCTATTATCATCAGTCTGAAGGAGTACTGCTCCGGTTGCAATGAGAGAGGCATCAGTTGCAACTGCAAACTGGCAAGTTGGGTCAGGATTTCTAAGGACGGGTTGGCGTAGGAAGCAGTCTTTCAAGGCTAGGAACGAATCGTTACAAGCGTCGGTCCAAGAGAACTGGACATCCTTCTTGGTGAGGTCTATCAGGGGTCTAGCGAGGTCGGAATAATGCGAAATGAAGTTTCGGTAGAAGTTGCAAAATCCTAGGAAAGACCGGGTGTCTTTTACCATAGTAGGGGTTGGCTGATCCTCAATTCCGTCAAGCTAGGCAGGATCCATAGTAATGCAGCCAGGTTTAATGATCATTCTGAGGTATTCCACTTCTTCGGTGTCAAAGGTGCACTTCTCCGGTTTTAAGAATAGCTGCTCCTGACGAATCTTCTCCAGTATCCTCCTGGTTCATCGCTGGTGTTCATCTAGCGTCTTTGAAAAGATAAGGATATCATCCATATAAATCACCAACCATCCTTCGTCAATCTCCTGCTGGAATGTCCAATTCATGTACACTTGGAACGTGGCAGGTGAGTTGCAAAGACCAAAGAACATGACATTAGGCTTGAATAATCCAAACTCTGTAGTAAAGGCTGCTTTCCATCAATCGTCAGGATGGATCCGTATGTTATTATAACCGGACCAAATATCCATCTTGGTAAAATACTTGGCGTCGTGCAAGCGAGCAATTAGCGTGAGAGGAAGGGGGAGTGGATAGGAGTTCTTTATCATCCAATCATTGATATACCAGTAGTCCTGACAGGGACGAAGTTCACCGCTTTTCTTTCCAACAAAGAAGAACCCACTCGCTTGAGGGGACTTCGATTCGGAGATAAAGCCTTTCTTCTTATTCTCATCAATAAACGCCTTGACCGCTGACCGTTCCTTTTCAGATAAAGGATAAATTTTCGACGTCTTCAGGATGAAGCCTGGTTTTGTTTCAATATGGTGATCAATTCCAGGCCGCTCTGGTGGAAGTTGGTTAAGGCTGTCTTTTGCGAAAATATCACAGAAATCATGGAGATAGTCTGGTACCAGTTCTTTGAATGATTTCTTCTTATGTTCCACTTCGCTATGTGCTCCAGCGATGGCAAACTGTTGAGCCTTGTTGCTGAATTTCATTTTGTTCTTAGAAGTACCATCTTTAGTAAGGGGGGAGTTGAGAGAGACATTTTTGATGAGGCGCATCTCCATTCCATCTGCCAAATACTCAATGAGGACATCTTCATCCTGTAACTGATAAGTCACGATATCAGCTACCATGGGTTCATAATTTCCCCATATATCCTCTTTAGTATTGAAAACGGGGGCTGTTTCCTCAGGTACTATCATTTCTTCGTCCGGGATTTCTTTGATAGATGCAGAGGGGTAAGCCATGGAGTCAATACGTTCAGGTGTCACTGATTCGACTTGCATCAGAATCGTGGAGTCAACGCATTCAGGTTTCACTGACTTCTTCCTAAGCTGAGAGTGTTTGTACTTCGGCTTCTTCTCGAAAAGGAGGGGTAACCCGTTCTTCATTCATTCCTTATCGACTTCTTCTTCAATTAAATCGGACTTAGGGGTCCTGGGTAGGGAAAGTGTTCCTGCCTTCCATCGGATTATCGGATCCATAGCACATAACCATGGAATTCCCAGCAGAATCTGATCGTGTTTTCCAAGACGCATGACATTAAACTTGCCAATCATGGCACAATCGTCTATCTTCACGGTTAACACGCAGTAATGCATAATCGGTCCACCTTTGGTTAGACTTCCATCGGCGGTGGTAACTTTCAACGGTTTAGATAGGTGATGAGTCCAAATCTTATGGAGTTTGATAAAGTCCTCAGAGATGAAGGTTCCTGCCACTCCCGAGTCAACAACGGCAGTGGTTTCGACGGGTTTCAGACGAGTTTTGGAAATAAGAGTCATCGGAACACGCAGTTCCTTTCATTCTCGAATAGCCTGTACAAGTCTTACTGTTACATTGGAAGATACTGATGTCGTACCAGTCTTCCACATCAAAAATCCTCCGCAAGGTGGTGGTTCTCTGTCTCGTCATCTTCTTCTTCGATCTTCTCCTGCCTAACAGGGACCTTCTTCTTCTTTTCAGGGCAATGGTTGGCACGATGGCCTCGCTTCTTGCACACGAAGCACAGGCCTTTAGCCATGCAATCGGCATGTTCTTCCTCATTGAGACGGTGTAAGGAATCATAATTCTGTGGGCATGAAAAGGCCATATTTACACGAGCTGTCATTTGAGCATTCGCACTATGGAGTTGCATGACACTTCCCTGTATAGCGCGCCAAAGGCGCACGCTTTCCCGCGCTTACGCGCTTCCCGCGCCTACGCCTTCTCGCGCCTGCGCTTAGCGCGCGTTCCTGCGCTCTATCGCCTATCAACCAGGAGGACCAATCCATGTCCGAGCACCCCTCTAGTACGTCATACTACATGCTGCACGAGTGTAACAAGGACTGCAGCGCTATTACATGTCATTACATACTATCGTGCATGTTCTCCCTATCCCTTCCGCATCCGATGAGATCTTACTTAGTATAAAACCTGATGGTAGCACTACTATTCATTACTCCCCTTTACTGTACTTCCCTAGCGTTTGGGTTTTACTTTAGAGTAGTAATCACCATTAGGGCGCACGCCCTGTGGTTATTGCATATTGGCTTAGATTAGATCACCTAATCAAGCCTTGCTTCTTGCCTGCTTCGCCTTTGCTCTCGCTTTTCATCGCGCTCACTTTCACTCATGTCACTTCACACTCATTACGAATCCCTACACCACTCCTTGCCTTCCGCATCACTTGTGCGCTTTCACACGCCCACGCGCACCATAGGCGCACGCCTTCCCACGCTTTGCTTACCTTAGCGTGCGCTTCCCGCGCTCCGCTTCCCACGCTCCGCTTACTGCGCATTTCTCATCGCGTGCTTCACGCCTTTCTATATCCTTGTGCGCATCCCCTGTCTACTTGAGTCATCTTTTATTTCTGGTTCTGTGTGTGGTAGCAGTCCCCTTTAGGGTCGAACGCGTCTGTCTCAGGCATAGCAGCCTAGGCACAGCGAGACCCGACATACTGTCTCACCAGCAGTGTTGTTGATCTCACATCTAGAGATTGATTGTGCACGCTGCAGTCAGACTTAGTTCCTTCAACGGTCTACGTCCATCACATCATCGTCCTTCTTCTGCGACTTAGGCTGGGGGCGGTAGTGGCGGTATCAGTTGGTGTTGGTGAGGGCAATAGTAGTTTTACCGTGATTAATATTGCTATCAATCTTTGTGATGGCGGTAATGTACTTATCGAAATCAGTGGGGATTTCTCCCATGAGGTGGATGGCACGAAGGAGGTCGTTGTTCAGGCCTAGGTTGAACATATGGATGAGGACATGGGACTCCTTGATGTTGGCTACTGCTACAAGAGAGCGGAATTTGGCGATATAGGATGTGAGACTTTTCTGAAGCTGCTTGAGCTTCTGGATCTTGTTGAGCGCAACTATGCTCGCATCGGCAGGGATAAACATCTCCCGAAATTCTTTCTCAAAATCGGCCCAAGTTCCATACTTGGCTGTTCTCCCTTCACATACTTGGTAAAAAGTATCGGACCAAGATGCAGCCGTCCCTTCCATCATATAGGCGAGGGCGGTGACAACCTTCTTTTCATCAGTGGAGTAAACTGCAGTGTTAATGGTGAAGTATGCTTTAACAGAATGCAACCATTGTGAGGCTTTTCTAATGTTACTGTCAAAGGCAACTGGGGCTCTGGCACGGAGTTCAACTTCTTTAGTGGTGTGAGACATCCTAAGGCTAGGGTGGGCTGATAGCTGTCAGGGAGGTCTTTCATCTGGGAATTCGTCAGAAGAGTTCGAGCTAGAACTCAAACTGTCTTCAATATCGGTGGGGATCAGGTGGGGTTCGGTTAAAGCCAACTCAGAGGCTGCATGAAATTCATCTTCCAGAGTATCCAGTTCTTCCAGTTCTGGATCAGGTTTGGTAGGATCTCTTTCCCACCAGAACATTCTCTGCCAAGAGCTCGTCTTGGGCTGGTATCAATAGAAGGGTTGACACAGATGGTGCCGGTCAGATAAGAGACTTTAATCTTTTGTTACGAACTGGGATGGTTCTAAACAACCAAGACTCAAAGAGAGCCTTTGGGGTTGAGTCTGGTCTAGTGGTGCAACGACAATGAAGTCTGCTTGCAAGGCTAATAGCTAACGACAAGATGGAGTCTCGAGGTTAGGTTCAAACATTTAGACTGATGAAGAGGAGTGCTCTAAGTCAGAGATCAGTTCAGACGACTAAGCTTGGAGGGCTTAGATGAAGGAAGTCAAGTATCAGGTAAAACCCAGTAAGATTAAAGTAAAGAACTACATAGTACAAATGCGCATATTTATAAGGAATCCTGGGAGGGATTTAGGGCAGGTATGTAAGTAAAAGACAACCGCCTAATTAAGCAGGTACACGCGAAGGAAAGTAATTGACCCAAGAAAGGAAAAGGTAGACATAAGTTGAGTCATCTAGCGACGGTGATAAACAGTGATTGTGATGTAATACAATGAATACAAAGAAATGAAATAACCGGTAACCATAACCATGTTGTAACATAGGGTGGTTCTTAACAACTGAAGTTCAAAAGAGAAATATCAATGGTTGGAGTTATCTATAAGACTATGATGACAGTGAAGTCTATTGCAGAATATCAAGGAGTTCAGGCTAACAACAAGGTGTGCTCAAATTTAGAATCAAGGGTTCAGTTGACTTAAGATTGGGGGTCTTAAGCAAAGGAATATCGAGTATCAGGTAAAACCTAGTAAGATTCAAGTAAAGAACTACATAGGACAAAGACGTGTATTTATAGTGAATGGGGGAGAGGTTTAGGGCAAGTACAAGTAAGTAGGGATACAAATAGTTGCCAGATTAAGAATGAATGCAATGAGTCAGGGGGACAATGATTTGGAAAGCTAAACATAGTACAAGATAACATCACCTAGCAATGGCACTGCTGTGGTTGTAGTGTAATACAAAGTAAGAGAGAAACAAAAGATATAGGGGCCTACACATACTGCAACATTACCCCGTTTTTATTGTGAAGTCACTGACTTCAGCAATCTCCAGCATTATCATAGAGGGTATGATTGTAATCATAATCCTGGTGAAGAAGAGTGTCCTGCTCTTTGGTGACACAAAGGTCAGCAGCATCACAATCAGCTTCCCAGCAAGAGAGAGCACTGTAAAATTCGGGATCCTTCCAGTCAATGGAAAGAACCACTTCTCTGTTCAACTTCTTACAGAAAACTGAGAAGTGCCTAGGTGTGGGTTCACAGCAGACCCAACAAAAGTAAGTGGGGCAGTTCTTGTGGCAATGGCCAGGGTCTTTGCAGTTGCAGCAGATGAAGTTGTTTGCAGGGTTGGTGGTTACGATGGTGACACGTGATGTGGTGGGAACTGGAGAAGGAGAATGATCATGGTTATGTTTGGGAGGGGAAGGAGCAGATGCTCACGTGATGTGTGTTAGATGAGTGGATCATGAAGAGTGTCTCCTATGGAGTCTACGGGGTGGCAACAGTGGTTCTGCAGGAGTCGACACTTGCAATGTGGACAGGGCAGCAGTTGTCGTAAGAGTCATAGACCTAAGACCAGGAGTAATAGTCGAAGCTTCAATGGGAGATATGTTCTCAACCAGAGCAGGTACAGGCAACATGATATGAGATGATGGAGGGCGGGTGACTGAGTTTGTAATGATCCACTGAAGGCACAAAGACTGACTGCGGTGTGCACAATCAATCTCTAGATGTGAGATCAACAACACTGCTGGTGAGGCAGAATGTCGGGTCTTGCTGCACCTAGGCCGCTATGCCTGAGACAGATGTATTCAACCCTCAAGGGGACTGCTACCACACACAGAACCAGGAATAGAGAGAACTCAAGTAGACAGGGGATGCATGCAAGGATATAGAGAGGTGTGAAGCGCACGATGAGAAAAGCGAAGTAAGCGGAACGTGGGAAGCGCACGCTAAGGTAAGCGAAGCGCAGGAAGGCATGCACCTATGGTGTGTGTGGGTGCATGAAAGCACACAAGTGATGTGGAAGGCAAGAAGCGGTGTAGGAATTCGTAATGAGTGTGAAGTGACGTGAGTAAAAGTGAGTGCAATATAAAGCGAGAGCAAAGGTGGAGCAGACAAAAGCAAGGCTTGATTAAGCGATCTAATCTAAGCCAAAAACATGATAACCACAGGGCGCGTGCCCTAATGGTGACTACTACTCTAAAGTAAAACCCAAATGCTAGGGAAGTACAGTAAAGGGGAGTAATGTGGAATAGTAGTGCTACCATCAGGCTTTATACTAAGCAAGATCTCATCGGATGCGGAAGGGATAGGGAGAACATGTGCAATAGTATGTAATGACATGTAATAGTGCTGCAGTCCTTGTTACACTCATGCAGCATAGAATATGACGTACTAGAGGGGTGTTCAGCCATGGATTGGTCCTCCTGGATGATAGGCGATAGAGTGCAGGAATGCATGCTAAGTGCAGGCATGAGAAGGCATAGGCACGGGAAGCATGCAAGTGTGGGAAAGCGTGTAAGCGTGGGAAAGCGTGCGCCTTTGGCGTGCTATACAGGGAAGTGTCATGCAACTCCATAGTGCGAATGATCAAATGACAGCTCGTGTAAATATGGCCTTTTCACGCCCACAGAATTATGATTCCTTACACCGCTCACATACCTCATGGACAACTTCACAAATAATGCTTTTAGTGTCATCAGGCATAAGACATATAGCAAGGTTCCTAATACGCCTTTGAAGATGAAGGAGGATATTATGGTGTTGCAGGTTAGGGAGGAGTTTAGCAGTATGTTCAATAAGCTCAGTGGCTTGGATGATGTTGATGAAGAGACCAACAGCGGTGGCATCTTGTTCCTCAAGACGCTTGTCGATGTCTGTGGCATACTGAATGTCCAGATAAGTGGACTCAATAATGGTCTGATTTTCTACCTCCTCAAGTATAGCGAAGTAGTCAGAGGATGCAGTGGTTGAGGGCGTGTGGATGGCGGAGGTAACAGCTGAGGTTGAGTCAATGGTGTTGTTAATGGTATCAAGGTAATGGTCAAGCTGAACAAAGGCAGAGGCAATGTTGGAGGGGTTCATAATGAAATGGTTAGTGAGACTGAGGGTTTCGATGACAAGGAATTTAATGAGTCTGAGGAAGTCAGAATGTTGCCAAATGATATTGCCAGTGTACATTGAGTTTAGGCGAGTTTGTTCTTCTTCTTATAGCTTTTTAGTATCTCTGACACATTACCTAAATTCTCTTCTGGGATCCATTCATTACTGGCTGAGGAATAGCCAATCCATGATATGAGATAGTGTCTTCATTTACCCATTCCCTTATGTGCAAGGATGGCTTCGACTTCATATTCTTTTTTTTCTGTGATGATGTCAGGAGGTGGTTCTTGGAAGTTCGGTCCATGGATATCAGTCTCCTGATAGGATGATAGCTCAGAAGTGTGGAACGTGGGGTGGATTTGCCATTGTTCTGGGAGTTGGAGTGTGAATGTGATTGGGCTAAGTACGGTGTAGAGACTCAATTCTCTACAGGCTGGTAGAGGCCTATTTTACGGCTCATGACGACTGGGCTTCACAGCACAACATCACCATCATGTGTAGAGTGATTCCACATATTATGCGCAGCTTCCCTGCAATAACGCGCCAGACTCAAGACACTTTCCCGCACTCGCGCAATGCATTCCCACGCTCGCGCATCTTCGCGTTTCATTGCGCATCATCATGTTCTATCGCGCATCTTCGCATGTCATCGCGCATCTTTGTGCTTCACTGCGCATCTTCGTGTTTCACTGCACATCTTCGCGTTCTCACGCATCTTCGCGTTCTCGCGCATCCTCGCATTCCATCGCGCATCTTTGCGATTCATCACGATTTAGTGCGCAGCATCGCAGGAGCATCCATCCATTGTCCAGCCAGTTCCTTGGTGCGTTGCATTCCATTTATTACTATATCTGACTATGTTTGGCATCGTATGATTATTATTTCGTTATGGACC
>Ga0310811_10010313_pt1 | contig 12063 bp, 9 predicted proteins | sample YCmetagenome_FD_207642 | JGI IMG/M metagenome (GOLD analysis project Ga0310811, IMG submission 207642) | Soil microbial communities from experimental microcosm in Duke University, North Carolina, United States - YC | ecosystem: Engineered > Artificial ecosystem > Soil microcosm > Unclassified ...
CGGTGCTGCTTTTCGGCGGCTGTTCGCGCTCCGCAGAAGAGGTGGCCGCGAAAGGTGCCATCCTGGTGCGTGGCGGGGGCCCGGAGCCTGATTCGCTCGATCCGCAGAAGGCGCGCGGTTTCGAGGCACAGAGCATCCTGCGCGATTTGTGCGAGGGACTCACGACGCTCGACAAAAAGGGGCGCGTTGCCCCCGGGGTAGCCCGCAGCTGGCATGCGAGCCTCGATGGGCTGAGATACACCTTCGATCTGCGCAACGACGCGCGCTGGTCGAACGGCGACCGGGTGGTCGGCGCCGATTTCGTCGCGGCGCTGCAGCGCCTGGTGGATCCGGCAACGGGCTCGGCCTACGCGCAGTACATCGATGTGCTCGCCAACGTCAGCGACATCGTCTCCGGAGCCAAGACCCTCGACACCCTCGGTATCGCCGCACCCGATGACGCGACGGTGGTCATCACGCTCGCGACGCCTGCGCCTTATCTGCCGACATTGCTCTCGCATCCGGCCACCTGTCCGGTGCACCGCCCGACGTTGCAACGGCAGCCGCAAGCCATTGCGCGCCCAGGCACCATGATCGGCAACGGTGCCTTCGTGCTCAAGGAATGGGTCCCCGCGGCCTATATCCTCATGGTGCGCAACCACCACTACTGGAACGACCAGGCCACGCGCCTGGAGGGGGTGCGGTATCTCCTGATCAGCGATGAGAATGCCGAGCTCGCCCGCTACCGCGGCGGAGAGCTGCAGGTGACCTATGTGGTACCGCGGGGCCAGTTCGACTGGATTCGCGCCCATCTCGCCGACCAGTTGCACATATCGCCGCAGCTCAGCACTTACTACTACGGCTTCAATCTGCGCCGTGCGCCGTTCCAGGACGCGCCCAAACTGCGCCGCGCACTCTCACTGGTGATCGATCGCGAGAAGCTCACGCGGCTCGTGTTGCGTGTGGGCGAGCTGCCCGCCTACGGCTGGGTGCCACCGGGGGTCGAGAATTACACCTCGCAGTCCTTCGAGTATGCCGAGCAGCCGATGCAGGCGCGCATCGCCGAGGCGCAGCGGCTCTACCGCGAGGCGGGCTACTCGTCCGAGAAGCCGCTGGCCTTCGAGCTGCGCTACAACGCCGGTGAGGTGCACACCAAGCTCGCCGTCGCGATCGCCTCGATGTGGAAAGAAGCGCTCGGCGTCGACGTCCGCCTCACGCAGGTGGAGTTCAAATCACTCCTGCAGGATATCGACCGGGGCGATGTGGAGATGTTTCGCTCGAGCTGGGTAGGCGACTACAACGACGCGTACACCTTCGCCCAGGTCCTGAAAAGCAATTTCGGTGTGAATCTCACTCACTACAGCAGTCTGCACTATGACGCGCTGCTCGACAGCGCGGCCCGGCAACAGGACCCGCTGCTGCGCGGCGCGCTGCTGGAAGAGGCGGAGCGGGTCATGCTCGCCGACCATCCGCTGCTGCCGCTCTATTTCTTCGTCAACAAGCACCTCGTGAAGCCCGAGGTCCTCGGCTGGTACGACAACGTGATGAACGTCGTGTACAGCCGCGATCTGGCGCTGGCGCGGCGCTGAGGGCACTCAGGCGCAGCGGGCCCAGGCGCAGTATGCCCAGCGAACGCTCCGCCGCGCAGAGCGCGCTGCCGTGATCAGCCGCGGCTCGCGCTCACTGCCAAGCCACGCTCGACCGCACGCGCGAAGCGCGTGATGATCTGCTCGAGCTCGGCGTCGGTCGCAATGAAAGGCGGCGCGAGCAGAATGATGTCGCCCTCGGTGCCATCGACGTTGCCGCCCACGGCGTAGCAGATGAGGCCGTCCTCGAACGCACACTGGCCGATGGTCTCGGCGAGCGCGCGTGTGGCGGGAAAGGGAGCGCGCGTCGCACGGTCGGCGACCAGCTCGACGCCGATGAAAAAACCCCGCCCACGAACATCGCCCACCGCCTCGTAGCGGGCGAGCGCCGCTCGCAGCGCAGGCTGGAATCTGGCGCCCGCGGTGCGCACGCGCTCGAGCAGCCCATCGCGCGCGATGATGCTCTGCACGGCGACCGCGGCAGCACAGGCCGCCGTGTGGCCGCTGAAGGTGTGCCCCGTGAGGGGGCCGCCGTCGGCCGCCTCGAGCACCGCCGCGACCTCCCTTGAATAGATGGTCGCACCGAGCGGCAGGTAGCCGCCGGCGAGACCCTTGGCAACGGCCATGATGTCGGGCACTACCCCGTCCTGTTCGAGCGCACGCCACGTTCCCGTGCGGCCCGAACCGCACATGACCTCATCTGCAAGCAACAGCACCCCGTGGCGCCTGCAGATCTCACGCACCTGTTGCGCGTAGCCCGGCGGCGGCGCTACCGCGCCACCCGCAGCGCCCACCACCGGCTCGAAGATGAAGCCCGCCACGCGCTCAGGTCCGACCCGCAGGATCTCCGCTTCGAGCTGCGCGGCGGCGTGGGCGCCGAGAGCTGCGGGCGCGACGCCCGGCGGCGGTCGATACATCGACACCTGTGGGACGAATGAGGCCTCGACGAGCGCGCCTTCGAAGGGCGCGCGCCGGTCGAGGAAGTCCGAGACGGCGAGCGCCCCGAGAGTGTTGCCGTGCCAGGAGCGGCGGCGCGCAATGAAGCGCCGGCGCGTCATCTCGCCGCGCGCGCTGTGGTACTGCAGCGCCACTTTGAGCGCCGACTCGACCGCTTCCGAGCCACCCGAGACGAACACCATGGAATCGAGTCGGCTTTCGCGGCCGCAGGCGCGGGTGATGAGCTCGCGCAGCTCCTCGAGCGGATCGCTGGTGAAGGTGTAGCGGTAGCCGTGCGCGATGCGCTCGAGCTGGCGCCCGATGGCGGCGGTGACTTCCGGATGCCCGTGACCGAGACAATAGAGGACAGGGCCGCCTGAGGCATCGAGGTAGCGCTTGCCGGTGCTGTCGAACACGTAGATGCCGGAGCCGTGCGACACCTTGGGAAGACCGTGGCTGCCGGTCCAGCTTCTCGCCCTCGACCTCGATCCGTCTCGCGCCGGTGCCATACCCATCCTGACTCGACTGTCCGCGCCGCTATAGTAGAGGCCCATGAGCAATGAGGTCATCGTCACGTGCGCGGTCACGGGCGCCGGCGATACGGTGTCGCGCAGCGACCGGGTACCCGTGACGCCCGCGGCCATCGCTGCCGCATGCATCGAGGCGGCACGCGAGGGCGCAGCGATCGCCCACGTCCACGTACGCGATCCGCACACCGGACAGGGCTCGCGTGAGGTCGCTCTCTACCGCGAGGTGGTCGAGCGGGTGCGCGACTCCGGCACGGATGTGATTCTCAACCTCACGACCGGCATGGGCGGCGACTACGTGCCCGATGAGGCCGACCCGGCCCGGGCAGGAGCGGGCAGTGACATGGTGTCACCTGCCGTGCGCCTCGCCCACATCGAGGTGCTGCGTCCCGAGATCTGCAGTCTCGACTGCGGCACGATGAACTTCGGCTCCGCCGGCGTCTTCATGAATACGTCCGCGCACCTGGAGCACATGGCGGCGCGCATCCGCGAGCTGCGCGTAAAGCCGGAGCTCGAAGTCTTCGAGCTCGGGCACATTCGCTTCGCCAAGGAGCTCATCGCGCGCGGGCTGATCGAGTCGCCGCCACTGTTTCAATTATGTCTCGGCATCCCCTGGGGCGCGCCGGCCGATCTGCGTTCGCTGATGGCCATGCACGAGGCGTTGCCTCCCGCGGCGCTGTGGAGCGCGTTCGGGATCGGGCGCGAGCAGCTCCCGATGGTGGCGCAGGCGGTGCTGCTCGGTGGCAACGTGCGCGTGGGCCTCGAGGACAACCTCTATCTCGCGCGCGGGCAGCTCGCCACCAACGGCGAGCTCGTGGCGCGTGCGGTCGAGCTCATCGGCCGGCTCGGCCGCGGCATCGCCAGTGCGGCGGGCGCGCGGCAGATGCTGCAGCTCGCCTGCAGCACCCCGCGACTGCAGCGCTAACGGATCGCGTGCGCGAGCTCGCAAGCGCTGGTGTCATTCGACCAGATGCTCTGCATCGCGAAGCTGCCCGTGCCCAGCTTGATGTTCTTCGCGTGTCCCGGACCTGAGCTGATCCAGGCGCAGGGATCCGCGGCCTCCTCGCCCGAGACCGGGTTGGTCCAGCCGCCGGGCGGGAACTGGTCGGTCAGAGTCTCGGCATACTCGTGGCCGGCGACCAGCGAGAACGCATCGAGCTCACCTTGCGAGCCGGAGTTGATGAATTTCACCCCGCAGCTGCGCCCGGCATCGCTCACGTACGGCAGGTTGGAATACGCGACGTCCCCGAACGGGGTGCGCACGTAGTAGTGCCAGCCGCAGAAGTTCTCGCCCGTGAGCCCGAATCCGTCCGGATGAGTGCCGGCCGGTGAGACGATGAAATATTGGGCGTAGCGATTGGCTTCCGGAGTCGTGTTGCCGAAGTGAGCCGCTGCGTTCACGGCCTCCTGCGAGATCTCGGTGGTGGTGGCATTGGCCGGGGCTGGCTGCGCGGTGTCGAACCACACGCCGGCGAGTGCGCCCTGCTTCGGGTAGCCGACGTGCGGTGTCGCGCCAGGATCGCAGCGGGTCGCGCCCTTCTGCACGCCCGGGCCATCGCAGTACTGCGTCATGGTGCCCGACCAGCGTTCCTCGTTGGAGCCGAGTCCGGTGAACAGGGCCTGCAGGAACGTCGAGGCGCCTAGCGGATCTCCGCCACCGCCCTGCGCCCACTGGCTGCCGTAGAACACGAGGTAGACCCGCGGAACGCCGCTCGTGACGCCAACACCGTCGACCCCACCGCCATAGGCCAAGGTGTCGCTGGTGGGAGCGGAGTAAGGATGTGCGCTCTCCCAGGTACTCATTTGATCGGCGCATTCGCGTGTAGGCATGACGCCGTAGCGGTACTGGTGCCCGGTCTGGGGCGAGTATGGATTCTCGTAGCGTGTCGGCTCGGTACTGCAGGCCACCAGAGAGAGGCCGAGAAGCAAAGCCGTGTTGCGCACCGTTTTCCCTGAGATGGACATGGCGTTCTCCTTGGTCATCGTTCGTGTCGTAGGTAACGCTGAACCTCACTTTCCGATGCAGAATCCCGCGAAAATCCTGCCGAGCAGGTCGTCGCTGGTGAACTCGCCCGTGATTTCGTTAAGAGCCTGCTGCGCCAGGCGCAGTTCCTCGGCGACGAGCTCGCCGGCGCGCCGCTCGGTCAGCAGCCGCTCGGCTTCCTCCGCGTGCGTGCGCGCCCGAGCGAGCGACTCGAGGTGACGGCGGCGGGCGCTGATCGCTCCACCGTCCACGCTCTGATAGCCCATGCAGCTCTTCAAGTGCGATCGCAGTTCCGCGAGTCCTGCGCCCGTGAGTGCCGAGATGGCGCAGCGTGGCGGCCCATCGGGGTCGTTGGCAAGGGTAAGCCCAGGCGCGAGATCGCACTTGTTGAAGACGAGCGTGAGCGGGACGTCTGCAGGCAGCCGCGCGCGTTCCCGCCGCAGTGCGCTGCCTTCAGGATCCGCGGCGGCATCGATCACGAAGAGCACACGCTCGGCGCGCTGCATTTCGGCCTGCGCACGCCGCACGCCCTCCTCCTCGACGATGTCGCCGCCCGCGCGCAGACCCGCGGTGTCGAGCACGTGCAGCGGCATGCCATCGAGGTGAATGCGCTCGCGCAGTACGTCACGAGTCGTTCCCGGAATGGGTGTGACGATCGCGGCATCGTAGCCCGCGAGGCGATTGAGCAGGCTCGACTTGCCCGCGTTCGGCGGCCCGGCGATCACCACCGTCATGCCTTCGCGCAGCAGTCTGCCGACCCGTGCGCTCTCGAGCACACCCGCAAAGTGCGCGCGCATCGCGCGGAAACGCTCGCCGAGCTCGCGATCGGCGAGAAAGTCGATCTCTTCCTCGGGGAAGTCGATCGCCGCCTCCACGTAGGTACGCAGCTCGATCACCGCTTCGGTGAGTCCGCGCACCATCGCGGAGAATTCTCCCTGCAGCGAGCGCATGGCCGCGCGCGCGGCGGCGCGTGAGCCGGCATCGATGAGATCGGCGATGGCTTCAGCCTGCGCGAGGTCGAGCTTGTCGTTCAGAAACGCGCGCTGCGTGAACTCTCCGGGCAGTGCCCGGCGCGCCCCGAGCTCGAGCACGCGATCGACGAGCGCCTCCATGACGAGTGGACCGCCGTGACCGTGCAGCTCGAGCACATGCTCGCCCGTATAGGAGTGCGGCGCCGGGAAAAAAAGCGCGAGACCCGCATCGATGGGGTTCTGCTGCGCATCCAGGAAGCGTGCGAGGGTCGCGTAGCGCGCCGCGGGCAGCTCTCCGAGCAGGATCGCCCCGAGCTCCGGGGTCTTCGGTCCCGAGATACGCACGATGCCGACGCCCCCGCGTCCCGGTGGCGTTGCCGCGGCCACGATGGTCTCCGTGCGCGTCATCTGGGGCCGGCTGCGCGTCGTGTGAGCCCAGCGCCAAGGCTACCGCTGCAACGCGGTGCAGACCAAGCGCTCAGTTCTTCTTCGCCGGCTGCGCACCGATGCGCCGGTTGATGTTCCACTGCTGTGCAATCGAGAGGATCGTGTTGGTGACCCAGTAGAGCACCAGCCCGGCGGGGAAGAAGGCGAAAGTCGCCGACATCACCAGCGGCATGATCATGAACACGCGCGCCTGCACCGGATCGGGCGGCGCGGGGTTGAGCTTGTACTGCACGAACATCGCGCCGGCCATGATCAGCGGCAGGATGAAGTAGGGATCGCGCGAGGATAGATCGTGGATCCAGAACGCAAACGGCGCCTGGCGCATCTCCACGCTCTCGAGCAGCACCCAGTAGAAGGCGAGGAACACCGGGATCTGGATGATGATGGGCAGACACCCGGCGACCGGGTTGATCTTCTCACGCTTGTAGAGCTCCATCATCGCGCGGCCGAGCTTCTCGCGGTCCTCGGCGTAGGTTTCCTGCAGGTTCTTGATGCGCGGCTGCAGAGTTTTCATCTTCCCCATCGAGCGGCCGCTCGCTTCCGAGAGCGGGTAGAACAGCAGCTTCAGGAGAAAGGTGACCAGGATGATCGCGACGCCCCAGTTGCCGGTCAGCTTGTGCACCCAGCTGAGCGCCACGAACAGTGGCCGCGCCAGGAACCACAGCCGGCCGTAGTCCGTCACGCGCCCGAGCTGCGGCGAAGTCGCTTCGAGCTGACCCTGGAGCTTCGGTCCCGCGAAGAGCGTCACATCGAATTCCCCGGTGGCCCCCGGAGCGATGGTCTGCTCGGGGCCGGAGGCGCTCAGCAGGTATTCAGTTCCCTGCGCGCTGAGGCCGAAATGCCACGGTGCTCCGCGCGGAGGCACGATGGCGCTCACGAAGTGATGCTGCAGCGCTGCCACCCAACCATCGTGCACTTCGAGCGCGAGGTGGCTGTCCTGTGCGTCGGTCGTGTCGAGCCGGCGGAACTTGGTGCCATCCCAGAGGGCGGGACCGTGGAAGGCGTAGCTCTCCACGTTGAAGTAGGAGCGCTTGGTCGGCGGATCGTTGCGCAGAATCTGCGCATACTCGCGCGCCGGCCAGGGCGCGTGGCTGCCGTTCTGCACGAGGTAGTCGAGATCTATCCGATACTGCCCGCGTCGGAATACATAGGTCTTGGTGACGGTGACGCCACCTTCGCTCCAGCTGAGCGGGACGCGCAGCTCGTTTCCACCATCGAGCGTGTAGGCCGATTGCGGGCTGCTGTAGGTCGCGAGATGTGTTGGATAGGCACCGGCGCCCTCAGACCCGGTGAGACCCGACTGCAGCTCGTAGAGCGTCTGCGCTTCGTCGCGATTCTCGAGCCGCACCGGCGCCGCCTCGCCCTTCACTTTGGGATAGGCGAGCAGATCCACCCGCTCGAGGGTGCCGCCGCGCGTGCTGATATCAACATCGAGCACATCGGTGCGCACGTGCACGATCGGCGCAGCCGCCGACGCCTCCGCGGTGGCGGCACTGCCGGCCGCACTCTGCGGCACGGGCACGGAGCTTGGTGCTCCCGCGGAGCTCGGTGCTGCAGTGCTCGGAGGTGCGGCCTCGGGGACGCGGTTGCCAAGATCTGGGTTCCCCGGCGCGCTCGATGGCGCTGCCGCTGCAGGAGCCGCCGCCGGAGTTGGCGGTGGCGCGTAGTCATGCATCCACAGCTGGTAGTCATAGAGCAGCAGCATGGCGAGCGCTGCCCATAGATAGATGCGCAGATTTCCCAGACGGTTACTGTTCATGCGTGTGGTGAGCGCAGCCGGACGCCGGCACGGGATCGAAGCCACCCGGGTGCCAGGGATGGCAACGCGAAAGGCGCGCCAGCGCGAGCCCGCTGCCGCGGAGTACGCCAAAGCGCAGCACGGCCTCGAGCGCGTACTGCGAGCAGCTCGGATGGAAGCGGCACGCCGGACCTAGGTGCGGGCTCACCGTCCACTGGTAGAGACGAATCAGGAAAGCTAGGAGGCGGCGCACTGCGCACCCACTTTCTTCCACAGCACGGCGAGGCTCGCGCGCAGCGTCTCGGCGCTGGCAGTCCTCGAGGGGGGCCGCGCGCTCACCACCAGATCGACCGCCGGCAGCTCGCGCTGATGCAACCGGAAGGATTCGCGGATGATGCGCCGCAGACGATTGCGCGCGACCGAGTTGCCGGCGACCTTGACAGCCACGGCCAATCCCAAGCGCGGGTTGCCGGCATCGTTCACCTTCACGGTCACCGAGAAGAACCCATCGCTCATGCGCCGCCCACGCGCGTAAGCCGCATCGAAATCACCCTTGTGCCGCAGGCGAAGCCGTGCCGGCAGAGTCAACCGCCCGGACTTCGCACTGGCAATCAAGATCGGAAGGAGGGGCAGCGGTGCCGCTGCTGCAGCGCGCGCCACCCTGAGGCTTTCAGGGTATCAGCTTGCGCCGTCCCTTGGCGCGGCGACGCGCGAGCACCTTGCGGCCGTTCTTGGTCGCCATGCGTGCACGGAACCCGTGGGTGCGCTTGCGGCGCACTTTGCTCGGCTGGTAGGTCCGCTTCATGGCGTCGGCTCCGGGGAACGATGGCGGCAGTCAAAAAAGGGCGGCAAGGCTAAGCCGTTGAGCTCCAAGGTGTCAATACGGGCGCGCTGTGGATAACTCTTCAGCGCGGTGCGCGATCGGTATAGACTTCGCGACCTTTTCCTCAACGTTTACCAGAAACACTCGCGGAGGCCACGCGCGGTGGAAGCGTCGCTTTGGACCCGCTGCATGGGCGCGTTGGAAGCGGAGCTTCCGGAGCAGCAATTCAATACCTGGGTGCGGCCGCTGCAGGCCATGGAAGGCAATGGGGCGCTGAAGCTCCTTGCGCCGAACCGCTTCGTCGTCGATTGGGTGAACGCCAATCTGCTGCCGCGCATCGGTGAGCTGCTGCGCGATGAGAGCACTGGCGATGCGCCCATCGTGACGGTCGAGGTCGGTTCGCGCAGCGTGCCGCTGCGCGGCCCACCGGTCGTGATCGGCGCCGCCCCGCGGCGTGCCGAGGGCCTGGTCGTCGGCGCGCGACTCAATCCCGATTTCGTCTTCACATCCTTCGTCGAAGGCAAGAGCAACCAGCTCGCCAAAGCCGCGGCACTGCAGGTGGCCGAGAACCCCGGCCGTGCATACAACCCGTTGTTCCTGTACGGCGGCGTCGGCCTCGGTAAGACTCACCTGATGCACTCGATCGCGCACCTGATCAAGGGCAACGATGCCGGAGCGCGCATCGCCTACGTGCACTCCGAGCGCTTCGTCGGCGACATGGTGCGCGCGCTCCAACACAACTCGATGAACGAGTTCAAGACCGCGTACCGCTCCCTCGATGCGCTGCTGATCGATGACATCCAGTTCTTTGCCGGCAAGGAGCGCTCGCAGGAGGAATTCTTCCACACCTTCAACGAGCTGCTGGAAGGCCAGCACCAGGTGATCCTCAGCTGCGACCGCTATCCGAAGGAGGTCGAGGGCCTGGAAGAGCGCTTGAAATCGCGCTTCGGCTGGGGGCTCACGGTCGCGATCGAGCCGCCGGAGCTCGAGACCTGCGTCGCGATCCTCATGACCAAGGCGCAGGCAGCGGGCGTTATGCTGCCCGAGGAAGTCGCGTTCTTCATCGCCAAGCGCATCCGCTCGAACGTGCGTGAGCTCGAAGGAGCACTGCGGCGCGTGATAGCCAACTCGCGCTTCACCGGGCGCGCAATCACGCTCGAATTCACCAAGGAAGCGCTGAAAGATCTGCTGTCGCTGCAGGCGAAACTGGTCACCATCGAGAACATCCAGAAGACGGTCGCCGATTATTACAAGGTCCGCATGGCGGACCTGCTCTCCAAGCGGCGCAGCCGCTCGGTCGCGCGTCCGCGGCAAGTCGCGATGGCGCTCGCCAAGGAGCTCACGAGTCACAGTCTGCCGGAGATCGGCGATGCGTTCGGCGGCCGCGACCACACCACCGTGCTGCACGCGTGCAAGCGCATCAAGGAGCTACGCGATAGCGAGCAGCGCATGAAAGAGGACTACTCAAACCTGTTGAGAACCCTGGCAGGTTGATGTGTGCGAGGCTGTGGATTTGCTGTGTGCTCAGCTCTGGATAAAGTTACACACAGGGCACACACAGCAGTTGTTCAGCTCATGCGTGAGCTTATCCTGTGCGTAAGCTGACTCAGTGAGTTGATTCCGTAGAGAAAGTTTTCTTATGCCCGTTATGGGTGCGCTCTATAGTCTCAATAACAAATTCTCATCGGTATAAAGATTTTCAAGAGAGAGAGATAGATTCCCATGAAGCTGACCACTACGCGCGAGGACTTTCTCGCCCCTCTGCAAAGTGTCATCGGTGTGGTGGAACGACGGCAGACGATGCCGGTACTCGCCAACGTGCTGCTCGCAGCACGAGACGGTCGGCTTCACATCACCGGTACCGACCTGGAGGTGGAGCTCGTCGCGGCGAGCACAGTGACTGTGCAGCAGCCCGGCGATATCACCGTGCCCGGGCGCAAGCTGCTCGATATCTTCCGCTCGTTGCCGGAGAAAACGACGGTCACGTTGTCGACCGAAGGAGAGCGTGTCTCTGTGCGCGCCGGCCGCAGTCGTTTCACGCTCTCGAGTCTTCCTGCAGCGGAGTTTCCACTCGTAGAGGAGATCAATGCTCAACAAACGTTGAGTATTGCGCAGGGAGAATTCCGGCGGCTCATCGACAAAACGCATTTCTCGATGGCACAGCAGGATGTGCGTTATTACCTCAACGGGCTTTTGATCGAGACCGACGGCAAGGCGCTGCGGGCGGTTGCGACCGATGGGCACAGGCTCGCGCTTTGCGAGATGGAGCTTGCCGGGAAAGCGAAAACCACCCACCAGGTGATCGTGCCGCGAAAAGGCGTGCTCGAGCTCCAGCGGATTCTCGGCACCGAGGGTGACATCGAGCTCGCCGTTGGAACAAATCACGTTCGCGCCCAGATCGGCGACATTCGCTTCACTTCGAAGCTGATCGATGGTCGTTTCCCGGAGTACTCACGGGTGATACCCGCAAACCCACCGCGGCCGGTCGAGGCTGACCGGGAGACGCTGCGGCAGGCCTTGCAGCGCACAGCCATTCTTTCCAACGAGAAGTACCGTGGAATTCGGCTGACGGTACGACCAGACCTGATGACTCTCCAGGCACACAATCCTGAGCAGGAGGAAGCCGAGGATCAGGTGGAGGTCGGCTACAAAGGAGAGGAAGTCGAGATCGGCTTCAACGTCAATTATCTGCTCGATGCCCTGAGTGCGATCGAGAGCGATCGCGTGGAGATCGGGCTTACGGATTCCAATAGCAGCTGCCTTATTCACGCGCCGGGGGTGCTCGATACCCGGTACGTCGTGATGCCGATGCGGCTGTAGCCGGAAGTAGCGGCGCGGTGCCTGCTTTGCTGCCCAGAAGTCAGCTCGATCTTCTGATGTACAGCGAGGTCGCTCCGTTTCCTGGTTGAGTTACCACTCTTCCTGACAGCCCTGGGGCCAACTGCTGCGGTTCCGGCCTTTCGGCTCACTTCCGGAAGTGAAAGACTCCCCGTAGGCGCTGCAGGAGCGCTCGAGCGTTGGCGGCTCAACCGGTATTCACAAGGGAACCCTGATTTTTTTGCGGAGCCTGCG
>Ga0310811_10010314_pt1 | contig 12063 bp, 9 predicted proteins | sample YCmetagenome_FD_207642 | JGI IMG/M metagenome (GOLD analysis project Ga0310811, IMG submission 207642) | Soil microbial communities from experimental microcosm in Duke University, North Carolina, United States - YC | ecosystem: Engineered > Artificial ecosystem > Soil microcosm > Unclassified ...
ACGGAGATTCCGAATGGCCTTCCTGTCCGACACGCTGAGCCGTATCAAGCCGTCGCCGACCATCGCGGTGACGGACAAGGCGCGTGCGCTCAAACAGGCCGGCCGCGACGTGATCGGGCTTGGCGCGGGCGAGCCGGATTTCGACACGCCGGACAACATCAAGCAGGCGGCGATCAAGGCGATCGAGTCAGGGCGCGCCTCGAAGTACACCGCCGTCGACGGCATTCCGGAACTTAAGGCCGCGGTGTCGCGCAAGTTCAAGCGCGAGAACAATCTCGACTACAAGCCGAGCCAGATCATCATCGGCACCGGCGGCAAGCAGGTGCTCTACAACGCACTGATGGCGACGCTCAATCCCGGCGACGAGGTGATCATCCCGGCGCCGTACTGGGTCAGCTATCCGGACATGACGCTGCTTGCGGGCGGCACGCCGGTCGAAGTGCCGACCACGATGGCGAACGGTTACAAGCTTCGGCCCGCCGACCTCGAGAAGGCGATCACGCCGAAGACGAAATGGATCATCTTCAACTCGCCGTCCAACCCGACCGGCGCGGCCTACACCAAGGCTGAGCTGAAGGCGGTTACCGACGTGCTCAAGCGCCATCCGCATGTGCATGTCATGACCGACGACATGTACGAGCATCTGACCTACGACGATTTCGAGTTCTTCTCGCCCGCGCAGGTCGAGCCCGAGCTCTATCCGCGCACGCTCACCATCAACGGCACCTCGAAGGCCTACTGCATGACCGGCTGGCGCATCGGCTATGCGGGCGGCGACGAGAAACTGATCAAGGCGATGGCGATGCTGCAGTCGCAGTCGACCTCGAATCCGACCGCGGTGTCGCAATGGGCCGCGGTCGAGGCGCTCGACGGGCCTCAGGACTTTATCCCGAAGCACAATGCGATCTTCAAGGAGCGGCGCGACCTCTGCGTCTCGATGCTCAATCAGGCGAAGGGCATCCAGTGCCCGCGGCCCGAGGGCGCGTTCTACGTCTATCCCTCGTGTGCGGGCACGATCGGCATGAAGGCGCCGACCGGCAGGAAGCTCGCGACCGACGAGGACTTCGTCACCGAGTTGCTGGAAGCCGAAGGCGTTGCGGTGGTACAGGGCTCGGCGTTCGGCATCGGGCCGGCGTTCCGCATTTCCTATGCGACGAAGACCGAAGACCTCGAAGAGGCTTGCCGGCGCATCCAGCGCTTCTGCGGGAATTTGAGCTAACGCCGTCTTGTCGCGTTAGCGAGTCGTGGAAGACAACGGCCCTCTGCGTTAGCGCATCTGACCGTGCTTGGCGTGCCACTGCGGGCCGGGGCCGCGCATGTAGTATTTTTCGGGGCGGTAGACGCTCGCGCCACCAAGCGTCGGCCATGTCCTGGAAAGGACCGTCATGAGCTTCGCGGCAAACTGACTGAGCTGAGAAAGCATGACCGATTCCTCCGCGCCCGAAACATAGACAGCGTCGGTGCGGAAATTCGAGAGGGCTGGCGGCTCAAAATCATGAAAGCTGCATAAAAGATGCAGACTGTGGCCCGCGGACATCAGCGCGCGTCGCCGATTGCGCCTTTAATTTTACCTCCGGCCGATGCTAGAACCGGATGGCTCAATTCGGGGAGATCGGGCATGCGACGGTTCGGGGTGATCGGTGCGGCGCTGCTGGGACTTGCCATGTGCCTGCCGGCGCAGGCGCAGCGGCCGGTCTGGGAGCAGGCCGGCACGCTCAATTGCGACGTGTCGGGCGGCATCGGTTTCGTGGTCGGCTCGCAGCGGCAGGTGAATTGCCTCTTCACGCCGAGCTATCCGGCTCCGCCCGAGCAGTACATCGGCACCATCACCAAGATGGGTCTCGACGTCGGGTTCACCGGCGCCGGACAGTTGGTGTGGTCGGTCCTGCAATCGACCTCGCGCCGGCGCGGCGCGCTGGCCGGCAACTATGCGGGTGCGAGCGCCGAGGCGACGGTGGTCGCCGGCCTCGGCGCCAACGTGCTGGTCGGCGGAAGCGATCGCTCGGTGGCGTTGCAGCCCCTCTCGATCCAGGGGCAGGTCGGGCTCAACGTCGCGGCGGGGATTGCCGAGATCGCGCTGCAGTTCGTGCGCTGACGCTTGTCATTCCGGGACGGCGCGTAAGCGCCGGACCCGGAATCCATAACCGCGATCCCATCGAATCCTGCGCGGCTCGAGATCAACTCGACAAGCCTGAGTTTATGGATTCCGGGCTCGCGCCTTCGGCGCGCCCCGGAATGACAAATCGGTTCCACTTGCCAGCCGCGCGCTCTCCTGAAACGATATTGTCACGAAACCAACGCACGGCCGACCGCGGCAGTTCGGCCGAAGGGAGGCGGACATGGCAGGAAACGGCGGCACCAGTCCCAAGGGTCCCCGATGCATTGCATTGGTGGGCCCCTTCCAGAGCGGCAAGACCACGCTGCTTGAGGCAATTCTGGCGCGCACCGGCGCGATCCCCCGCCAGGGGTCGATCGAGGCTGGCTCGACCGTCGGCGATGCATCGGCCGAGGCGCGTCACCACAAGATGAGCGTGGAGCTATCGGTCGCGACCACGAATTTCCTCGGCGAGAGCTATACCTTTGTCGATTGCCCGGGCTCCGTCGAATTCATTCATGACATGCGCGCGGCGCTGCCCGCGGTCGACGCCGCCGTGGTGGTATGCGAGGCCGACGAGAAGAAGGTGCCGCAGCTGCAGCTCATCCTGCGCGAGCTCGAAGACCTGAAAATTCCCCGTTTCCTGTTCCTCAACAAGATCGACAAGGCGGACAAGCGCGTCCGCGAGACGCTGAAACTGCTTCAGCCCGCCTCGCGCGTGCCGTTGGTGCTGCGCCAGATTCCGATCTGGACAAACGATATTGTCATCGGCTTCGTCGACCTCGCGCTCGAACGCGCGCATATCTACAAGGAGCATGCACCGTCCGAAGTCGTTGCGCTCGAAGGCGAGAACGCCGATCGCAACAAGGAAGCGCGCTTCACCATGCTCGAGTCGCTCGCCGACCACGACGACGAGTTGATGGAGCAGTTGCTCGAGGACATCCCGCCGCCGCGCGACAAGGTGTTCGACGATCTCGCCAAGGAACTGCGCGACGGCGTGATCTGCCCGGTGCTGATCGGCTCGGCGACGCGCACCAATGGCGTGCTCCGGCTGATGAAGGCGCTGCGTCACGAGGCGCCGGGGGTGGCCGATACCGTGAAGCGGCTCGGCGTGACGCCGACCGGCGATGCGGTTGCCTGCGTGCTCAAGACGCTGCACACCGCGCATGGCGGCAAGATGTCGATTGCCCGCGTGCTTACCGGCCAGGCCGGCGACAACACCACGTTCATCACGCCGGAGACCGAAGCCGGGCGCGTGTCCGGCACATTCAAGCTGCTCGGGTCCAACTCGGAGAAGCGTGGGACCGCCGTAGCCGGCGAAACCGTCGCCCTCGGCAAGCTCGATCACGCCAAGACCGGCGATACGCTGACCGCGGGGAAACACGCGCACAAGCCGATCGTTCAGGTCATGCCCTATCCGCCGGTGCTCGCGATTTCGATTGCCGCGAAGGAGCGCAAGGATGACGTGAAGCTCGGGCAGGCGCTGAACAAGCTGACTGACGAAGATCCTTCGCTCACGGTGGTGCACAATCCCGAAACGCACGAGATCGTCGTCTGGGGGCAGGGCGAGATGCATCTGCGCGTCGCGACGGAGCGGCTGGCGGCGAGGTTTACGGTGCCGATCGAACGGCATAAGCCGCAGGTCGGCTATCGCGAGACCATCAAGAAGCCGGTTCTCAATGTGCGCGGCCGGCACAAGAAGCAGTCGGGCGGCCACGGCCAGTTCGGCGATATCGTGATCGACGTGAAGCCGTTGCCGCGCGGCAGCGGATTCAAGTTCAACGAGGTCATCACCGGCGGTGCGGTGCCGCGCAACTACATTCCGTCAGTCGAGGAAGGCGTTACCGATGCGCTCAAGCATGGGCCGCTCGGCTTCCCCGTGGTCGACCTTGCGGTGACGCTAACCGACGGCTCGTATCATGCGGTCGATTCATCCGACATGGCCTTTCGCCAGGCCGGCCGCATCGGCATCCACGATGCGCTGCCGCAGGCGCAGCCCGTGCTGCTCGAGCCGATCCATCTGGTCGAGATCGTGTGCCCGACCGACGCGACGGCGAAGATCAACGCCATCATGTCGGGACGGCGCGGTCAGATTCTCGGCTTTGATACCCGTGACGGCTGGTCGGGCTGGGACTCGGTGAAGGCGATGATCCCGGAAACCGAGATCGGCGATCTTATCATCGAGGTCCGCTCGGCGACCGCCGGCGTCGGCACGTTCACGGCCAAGTTCGACCACATGGCCGAACTCACCGGCCGTACGGCCGATCAGATCATCGCGGCGAAGAAAGCCTCGCAGGCGGCGGCATGACGCGAATCTTTCTCCGCGCGATGCCGCGCTGAAATCCCGTCCACGATCGATTGCAGAAAAGAAAAAACCGGGCCCTTGCGGGCCCGGTTGCAGTCTTGCCGACAGAGTCGGCAATCACCTTCCAGAGGGGAACAGCTGGCTGCATCGCGATTGCCACCTGGGAGGAACAGCAACCGTGTGCCTACAGCGCATGTGAACTATGTGCCTCATCGCGCTTGCGAACAACGAGGAATGCCGCATGGGAGCCATGCAGCAGAACACGTCAACTTGTCAGAAATCCCACTGCTGTGCTTTTGCGACCAGAAAATCGCGGAAGACCTGGATGCGCGCGACTGATTTGAGTTCTTCCGGATAGACGAAGTACGCATCGAACGTGAAGTCGTCGATGTCACCGAAAAGCTGCACCAGGCCGCCGTTTTCTTCGACGAGATAGTCCGGCAGCATCGCGACGCCGAGCCCGCGCTGACAAGCGCGCAGCAGGCCGAGAATGTTGTTGATGGTGAGCCATGGCGTGCGTGGGCCTTTGCCGTCGCGGCCCGCATCGATCAGCCATCCCGAACTGCGCAGGTAGGTTGGCACCGTCCCGCCCAGCACCAGCAGGCGATGGTTATCAAGTTCCTCGTGGCTGCGCGGCGTGCCGAAGCGCTTCAAGTATTCGGGCGACGCGCAGGCATGGAAGTGCATGGTGAAGAGCTTGCGCTGGATCAGGTCAGGCTGCGTCGGCAGCCGCAGCCGGATCGCAACGTCAGCTTCGCGCATCGCGAGATCGAGTTCCTGCTCGGTCGTCATCAGCGTGATGCGGATATCGGGGTAGAGTTCGAGGAATTCGCCGAGCCGCGGGGTCAGCCAGTGCACGCCGAGGCCGACCGTGGTCTGCACCTTCAGTTCGCCATGCGGCTTCTCGCGGCTGTCGGTGAGCTTGGTGCGCGCCGCCTCCAGCTTCATGAACACGTCGTGCGCGGTGCGATAGAGCAACTCGCCCTGTTCGGTCAGGATCAGCCCGCGCGCATGGCGATGAAACAGCGGCGCGGAGAGCTCCTGCTCCAGCGCGCTCACTTGGCGTGACACCGCCGACTGCGAGAGCCCGAGCTGTTCACCCGCATGGGTGAAGCTGCCGGCCTCCGCGGCGGCGTGAAACACTTTCAGCTTGTCCCAATCCATCTGCTAGCTGCCCCTCGGCCCCGCTTGATCCGCGAGGTCCTTCATTCCGCCGCGTCCCGGCGTTCGACCTCGGCGGCAAGGAAGCGCTCTGCCTCGAGCGCCGCCATGCACCCCATGCCGGCGGCGGTGACCGCCTGCCGGTAGATATCGTCGGTGACGTCGCCGGCCGCGAACACGCCCGGCACGGAGGTCGCAGTCGAGAACGCCGCGACCTTCACGTAGCCGGACGGCTTCATCTCGAGCTGGCCCTGCACCAGTTCGGTCGCGGGCGAATGACCTATGGCGATGAACACGCCGTCGGCCTGCTTTTCGGTCACGGCGCCGGTCTTCACGTTCTTCAGCGCGACGCCCTTCACCTTGAGCGGATTGTCGTCGCCGAGCACGTCGTGCAGCACGGTGTCCCAGATCACCGAGATCTTCGGGTTCTTGAACAGCCGGTCCTGCAGGATTTTTTCAGCACGGAAATGATCGCGCCGGTGCACCACGGTGACCTTCGCGGCGAAGTTGGTCAGGAAGAGCGCCTCCTCGACCGCGGTATTGCCGCCGCCGATCACCATCACTTCCTTGCCCCGATAGAAGAAGCCGTCGCAGGTGGCACAGGCCGAGACGCCGTAACCCTTGAATTTCTGTTCGCTCGGGAGATCGAGCCAGCGTGCCTGCGCGCCGGTCGCAAGCACGACCGCGTCGGCGAGGTAGACGTCGCCGGAATCGCACTCGAGCCGGAAAGGCCGCTGCGCCAAGTCGAGCTTCACGACCTGGTCGGCAACAAGCCGCGTGCCGACATGCGCGGCCTGCTTCTCCATTTGCTCCATCAGCCAAGGGCCCTGGATCACTTCGGCGAAGCCCGGGTAGTTCTCGACGTCGGTCGTGATGGTAAGCTGTCCGCCGGCCTGCACGCCCCGGATCATGATCGGCTCCAGCATCGCGCGCGCCGCATAGATTGCGGCGGTGCAACCGGCAGGACCCGAGCCGATGATGATCAGCTTGGCATGAGTGACTTTGGACATCCGGGGCTCCTGGCCGGAACAGCGCTGCGGAGCCGCTTGTTTGGCGGTCGTGCCCCGTTTGCTGGTCGAGTCGTATCCCTATGGAATGTAAGGGTTCGGCTGAGCCATGCAAGTTTCGCAACCCCCAATGCGACAACTTGCGGTGGGCTGGTTGGAACCGGCTCGGGTGTCGCGCAATATTCTTTCGCGGATCGGCCTTTCGGGATAATGAGGGTCAGAATCGCCCCGGAGCAGCCCGTTTTGTCCGCCCGCCTCGATGCCATCGACTGGAAAATCCTGAAAGAACTTCAGGACGACGGGCGCATGACCAATGTCGAGCTGGCCCGCCGGGTCGGCATCTCGGCACCGCCCTGCCTGCGCCGGGTGCGGGCGCTGGAGGAGGCGGGCTTCATCAAGGGCTACCGTGGGCTGCTCGACGAGAAGCTACTCGGCTTCGAGGTGACCGTGTTTGCGATGGTGCACCTGTCGAGCCAGGCGGAAGCGGATCTCGCTGCCTTCGAAGGTTTCGTGCGAAGCCAGCCGATCGTGCGCGAGTGCTGGATGCTTTCGGGCGAAATCGACTTCATTCTCAAATGCGTCGCGCCGAACCTTGCGGCGTTTCAGGCCTTCGTCGCGGAATTGACCGGGGCACCTGCGGTGCGCAACGTCAAGACCTCGCTCACGCTGCGCAATTCGAAGGACGCCCCGATGGTGCCGCTGGAGTTGCGGAGGGAGGCGTAACTCCACTCGTCCCCGCGAAAGCGGGGACCCAGAGCCAAATGGAACGAAGAACTGGATTCCCGCTTACGCGGGAATGAGCGGAGAGGGCGGGGCTACCGCCACTCGATCTTCTTCACCTCATAGGCCTTCGCGCCTGACGGTGTGACAACCTCGACCGAAACGCCCTTCGACTTGCCGATCAGCGCGCGCGCGAGCGGCGAGGTGATCGAGATGCGGCCCTTCTTGGCGTCGGCTTCGGGCTCGCCGACGATCTGCCAAACCTGCTTCTTGTCGGTGTCCTCATCGATCAGCGTCACGGTCGCGCCGAACTTGATGGTGTCGCCGGAAAGCTTCGAGACGTCGATGACCTCGGCGCGCGCGAGCTTGTCCTCGAGCTCCGCAATGCGGCCCTCGTTGAGTGACTGCGACTCCTTGGCGGCGTGATACTCGGCGTTCTCCGATAGGTCGCCGTGGGTGCGCGCGTCGGTGATCTGCTGGATGATGCGCGGCCGCTCGACCTGCTGACGGTGCTTCAACTCCGTTTCCAGCACCGTGTAGCCGGCAGCGGTCATCGGGATCTTTTCCATCGCTCCAGGTTGCCTCCAACCTCACAAAAAAACTCCGATCGCGTGCCGGTTGTCGGCGACGCGACCGTAGACCTGTCCAAACTCTTACCCCGCCAGACCCGACGGCCTAGCCATTAGGGAGCATGATCTTGTCCGAAACCGTTCCGCATTTCGGGATCGTGCTCCCGGCAGCCCGCCATCAGGCCTTGCCGCCGAAGTAGCTCTGTAACGCGCGAACCTGAAGATCGCCCTCAAGATGGGCCTTGATCCCCTGCGCCGCAGCGATCGCACCCGCAAGAGTGGTGTAGTAGGGCACTTTATGCAAGAGGGCCGCGCGCCGCAGCGACCGGCTGTCGGTCAGGGCGGCAACCCCATCCGTGGTGTTGAAGACGAGCTGGACGCCCCCGTTCTTGATCCGGTCGACGATGTGGGGGCGGCCTTCCAGGACCTTGTTGATCTTCTCGGATTCGACGCCGTTCTGGGAGAGATAGCGCTGCGTCCCGCCGGTGGCGATCACCTTGAAGCCAAGCTTTTCCAAAAGCTTGACCGCCTCGACGATGCGCGGCTTGTCGCTGTCGCGCATGGAGACGAACACGGTTCCCGCCCGCGGCAGGCTGTTGCCGCCGCCGATCTGGCTCTTGGCGAAGGCGACATCGAAGGAGCGGTCGAGGCCCATCACCTCGCCGGTCGACTTCATTTCCGGACCGAGCACCGTATCGACCCCCGGGAACCGGGCAAACGGGAATACCGCTTCCTTGACCCCGACGTGCTCGAACTTTGGCGGCTTGAGGTCGAGGCTCGCAAGCGATTCGCCCGCCATGATGCGTGCGGCGAGCTTGGCAACGGGCAGGCCGATCACCTTGGCGACGAACGGTACGGTGCGCGACGCGCGCGGGTTCACCTCCAGCACGTAGATGTCGCCGTCCTTGATCGCATACTGCACGTTCATCAGGCCGCCGACATTGAGGGCGAGCGCGAGTGCGCGCGTCTGCCGCTCCAGCTCCGCGATGGTCTTGGGAGTAAGCGAATGCGGCGGAAGCGAGCAGGCTGAGTCGCCGGAGTGAATGCCGGCCTCCTCGATGTGCTCCATGATGCCGGCAATGAAGGTGTCCTTGCCGTCGGCAAGACAGTCGACGTCAACTTCGATCGCGTCGCTGAGGTAGCGGTCGAACAGCAGCGGGTTCTTGCCGAGCACCGTGTTGATCTGCCCGGTCTTGTCGTTCGGGTAGCGCGCCTTCACGTCATGCGGCACGAGTTCGGGCAGCGTTTCGAGCAGGTAGTCGCCGAGCTGTTGCTCCTCGCGGATGATCTGCATCGCGCGCCCGCCCAGCACGTAGGAGGGGCGCACCACGAAGGGATAGCCGAGGTCGGCGGCGATGAGCCGCGCCTGCTCGACCGAGTAGGCGATGCCGTTCTCGGGCTGGCGCAACTTCAATCGGTCGAGCAGCAGCTTGAAGCGGTTGCGGTCCTCGGCGAGATCGATCGCGTCCGGTGAGGTGCCGAGGATCGGAACGTCGGCCTTCTCCAGCGGCTCGGCGAGCTTGAGCGGCGTCTGTCCGCCGAACTGAACGATCACGCCATGGAGTGTGCCGTTGCTCCGCTCGGTGTCGATGATTTCGAGCACGTCCTCCGGAGTCAGCGGCTCGAAGTAGAGGCGATCCGAAGTGTCGTAGTCGGTCGACACCGTTTCGGGATTGCAGTTGACCATGATGCTTTCATAGCCCGCCTCGTGCAGCGCGAAGCAGGCGTGACAGCAGCAGTAGTCGAACTCGATGCCCTGGCCGATGCGGTTAGGCCCGCCGCCGAGAATGATGACTTTCTTCTTGTCGGACGGCTGCGCCTCGTTCGCGACACTACCGGCGAACGGCGTTTCGTAGGTCGAATACATATAGGCCGTCGGCGATGCGAACTCGGCCGCGCAGGTGTCGATGCGCTTGAAGACCGGCCGCACGTTGAGCGCGCGCCGCGCCGCCGTCACGTCCGCCTCGGTTCGCTTCGTCAGCACGGCAAGGCGCGCATCCGAAAATCCCATCGCCTTGAGGCGGCGAAATGCGCCGGCGGTCGTGGGCAGCCCCCTGGCGCGAATCTGCGCTTCGGCTTCCACGATGCCGCGGATTTGCGCCAGGAACCACGGATCGATCTTGCACGCCGTGAAGATCTCCTCGTCCGAGAAACCGAGCCGCATCGCCTGCGCGACCTTGAGCAAGCGGTCAGGCGTGGGCGTCCCGAGCGCCGCGCGGATGACGTTCTTGTCGTCGCCGAGGCCAAGTCCCTCGATGGTGATCTCGTCAAGGCCGGTGAGGCCGGTTTCGAGCGAGCGCAGCGCCTTCTGCAGCGACTCCTGGAAGGTGCGGCCGATCGCCATCGCCTCGCCGACCGATTTCATCGAGGTGGTGAGCGTCGGCTCGGCACCGGGGAATTTCTCGAACGCGAAGCGCGGAATCTTGGTGACGACATAGTCGATGGTCGGCTCGAAGCTCGCCGGCGTTGCGCCGCCGGTGATGTCGTTCGCGATCTCGTCGAGCGTGTAGCCGACTGCGAGCTTGGCGGCGACCTTGGCGATCGGAAAGCCGGTTGCCTTGGAAGCGAGCGCGGACGAGCGCGACACGCGCGGGTTCATCTCGATGATGACGAGGCGGCCGTCCTCGGGATTGACCGCGAACTGCACGTTCGAGCCGCCGGTCTCGACCCCGATCTCGCGCAGCACCGCGAGCGAGGCGTCGCGCATGATCTGGTATTCCTTGTCCGTGAGCGTCAGCGCCGGCGCGATGGTGATCGAGTCTCCGGTGTGCACGCCCATCGGATCGAAGTTCTCGATCGAGCAGATGATGATGCAGTTGTCCGCCTTGTCGCGGACCACCTCCATCTCGAATTCCTTCCAGCCGAGAACGCTCTCCTCGATCAGCACCTCGTTGGTCGGCGACGCGTCGAGGCCGCGCTCCACGATCTCGAGAAACTCGGCCTTGTTGTAGGCGATGCCGCCGCCCGTGCCGCCGAGCGTGAAGGAGGGGCGGATGATCGCGGGCAGCCCGACATAGTCGAGCGCCTGCAGGGCCTCGATCAGCGCCTGGTCCGCATAGCGCTCGCGCCGCTCCGGCTCCTGCTTTTTCCAGTCGAGCTCGAACTCGGCGGTCAGGCGCGCTTTCTCGGCCTCGGCCAGATCGCGCCCCAGGATATGGGCACGTTGCTGGCGGTACTTGTCGCGATCCTGGCGCTTGAGCTCCGACGCATTGGCAAGCTTGGAGCGCGGCGTTTCCAGCCCGATGCGCGTCATCGCCTCGCGGAACAGGGCGCGGTCCTCGGCCTTGTCGATCGCGTCGGCGGTGGCGCCGATCATCTCGACGTCGAATTTCTCCAGCGTCCCCATGCGGCGCAGCGACAGCGCGCAGTTGAGCGCGGTTTGCCCGCCCATGGTCGGCAACAGCGCGAAGCCGCCGGGCGCAACGTTGCGCTCCTGCTCGATAATGCGCGCGACGATCTCCGGCGTGATCGGCTCGATGTAGGTCGCATCGGCCAGCTCCGGGTCGGTCATGATCGTGGCCGGGTTGGAGTTGACCAGCACGATCCGGTAGCCCTCGGCCTTGAGCGCCTTGCAGGCCTGCGTCCCCGAATAGTCGAACTCGCACGCCTGACCGATCACGATCGGGCCCGCGCCGATGATCAAAATGGTCGAGATATCAGTGCGTTTCGGCATTCCACTCAGGATTTGGCGCACAAAAAAAGGGCGCGCCGAACGCGCGTCCCTTGCGGCAGGGCCGGGCCCCGTGCGCGGGTTGTCTAGACCAGAATCAGAGGGCGGGGAAGGGCGAAAGGCGCCCCGAAAGGCCGGCTGTGGAGGGGAAACCCGAGGCCTTTTGCGCGTTAGTGCTTGCCATGCATACGCCGCGCTCCATCCCGTCCATGCTCGCAGCACTCGCGGGCTTTGCCATCGCGGCCGGGGTGCTGCGCCTTGAGGATGTCCGCCGCACCGACCGGAGGCCGAAAAGCGCAAAGCCTCCCGGTGCGGACCGCGCCTCCGACGAGCCCCGATCGGTTCAGGTCGCCCGCGCGATGCAGCCGGGACACGGGCGGCGTGCCGAGACACCGACGGGCATTCCGGCGCGTGGCTGGAAGGACATCCTGTGGCGCACCTATGAGGAGATCACCGCGGACCGGCTGTTCATGATTGCCGCCGGCGTTGTGTTCTACGCCATGCTCGCCGTCGTGCCGGCGATCACGGCGCTGGTG
>Ga0310811_10010315_pt1 | contig 12062 bp, 8 predicted proteins | sample YCmetagenome_FD_207642 | JGI IMG/M metagenome (GOLD analysis project Ga0310811, IMG submission 207642) | Soil microbial communities from experimental microcosm in Duke University, North Carolina, United States - YC | ecosystem: Engineered > Artificial ecosystem > Soil microcosm > Unclassified ...
CGGCATCCTCAAGCTCGAGGCGACGGCGGTGCCGCTGCAGTTGGCCGCGGCCGCATCGATCGTGTTGGGCATATTCTCGTTCGCGCTGCCGCACACGCCGCCCCACGCCGCGGGCAAGAAAATCACCACGCGCGATGTGTTAGGCCTCGACGCGCTCTCGCTGCTCAAGGACAACGCCTTCGCGGTGTTCATTCTCGGCTCGTTCCTGCTGTGCATCCCGCTGCAGTTCTACTACACGTTCACCAACCCGTTCCTGAACGAGATCGGGCTTCAGAACGCGGCCGCCAAGATGACGTTGGGCCAGTTCTTCGAGATCGGCTTCATGCTGCTCTTGCCGTGGGCGCTGTCCCGGTTAGGCGTGAAGCGGATCCTCCTGCTGGGCATGGCGGCGTGGGCGGTGCGGTACCTGTTGTTCGCGTTCGGCAACGTAACCGTGAACGTGTGGATGCTGTACGCCGGCATCATCCTCCACGGTGTGTGCTACGATTTCTTCTTCGTCACGGGGCAGATCTACGTGGATCAGCGCGCGAGCGTGTCGATCCGCGCGGCGGCGCAGGGCTTCCTCGCGTTCATCACGCAGGGCGTCGGCCTGTTCATCGGCTCACTCTTGTCTGGACCCGTCGTGGATAAGTACCGGTTGCCCGGCGGGGTGCACGATTGGCGATCGGTGTGGCTCGTGCCGGCGTGCGGCGCGGCCGTGATCTTCGTGCTGTTCGCGCTGCTCTTCCGTCCGCGCACACAGACGGAAGAACCGAAACCTGCCGCGGCGATGGCCGCCTAACGCAGCTCATCCCATGACCGCTGACCCGGTTTCCCGCCGCGAATTCCTGGGCGACGTCGCACTCGCCGGCGCGGCCTTCACCATCGTGCCGCGCCACGTGCTCGGCCGCGGCTATCGAGCGCCCAGCGACACGCTCAACATCGCCTGCATTGGCGTCGGCGGGAAAGGCGAGAGCGATGTGCAGGGTGTGAGCACCGAGAACATCTACGCCCTGTGCGACGTCGATCTCCACAGCGCTGAGACGTCGTTCCGGCGGTTCCCCAAAGCAAAACAGTATCGCGACTACCGCGAGATGCTCGACAAAGAGGGCAAGAATATCGACGCCGTCACGGTGACGATTCCCGATCACTCGCATGCCGCCGCCGTGATGCTCGCGATGAAACACGGCAAGCACGTCTTCTGCCAGAAGCCGCTCGCCCGCACGCTCACCGAAGTGCGAGCGATAATGGATGCTGCCGCGCGCACCAAGGTCGCGACGCAAATGGGCAACCAGGGTCACGCGGGCGCCGGCACGCGACTGATCCGCGAGCTGGTCGAAGCCGGTGCGATCGGCACGGTGCGGGAAGTGCACTACTGGACCGATCGGCCGATCTGGCCGCAGGGATTGGAGCGTCCGCTCGAGGCGTACGAGGTGCCGCCGTGGCTCGACTGGAACCTCTGGCTCGGGCCGGCGCCGTCGCGCCCGTACCATCCGGCGTACGCGCCGTTCACGTGGCGCGGCTGGTGGGACTTCGGCTGCGGCGCGTTAGGCGACATCGCTGCGCACGCCATGGACGCCGCGTTCTGGACGTTAGGCCTGGGCTTCCCCGTGCACATCGAGGCCGAGACGACGAAGCTCTACCCGGAAACGGCGCCGAAGCTGTCGCGCATCGTGTATGAGTTCGGCGCGCGGGGTGCGCGCGCACCCGTGCGCGCCGTGTGGCACGATGGTGGATTGGCCGAAGCGCGGCCCGTGGAGCTCGCGCCCGAATTCGACTGGCCGGGCTACGCCGACGTGGGGACACAACTGTGGATCGGCAGCGACGGCAAACTGCTCGCCGACTGTTACGGCGAAGCTGTGCGCCTGCTCGATCCCAAGCGCCAGGCGGAATTCACGGCGCATCCACCGCCCGAGAAGTATGCGCGGACGCCCGGCGTGTATCAGGAATGGATTCGTGCGTGCAAGGGCGGTCCGCCGGCCGGATCCAATTTCGCCGGTCACGCTGGACCGCTCACGCAGATGGTGCTGCTCGGCAACCTCGCCATCCGGATGAATCGGCCGCTGGACCTGAACCCAGAGACGGGCGAGGTGACGAACGCGAAGGTACCCGACGAATACGTGCGGACCGAGTACCGGTCGGGCTGGAGCCTCTAGCCGCCGTAAGCGTTCGAGGCCCGCGCACCGTCCAATCGATGTGCGACGCGACTCGTAATCCCACATCGAAATGCGTGACAGATGCTGCCACAGGATCTCCGCCACGCGCTCCGCGCGCTCGTTAGGCGTCCAACATTCGCCGCATTCGCGATCGCCACGCTTGCGATCGGAATCGGCGCCAGCACGGCGCTCTTTTCCCTCGCCGACGCGGCACTGCTGCGACCGCCGCCATTCCCGGCGGCCGGCCAGATCGACGAGCTCTACCTCACCAGCCAGGCAACTGGACACGGTCTGACCCGCATGCGTTGGTCGTACGGACGGTACGAGATGCTCAGTCATCTCGCATCGTCGTACAGCGCGCTCGCGGCGTACGGGCCCTACGAGTTCAACCTGTCGGGCAGCGATGCGCCGGAGCGCGTCGCCGCCGAAGCCGTCTCGGCGACGTACTTTCGCGCGTTAGGCGTCGACGCGAACGTAGGCCGCACGTTTCTCACCGCCGAGGATTCGGTGGGCGGACCGGCCGCGGTCGCCGTGATCGGCTTCGATCTCTGGAGCAGCCGCTTCGGCGCCAACCGCGCGATCATCGGCCGTTCGGTGCGCCTGAACGGGGTCGACGTGACCGTCGTCGGCATCATGCCGCGCGGCTTCCATGGCCTAACGGGAAGCGCCGACGTGTGGGTCCCATCGGCAATGGTGCCGCGCCTGAGCTACGCGGACTACCACACCACCAATCAGGATTTCATCAGCGTCGTCGGTCGTCGGCCGCCCGGCATGACCCTCGACCGAGCACGCGCCGAATTGGCCATGCTCGGCGTGCGCATCGAGCGCGTGCTGCCGAGTGAGACGGACGTGCCTACGGTGTTCGGCGCGACGGCAGTCCCGCTTTCGGAGGCGCGCATCGATCCCGCCTACCGGCGCGCGATTCTCGTATTGCTCACCGCGGTGCTGCTCCTCTTGTTATTGACGTGCGCGAACGTCGCCGGGCTCGAGCTCGCGCGCAACATCGGCCGCGCCCGGGAAATCGCGGTGCGCCTGGCGCTCGGCGCCGATCGGGCCCGCGTCGTAACGTTGCTGTTGACGGAGACCGCCGTGATTGCGTTGTTAGGCGGCATCGCCGGCGCCATCATCGCGACCTGGGCCCCGCACCTCATCGCGCTGCCGGCGGCCATCGCTGGTCCACGCAATCAGTACGGTCAGTTAGGCGAATTCGCGGCGCCGCGCGCCTCGGCGGCCGTCCTCGGGTTCGCGGTCATCATGGCCGGCGCGGCGGCCCTGTTGGCGGGCCTGCTCCCCGCGCTCACGGCATCGCGCAGCGATCTGTCCATGGCGCTCAAACAAGGCGGCGCGAGCGGAGGCCAGAGCCAACGACGCAGACGCCGCAACATCCGCTCGATGCTCGTCATTGGTGAGATCGCGCTCGCGCTCGTCCTCACCGCCGGTGCCATGCTCGCGCTCGGCGCCGCGCGACGGCTCGAGGGCATTCCGTTAGGCATCGAACCGGCCCACGTCCTCACGTTCCGGATCGCGCCGTCGGATGTCCGGTATCCCGCGCCGGCCGCCCCCGCGCTGATCGAACACGTGCTCGCCACGGTCAGCGCAGTGCCCGGCGTCGAATCGGCCACGGTCGACGCCTGTGCACCGCTCGGACTGCGGTGCGCCAACAGCACGCTCTACGTGATCGGCCGCGCGGCGCCACCGCCCGGCCTCGCCCCCGAGGTGCTGCGCCACTATGTCGGCCCCGATCACTTTCGCACACTCGGCGTACCGATCGTCCGCGGACGTGCGTTCACATCGGCGGATCGCGCGGGACGCCCACGCGTGGCGATCATCAACGAAACCGCCGCGCGTCGATTCTGGCCGGGCCAGGATCCAATCGGCCAGCGCGTGTGGTTTGGCGGCGGCAGTAGCTTCGATCGCCCGGACTCGAGCGCCGAGATTGTCGGCGTGGTTGGCGACGTTCCGTACGGTTCGTCGACAGGCGCCTCGATGCTGCCGAGTTTTTACACGCCGTACCTACAGTTCACGTACGCCGCGCGCATGGTAATGGTGCGGACGCGCGGCGATCCGAACAAACTGGTGCCGGCACTGCGCGCTGCGGTTGCCTCCGTCGATCCGGGTGTGGCGGCGTTCGACGTGCGTGATTTGACGGACCGCCTTGGCGACGCCTGGGCGCGGCCGAGGTTCACCGGTCGCGTCCTGGCCGCCTTCGCGGCCCTCGCGGCGGCGCTCGCCGCAGCGGGGATCTACGGCATCGCGATGCAGTGGGTGCGGGAACGCGAGCGCGAGTTGGGCATCCGCGTTGCGTTAGGCGCGGGCGCCGGCCGGATTGCGCGGCTCGTGCTCGGCGAAACCATGGTGCTCGCCGGCGCCGGCGTCGGAGCAGGACTCGCGGCGGCCGTCGTGTTGTATCAGGTCATGCGCGCCACGCTGGCCGACATGGGCACGCCGAACCCGGCGCTGGTTGGCGCGCTCGCCCTCGCGATAGCGGGGATGGCGCTGTTGGCGAGCTGGGTGCCGGCGCGCCGGGCGGCGCGGTCGGATCCCGCCGTCACGATGCGCGCCGAGTGACTGCCTCGCCCCGCGCGGCCAGCCGCCACTCGGTCCCCTACTTCGGCCTGGTTTGGAACACGTACGTGTACTGCCACCGCATCTTGATGGGGCACGGGCCAATCATAGCCGGCTGAAAGCGAAACCGGCTCACGCCGCGCCCGAGTGCTCGCATGAAGTTCAGGTAGTGGCCTCGGAGGTATCGCGTGGTGCCCGGCATGACGCTTCCGGTCTCATCCACCACGAAATCGACCACCACGCTGTCGCCGACATTTGCCTCGGCGGGCAAGATCGGATAATCGATCGGCGGGTTGTTGGGCAGCTCAGCCAGATCCTGTGACAGCGCGAACAGCTGCGCCTGCTCGCGATACAACGGCCGCACGATCGGCGAGAGTCCTCGCGCCGACCGAATGCTCAGCAGTACGAGTGCGCGACCCGTCCGCGGCACCGCGGGCGGCGGTGGCACCAAGCCGGATGCGGCAAGCCTGAGGACGGCTTTGGCGAGGCTGTCGTCGAGCTCGGGCTCGAGCGTGCTCGCCGTCAGCGCGACGTGCGAGATCTGCCCCTTGGCATCGATGTCGAATCCAATCTCACCCTCGACTTGCGCGCCCGCCAAATTGAACGTCGTACTACCGTTCACGCGCCAGTGATTGAACACCGGCATCGCCGTGCTGCTCGGCGCGTGGAACTCCTCGGCCACACCCTCGAGCAGCAGCCGTTCGTAGTCGACCGAGAGCGTGGAGTCGGGCAACGTGCGGACGTCGAGCATGACCGTGTCCTGCACCGAGCCGGCCGGCAGTTGTTTGGCGAGACACGATGCAGTGTCGGCAGCCTGCGCTGCCGTTAGGCGCGGCGCCGCGTCCAAGACCGAGAACGCTGCTGCCGCGATGAGCCAGCGCCGCGCCGCCGTCACGGCTTCCAATCGCCTGTCGCAACCTGCGGAACAAAAGCGTCCAGTCCGCGCGGCGGAAACTCGACCGTCTTCCCGCGCTCCGCGCTCATGTACGCCGCCATCAGAATCCGCACGACGTCCAAACCGTCGTCGAACGTGAGCCGCGGCGCTTCCTTTCCGAGGAACGCGCGCACGAAGTGGCGATCTTCCGCCTCGTAGCCATACACCGCAGCTTCGCCCGCCACGACGGGCATGAGCCCCATCTCCGCATTCTGTTTCTCGACGAGGTCCTCGCCGGCGCGACCGCGCACCTCGCGGCTGAAAAACACCGTCAGCCCGCTGTCCAACGAGTTCCACGCCATCGAGTACTCCGGGCCGAGGAGCTCGGCCGAGAGCCGCAGACCCGCGCCGACGAAGCTCCACGACGTGGTAGCTTCGCCTAACACCGTGCGTCCGTCACCATCCTCGAACTCCAGCGTGATACTGGCGAAGTCCTCCGAGGGATGCTTCGTGTAGTCCACCTCCTTGCCCATCGTGCGCGCCAGCCGCTTGGCGTACTCGGGCCGCGACCACTTGAGGCTTGCGATGTGCCCGGTCACCCGCCTAACGGATAGCGATGACAGCGGCTGGCCCGGCTCCGTCAGGAGGTGCCGCACCACGAGCGCCGAGTGGCACATCATGTCGTTGAGCACGCCGCCACCCTGCAGGCGACCCTGCCAGAACCACGGCGAATGCGGACCGCTGTGCTCTTCGGCCGCGCGCGCGAGATACGGCCGCCCCGTCAGTCGTGCACCGCGCGACCAGATCAGGTCGCGTCCGTGGACCACCGGAGGCGCGAACGCCTGGTTCTCGAGATACCCGTGCATAATCTCCGCTTGCTTCGCCATTCGCGCCACGCGCGATGCCTCGGCGACGGTGCGGGCCAGCGGCTTCTCGCACGCGATGCCGCGCAAAGGCTCCCCGCGTGCAGCGGCGGCAACGAGGATGGCTTCGATGTTCTCCACGCGTGCGTCGTTCCGACCGCAGAGCCAGATCGCGTCGATCGCGGGATCCGTCACCATGTCGGCGATCGACGCGAACGCACGCGCCGGACCGACGTCGAGTGACCGGGCCAGAGCCGCGGCCTCCGCGGCATGCTGCGCATGTGGACTGTAAATGCCGCGGATCTCCGCGTCGCGCACAGCGCGGAAGGCGTGCAGGTGAAAGCGCGCATTGAAACCGCTGCCAATGACGCCGATGCCGAGTGGGCGAGTGTTCATCTCTGAATTGGTGTTAGGCGATTCGGGCTCCGCCGTGCGGCCGAACCGATAACGGGGGCAAGCCGCTGCGTCCGGCTGATACCGCCGGAGTCGGCGGTCAGCCGATTTCCGTTAGGACGCAAGGGTCGCTCTTGCGCCTCCCCACGGGCGACGTTAGTCATAGGCCTCGGGGCGCGACCGCAGTTGGACCGGCGGTCTCGAAGTGAACGGCATTCTGCGATCGATGGCCGCCCAAAAGCAAATCGACGTGACGATGCATGTCGATCCCGACGTCGGCATCGTCGTGGTCGATCCAGGCAAGCGCGAGCAAGTGCTGTACGACTTCCTCTCGAACGTACTCAAATTCACGCCGGACAACGGTCGTGTCCATGTGCGTGCGCTCGCCTCGGGGGCGACCGAGTTCCAGATGCAGGTGGAGGATACCAGGCGTCAGCGCGCGCAGCGAGCCGGTGCGTCAAGATCATCGCGCCCACCGCATGTGCCATGAAAAGCGATGACGAACGGGCATTCGCCGCGGGTTGTGACGGATACATCTTGAAGCCGATCGATACCCGCACCCTGCCGGCCATCGGCGCGTCGTACCTGGAGCAACCATGAGCGCGACCATCCTCGTCGTCGAACACAATCCCATCACCCGCAAGATGGCGCGGATCGCGCTCGAGACCGAAGGCTACCGCGTGCTCGAGGCGGATACGGGCGCCGGCGCGCTCGAGCGCGCTGCGGCAACGCCGCCCGATCTCGTCCTCCAGGACATCGTCTTGCCGGACATGAGCGGATTCGATCTCGTCGCCCAATTGCGGCGTCTCCCCGGCGCCGAGCGCGTACCGATTATCGCCTTCACCGGATTTCTCTCGGCCGTCCAGGAAGGCCACATCGCCGCGGCTGGGTTCGACGACCTGTTGGTCAAACCGGCCGAACCATCGCGCATCGTCCAGGTGCTGCGCGCGCATCTGAGTGGCGCCGCGGGCCGACGCGGTCCCGGTGGCACTCCGTTGCACGTGTTGTTGGTCAACGACGATGACGTACAACTGCGAGTGGAACGCCAGCGGCTGGAGCGGAACGGCTTTGCTGTGACCACGAGCGGTGACGGACGATCGGCGCTCGATTCCGCGCGCCGTCACGCGCCCGACGTGATCGTCGCCGATGTCCTGCTGCCCACTGTCGACGGCTTTGACCTGTGCGTGGCGGCCCGCCGCGACCCGAGCATCGCCGGATTGCCCATCGTCCTCGTTTCATCCATGGCCGTCGACGACGAGGCGCGCGAGCTCGCCCAACGTGCGGGCGCGTTCGATCTCGTGAGTCGCACGCCCGAGATGTCCAACGTCGCGGATGTCATCACCGCGGCAGCTCGCGCACCGCACGCGCATCCGGACCTCGCGCCGCCACCAACGATCGAGCGCGTCGAGTACGATCCGCGCCTGATCCGGCAATTGCAGCGGCAGGTGGCCCTGCGATCCGACATCGCCCGGCGGGTGTCGCTGCAGGCGGCTGCCCTGTCCGTGCTCAGCACGATCGCCGACACGCTGGCCCAACGCGGAGATGCGGGAGGCTCGCTGCAGGACGTGCTGACACAGTGCGTCGACGCGGCCGGGCTGTCGCGAGCGGCGGTCCTCGTGCGCGACAATGCCGGCTGGCGCTGCGTGGCGCAGGTCGGGTACCCCGATGAGATCGCGGCCGGATTGCCGACGTTGTTCGGGCACGCCGATTTGTTGGATGCCATCCTCGACGAGGGCAAACCGATCGCGATTCCATCGTCGCGCATACCCAGCGCGGTCGCCGACGATCTGTTGGAGCGCGCGAGCACATCCGGCGCCATGCTCGCACCGATCAGCGCTCGCGGCGACCGCGATGGCGTGCTCCTCTTCGACTCGGCGAGCAAATCGTTAGGCGGAGAGGAGTGGCTCGCGTTCGCACACACGGTGGCGTACCAGGTTGGGCAGGCCGTCGCGCTGAGTCGCACCTTCGAACGCCTGGCCGAGTCGGAGGAACGATATCGTCTACTGTTCGAGCATACGCCGCTACCGTCGTGGGTCTTCGACCGAGAGACGCGCCGCATTCTGGCCGTGAACGCGGCGGCCACGCACGCCTACGGCTACACGAAGGAAGAATTCCTCACGCTCACGATCGATGTACTCCGTCCGCGCGAGGACGTGCCGCGTCTGCAAGAGGAGCTGGATCAGCCGCCGCGTCCGCTTCACTCGGCAGGCACTTGGCGCCACCGTACCAAGTTCGGCGTCGCGATGGACGTCGAGATCAACGCCTGCAGCCTAACGTGGGAAGGCCGTCCGGCCGAGCTCGTGGTGATCAACGACATCACCGCGCGCGAGCGCGCCGAACGCCAGCTGCGCGAGGTGCAGAGTCGTCTCGCGCAGGCGCTCACGTCGAGCAACGCGGTGCTCTACGTCACGAGGCTGCGCGGTGCGGGCTTTCACGGCGTGTGGGTGAGTGACAACATCGCGCGGTTCATTGGATACAGCGTGGAGGAGGCCCTCGCCGACGGGTGGTGGGTCGCGGGCGTTCACCCCGACGACCTGGCGCGTACGCTCGACGCGCAGAACGGCCTGGCACGAACGGGTCGGATGGTCTCCGAGTATCGTTTTCGGGATCGATCGGGCAAGTATCGCTGGATCCGGGACGAGTCACGCGTCGTGGGCGACATGTTCGGCGAGGGCGCCGAGGTGGTTGGCGTCTGGGTGGACATCACTGAACACCGCCAACTCGAGGAGCAATTCCGACAGGCGCAGAAAATGGAAGCCGTTGGACGCTTGGCCGGCGGCGTTGCACACGACTTCAACAATCTCCTCACCGCGATCACCGGATACTCGGACTTGTTGCTGCTCGACCTCGACCCGCAGGACGTATTACGCCAGGACGTCGCCGAGATCAAGCGCGCGGCACTCGCCGCGGCGGATCTCACGCGGCAGCTGCTCGCATTCAGCCGCCGTCAGGTGCTCGCGCCGCGGGTCATCAATCTCAACGCGGTCATCTCAGGCGCGCAGAAGTTATTGGGACGGCTCATCGGCGAGGACGTCAAGGTCGAGACGTCGCTGGATTCGGCGCTCGCGTCGGTCCGGGCCGATCCCGGCCAGCTGGAGCAGGTGATTATGAACCTCGCCGTCAACGCGCGCGACGCGATGCCTAACGGAGGCCTCCTGACGATCGAGACCGCCAACGTGATGGTCGATGCGGAATTCGCGCCCGAGCGACCCGGACCGGCGTCCGGACCGCACGTCGTGATGGCCGTGAGCGATACGGGCATCGGCATGGACGAGGAGACCAAAGCGCGCATCTTCGAACCCTTCTTCACGACCAAGGAGGCCGGGAAGGGAACAGGTCTCGGACTCGCGACGGTGTACGGTATCGTCAAACAAAGCGACGGATTCATCTGGGTGTATAGCGAGCCGGGTAAGGGGTCGACGTTCAAGATCTACTTGCCGCGCGTGGACGAGCCGGCCGAGTCTCTCGAATCAGCAGAACGGCCCACGCGATCGCTGCACGGGACCGAAACCATCATGGTCGCCGAAGACACGGCGGCGGTGCGCGCGGTCCTGCGCGATGTGCTGGAGCGTCATGGGTACACCGTCGTCGAAGCAGCGAGCGGACGCGAAGCCCTGCAGCTCGCGGGCCGGCGACCGGGTGGCATTGACCTGTTGGTCACCGACGTCGTGATGCCGGAACTCAGCGGGCGTGACCTTGTGCGAGAGCTCCGAGCGGCGAAGCCGGATCTCAAAGTCCTCTACATGTCGGGGTATACGGATGATGCGGTGCTGCGGCAGGGTATGTTGGAGCCGGGCGCGGAGTTCATCCAGAAGCCGTTTCGTCCCGACGATCTGGCCCGGCGCATCCGCGACCTGCTCGATGCGCCCGGCGCTGCGCTGCCCACGACGTGAGCTCGGCCCAACTGCCTAACCGACGCCGAGTTTGTGGAGGGCCTCCGGCGGGCACCCGGTCCACTGCGGGACGTAAGTATTGCCCTGATACTGCAGGTCGGCGACGCCCATCTTGCTCGAGAAAAATCCGGTCGCCGTGAAGTCGCGGAAGCGGTTGAAAAACGCGACCCCCTGGCTGAACTCCGGTTTGGCGCGACTCGGCCACGCGATGTCGTCGAGCACCGCATGCCGCTCGTTGGTCGTGCACTGCACGAAGGGTCTTCCGAACCGGTCCGCGCACTCGTGATCCAGCCAGGCCAGACCGCCGCGAATGGGCAGGCTGTCCTCCGGGTACAGGACGAGAATCCGGTCCATGAATTCAGGCACGCGCGCGTCGGTCGCGCTCCCCGACCGCTCGTCGCGCGGGATGATGATGTCGACCAGCACGTTCACCGTGTCCCACTCGTGCGGCGTGAACACGGTGGGCTGGTACGATCCCGTCGCGGCGCGCGCCGTATCGGCGCCGGCCTTGCTCCCGACCGCCGTGGCCGTGCGCTCGGCGCCGTTGCACGCGGTGGCGATCGTGCCCAGCACCATCAGCTCGAGCATCGACCGGCGGGACATCCCGCTCCCGTTAGGCGCGGGAGACTCCGCGGTGTCGCGCTCCTCGTCGTGGTCCGTCATATCGCGCCTGCCTTCCGCTGCTCGGTGATGTAGTCGGCGGTCCGCCACGCCAACGCGAGAATCGTCCACGTGGGATTCTTGTCGGCTTGCGACACGAACGGGCCGCCATCGGCCACGAACAAGTTGGGCACGTCGTGCGCCTGGCAGTGGGCGTTGACCACCGAGTTTCCCGGCTCGCGCCCCATGCGCGTCGTGCCTAACTCGTGGATGATCTGTCCACCGTTCGCGATCCCGTAGCCGTGCTCTTTGGTCGGCATCGGCGAGAACACGTCGCCGCCCATCTCGTGGACGATCGCGCGGAACGTCTGCTGCATGTGGCGCACCTGGTTCAACTCGTGGTCCGTCCACTTCCAGTGGAAGCGCAGCACGGGAATGCCCCACCGGTCCACCGTCATCGGGTCGAGCTCGCAGTAGCAATCCGCGTTCGGAATCATCTCGCCGCGTCCGGAGAAACCGACGCTCGCTCCGTAATAGTGGCGATACTCATCCTTCAGCGCCTTCCCGTAGCCGCCCGCGTTAGGATATTTGTGAATGCCAGCCATGATGCCGTACGCCGGGGTATCCAGCCCGCCCCACAACTCGATGTGATAGCCGCGCGGAAAATCGAGATTGCGGTTGTCGAGCCACCACGGCATGTAGAGGTGATTACCGCCCACGCCATCTTCGTTGTGCGGCA
>Ga0310811_10010316_pt1 | contig 12062 bp, 6 predicted proteins | sample YCmetagenome_FD_207642 | JGI IMG/M metagenome (GOLD analysis project Ga0310811, IMG submission 207642) | Soil microbial communities from experimental microcosm in Duke University, North Carolina, United States - YC | ecosystem: Engineered > Artificial ecosystem > Soil microcosm > Unclassified ...
GGGCTATCGGTCGCCTCTATATGGAATAGTATTGTTCGGAATACTCACGCTGGTGGCGTTGATGCTTTTCCCATCCTGGAGGATAACCCTTGCCGATACGGCGCGTGCGCTGGACAGATGGCTCCCCGAGCTGGAAGAGAGCAGCCATCTCCTGCTAAGGCGTGAGAATGACCTGGGCGCCCTGGAAAAGCTACAGGCCGCCCGGATAGAGGGGAGACTGGATAAGGCGCGTCTGCCGCATCCCTTCCGAAATAGGCTGATCATAAGCGCCTGTCTTCTGGCTGGGGTCACGTTGGCATGGAGCCTCATAGGAAGGACAGAACATAGGATGTCTTCCGTCGGATCGAACATGGCTTCACTGCCGGCGGCGAAGCGCATACCCGGTATAAAGGCAGTGCATATCCGCATCATTCCGCCTGCCTATACGGGCAGATCCGTGCGCAGTCAGCAGGACCTCAATATACAGGTGGAAGAGGGCGCCCTCATAAATTGGGAAATACAAACCAATATTGCGTTGGATTCCGCGCAATTCATCTTGTCTGACAGCGCTCATATGTCATTACGGGCTGCCGGTGCGGAGCGAACGGTATGGCGTGGGTCCACCGTAGCGGTGCATTCCGGATTTTATCAGCTGCAGATGGGTGGCGAGCTTTCGGATCTGTATAAGATAGAGGTAGTCAGGGATGAGGCGCCCCGTATCGTGATCCGCACTCCCAAGCCTTACACCATTGTGGATATCGGAGAATCCAGGAAGATACCGTTGGTGGTGCGGGCGCAGGACGACTATGGTATCAGGGACGCCACCGCGGTAGCAACCATTGCCACCGGCAGCGGCGAGGCGGTGAAATTCAAAGAGCAGGTGCTGCCTTTCAACACAGTCTTCACCGGCAGTGTACCCGCCTACGATCTGCAGCAAACGCTGAACCTGGACGCGCTGGGAGTTCATCCTGGCGATGAGCTATATTTCTATTGCAAGGTGAAAGATAATCATGGCGCGGAGTCGCGCAGCGATATGTATATCATTTCTCTTCCTGACACGGCCACGCTGATGAGCCTGGAAGGATTGACTGTGGGTATGAATATAAAGCCCGAGCTTTTCAGAAGCCAGCGGCAGATCATCATCGAGACCGAGCAATTGCTGCACGGCAAGGACAGCATATCCGTACAGGCCTTTAATGACAAGAGTAATGACCTGGGTGTCGATCAGAAGCTCTTGCGGCTGCGGTATGGTAAGTTCCTGGGCGAAGAGGCGGAAGAGGGTGGAAGTGAGGAAAGCTTTAAAAAGGCCGGCGACTCACCGGCTGATTTCGGCAATGCAGGAAAGGTGCTGGATGCTTTTACGGATAAGCACGACAATGCAGAGGACGCTACCTATTTCGAGCCCGCCATCAAGCAACAATTAAAGGCGACCCTCACCGAGATGTGGAATGCCGAGCTCCGGCTGCGGACCTTCAGGCCACAAGAGGCATTGCCCTATGAATACAAGGCCCTGCGATTGTTGAAGGACCTGCAGCAGAAATCAAGAGCCTATGTAGCCAAGACGGGCGTGAAGCTGACGCCTCTTGATCCGGCCAAAAGACTCAAAGGCTCCCTCGATGGTATTGGACAGCCGGTGAGGCAGGTGAATACGACACAGGAACCTTCTACAGAAGATAAGTTGCGTATGGCGCTGAGCATACTGGATAGAAAAGATGTCTCCGGATCCGGGCTGGCGATCTTGCGGGAGGCAGCGAGACAATTGGGTAGGCAGGCCGCGGACCATCCGACGGAGTACCTGGCAGGATTTCAGGCGTTGAAGAGATTATTGGCGGGAGCAGGCGAAGGACGGCCGGCACGAGCCACGACCCTGGCCGATGTACGTTTATCGCAGCAAGCCATCCGTAAAATGGTATCGTCTCCGGAGGCGACCCCCTCCACGAGAAACGCACCCGCGGATGCGGGTCTTTCTCAGCTGTATTTTAACAAGGTGAAGAAACAATGAGCTTTTGGAACTATATCGTCGTATGTCTTTCCCTGCTGCTATTGGCAATCCTGCTGTGGTGGGAGATCAGAAGGGGCAATAAGACCCGGCTGGTGGGACGCGTCATGGCTACGACCCTGATGGTGGCCAGCCTGGCTGCCATTACTTTGCCTATTGCCTATACCTGCAGGTCCGCGGCAGGAAGCAAGGAAGGGATATTCCTGACAGAGGGCTATGACCCCGACAGCGCAAGGATCTATTTGTCATCGGGAGTGGAGGTAAAGGACCTGAAAGACCTGCATGTATCGGCGCTGCATGTATTGGGGTATGGATTGACAGAGGAAGAACGCGCCGTCCTACCCGATGTCCCTTTACTGTTTCATCCTTCTCCGATGTCCACCGGTATCGGATCCCTGCATTGGATACAGCAGCTATTGCCGGGGCAGGAATGCAGGGTACAAGGCAGATGTTACAATACCACCGGCAGGACCGTAAAGCTCCTGCTCTTTGGGACAGGCAGCTTGCTGGATTCCGCCGAAGTGCGCTCGAAAGAAGACAGTTTTGAGCTAAAGACAGTGCCTGTTCAGGCCGATCGGGCCGTATATACGCTGGCGGTGGTTGCGGGGAAAGATACCCTGGAACGGGAATCCATTCCCGTGGAAGTGTTGCCTGCGAGATCGCAGAAAATACTGATGCTGGCTGCTTCGCCGGGTTTTGAGAACAGATTCCTGGCGGGATGGCTTTCGGAAAAGGGACATAGCGTCGTCGTACGGACTGCTATCAGCAAGGACAAATACGATCATGCCTTTTTGAACACAACGGCAATGGCTGTCGATCATCTTTCCCCCTCCCTGCTCGCTCAATTCGATGTAGTTGTAGCCGATGCGGCCGAGCTAAGGGCAATAGGCCCCGCAGAACATGCGGTTCTATGGAACGCCATTGCCGGGAAGGGATTGGGGCTGGTGATAAGAGCGGATACGCTACATCACGGCCTGGACAGTGTGCGCATGTATGGCTCCGGAAAAATACTGCTTACTACCCTGCACGCCACTTATGCCCGGTGGCTGGCAGGTGAAAGAAAAGAGTATGCCGCCCTTTGGACCCGTATCCTGCAGCAGGCCGTCCGAGAGAGGGAGGTGACAGAGCGCTGGTATTTTTCTCCCGCCTTGCCGGAAGTGGATCATCCGGTGAAGGTCATTCTTCAGTCTGCTGCGTCGCTGCCGCAGGGCCTGCTGGAAGAAGAGAATAGCGATGGCGCGCCGGTCAGCATTTATTTTTTACAGCATCCCTTTTTGCCCTTTTATTGGTCGGGGGTTTATTGGCCCCGGGAGTCCGGCTGGCAGGCGGCGCATACGCCAAAGGGAGAAAAGAGCTGGTGGTATGTCTGGAAGGAAGGTGACTGGGCAACCATTCATCGGAGGGAGAGGCTGGAAGGGACGCAGCGGTGGATCGCCGCCCGGAGCCGGAGAAAGAGAGAGGCAATAGGGTATGTCGAGAACCGCAAGTTATTGGTCGCCAAGGGATGGTTTTACTTGTTATTCGTGCTCAGCGCAATATTTTTATGGGTAGAAAGGAGGATTTGATGGGATGAGCGGAGTAAAAGTTATATAAAAGTTCTTTAGATTGAGGACACAACTAAATGAGAAAACCTTGAAACGAAAAGATTTCATTCAAATGGCGGGCATGGGCCTTGGCTCACTCGTCCTGCCCAAACTTCCCTTCGGCACAAGAATGATCGACCCTTCCGAGGCGCTCAACGCCGGGATGGATGTTGCTGTAAAAAAGCAGCTGTCGGATGTCGCTCTTAGTGCCGCAAAGGCAAAAGGCGCCACGTACACCGATGTACGCATTGGCCGTTACCTGAATCAATTTATTATTACGCGGGAGAACAGGATCCAGAACATCGTCAACCTGGAATCGTTCGGCGTGGGCATTCGCGTGATCGCCAACGGTAGCTGGGGTTTTGCCGCCACCAATGACGTCACCAAAGAAGGCGTGGCCCGTACCGCGGAGAGGGCGGTAGCCGTAGCCAAGGCTAATGCGAGGATCATCTCCGAGCCCGTACAGCTGGCGCCCCAGAAAGGATATGGAGAGGTGAGCTGGAAGACGCCCATCGAAAAGAATGCCTTTGAGGTGCCCATTAAAGAAAAGGTGGACCTCCTGCTGAATGTCAATGGCATCGCCATGAAGGGCGGCGCTAATTTTATCAATTCGGCCATGCTGGCTGTCAATGAGCAGAAGTACTTTGCTTCTACCGACGGCAGCTACATCGATCAGGACATCCACCGTATCTATCCTTTCTTCAATGTCACCAAGATCGATCAGGCCACCGGAAAGTTCCAGACCCGGCAGGCGCTGAGCTCACCCATGGGCATGGGATATGAATATCTCACCGCCACCGACAAGGACAAGGTGCAGGGCGTCGTCACCCGTTATAAGAATCGCTACGACATGCTGGAAGATGTCGGGAATGCTGCGTCCGACGTTACACAAAAGATCGCTGCTAAATCCGTAGAGCCCGGCAAGTACGATCTGATACTCGACCCTTCCCATCTCTGGCTCACCATTCACGAGTCCGTGGCGCACCCTACGGAGCTGGACCGTGTGCTGGGATACGAAGCCAACTTTGCGGGAACGAGCTTCCTTACGCTGGACAAGTGGAAGTCAGGCAATTTCAATTTCGGCAGTAAGCTGGTGAACATCGTCGCCGATAAGCTCCAACCCGGATCGCTAGGCGCTGTAGGCTATGATGACGAAGGCGTGAAATGCGGACAGTGGGACCTGATCAAAGACGGCATCCTCGTCAATTACCAGGCCATCCGCGACCAGGCGCATATCATTGGATTGAAGGCGTCGCAGGGATGCTGTTACGCGCAAAGCTGGGCCGATGTACAGTTCCAGCGTATGCCCAATGTATCCCTCCGTCCCGGCAAGGACCCACTCTCCGTAGACGATATGATAAAGAATGTACAGAAAGGTATCTATATCGTCGGCAACGGCTCTTTCTCCATCGACCAGCAGCGATACAATTTCCAGTTTGGCGGTCAGCTTTTTTATGAGATCAAGGATGGAAAGATCGTAGGAATGCTGAAAGACGTAGCCTATCAGGCAAATACCCGGGAGTTCTGGAATTCTTGTGCAGCCATCGCCGACGAGCGCGACTATAGACTGGGCGGGGCGTTCAACGATGGAAAAGGGCAACCCAGCCAGTCCAATGCGGTATCGCATGGCAGCTCGACAGCCCGGTTCAACGGCGTGAATGTCATCAATACAGCCCGAAAGATCTAATTCTTCTAACAACAACTACTCAAGAAACTCTTATATGGCAATTTTAAGCAAAGATGAAGCACAGCAGCTGCTGAGGAAAGTGCTCAGCTATTCCAAGGCGGACGAATGCCAGGTCTCTCTCACGGGTTCCGATGGAGGTAATATCCGGTATGCCCGTAATTCCGTCTCGACTGCAGGCGAGATCAGTCAGCTGACCCTTGTAGTCAATTCTATTTATGGAAAAAAATCAGGCATCGCCACCATCGACGAATTCGATGACGCCAGTCTGGAAAAAGTGGTACGCCGGGCGGAAGAGCTGGCGCAGCTGGCTCCGGAGAACCCCGAGCTCATGCCGTTGCTGGGGCCGCAGGACTTCCCTGAATCCATCACCTATGTGCCTGCAACGGCTGCCATCACGCCCGATACACGGGCAGAGGCCGTGTCCAAAAGCATACAGACCTGCAAGGATGCAAAGCTGCAGGCGGCAGGCTATCTGGAAAATACGACCAGCTTCAATGCTGTCATGAACTCAAAAGGGCTTTTCGCCTATAACAAGGGCACGGATGTCGTGTTCACTGTCACCACCCGTAATGAGGAAGGCACCGGCTCCGGCTATGCCGCCCGAGGCTATAATGATATCAGCAAGCTGGATACTTTATCCGCTACAAAGATCGCTACCTCCAAGGCCAACGGCTCTATTGGCGCCAAAGCCATCGAGCCGGGAAAATACACCGTGATCTTGGAACCCGTGGCGGTAGCATATTTGCTGGAGAGCCTTTTCTTTGGGCTGGATGCCCGGAGCGCTGATGAAGGAAGGAGCTTTATGAGCAAGGCGGGCGGTGGCAATCGGCTGGGGGAACAGCTGATGGATACAAAGGTGAACATTTATTCCGATCCCTTCAATCCAGAGCTTCCCTCCTCCACCTGGAATGGGGAAGGCCAGCTGCTCACAAAGAGAAACTGGATCGAGAAAGGAGTGGTAAAGAACTTAAGCTATTCACGGTTTTGGGCGGACAAGAAAAAGGTCGACCCTGTACCGGGACCTTCCAATGTCATTATGGATGGCGGCACCGCCTCGCTGGAAGAATTGATCAAAAGCACGGAAAAAGGCATACTCGTATCACGTCTCTGGTACATCCGCATGGTGGACCCGCAGACATTGCTGCTCACCGGCCTGACCCGTGACGGTACCTTCTATATCGAGAATGGCGAAGTGAAATTCCCCATCAAGAACTTCCGGTTCAACGAGAGCCCTGTTATCATGCTGAATAATGTGGAAGCCTTGGGCCGACCGGAAAGAAGCATCAGCGTGGAATCCTACCGGAGCTACCTGGTGCCGCCTGTCAAGGCAAGGGACTTTACTTTTAGTTCGTTGTCGGATGCGGTGTAGCGCCGGACGGCAATTCAAATTCCGCTAAGAGATTCACATTCGGGTCCGGGACAATCGTTGTTGGCTCAGCTATCAGCGGTATCCGGACCTGATTGGTTTTGGCCGTCAGCTGGATGGTGTAGGGCTTGCCGTCGATGGAAAGCTCCAGTGGAAATTCAAAAGATATTGGCTGCAGCTGTGTAGTGGTAATGAATAACGCATTGTTGGCGTCATCATAATGCCATTCCAGCCGGACTTTTGGATGGCCAGGTGTATATAGCCACTGCTGGAAGAAGGAATGCAGGTCCTGCCCGCTGGCCGTCCCGGCAATCTTTTCAAAATCTTCTGTCGAGGCGTTGCCGTTCCGGTAGGTCTTGTAATAGGTAGAGATAGCCTTCCAGAAAAGGGAGTCTCCTATCTTGCGGCGTAGCATGTGCAGTACCCAGCCGCCTTTCTGATAGCTGTTGGGGTTCAGGAGTGTCATATAGTCGTCCTTTACAGTAGAGTCTACCACCGGCGTCAGCCTTTTCTTTTCGAAGGCGATGACAGTGGCCCTGTCTTTTTCCATGCCGCGTTTCAGGGTGTCGGCGCCGTACCTGCTGTCCAGATAGCAATGGGTCATATAAGTGGCAAACCCCTCGCTGAGCCAGAGATGCCGCCAGGCTGTTTCCGTCACCGCGTCCCCAAACCATTGATGGGCGATCTCATGGGCCATCAGAGATTCCACGCCAGGACTGGTTACAGAATTCTCATAGTAGAAGATGGCGCTGGCGTTCTCCAATCCGCCAAAGCGGGTCTTGGATTGCACATTGCCGCATTTTTCAAATGGATAGGGGCCGATGTGTTGAATATAAAAAGGAAGGATCCGCAAGGCGTTGGCATAGCTTCGGAATCCGGCAATGCTATCCTCCGGATACACATAATTGTACACGGGTATGCCATCCACGTCTCCCGGATGATCCACGGCAAAGTCGGCGATGCCTACCACCATAACCTTAGGGGACAGGGGAACGGATTCTCTCCACCGGGTGAGCTTCATGCCTTCGGGCAGCATCTCTTCATGCTGCAGGGCTCCATTGGCTACTACCGTGTAATGAGCGGGTGCGCTGACAATAAATTCTACCGTCGCCTTGTCCGAAGGGTCGTCTACGCAGGGCAGCCAGTTATGGGCGCGGTTGGGCCAGTTGTCCCCAAAGAAGCCGCGATGTCCGTACTTGTTTTTGGAGATAATAAGACCGTCGGCAGGGACGCCTTCATAAGTGATGACATAAAACCGTCGATCCTGTGGGTTGGCTGTATCATAGATGATGAGATGGTCGCCGGTCTGCCTAAAACTCTTTTGATAAGTGGATGGATGCCTTTTCTCTTCTATGGAAAAGACCTTCATCCCTTTGCCCTTGTCGTCGACGTTCTTCAGATCCAGGAGGACGCTGTCGGCATGTTGCTTGAATTTAAAGGAAATGAAGGCCTCCCCCTGGAGCTTATCGCTGCCATCGTTGACCGTAAGAATGAATGTATAGTCCTGCACGTCGATCACCGGATTATACCCCTGTCCAACAGCTGCAAAACAAAAAACCAGCAGAAAAACAAGGATGGGCAGACGCAGCGCCATAACAAATGATTTACTTAAATATACCGTAAATTAGCAGGTATGTCCGAATATATCAAAGCCCCGCATTGGTTTTACAGGATAAGAGCCATTTACAAGCTGCTGATCTGTCTCTCCATCGCTACAATCAGCTATATATTGTTGCTCCCTGTCCGGATGGAAGCTTTTACGCGCACTATGATCGGCTGGGATATTTTTAGCCTCTGCGAGATTGTCGTCAGTCTGGCTATTTTTTCTGCCGTATGTCCCAAGCAGCTGCGGGTTCTGGCCAGCCGGGAGGACGCGAGCCGGCCGGTGGTATTTGCCATCGTGATCAGCGCCATCGTGGGCAGTCTGGGAGGTGTGCTGCTCCTGTTGAAGAACCAGACTATATGGCTGTTGAGTGAAGGGCTGGAGACGGCCATCTATATTGCCGGCGTCACGTTTTCATGGATATTGCTTCATATTCTTTTCACCAGCCGCTATGCCCACCTTTATTACGGCGATCACGCCACGAAGAAGGGTGAGATGGCCAAAGGGCTGGAGATACCCGGCAATGAGGCGCCCGACTATATGGACTTCGCTTACTTCGCCTTTGTCATAGGAATGACCTTCCAGGTGTCGGATATCCAGATCTCGTCCCGCCAGATACGGAGGGTAGTGCTGGCGCATGGGATATTATCCTTCCTGTTCAACACAGTCATTGTTGCGCTGACCATCAATGTGGTCGTGAATTTAAAGGGGTAAAAAAATTAATTTTTTTATTCGGGGAAATCTCTATATTTGAAAATGATTACGTATTCATGGAGAATGTAAAAAAGAAGAAAAGCTACACATCCGATGATGTGGCGGCCATTGCGGGTGTATCCCAGTCCACGGTGTCCCGGGTCTTTGCGGGCAATACCAACGTGTCGGAGAAAAAGAGAAAGAAGATCCTCGCCGCGGCGGCCAAGCTGGATTACAAGCCGAATGCGCACGCCCGGAGCCTTATCACACGCAAGTCCATGATGATCGGCATCGTCATGCGTAATATCCGTAACCCCTTCTATTCCGCCGTCCTGGAGATATTTCACAACAGGCTGTCGGCCAAGGGATATCACCTTATCTTTATCAATTCCGAGAACGAGGAGATCCAGGAGAGCGAGATCAACCGGCTGCTGGAGTACAATGTGGCAGGGGTCATTATCACAGACGCATTGCTGTCCTCTTCCGCCAGCCAGAAGTTCAAGCGCTACGGCATCTCTGTAGTACTGTTCAACAGATACACGGAGAACCTGGAAAGCAGCGCCGTGTTCTGCGACAACTATATGGCCGCCAAACAGATAGCCACCTACTTGGTAGAGCTTGGACACAGGTCGTTCGCCTTTATCTCGGGCCCTTTGGACACATCTACCACCATCGACAGGCTGAAAGGATTTAAAGAGGTGCTGGATGAACGAAAGATCAGCGACCTGACCATCGAGCCCGGCCATTATACGTTCGAGAGCGGATTCCGTTCCGCCCAGGAGCTGCTGACAAGGAACAAGCGCATCGACTGTATTATTGGCGGCAACGATATCATCGCCCTCGGTGTCATGGATGCCGTTCGTGTGCTGGGTCTGCGGATCCCCGAGGATGTATCCGTTGTGGGGTTCGACAATATCCGCATGTCCGAATGGCCCTCCTATGCCCTGACCACCTGGGAGCAGCCGCTGGAAGAGATGACTACCAGCACCGTGGAGCTGCTGTTGAAGGAGATAGAAGAAGAGAATGTCTCCTCGCAGGTGTTGATGATGAAGGGACATCTGGTTGTGCGAAATACGGTGTGTTCGAGGAAATAATTTTTTTTGCGTTGACTTTTTTTGAATACGTATTCATAACATATTTATATACGATTGTTAGCCACCCATGATGGGTATTGGCAAATCATTCATTCACCCAATAACTATCAGTTTTATGAGAATTGCTGCATTTTTTCGGTACTATTTCTCCCTGCTGCTATGCTGCTGCGCCCTCCCGGCGGTAAAGGCCAACACGACATCGTTCGTGCTTTCCGGGACCATTGTCAACGAGAAAGGCGAACCCATGCCTGGCGCCAACATCAAGGTTGTCGGGGCTTCCGGCAAAGGCGCCACTGCCGACACCTATGGTAAATTCCTGCTGGAAGTGGAAGACATCAACGACTCTGTCCTCATCACTTTTGTAGGCTACAAGCCCCTGCAGGTGCGTGTGGGCTCCCTGGGCGGCAGAAAGGATGTCATGATCCGAATGGAGCCGGACCACGAAGGACAGAAGCTCAATGAGACCGTGGTGGTTGGTTTTGGCTCTCAGAAAAAGAATTCGGTGACGGGTTCCATCGCCTCCATCAAGGTCAGCGACCTGCAGCAGATGCCAACCCCCTCTCTGTCCAACGCCATCGGCGGCCGCCTGCCGGGCATCATTACACGACAGACTTCGGGCGAGCCGGGCTATGATGCTGCGAATGTCTTTATACGCGGTCTCGGTACCTTCACGGGGACGCAGACTCCTTTGATCCTTGTCGATGGGGTGGAAAGAGATATGAATCAGCTGAATGTCCAGGAAGTGGAAAGCTTTTCCATTCTTAAGGACGCATCGGCCACCGCTGTATATGGTATCCGTGGCGCCAATGGTGTTATACTGATCAACACCAAGAGGGGTAAGGACGGTCCGCCGAAAGTGAGCTTCCGGACGGAGAATGCGACGCTGTCTCCCCTGCGTCTGCCAAAGTTTATCAACAGCTATCAGTATGCGACGTTATCCAACGAGGCCATGTCCCGTGGCGGCGCGCCGCAACCGTTCTATACACCTGACCAGGTGGAGGGCTACAGGACCCATTCCGATCCTTATCTCTATCCCGACGTGGACTGGGTGGATGTGGTGCTGAGAAAACATACTTTCCAGACCATCAATAACCTCAGCATCACCGGCGGCAACCAAACGTTCAAATACTACACCAATGTAGGATACACCGTGCAGCAAGGTCTTTACAACGAGGACAAGACGGTGCCTTATCCCACGAACACGAGCTATAAGCGCTACAATTTCCGGAGCAATGTGGATGTCAGTCTGAGCAAGAACCTGTCCATGTCACTGAACCTGGGCGGCATTACCTCCAACGGCAATTATCCCGGCAACAGCGCCTTCCTGATCATGGAGTCTATCAATCTTACTCCTAATAACGCCTATCCTGTGCGCAATCCCAATGGCTCCATCCCCGGGTCGGGCACTTTCCTGGGAATGAGCCCTTTTTCCAAAACTACCCAGTCCGGGTACACCAAAGAATTCAGGAGCACGATCCAAAGCTCGCTGGGCACCAAATGGGACCTGTCTTCGCTTGTGACCAAGGGTCTGTATCTCAGGGGCCTGTTTGCATATGACTTCTATGACGTGCAGGGTAATGGCCGGCCCAAACAGCCGCAGACCTATCAATACCTTGGCAAAGATGCCAACGGGGTGGACCAGTACAAGCTTATTTTGACGGAGACGCCGCTGGGCTATACCAAATACAATGTCAGCAACAGGGCCTATTACCTCGAGGCTTCTGTGAACTATGACAGAACCTTCGGTCAGCACACGGTCAATGGACTCTTGCTCGGCAATAGGAGAGAGTATGTAGACCTTACGGGAGCCTCCTCCATCGACAATATCCCTTTCAGAAGACAGGGTCTGGCGGCACGTGTCACCTATGACTTCGCAAGCCGATACCTGCTGCAGTTCGACATGGGCTACAACGGCAGCGAAAACTTCCCTCCGGGAAAGAGATATGGGTTCTTCCCTTCCGCGTCCATAGGCTGGGTACCGTCCAAAGAGAAGTTCTGGAATTCCAATGTCATGAATTATCTTAAGATCAGGGCTTCTTATGGCAAGTCCGGTAATGA
>Ga0310811_10010317_pt1 | contig 12061 bp, 9 predicted proteins | sample YCmetagenome_FD_207642 | JGI IMG/M metagenome (GOLD analysis project Ga0310811, IMG submission 207642) | Soil microbial communities from experimental microcosm in Duke University, North Carolina, United States - YC | ecosystem: Engineered > Artificial ecosystem > Soil microcosm > Unclassified ...
GTTCGCCTGTGAGTGATATTTTCCGCGAAGTCGAAGAAGACGTTCGCCGCGAACGGTTTGAGAAGCTGTGGAAGGCCTATGGCAACTACGCCATCCTGGCCTTGGTGCTGGTGTTCGCCAGCATCGCAGGCTGGCAGTTCTGGCAGCGTCACGAAACTGCCGAGCGCCAGAAGGTCGCCGACGCCTTCATGGCCGCCCAGCGCATCACCAACCCGCAGGCGGCCGCCAGCGCCTTTGCCGATCTCGCCAAGACCGCACCCAAGGGCTATGCCCAGATGGCGCGCCTCTCCCAGGCGGGCGCCATGCTGTTGTCGGGCCAGCGCGACGGCGCCATCGATCTCTACAAACAGCTCGCCAAGGATGACAGCGGTCTGGTCGGCTCGGTGGCGCGGCTGCGTGCGGCCTGGGCGCTGGCGGAAAACGCCTCGCGCAACGAATTGACGGAACTGCTCAAGCCGCTGGACCAGCCGGGCAATGCCTGGCGGCCGAATGCGCGCGAAGTGCTGGCCTATGCCGACTATCGCGCCATGGATACCAAGTCGGCGCTGAAAAAATACACCGAGCTGGCGGCGGATCCGGAAAGTCCGGAAGGGTTGCGCAGCCGGGCCCAGGCGATGACGGCTTTCCTCAAGAATGGCGGCGCGGTCAATTACGGTACGGTGCCCGCCGATGCGGCGCCCGTTGCTCCACAAGCAGGTGCGCCGGCAGAAGCCGCGCCCGCGCCGGCAAAATAAATGAAGTCTCGCGCTGTCCGCTTTTGCCTGGTGCTGGCCGCCGCTTCGCTGCTCTTGAGCGGCTGCTCGGTCTTTGAGGAAGTCGGAAGCTGGTTTGCCAGCAGCGGCAAGAAATCCAATCTGCGCGGCGTGCGCATCCCGGTGATGTCGCTGGATTCCGATCTCAAGCCCGATGCCACGCTGGCCGGCACGCCGATCCTGCTCCCGCCGCCCTACAGCAATCCTGATTGGCCGCAACCTGGCGGCTATGCCTCCAATACCATGTATCATCTGGCGGCGCCGGGACGGCTGCGCGAAATCTGGAGCCAGAGCGCCGGCAAGGGCAACGATATCGATTCCCACCTCACCTCTTCCCCGGTGGTCGGCGGCGGCCTGATCTATGCGCTGGATTCCGAGGCGCACATCTATGTCTTCCGCGCCACCGACGGCCGCCCGGTGTGGAACCGCAGACTGGCGCCCAAGAACGGCACCGACATGCCCACCTTGTGGGGCCTGTTGGGCAAAGCCAACACGGTGAAACCGCCGCAAGGCATGGGCGGCGGCGTCGCCTATAACGACGGCAAGATCTATGTCACCAGTGGTTTCGGTGTGGTGCGCTGCATCGATGCGCGCACCGGCCGCGACATCTGGCAGAAGAATCTGGGGATGCCCATCGTCAACGCCCCGGTGGTCAATGGCGGACGCGTCTTCGTCTCCACCCATGACAATCACTTCTATGCCCTGGCCGAAACCGATGGGCGCACCCTGTGGGAAAATCAGGGCATCACCGAATCTGCCGGCATCCTGGCCTCCACCAATGCGGCAGTGTCGGGCGAAACCGTGATCGCGCCCTATACCTCGGGCGAGCTCTTCGCGCTGCGCGTGCAGAATGGCCAGGTCGGCTGGAGCGATGTGCTGTCGCGCAGCGGCCATGTCACCGCTTTGTCCCAGCTTGACGATATTGCCGGGCGCCCCGTCATCGACCGCGGCGTGGTCTATGCCGTCAGCCAGTCCGGCCTGATGGCCGCCTTCAGCGTCAACACCGGCGAACGGCTGTGGACGCGCGACATCGGCGGCATCCAGACCCCTTGGGCGGCGGGCGATTACATTTATGTGCTGGACAACAATGCCCGCCTGATCTGCCTGACCCGCAAGGAAGGCCGCGTGCGCTGGATCCACCAGCTGCCGCAATATGAAAATCCCGAAGACAAGACCGATCCCATCATCTGGGCGGGCCCGGTGCTGGTGTCCGACAAGCTGATCATGGTGTCTTCCAACGGCTATGCCGAGGCGATTTCGCCCTATGACGGCAAGCTGACGGGCCGGGTGGAAATTCCCGACGGCACCACCATCGCGCCGGTGGTGGCCAATGGCATCATGTATCTCTACACCTCTGACGCCGAACTCGTCGCGCTGCGGTAAGATGTGGGATGCCGCTAAAACTTGCCATTGTAGGCCGGCCCAACGTCGGCAAATCACGCCTCTTTAACCGGCTGGCGGGCCGCACCGCCGCGATCGTCCATGACACACCGGGGGTGACCCGCGACCGCCAGGCGGTGGATGCGGAGTATGAAGGCCTGTCGCTCAGGCTGATCGACACTGCCGGCTTCGAAGACGCCGCCAGCGGCAGCGTCGCCCATCGCATGACCAAACAAACTCTCACCGCGATTCAGGAGGCCGAGGCGCTGCTGTTCCTGATCGATGCCCGCGCCGGGGTGACCGCAGGCGACCAGATCATCGCCCAGGCGCTGCGCAAGTCCGGCAAGCCGGTGATCCTGGCCGCCAACAAATGCGAAGGCCGGGTGGAGCCGCCGGCGGAAGCCTATGGCCTGGGTTTCGGCGAGGCGATTGCCATTTCCGCGGAACACAATCTGGGCATGGAAGGCATCGTCTCTGCGCTGGAGGAGCTTGCTCCGGCGCAAGACGCGCCGGCAGCGATCGACGAAGAATACGACGAAGACGAACTGGAAGACGCTGAAGAAGAAGAATTCTCCGAAGAGGACGAGCCGGAAGAGGACGTCGTCATCAACTATCTGGACCGGCCGTTGCGCCTGGCCCTGGTGGGCCGGCCCAATGTCGGCAAATCCTCGCTGTTCAACCAGCTTCTGGGTGAGGAACGCTCTCTCACCGGCCCGGAGGCCGGATTGACGCGCGATGCCATCACCGCGCCGTGGAAAGCCGGCGACCGTGATGTGCTGCTGCATGACACGGCGGGCATGCGCAAAAAGGCACGGGTAGCGGGCGAGATCCTGGAAGAAATGTCCGTGGCCTCGACCCTTGAGGCCATTCGCTTTGCCGATTGCGTTGTGGTGATGATCGACGCCACTGCGCCCTTCGAAAAACAGGACCTCACCATCGCCGACCTGATTGCGCGCGAGGGCCGTGCCGTGGTCTTTGCGATCAACAAATGGGACTTGTTGGAAAACAAGGCGGGCGCCATCTCGCGGATGCGCGAAAAATTGGACCGGCTGTTGCCGCAGGTCGCGGGCGCCCCCCTGATCGCCACGTCGGCGCGGACGGGTGAAGGCATCGAACGGCTGGAAGCTGCCATCACCGAAGCCGACAAGGCGTGGAACACCCGCATCTCTACCGCCACCCTGAACCGTTTTTTGAATGAGGCGCTGCAGCGCCACACCACCCCGGCCATCAGCGGGCGGCGCGTGCGCATCCGCTACATGACCCAGCGCAAGGCGCGTCCGCCCAGTTTCACCTTGTTCGGCAACCAGCTCGACGCCCTGCCCGAGGCTTACCTGCGCTATCTGCAGAACGGGTTGCGCGAAACCTTCGGCCTCAAGGGCACGCCGCTGCGGTTCAGCGTGCGCAATTCCAAGAATCCGTATGCGGGAAAAAAATAGAAATCGTCATGCTTGTCGAAGCATGACCCTTCGACAGGTTCAGGGTGAGGACTATTCCTGAAAATTTACCGCCACGCCGTTCTGGGTGAATTCCGGCGACAGCATTTCCACAATCTTGGGCGCGATCTCGTCCGGCGCAGGCAAGCTGTTGGGGTCCTCGCCCGGCATGGCCTTCTTGCGCATGGCGGTGCGCATCGGCCCCGGATTGATCAGGTTCACCTTGATCCTGGTCGGCTCGCACTCCGCCGCATAGGTGAGCGCCAGGCCTTCCAGCGCCGCCTTGCTGATGGAATAGGCGCCCCAATAAGGCGTGTGTTTGCGGGCCGCGCCGCTGGTGACGAACAGCACCCGTCCCGCATCGGATTGGCGCAGCAGCGGATCCAGCGAACGGACCAGCCGCCAGTTGGCGGTGACATTGACCTCCATCACTTCCTGGAAGGTCTTGGGCTCCAGATGCGCCAGCGGCGTCAGCTGTCCCAGCACGCCGGCATTGCCCAGGAAGGCATCCAGCCTGCCCCAGCGCTCGAAGATGGAGGCGCCCAGCCGGTCGATGGCATCGCCATCGCGCAGATTCATCGGCACCAGGGTGGCGGTGCCGCCGGCCTCCTGAATCGCGTCATCGGCCTCTTCCAGTCCGCCCACGGTGCGCGCCACGAGAATGACGTGGGCGCCCGCTTTCGCCAGCGCCAGCGCGGCGGCGCGGCCGATGCCGCGAGATGCGCCAGTGACTAACGCGATGCGGCCAGAGAGAACTTGAACCATTGCGAACCCAACTTGTCATGGCCCGCCGGAGTGCGGCCATCCAGTGGGGTACCACCAGATCGCCCGCATAGGGCTGGGAAAAGGTCCGCGTCAATAACGCGACAGCGGAGATTTGTCACCTGGATGGCCCGCATTTGCGGGCCATGACACCGAGGGATTAAGCGACGTCCGCCAGCAGCGACAATTGCCGCGTGCCGCCGCTGATATCGGTCAGCGAGATGGGATAGTCGCCGGTGAAGCAGGCGTCGCAGAATTTCGGTGCGCTGGCGACACGTTCGGCCTGGCCCATGGCGCGGTAGAGCCCGTTCATGGAAATGAAGGCCAGGCTGTCGGCGCCGATGAAGCGGCGCATCTGCTCCACATCCATCTTGTGGGCCAGCAGGTCGTCGGTATTGGGCGTGTCCACGCCATAGAAACAGCTATGGGTGGTGGGCGGCGAGGAGACGCGGAAATGCACTTCCGAGGCGCCCGCATCGCGCACCATGGCAACGATCTTTTTCGAGGTGGTGCCGCGCACGATGGAATCGTCCACCAGCACCACGCGCTTGCCCTTGAGCATGGCGCGGTTGGGATTGTGCTTCAGGCGCACACCCAGATGGCGGATGGAATCCGACGGCTCGATGAAGGTACGGCCCACATAGTGATTGCGGATGATGCCCAGCTCGAACGGGATGCTGGCGGCATTGGCAAAGCCCAGCGCCGCTGGCACGCCCGAGTCCGGCACCGGGATCACCATGTCGGCCGCAACCGGAGCTTCCTGCGCCAGCACCGCGCCGATATTCTTGCGCGCTTCATAGACGTTGCGCCCCTCCAGGGTGGAATCGGGACGCGCGAAATAGATGTATTCGAAGACGCAGAAACGGTGCGGCTGCGGCTTGAAGGGGAAGTGGCTGTTGATGCCGTCTTTGTCGACCACCACCATCTCGCCCGGCTTCAGGTCGCGGACATATTCGGCGCCGATGATGTCCAGCGCACAGGTCTCGGAGGCGAAGATCACCGCGCCGTCCAGATTGCCCATCACCAGCGGACGCACGCCGTTGGGATCGCGCACGCCGATCAGCTTTTTGGAGGTGAGCGCCACCAGCGAATAGGCGCCCTGCACCTGGCACAGCGCATCGATCAGCTTGTCGACAATGCGGGCCTTGGAGCTGCGCGCCGCCAGGTGGACGATGGTCTCGGTGTCCGAAGTGGATTGGAAGATGGCGCCCTGCCCCACCAGCTCCTGGCGCAAGGTATGGGCGTTGGTGAGATTTCCGTTATGGGCGATGGCCAGGCCCCCACCCGCCAGATCGGCGAAAATGGGCTGGATGTTCGAGGCGCGGCTGCCGCCGGCGGTGGAATAGCGGTTATGGCCGATGGCGAAACGGCCCTTGAGATTCTTGGCGGCGGACGAACCGCGTCCAAAGGCATCGCCCACCAGGCCGGGATGCCGCTCGGCGATGAAGTGGCCATTGTCATAGGTGACGATGCCCGCCGCTTCCTGGCCGCGGTGCTGCAACGAGTGCAGGCCGAGAACCGCCAGCGCGCCGGCGTCGGCATGGTCGAAAACACCAAAAACGCCGCACTCCTCGTGCAGCGAATCTTCATTCCACATGTGATCGCTTTGGCCGGTCATCGGGCACCGCCGGTCTGTACAAGCTTGTCTAGCGCCTGACGGTCGCTGGCGCCATAGGATTTCTGGGCCGTAGCTGCGCTCTTCTGCTGCACGGGGGCCGCATTTTTCTCGGTTTTCGGCGTCTTTTCCGCCTTGCGGATCAGCTCTGCCATGGGGTCATGCCTGATAGGCGCGGCTTCCGGCTGGTTCCGCGCATTCTGTTCCACTTTTTGCTCCACCTGGGGCGGCGGCTGATGGATTTCCTGACGGATCTCTTGGCGAATATCCTCCTGATGCTGGGGGACATAGGCATAGTTGTGCGGCTGGTTGGGAACCACCGTCAAAATGATATCGGCGGTGTCCTGCACCATCGGCATCAGCTTGGCCTCGGTGACCCAATGCGGCTGCTGGCGGATGGGGACGAAATAGGTAAACGCCATATACGCCACACCCACGATCACCAATCCGCGCACCACACCGAAAGCGACACCCGCGGCCCGGTCCAGGGGACCGATGGGCGAGCTTTTCACGCTTTGGCTGAAGCGGTGGCTCATGAAGGCAAAGGGGATGAACACGGCCAGGAACACGGCGGCATAGGCAAGCAGATTGGCCAGCCAATCGGCGTTCACCAGGCTCTTGGTCATGGGCACCAGATAGGGACCGAAATAGAGACAGGAAAATGCCGCCGCCGCCCAGGCGAAAATGGTGAGGGTTTCCCAGATGAAGCCACGCCATGCGGCATAACCTGCCGACACGACGATGATCAGCACGATCAGGCAGTCGATGAAATTGACCGAAAGACTCATGATTCGAGTTTAGCACGGCCAACGGATTTTGGGGGCTGAGGCTCGGGGGCAAATCTCAGCAAATCCGCAACACTGGTAATTTCCGTTAACGAAAGACCGGGGACTTGCGCCTTGGTTCCGGCGGGAACGAACGCTGTTTTGAACCCCAGCTTGGCGGCTTCCTTCAGCCGGGCATCGGCCTGGGGCACGGGCCGGATATCGCCCGACAGGCTGATCTCACCGAAAAATACCGAGTCGCGCGGCAAGGGCTCACCACCGAAAGAGGAAACAAGCGCGGCTGCCGCCGCCAGATCCGCCGCCGGCTCGCTGATCTTCAGCCCGCCGGCCACGTTCAGATAGACATCGGACGCCCCGATTCCAACCCCGGCCCGGGCATCCAGCACTGCCAGGATCATGGCCAGACGGCCGGTATCCCAGCCCACCACGGCGCGGCGCGGGTTGCCGTAGGCGCATGCGCCAACCAAGGCCTGGATTTCGCACAACAGGGGACGCGTGCCTTCCAACCCGGCGAATACCGCTGTGCCCGGCGCCGCCGATTTGCGGTCGCCCAGGAACAGCGCCGATGGATTGGCGACTTCGGCAAGGCCCTTGCCGGTCATCTCGAACACGCCGATCTCGTCGGTGGCGCCGAAGCGGTTCTTCACCGCGCGCAACACGCGGAAATGGTGGCCGCGCTCGCCTTCGAAATAGAGCACCGCATCCACCAGATGCTCGACCGCCTTGGGGCCCGCGATCTGGCCGTCCTTGGTGACATGGCCCACCAGCAGCAGCGCGGCGCCGCTGGCCTTGGCGTAACGCACCAGATCGAAGCTTGCGGTGCGTACCTGGGCGATGGTGCCGGGCGCAGCGTCCAGCGCGCCGGTCCACAAGGTCTGGATGGAGTCGATGGCGACAATGGCGGGCGGCTTGCCCGATTCCAGGGTGGCGAGAATGTCTTCCACATTGGTGGCGGCGCCCAGCATCAGGGGCGCTTCCGACAATCCCATGCGGGCGGCGCGCATGCGCACCTGCGCCATCGCCTCTTCACCGGAGATGTAGATCGCATGCCCGCCATTCTGGGCATACTTGCCCAGGGCCTGCAGGATGATGGTGGATTTGCCGATGCCGGGATCCCCGCCCACCAACAGCGCGGAACCAGGAACAAGTCCGCCGCCGGTGACGCGGTCGAATTCGTTGATGCCGGTGGGCCGGCGCTGGGGCGGGGCGTCCTCGGTCTTGAGGTCTTCCAGCGTGATCCTGCGGCCCTTGACCCTGCGGCTGGCGCCGGACCCCAGCGGCGGGGCGATGCCTTCCTCGGTGATGGTGTTCCAGCCGTCGCAGGCCTCGCACTTGCCGGACCATTTGGCGTGAGTCGCCCCGCAGGACTGGCAGACATAACTCGTCGAGGATTTCGCCATAACTTTACCCTCCCCTTGAGGGAGGGTCGAAAAATTCGAGCCCGTGAGAATTTTTCGGGGAGGGGTCATTACTCCGCCATCGCAGCCAGACCCCTCCCCGAAATTTGCTACGCAAATTTCGACCCTCCCTCAAGGGGAGGGTGAAAAAGACAGTGGCGGCGGTCATGGCCATGATTCTCTTATACCACGGCGGTCAAGTCAGCGCGGCCTGGTAAGCTGCCAGTCCAAATGCGCCTTCACCATCGGCCATTCCTCGGCCGTGATGCTGTAGACCGCGGTGTCGCGCAGCGTGCCATTGGGCTGGATCATGTGACGGCGCAGGATGCCGTCGAGCTTGGCGCCCAGCCGCTCGATGCCCTTGCGGCTCTGGCTGTTCAGCACATGGGTGCGGAATTCCACCGCGATGCAATCCATATCCTCGAAGGCATAAGTCAGCAACATCAATTTGCACTGGGTGTTGAGCGCCGTGCGCTGCGCCGACTGCCGATACCAGGTCGAGCCGATCTCCAGCCGCCGGTTGGGCACATCGATATTCATATAGGTGGTCATGCCGGCGGGCTTGCGCTCGGCATCCAGCACAGTGAAGGGCAGCATCCTGCCCTCGTCCTGCAATTTCAGGCGGCGCTCGATCTCGGCCCGCATGCCTTCGGGCGATGGGATGGCGGTGTACCAGAGCTTCCACAGCTCGCCGTCGCGCACCGCTTCGACCAGGGCATCGTGATGATCCAGGGATAACGGCACCAATCGGGCGTGACGGCCTTTGAGGGTGACGGGCTCGAGAAATGCGGATTTGGCCATGATTCTAATTTAGCTCAGGCATGAAGCTACAGACCGGTATAAGAAACAAACCCTCTGACCCAAACAACTTCTTTGTGACGACCGACCTTCCAATAAACCCTTGCGGTAAGCGGGTATAGACTTGCGCCAGTTTGATCGAACCTAGCAATTCGAATCGAAGGGTCGGTATCGCAGGAAGCAAGTATCCTAAAGCCCATACGAGTAAGTTTTGAAACCACGCTGGCATCGTCTGTGCCAAGGGGAAATTCTTGCCTTAAACGGGAATTAAATTCAGGCGCTTCTGCAATAGAGAATTTGTGACGTACATCGCCCCAATCTGGCGGCAACGGGCAGGCATCAGCCCACCCCCCGGTTGCTGACAAATTCCTGAGCAGCGGAGGCAGTGTCCAATCTGATATGAGCGCGCACGCAACCGGAAGAGAAAGCAAAAAGAGCGCTATGGCAGCCGTATATCCCAGAAATCGCCGTATCGAACGCCTCAAAAATCGCTCCGATGATTTGCAACGCTGGAACAGTAGTTGGAGGCTAGGCTATGCTTTCACCGCCATCTTAATCGGCCCCTCGGCTCTGCCGTGGATGAACTGCTCCACATAGGGGTTGCCGGAATGGTCGATCTGGCCGGTGGGGCCCTGCCAGATGATCTTGCCGCCATAAAGCATGGCGATCTTGTCGGAGATCTTGCGCGCCGAAGTCATGTCATGGGTGATGGAAAGCGCCGTCGCTCCCACATCCTTGACGGTCGAGATGATCAGGTCGTTGATGATGTCGGCCATGATGGGATCAAGTCCCGTTGTGGGCTCGTCAAAGAAGATGATCTCCGGATCCGCCGCGATGGCGCGGGCGAGGCCGACGCGCTTCTGCATGCCGCCCGACAATTCGGCGGGCGAGAGAAACGCCACATCCTCAGTCAGGCCCACCTTGGCCAGCTTCTGGATGGCGACATCGCGCGCCTTGGCCCGGGCCATGCCATGTCCCTGGATTAGGCCGAAGGCGACATTTTCCCAGACCGGCAAACTGTCGAACAGCGCCGCGCCCTGGAACAGCATGCCGAACTTGCGCCGCATCCGCTCGCGCGCGGAGCCCGTGGCATAGGTGACATCCTCGCCATCCACCAGGATGGTGCCCTCGTCGGGACGGATGATGCCCAGGATGGATTTGATGGTGACCGACTTGCCGGTGCCCGAGCCGCCGATGATCACCACCGAGGATTGCTTGTCGATGGTCAGGTCCACGCCGTCCAGCACCACCTTGGGGCCGAAGCGCTTCTTGACGCCGATCAGTTGAATCTTTGCGGTCATTTGTGGAACAGCAGCGCGGTCAGGACATAGTCGGCGGCCAGGATCAGGATCGACGATGTCACCACCGCATTGGTGGTGGCATTGCCCACGCCCTGCGCCCCGCCCTTGGAATTGAAGCCGTTGTAGCAGCCCAGCAAGGCCACGATGAAGCCGAACACCGCCGCCTTGATCAGGCCGGAGGTGATGTCTTCATAATGGGCGAAATCGACGGTGTTCTTCAGATAGCTGGTGCCGTTGAAATCCAGGCTGTAGACCGACACGACATAGCCGCCCATCACGCCGATGGAATCCCCGATCGCGGTCAGGATCGGCATGGAGATCACCGCCGCCACGACGCGCGGCACCACCAGATACTTGATGGGATTGGTGGCCAGGGTGGTCAGGGCGTCGATCTGTTCGGTCACCTTCATGGTGCCGATCTCGGCAGCGATGGCGGCGGCGACGCGGCCCGCGATCATCAGGCCCGCGATCACCGGCCCCAGTTCGCGGGTGATGCCCAGCACCACGACTTGCGGCACGATGGCTTCGGCGCCGAAGCGGTTGCCGCCCAGATAGATCTGCAGCGCCAGAACGCCGCCGGTGAAGAAGGCGGTCAGGCCCACCACCGGCAGCGAGAAATAACCGATCCGCACCATCTGGCTGAGGATCAGCCTGGTGTAGATGGGCGGGGTGACCACACCGGCCAGCGCCTGGCCGGTAAATGTGGCCAAGCCGCCGATATGGGCCAGCACCGCCATGGTGGCGCGGCCGATATTTGCAAACGGATTCATTATCCCTCGTAACTCCTCGGTACCCGACGCAAGCGGGTGAGGATTTCATATTCATTGGTGCCGGCCGTTTGCGCCACTTCGCCAAGGCTGATGGTCTCGCCCATCATCTCGACCTCGTCTCCCACAGCGGGAGGCTCGGGCAAATCGCTGACATCCAGGGTCATCAAATCCATCGAGACACGGCCCGCCACCGGCACGCGCACGCCGCCGATGGCGGCCACACCCTTGTTGGACAGGGTGCGGGGGATGCCGTCGGCATATCCGAGCGCGATGGTGGCGATCATGCTGGGCCTTTTGGCGTGGAATGTGGCTGCGTAGCCAACGCTTTCGCCTGAGTCAATTCGGCGGACCTGCAGCACCCGGGCGGTGAGGACAGCAGCAGTCTGCATGAGATTCGGCTTGGCCGCGCCAGCGCCGCCTTCCTGTGTTTGCGGGTTTGCGCCGTAAAGCGCCACGCCAGGCCGCACCAGATCGAAGTGATAGTCCACGCCCAGCATGGCGCCATGGCTGGCAGCCAGGCTGGCCGGCGCGGGCGGCAGCATGGCGAGCGCCTGGCGGAAGCGCGACAACTGCACGCCGTTCATCTTGTTGGCCGGCTCGTCGCCGCAGGCCAGATGGCTCATCACCAGGACCAGGTTGAGTCCGGAAAGCCGCTTGCTTTGTTCGGCGGACAGGATCGCCAGTTCATCCCGCGGCAGTCCCAGCCGGTTCATGCCGGTATCGACATGCAGCACCGCGTCCAGTCCACCCGCCCCCACGCTCGCCGCTGCCGACCAGGCAGCGATCTGGCCTAAGCTGTTCAACACCGGCGTCAGGGCGTAACGGATCAGCGCCGGCACCGCGTCGGGCATGGCGCCATCGAGAACAAATATCCGCGCCTTGGGCAGAAGCTTGCGCAGCGCGATGCCCTCTTGCAGCCGCGCGACGAAAAAAGAATCGCAGCCTGCTTCCGCCAGCGCAGGCGCCACGCGCTCCGCGCCCATGCCATAAGCGTCGGCCTTCACCACCGCCGCCACGGCAGTGGGGCCGGTCATGCGGCGATAGGTGCGGTAATTGGCGACAATCGCC